>VOFJ01002899.1_pt1 | contig 171384 bp, 193 predicted proteins | sample 5384081 | NCBI WGS metagenome assembly VOFJ01 (sample SAMN12384729, study PRJNA508395) | human gut metagenome | isolation source: healthy gut I | host: Homo sapiens
ATATTTATGATGAAAGAAAAAAAAACTGCAAAAACTGGTTAGAAAAATTGCATTGAGTTCTGCAAAAATGCGGTGAACAAAGCTGATTTTAATCCTGCATGAGCCAGAAGTACCTGAATTTGTCCAGAAATACATGGAGAAAAAGGGAAAGTAAGTTCCGGAAACCGACGTGTGACATCGTTTAAGACGAATTTCGCTGCGTTTAAGGAAATTTTTGATCTGTGAATGGACAGGCTATGTTACACTGTGAGACAGATAAGGCAGAAGGCGGTTACATAAAAACTCCGGGAGCCTTATTCATTGCCGAAAACGGCATAAAAAAACAAGCAGAGCATGTGGGGAATTTGTGTGGTGATAATTAGATCGTGGGATAAATACATTGCTTTGCCTGTTTTTAGAAGGAAACGAAGGGCGTGCAAAAAAAATCAAAAAATGGTTTTTGCGCGTCTTTTCGTTTGCGGTGATGAGAGTGAAAATTCACTATCACTGAGTGAAAAAAAAGTGAATATTCACTCTGATGGGGGTGAAAATTCACCTAATACTATTGAAAAAAAAGTGAAAATACAGGTATGATATAGCTAAGAACTAGATTTATCTAGGTAGGAACCGGGGGGTATGGAGATAAAAAAAGCCAGGAGGTGCTGTACGTGCAATATGAAAGCGAACGTATTGAATATAAATCCCAGATGATCGATGATATTTATAAAGAAGTGATCGCTTTTGCAAATACAGAAGGCGGCGTAATTTATATTGGAGTTGACGATCAGGGAAATCCTACGGAATTGAGAACATAGATGAAACTTATACCCGTTTGACAAATGGAGTCCGGGATGCCATTGCACCGGATGTGACCATGTTTGTGCGGTATGTCCTTCGGGAGAATAAATTTATTCAGATTGAAGTTGGAGAAGGCTCTTATAAACCATATTATCTGAAAGTAAAAGGAATCAAGCCGTCAGGCGTATATGTCCGTCAGGGTGCGTCCTGTGCACAGGCGTCTCCGGATCAGATTCGTCAGATGATTAAGGATTCTGACGGAGATGTGTTTGAAGAGATGCGCACCGTTGAGCAAGGATTGACATTTCAGGAAGCAGAAGAGGCATTTGCACGATATCATGTAAATTTCACAGAAGATAAATATATTGCATTGGGCCTGCGAAATATCCATGACGATCAGTATACAAACCTAGCGTTGATCTTATCAGACCAATGTAAGCATACGACCAAAATCGCGGTATTCGGAGACGATGCCAATACGGTATTCAAGGATGCGAAGGAGTTTGGCGGTTCTGTTTTCAAACAGCTGGAGGAAAGCTATGCGTATCTGTCCCTCTGTAACCGGACGACAGCGATTTTTAAAGGGCTGGAGCGGATCGAAAAAATCGGATTATCCGGAGGAAGCTTTGAGAGAAGCGTTGCTGAATGCCCTTGTTCATCGGGGTTACAGTTACAGTGGAAGCATTATTATCAATGTCAATAATTCCTGTATGGAATTTATTTCGGATTGGAGGGCTGTTGCCGGGGTTGTCAGCGGAAGATATCCGGAGTGGGATTTCCCAGCCGCGCAACCGGAGACTGGCGGAAATTTTTCACAGATTAAAACTGATAGAATCCTATGGGACTGGCATTCGAAAAATATTTGCACTCTATAAGGACTGTGCAGTGCAGCCCAAAATTGACGTGACGCAAAATACGTTTAAAATGATCTTGCCAAACAGAAATGCAGACATGCCAGAGCAGGAAGTTTTGACAGTTGCAGCAGAGAAACCTTCGACGGAAATTACGTCGCAGATGAAAAATTGTGCTGGATTATCTGGCGGAGTATCAGGAAATGACGGAGGAAGAGCTGCAGGAGCTGCTGAATATCAAAAAACGAGAGCATATTTGCTTGCACGTCAGATGAGTGAAAACGGATTGATCGATATTATCGGACGAGGAGCGGGAAAAAAGTATAAACTGAAATAATCAGGAGCAGCGCGCCCGGCATCATTTCATCCACCGGACGCGCCAATACTTTTCGTTTTCCGGTTGACAAATCCGGAGAATTTTTTTATCATCAATAACAGATAGAAAAGAAGCGCAGAAAAGGAATAGTAGAGATGGGAGCGCACTTCAGAGAGGCTGCAATGGTGGAAGCAGCTGTGCAGAACATTTTGAACCGACCCTTGGAGCTTTGCCCCAATAAGGCAGCGTAGGTCCGGCGTTAACGGATGCAGAGCGAACATGCAGAGTGCATGTTAATTGGGGTGGTACCGCCGGATATCCGGTCCCTTTGGGGATCAGGTATCTTTTTATTCATGGCAATAAAATGCCCACAGAGTGTGCATTCTATTGTTTTTGAAAGAAAAATGTAAAACCGCCAGTTTAGATTTACAGGGAAAAGGAGAAATAACATGGCAGACAAAAAAAAGATGGTAGAACAGATCACGTCCATGGAAGAAGATTTCGCACAGTGGTATACCGATGTGGTTCTGAAGGCAGAGCTGATCGGCTATACCTCAGCGTAAAAAGGGCTGTATGGCGATCAAACCAGCCGGCTATGCGATTTGGGAGCTGATCCAGAAGCAGCTCGACGAGAGATTTAAAGCGGCAGGGGTACAGAATGTATATATGCCCATGTTCATTCCGGAGAGCCTTCTGGAAAAAGAAAAGGATCATGTAGAAGGATTCGCGCCCGAGGTTGCATGGGTAACCTATGGTGGTTTGCAGAAGCTCCAGGAGCGTCTGTGCGTTCGCCCGACTTCTGAGACACTGTTCTGTGATTTTTATAAAAATGATATCCAGTCCTACAGAGACCTTCCGAAGGTATATAATCAGTGGTGTAACGTTGTTCGCTGGGAAAAAGAAACCCGTCCGTTTTTGCGTTCCAGAGAGTTTTTGTGGCAGGAAGGCCATACGGCACATGCAACTGCTGAAGAAGCAGAAGCAAGAACGATCCAGATGCTGAATGAATATGCGGATTTTGCTGAGCAGGTACTTGCGATTCCGGTGATCAAGGGGACGCAAAACGGGAAAAGAAAAGTTTGCGGGTGCAGAAGCAACCTATACAATTGAAGCGCTGATGCATGATGGCAAGGCACTGCAGTCCGGTACGAGCCACAACTTCGGCGACGGCTTTGCAAAAGCCTTCGGTATTCAGTTTACAGATAAGGATAATAAGCTGAAATATGTGCATCAGACCTCCTGGGGTGTGACGACCCGTCTGATCGGTGCGCTGATCATGGTACACGGCGATAACTCCGGTCTGGTTCTGCCTCCTAAGGTTGCTCCGACACAGGTTGTGATCATCCCGATCCAGCAGAGAAAAGAGGGCGTACTGGATAAGGCATATGAATTAAAAGATCGTCTTTCCAACTTCCGCGTAAAAGTGGACGATACTGATAAGAGCCCCGGCTGGAAATTTGCAGAGGCTGAAATGCGTGGTATTCCGGTTCGTGTTGAGATCGGACCGAAGGATATCGAAGCAGGCAAATGCGTTCTGGCACGCAGAGATACCGGTGAAAAGCTCGAATGCGCATTAGACGAGCTGGAAGCAAAGATTGCAGAGCTGATGGAAACGATCCAGAAGGATATGCTGGAAAAAGCAAGAAAGCACAGAGAATCCCATACTTATGTTGCAAAGAATATGGAAGAAATGGGTAATATCTTAAATAACACTCCCGGATTTGTAAAGGCGATGTGGTGCGGATGTCAGGAGTGCGAGGACAAGATCAAAGAGCAGTTTGCAGCAACAAGCCGCTGCATGCCGTTCGAGCAGGAAACATTGTCCGATACCTGTGTATGCTGCGGAAAGCCTGCAAAGAAGATGGTTTACTGGGGCAAGGCATATTAAAATTCAATCAAAAGACAGGCGCTGCGTGCAACGAAAAAGGCATGCAGCGCCTTTTTCAGCGATGTCATCGCATGGAAAATATGATATAATGAGCGCAAGAGAGCGGGAACAGGCGAAGCCTGCTCATCGCGAACGGCGAAATTATTGAGTGAGCTATGCTCACGATATAATGAGCACGAAAAGAAAAACAAGCGACGCCAAAGGCGGCATTTAGAAATACAAAGTGGGGACAGGGTATGATATACGAATTATCAGATCTGACCAGGACGATTATGAATTTGGGGTTTTCTCTGATAGGGATCTATTTTGCGCATACGTTTCAAAAAGTCAAAACGAAAGCTATGGCAATGTATTTGCACGTGGCTTCTGGTGTATTTATTCTGCATCACAGCCGGTGCATTCCTGGATGCCTGCTTTTTTAAACCATTCGGCGTTTCCGAATATGACGCATGAAAGGATCGGCATGTTCATCGCACCGCTTGCGATCTTTGCATACCGATTTCTATATCCGGAAGCACGGTTGACGGCATGCATTTTTTACTATTATATGGCGGATAACGTGCTGATTTTGCAGATCCTGTTTTCCAGGACGTTGGCGATGCTGCTGGTACAGTTGTTTGGACTGCCGGATCAGGAGACGATCCTGTGTGTTTATGTTCTGTCTCTGGCAGTGGTGGTGGTGCTGTATCGCACTTGGGCCCGGGGAAAAATGCGATGTGTCCTGCGCGACTTTCAGGACAGGATGGGACTGCTGGCGGCCTTTGCCTTTGTCAGCTATTATGGTTCGCTGCTCTTGGTGGATGCCTGGGCACCCTGGCAGCCGCTGACAGGTGTAAATGCAGCACGGAACTTTGCGGCGATCATCATTCCTGCGTGTGGCTACGGTGTCTCTTTCCTGGGCGCGGAGGAGCATGTGCGGGCGGAAGAGATGCGAAAAAGCATCCATGGATCCGCTGACTGGTTTGAAAAACCGGCGTGCTATGCTGAATGATATTCAGGAAATGCTGGAAACACTTTCGGATCCTTTATGGCTGGTCTGTCTGGATCTGGACAATTTCAAATCGATCAACGATCAGTATGGACATGATATCGGAGATCAGTATCTGCGGCGCTTTGGGACGATGCTGGAAGAAATGACAGAGCAAAATGGCCAGGCCTACCGAACGGGCGGTGATGAATTTGCGGTGTTGTACAGCGGAGGCCCGGCAGAGAAAATCGAAGCTCTTCGGGAATGCTATCTGCAGAGCTTCTGGGATGGAGAAAAGCCGGAGTTTCTGGGTGTTAGCATTGGCTATGAGCAGGTACAGGATTTCGAGTCCCTGGCAGAAGTTATGAAACGGGCAGATGAAATGATGTATGTAGAGAAACGGGCAAAACAATATGCCCGGGGATACGCAGCAGAGGATACAAAAAAGAAGTTCTTACGAAATAAGCACAATGGGAGATAGGAAATCGATCTGTATATGAAAAAAGAAAAAAATATCGTTAAGGAAAATCATTCTTCTGCTGATGATACTCGGATGTCTGACGAGTGCAGTTGCTATTATACTGACCTCTTATTCCTCCCTGCAGCTGATGAATCAGAATAATATCGAAGATAATATGAAAATGAATCTGTATCAGTTTACAAAAGAATCGGATGAAGCATGTTATAAGCTTCTTCGTGTACTGAATCAGATGAGCGCAGACCGGTATGGTTGGAAGCGCTGTGGACAAGTATCTGACACAGGAGGAGCATTACGATCAGTATGTCAATAAGAAAAACCTCCGCGCACAGCTTGTGAGTCTGAACAGCAGCTCGCCGAGTCTCTTAATTGCATTTTATTATGATCCGTATCGGAACCGTGAGCTTGTGCCGAACTATGCAAATGTCAAAATTTCCATGGAATATAAAAGAGCACCGGTTTTATTTGAGGCAACGGTAAATACCTTTCAGGGGATCCACGGATCTGTGTTTTATCAGAATCAGATGCCGGTTTATTCTGCATATAGAAGGGAACGCTTCGGCGACGGAACCTTGCTGGACTGTTATGCGGAGGTAAAGTCGGAATATGAGATCAGTCCGGCAATGAACCGACAGGGTTATGATTACAGTATTTTACAGCTGAATGAAAACGGAGTTGTGACCTATAGCACAAACCCCAAAGTGATCAAGGGGCAGAAGCTGCTTGATACAGCAATAGAAAAAGAAAGAAACCAGCAAGGTAATTGAAAAAGACGGCTACCGTTTTCTGATTTACAGGAGCAAGCTGGGATATATGAATGCCCTGTCGCTGCCCAAAGGAACTTATACAGATGAAATTTATGCATGGCGTTTTAAAACGATCCTGGTTGTTCTGATCATTTTTAGTCTGTTTATGTCCTTTGTGCTGTATTTATATCATTTAATTGGAAAGCCTATCCAGGAGCTTGGGACCCAGATAGAACGGATCGGTCAGGGCTCTTTGCAGGATGAGGTGATCCCGGAATGCGGAATCGCAGAATTTGATCAGCTGCTGGGAGATGTAGAGGATATGAAGCAGCAGATTCGGGAGCTGATCCAACGGTCAAGAGAGCAGGAAAAGTAAGCACAGCAGATGGAATACGAAAAGCTGGTTTACCAGATCAATCCGCATTTTCTGCTGAATGTGTTGAATTCGATCCAGTGGATGGCACAGATGAGTCATCAGAAGGATATCGGAGAATACACAAAAAGTGCACTGAAAAAGCTGCTGTCGTATAATCTCGGAAAAGAAGGAAGGGAAACGACGCTCCGAAAAAGAGATCGAGATGGTAAAAAATTATATCTTTTTGCAGCAGAAGCGCTATGATTTTGAGGTAGATATTGCGGTGGAGGAAGGCGAGTACCTGAATGTACCGACTGTGCGAATGATGCTGCAGCCTCTGGTGGAGAATGCAATCCGATATGGTCTTGGGGGGAGGAAGGAAAAATTGCCATCCAGACGTTTTTTGACAAAAAACGGAACCTGGTCGCTGTGACGATCGAAGATTTCGGACATGGACTGAGTCAAAAAGAAATTGATGAAATTAACGAACCCTTCGGCTATCGGTGGAATACAGGAAAAGAGAACAGGGGAATCGGGATCCGCTATGTCAAGGCGATGCTGAGTACATTTTATCAGGGAAACGCGGATCTGTTTGTAAACAGCAAAAGGGGAACAGGAACAAAGATCACAATTATCTTACCTGCAGCTAAAGAGGTGGACGAACATGAATGTTTTGATCGTAGATGATGATAAGCTTGCCAGAAAGGGACTGATCGCAGTGATCGACTGGGAACAGTATGGACTTTGTGTTGTCGGCGATGTGCAAAATGGGAAAAAAAGCGTTGGAGTTTTTGGAAAATCATCCGGTGGATCTGGTTTTTACAGATATTGATATGCCGGAGATGAACGGGCTGGAGCTGATGAAAATCTGTAAGGAGAACTATCCGGAAACAGATTTTGTCATATTTTCTGTATATGAGGATTTTTTCCTTTGCCAGACAGGCACTGCGTCTGGGAGCACTGGATTATATTTCCAAAACTGAATTTGATCCGGAGGAATGTGATGCGATTCTGAAAAAGATCGTGGAGAAATATCAGAATAAAAGACGGGAAAAGGCAGAACGAAATCGGCGGACAGAGGAAGACTGGGAAGGAGAAAACGTTCGAAAGCTGGAAGAAGAGTTTAAATCGGGGCGATGGATCTTTGATGAAAACGAGCTGGAAAAAATGTCAGAGCAGCTTTCAGAGCTGCCGCTGCGCTATGCGGAACGGATCCTGGTAAGCAGCTTTAACCACCTGCAGCTGTCGCAGCGGGATAAAATTCCGGCATTTGAAACAATGTCGGAGTTGTTAAACTGGATCCACAGCTGGCTGCAGGACAGCTATTTAAACAGCAACAGTAAAACAGATGATATCAGTCTTTGTATCCGTGCAGTTCAATACATTCAGGAGCATGTAACGGAAAGTATACGGGCGGAAGCTGCGGCAGATGCAGTAGGAATGAGCCGCGGATATTTCAGCACCAAATTCCGGGAAGTGACGGGAGAAACGTTTCATAATTGTGTGATAAGATATAAAATGAAAACGGCGGCAAAGGAAATCCGAAAAGGAGAGAAGAGTATGACCGAGATCGCGTTGGAGCTTGGGTACGATAATTTTTACTACTTTTCCAAGCTGTTCCGAAAAGAGTACGGATGTACAACCGGGAGAGTTTTAAAAAGGAAGATGAAAAAAATGAGTGTATGAGAAAATCTCTGTAAATAAGATTCTTCTATGATAATTAAGGGCAATAAGCTTACGGATTAGGCTTATCGCCCTTGTTTTATATATAACAGTTGCTTACAGGCATGTCAAGGGCAGGCGGTTTCCCGCCTGTCTTTTTAAGCTGTCTTTTGATTATTCAGGTAAGCGTCCTTCGTACATAATACTCAGTTCTCCATAGACCTGGCCCCAATCCCGGATTGTGGTAGTCCACTTTTTCGTAGCCTCAAAAGTGGCCAAATACAGGGCTTTTAACAGGGCGGTATCGCTTGGAAATACGCTTCTTTGGCGATTCGGCTTCCGGTAGGTGGAATTCAGTGATTCTATCGCATTTGTCGTGTAAATGACCTTTCTGACAGTGGTTGAGAACTTAAAAATAGGTGAAACGACATCCCAGTTGTCCTTCCAACGCTTCATGGAATTCGGGTATTTGGGAGTCCATTTTTCAGTTACACGGTCTAAGGCAGCCAGAGCTTTCTGCTCGTCAGCAGCCTGATAGATGGTTTTTAAGTCTGTAGCAAAGGCTTTTCTATCCTTATCCGGAACGTATTTCAGAGTATTTCTTACCTGATGAACAATACATCTCTGGTATTCTGTTTTTGGAAACGCTGTTGCAATCGCTTCATTAATGCCTGTAAGGCCGTCGGCGCAGATGATCAGGATATCCTTAACTCCTCGATTTTTCAGTTCATTTAAGACGGAAAGCCAGTATTTCACACTTTCATTGTCACCGATTGTAATGGTCAGGACTTCCTTTTTGCCCTCTGTATTAATACCCAGAATGACATAAGCTGCAAATTTACGAATGACTCCATTATCCCGCACAGAATAATGGATTGCATCGATGGAAAGGATCGGATATACTTCATCCAGTGGACGGTTCTGCCAGTCTTCAATCTAAGGAAGTATTTTATCTGTCACGTCAGATATGAAACTTTCGGATGCTTCAAAACCATAGATATCTTCGATTGTTTCCGAGATCTGGCGAGTGGTCATTCCCTTTGCATACATAGAAATGATCTTCTGATCAATATCAGAAATATCTTTCTGACGCTTTTTCACAATCTGTGGTTCAAAGGTCGATTTTCGATCCTGTGCGACTTCGATTTCCATAGAACCATACCGACTGTTTACCTGCTTGTGTTTATAGCCGTTGCGATAATCATCGTTGTCAGAACGCTCGGACTTTTCGGATCCAAGGTGATCATCCATTTCGGCCTCCATCATTTCTTTAATGGTGCCACCTAGGAGATCTTTGAGAGCATCCTGGATGTCTTCTGCAGTCTCGATATCGTATTCTTCGAGAAGCTGCCGAATGATGTTTTTTTACCATCGGTCATTTGTACTCTGTGTACAGGTTTCTTTTGTCTTGCCATAATAAAAGGCCCTCCTAATGATAATTATTTTATCATAGAAGGACCTTGCCTAGATTATTTTACAGAAAAAGTATCACAGACTCGAAATGTTGGCATATTCAAGGTCAAGCAAATCCGTGATACTATTCATATAGCCTCCTTTGTAAAAAATATTTCCGCAAAAATATCAAAAGAGAAGAAGGCTAGAAGGGCCAATAGCACTTCAAAAAGAAACAGGATTAACCAGCTAATAACTGATTAACCCTGTTTCTTATTATGTTTATAATGTTTAGCCCCTCACGAAGAACCCTCAAACCAGCCCCTCATGAAAGCCTCTCACGACAACCCCTCAAGTTGTACCCTCACGAAACTAGCCCCTCAACAACTTTGAATACCAAAAAATGTTCGATTTGATTCGGACATTTTTTTAAATAATTAAAAAAAAGACTGTAAAATCAGAAACAATATCGTCTAGTGAAAAATATGATTACAAGATAAACTGTTTGTAAAAAAAGAAGGGAGATTTACTCATGTACATTAAAAGGTTTGTGAAACATTATTACATAATGCTGGTACCAGGCGGCTTTCCTGTGGCTACTCTTTTTCAGTATCGTGCCTATGTTTGGAATCGTGATGGCTTTTCAGGATTATAATCCGGGACAGGGCATCCTGCATTCCAAATTTGTTGGTCTGGCTAATTTTGAGTATATGTTTCAGATGAGTGACATTGCGCAGGTTTTGCGTAATACAGTCACTATTGCTGTGGGTAAGATCATTGGAAATATTATTTTCCCACTGATCTTTGCATTATTATTAAATGAACTGGCATTGAAAAGACTGAAGCGTCCGATTCAGACAATCGTATACTTACCGTATTTTCTGTCCTGGGTTATTCTTGCAAAGATCGTGCTGAACATTTTCGGTTATACAGGACCGATAAATCAGCTGATACAGCTGTTTGGCGGCGATTCGGTTAATTTCTTCGGGGAAGCAAAGCTGTTCCAGCCGTTGGTGATCGGTACGGACATCTGGAAAGGGTTCGGTTATAATACAGTAGTTTATCTTGCTGCTATTCTGGGTGTTTGATAAATCATTGTATGAAGCGGCAGCAGCAGATGGTGCCGGCAGGTTTAAGAGGATATGGCATGTGACGCTGCCGGGTATAAGGACGACAGTAGCACTTCTGGCTATCCTGTCTCTTGGCAATATATTAAATGCAGGATTTGACCAGATTTATAATCTGTATAACCCATTGGTATATTCAACAGGAGATATTATTGATACATGGGTATACAGGGCTGGTTTACAGAATCTGCAGTATTCTCTGGCAACAGCAGTCGGATTATTCAAGTCTGTGATTAGTGTCATATTGATTGCCCTGGGTTACTGGCTTGCAGATAAATTTACCGGTTATAAACTGTTTTAGGAGGTGATATCTATGATTGAGAATAAAAGCCTCGGATCCAAGATTTTCGATGTTTTGAATGTGGTGTTCCTTGTTACGGTCACACTGATCTGTATTATGCCTGTATGGTATGTCCTCTGTGTATCCTTGAGCAGCAGGGAAGCCGTTAATGCAGGAAAAGTTGCTTTCTGGCCGGTTGGCTTCAATCTGCTCTCCTACCAGAAGATTTTGGGAGAAGGTGAATTTTTTGGTTCGTTCCTGATATCTATAAAAAAGAGTAGTACTGGGTACTGCTGTCAGCATGGTATGTGTTCTTATGGCAGCGTTCCCGTTGTCAAGAACGAAAAAGCAGTTCCCCCATAAAGGAATCTTCATGTGGATTCTTGTATTTTGTATGTTATTCAACGGTGGTACTGTTCCATGGTATATCACTATGAAAAACTACCATCTGATGGACAGTATCTGGGGACTGGTGCTGGGAACAGGACTACAGGTGTTTAATGTAATCCTTGCAGTGAACTTTTTTAAAAATCTTCCATCAGAGCTGGAAGAAGCATGTTATATTGATGGCGGCGGACCGTGGAGGAATCTGATATCCATATGCATACCGCTGGCAAAACCTATGGTTGCAACAATTGCACTGTTCACCATGGTTATGTACTGGAATGAATTCTTCCGAGGGAATGGTCCTGAGTACAAGACAAAGCAGTTATCCACTGCAGACCTATATCCAGCAGATGGTTGTAACACTGGATTATTCTACAATGAACGTAGAACAGATTGCACAGGCGATGAAATTAAATAATCTCTCATTGGATTCAGCAAAGATATTTATAGCTATGATACCGGTACTGATTGTATATCCATTCCTGCAAAGATATTTTGTAGATGGTATTACACTTGGATCAGTAAAAGGATAAAAAAAGGAGGAGGAAGTATGAAACAGAAACAGATTATCGCACTTGTAAGTGCGACAGCACTGGCTGCAACTGCGCTGGCAGGATGCGGCAAAACATCAGAAGAAAACACAGACAACAGCAGCACACAGACAACAGCAGTAAGTGAGGCAGAAGGAACAGCCAAAGAAGATCTCCCATTTTCAAAATATGCAGAGACAGTAACTGTCCATCTGGGCGGTTCAATGAATCCAAATGCGAAGATTCCTGACGGAATTGAGCATTGAGGATAACCCCTATACACGCTTCTTGAAGGATGATCTTAATATCGAGGTCGTATACGACTGGGTTGCATCCTCATCTGACTTTGATGAGAAAATGAACCTGTGTATCGGAAGCGGTACGATCCCCGAGCTGATGAAGGTCAATGCGGCACAGTACAGGGCACTTCTGAAATATGATATGATCCAGCCGCTTGATCAGTATTATGATGACTATGCTTCTGATACACTGAAAGGATATGTGGAATCCGGTGGAGAAGAGCTGAAAAAAACGTATCTCCAATGATAAGGGAGAGATGATGGCAATCTCAGCCCCGAATATCACAGCTGGCGGCATCAATGAAATGTGGATCCGTCAGGACTGGCTGGATAATCTTGGACTGGAGGTCCCAAGAACCTGGGATGAGCTGGTAACAGTAGCAGAGGCATTCGTAACCCAGGATCCGGATGGCAACGGAGAAGCTGATACCATTGGAATTCTTGGACCAAGCAATTCAAGGTCATATGAATGGAATTGGAGGAAACCAGTATGGACTGGATCCATTGTTCAGCAGCTTCCAGTCTTATCCACAGTACTGGCTGCAGGATGAGGATGGAACTGTAAAGTATGGTTCAATTCAGCCGGAGACCAGAACAGCCCTAGAAAAAATACAGAAATTGTATACAGATAAACTGATTGATCCGGAAATGCTTGTCAGAAATGACAGTAAGGAGCCTCTTCTGGCTGGAAAGGTGGGAATTTTCTTTGGACCATGGTGGAGTGGTTATACAGTGGGAGATGCCACAATAGCAGGCGAAGCAGATTGGAGAGCATATTTTACACCATTGGCTGAGGACGGAGACTATTATACGCATATGGCAGAGCCTACATCGAGCTATGTAGTAGCAAGCAAGAGCTGCAAGAACCCGGAAGCTGCATTTAAGATTATTAGCTATCTGGTTGCTAATGAACAACGGTGGGTAGCAGAGGGCATTGCCACCACAGAAATGAATGCTCCGGATTTATATCCGTTATGGAATGTCTACGACAATGCAGATGAGATTGAAGTATCCACTGAGACTCTTGAAAAATATCTTGCAGGAGAGATTACAATGGATGATGTCGATTTCTCACGGCACAAACTGTTAAAGAGTGATATGGAAGCAGTTACAAAACTGAAAAAAGAGCCTTACGATGACTTCAGCCTGGATAAATGGAATCTGGACAGTGACCTTGTACATACTAATCTTCCGAGACTTGTGTCACTTCTGGTTGGCGGTTATCCATTGGTAAATGATAAATATATACCGGTTTACAATGCATATAATGGTCAGACAGAAACCATGGAGACCAAATGGGCAAACCTGAAAAAAATGGAAGAAGAAACATTTGCAAAAAATTGTTATGGGAAAAGCAGATATCAGCGAATTTGATACTTTTGTTGAAAACTGGAAGAAACAGGGCGGTGACCAGATTCTCAAAGAAATCAACGATGAATTAAGTAAGTAAAAAGAGACAGCGGCTGATGGTGTTCATTAGCCGCTGTTCCTTAATTGGAGGTATAAAATGCGGGAAAACAAAGTAAGTATAATCAAAGTTGTTGAGGGTTCTTCGTGAGGGGCTGAGAAGAGGGGCTTTCATGAGGGGCTAACTTGAGGGTATGAGATAGGGCCTGGTATAACACCAGCCCCTTAAATAATATTTAGTCTATTTCGTATTCTTCCGGATAAGGGATTCCGTGCTCATCCAGGAGATGTCGTAGCTCTTGGATATATTTGTACTTGTGTTCAATCTCAATCCAGTTTCCGTGGCACAACGTGTGGCATTCTTCTAATTCTTGTCTTGGAATTTCATAATCGAGCCAGAGTATACATTTATGATCTCTGCTAAAAGCGCAATAGTTATTCATAGAACCCTCCTTAAAATTCATCTTCTTCAAAATATGTGACAGGATTATAATCAGATACTCCATTTAGAACCGGAGCTGACCGTGTGGCATAGAGGAAGCGATTTCTGAAAATGTTCAAAATTTCGAAAGCCTCGCCCTAACCGCTTAAGATCTTTCACTTTTCTGTTGATTGATTCAATTGGACCATTGGATAATCGGCTGTCATATATCTTTCCATTACCAACCTTTTCAACCATTATGAATGAATTGATGATAGGGTCTTTATATTTTTCTAATAAGTTGGCGAAATCTCTGAACATTTCATATGATGATTTTTGGTAGACGACTATTAATTCGTCAATTTCAGTACGTACAGCAATCGGATTGCCGCCATTTCGTGAGTTGAATAACACGTGCTGTTCCTTAAGGTTGCGGAAATCTTTAAGGTTAGAATCAATGCGAAAAAGCCAATCCTCATAATCGTAAGTGTTCATTAGAACGTGAAAGTGCTGGTCCATGCGAGGGTCTGAGTGATAGCGGATGTTTGACTGATTTGACAGGATAAGCCGGCGATATTTCTGAAGGATATATACCTCGTCAGAGATGGAAAGCTGAACAGGATGCATGGGGTCAGTAGTTAACTGTTCTTGACGTTCCCTGTCACGTTGTTTGTATTTCTTAAGTAACTGTCGCATGTAGTTATCGATAGAGCGGGTAACCCATTGAAGCACATGGAAAGAATCTACAACCGGAACAGCATTTGGAAAGTACTTATCTACATAAGAAATGTATGGATTATACATATCTGATATAAGATACTTTACAGAATTACGTTCCTCGGGTGGAAGTGATGTAAAGTATGGTTCAGTGACATTCATTCGTCTGCTTCGTAAAAGATCAATGGGCTCTCCAGTATGAAAATCCTGAATGACTAAAGCATACTTGCAGTTATCGTCCATATCCAGAAATACTTCATCAACAGAAATAGCATCTGTAAGAGGAAGTCGATCAAGTTTTACATACCGGTCAAATACATCATGCGCATATGTATCCGACACATGGAATCTTTTTGCTTATAGATGCTGACGATTCAGCCAGGTTTCGATATGCATCAACAATAAGCATATCTGTTGCGTTTGTTGTCCTTCTGTTTTTGCTTACAAACTTGAATGAATCACTGATGTCGTAAAGACAATCAGGATTGGTGCAACGCCATCGACACTGCTTCAGGATTAAAACAAGTTTGTAGTTATCCTGAAGTATTGGATGATTGATTTTTTCTATTCTTGGTTCCTCTGGAATGCATTCTGAAACCACAACAAGGACAGAAGTGCGCATCCGGAGCTGTTTCAAGATAGATTGTTTTTTGTTTGACCTTCAATGTCGATAGAGCTGATAGAAATGTTGGCATCTTCAAGGTCAAGCAAAATAGCCTCTGTAATATGTGTTTCCCTGAGCAGCAAGGAAGCGGTTAATGCAGGTCTGGTATCCTTCTGGCCGGTTGGATTTAACCTGCTCTCTTACCAGAAGATCCTTGGGGAGTCGGATTTCTTTCGCTCCTTCTGGGTATCGATCCAGAGAGTGCTGTTAGGAACCGGAGTCAGCATGTTCTGTATCCTGCTTGCGGCCATATCCCCTGTCGAAAACCTCCAAGCAGTTTCCAAAGAGATCCATTTTTATGTGGATCCTGGTATTCTGCATGCTGTTTAACGGAGGAACCGTTCCGTGGTATATTACAATGAAGGGCTATGGTCTGGTAGACAGCATCTGGGGTCTGGTGCTCGGTATGGGATTAAATGTATACAATCTGATCCTGGCTGTGAATTTCTTTAAGAATCTCCCGGCAGAGCTGGAGGAAGCGGCGCTGGTGGATGGTGCCGGACCCTGGAAGTGTCTGACTTCGATTTTTATTCCGCTGGCCAAACCGGTAATAGCGACCATCGCATTGTTTACCATCGTACAGTACTGGAATGAGTTCTTCCAGGGAATGGTGCTGAGTACAAATCAGTCAATTATCCGCTGCAAACGTATATTCAGCAGCTGGTTGTTAATTATGATTTTTCGACGATGAACGTAGAACAGATCGCGCAGGTTCAGAAACTGAACAACCAGTCTCTGGATGCGGCGAAAATCGTGATCGCCATGATTCCGGTGCTGGCAGTATATCAGTTTTTACAGAAGTATTTTGTAACCGGTATTACACTTGGATCGGTAAAAGGATAAGCGTGTTGTAATAAGGTTGTTGTGATTTCCGGCAGGCTTTGCCGGCGCAAATAAAGGAAAAGGAGAAGGGTATGAAAGCGAAAAAGGTATTGGTATGGTTGTGTGCTGCAGCAATGCTGGTTTCAGCGGCAGGCTGTGGATCGTCCGCAGGAAGTACTGGAAGCGATGCGGCTGGTGGACAGGGAGTACAGGAAGCAGAGGGAACTGCGAAGGAGGATCTTCCTTTAGCAAAGTATCCGGAAGAAGTTACCGTGCATCTTGGCGGAAGCATGAATCCGAATGCAAAACTGCCGGAAGGAATGACGTATGAAGAAAATAGCTATATTGATAAGCTGAGAAATGATCTGAATATCAATGTAGTATATGACTGGGTTGCATCTTCCTCAGATTATAATGAAAAAAAGATGAACCTGTGTATCGGCAGTAATACGATTCCGGAGCTGATGAATGTAAACGCAGAGCAGTATCGTGCGTTGTTAAAATACGATCTGATCCAGCCGATTGGAAAATACTATGAAAATTATGCATCGGACAAACTGAAAAGCTATATAGAATCCGGCGGCGAAGCACTGCAGAAGGTTATCTGCAATGAAGACGGCGAGATGATGGCGATTCCGGCGCCCAACATTACAGCAGGCGGTGTAAATGAAATGTGGATCCGTCAGGACTGGCTGGATAATCTCGGTCTGGAAGCACCCAGAACCTGGGATGAGGTGGTTGCTGTTGCCGAGGCCTTTGTCAAAGAAGATCCGGATGGCAATGGTGAAAAAATGATACGATCGGTATCCTTGGGCCTGCGAATTCAGATTATGTAAACGGAAACGGCGGTAATCGCTATGGTCTGGATCCTCTGTTCAGCGCTTTTCAGTCCTACCCGAAATACTGGCTGAAGGATGACAGCGGAAATATTGTATACGGATCTATTACAGACGAAACCAGAACTGCACTGGAAAAGGTTGCAGGTCTGTATGCAGATGGTCTGATCGATACAGAGATCCTGGTAAGAAATGACAGTACAGAGCCTTTGCTTTCAGGAAAGGTGGGTATTTTCTTCGGCCCCTGGTGGTGTGGATATACAGTTGGCGATACGATTCTGGCACAGGAAGCCGACTGGCAGGCATATTTTACACCCCTTGCGGAGGACGGAAAATTCTATACCCATATGGCAGAGCCTACATCGAAATATGTGGTTGCAAGCAAGGAATGCAAAAATCCGGAGGCTGCCTTTAAGATCATCAACTATCTGATCGAATATCAGCAGAGCTGGATGGGAGAGGGAAATGGAAATGCCGGAGCACTTGGTACCTCGGATTTCTATCCTCTGTATAATGTATATGACAATGCAGATGAGATCGAAGTATCCTATGATTGTCTGAAAAAATATCTGGCAGGCGAAATCGAAATGGATGATGTGGATTTTAGTACCCATAAGCTTTTAAGAAACGATATGGAAACTATCACAAAGCTGAAAAACGAGCCCTACGATGACTTCAGCATGAAGTACTGGAATTTTGAAAATATGGATCTGGCAAAGAGCAATCTGTCCCGTCTGGTTTCCATTATGGTAGGAGATGCGCCCCTTGTAAATGAGGAGTATGTTCCGATTTACAGCAGCTATGACGGCAGAACTAAGACGATGGATTCCAAATGGTCGAACCTGACAAAACTGGAGGAGGAGACCTTTGCAAAGATCATTACAGGCAAAGCAGGAATCGAAGCCTTTGACTCTTTTGTAGAGGAATGGAAGGCATCCGGCGGAGATGAGATCACAAAGGAAATCCAGGATGAAGTAGACATGCAGCAGTAAATAACGGAATACGAAGTTCGGAGATTTGGTTGTCAAAAAATGCAGGTGGCGTCTCGAGCCCGGGACACCATTTGTTAAATAAGGTTAAAACAGGAGGGAAAAAAGAGACATGAAGGATTTTGAAAACGATTTAATTTATTATCCCAATCCGGATCCGATCGAGGAGCCGCGGTTTATTTTGAATTCCGTAGAGGAACTGGAAAAATCAACAAAATACAGTGTTATCTGCAATGGAACGGAGCGCGTGGTATATCATACAGACTCCTTTGATTATGTTATTGTAGTAGATGACGAAGCCTATGATCTGGAAATTTCGATTCATACACCCTTTGAGAAGCTGGCAATTCGTCCGACCAGCTTTGGAATCGTCCCTTCGGTAACAGGAGAGACTGTTCAGATTCATCTCGACGAGCCGAAGAAATTTACGGTAGAGACAGACGGCGGACTGCATGACGCACTGTTTGTGTTCTGTTCCCGTAGAATTGAGAAACCGGAAAATACGACGATCTGTTTTGAAAAAGGAAAAGTATACAATGTTGGCGTCCTGACCTTAAAGCCGAACGACACGGTTTATATCGAAGAGGGTGCCGTGGTATCTGGTTGTATTTATGCGGATCATTGTGATAATATATCTATTATAGGAAACGGAATCGTCAATGGAGCCTGCTGGCATCTGCCGGACAGTAATGCCCATCGGTTTTTTATCTATATCAAGTGGTGCAACAATGTTCTCTTAAAAGGCTTTACGGCAGTAGACGGGCCCTCCTGGCATGTGGTTCCGGCGGCATGCGATCATGTGGTCATTGATGATATGAATATCATGTCCAGAATTGTAACAGGAGATGGAATTGATATTACGAGCAGTCAGGATGTGGAGGTAAAGAATTGCTTTATCCGTTCGACGGATGACAGTATCTGTATTAAGGCGCATGGGCTGATTGCGGATACTTCGACTGTTCGGGATGTGACGAAGGTATATGTCCATAATAATGTGCTCTGGAATGCGGAGCCGGGCAATGCAATTGAATTAGGCTATGGGCTTCAGAGTGAGATCCACGATCTTGTATTTGAGGATTGTGATATCATTCACTGTCAGTACGAAGGAAATATGGGCGGCGCAGCAATCTCCATCCATCAGGCGGATGGCGGTCATGTGCATGACGTTCATTACAGAAATATCCGGGTAGAGCAGGCGGAGCAGAAGCTGTTCGATATCAAGGTTCTGCTCTGCAAGTATACACAGCAGGTTTCCAAAGGGGAGATCAATGATATTCATTTTGACAACATTCAGGTATTAAACGGCGATATTCCGGTTTCCTTGATTCGAGGATACCAGACGCCGACGGAAGAAGTACGTGTCCATGATATTACCTTTGACAATATTACCTTTATGGGGAAAAAGTGTGAAACCTGGCAGGATCTTCGTTTGGTTACGGAGCTGGCAAACGATATTTATGTCAATGGCGTCAGAACGTGCAAACAGATGAAATTCTGAAAATGCAAACAGGCATTCCGTAACGGAAAGACAAAACTATTTCTATAAGGAGGAATTTATGACTGACACAGGTATTTTTTATGGAACAGGAGCAAAGCGGAGGGTGTGCCGAGTCCCTTTTGTGACTGCCCGATGTGCAATTATGCCCGTGAGCATGGCGGAAAGGATGTCCGCAAGCGTTCCTGCTTTCGACTGGGCAGGAATATTATGATTGATATGGGGCCGGATATTTTCACCCAGGCACTTCAATATGGTTCTATGTGTGACATTGAGCATGTTCTGATTACACATACCCATGATGATCATTTTAATTTTACGGCATTGGGCCTTATGAGCATGGCAACGCATCTTCGGACAACACCGGTGCATTTCTATTTTTCGGAAGAGGGCTATCGGTTCATTGAGCTTTTGCGTGACAGTGAGATCGCATTTGGAGGAACTCTCCGGGGAATGGAAAAAAAGGGGATTTATGCCTTTCACAAGCTGAAATATTTTGAGACCTATTCCATAGGGGAATATGAGGTTACACCGATCCGTGGAAATCACGGTGGGAATATGGCAAAAGAGCGCAGCGCAAATTATGTGCTGAAGGCAAAAGACGGAACAAAAATGCTGTATGGAATGGATACCGGACTGTATGAGGAAGAAACCCTTGATTTCATGAAAAATCAGAATCTTGACATTTGGATCTCAGAATGTACATTCGGAAATCTGAAGCTGCAGGAGGAATGGAATACCCATTTATGTGCGGATACTTTTCTGGAGCTGTTGGATACATTTGAAAAAAATAAAACGATCCGGCAGGATACCAAAATATATCTTTCCCATATAAATCAGTGTCATACGGCGCCTCATGAAAAGCTTCAAGGGATAATGACGGATGCAAAGCCGGAATATCAGATCGTTGTGGCATATGACGGATTGGAAATTCCCATAAGCCGGGATGGAAAATAACTTGCACAGATCAATTCCGAAATTTTCAGAAAAAAGAAAAAGTGTTATAATAAAAGGAGAAAATAAAAATGGATAACATGAATATTCGGAAAATTAACGGTTTTACAGTTCAGCTGGTAGCAGATGGAGTATATGCGATTGATGAATTCGGCATTGCGCTGATGTATCTGATCATCGGAAAAACACAGGCACTGCTGCTGGATACAGGCGTTGGTGCAGGAAATGTACATGCAGTTGTAAAGGAACTGACGGATCTGCCCTGTCTGGTAGTAAACTCCCACCATCATTATGACCATGCTGGCGGCAATGTCTGGTTTGATGAGGTTTATGCACATAAAAATGCGGTCAGCGTTTTAAAGGAGCAGAACTGTCAGGAGGTACGCCGCGCCTTTATCGAGAGACAGCTGGATAGAGAAGAATATAACGGAGAAGCGTCTGTAGCAGATACGATTTCTTATCTTCATGAGTATCGTGTGAATCCCATCGAGGAAGGAAAGGTATTTGATCTGGGGGGACGTAAGCTGGAGGTGATCGAGACCTTCGGACATACGAAGGATGGGATCTGCCTGCTGGATTCTGAAAACCGTCTGCTGTTTTCCGGCGATTCGGTAGTCAGCACACCGACTCTGATCATGGATCGCTGCAAATCGGATACGATGGAGCATTACGCAAAAGCGTTGAAGCATCTGGAGGGCAGAGAAGCTGAGTTTGATCTGATCTTCCCGGGGCATTATGTGCATCCGATTCCCAAAACCTATTTAAAAGAGCTGATCGTATGTGCAGAGAAAATCCTGGAGAATCCGCTGTATGGCACACCGGAGAAAAATCACATGTCAGATCAAATCGCATATCGAGCATTTTATAAAAAGGCATCCATTCTTTATACAATGGATCGCGTAACCGGAGAAAAGGCACCTCAGGAATAAAGGAAAAATGTAACTGTGAGGGTACTGAACAGTTTACAAAAAAATCTGCGGAGCAAAAAGGGCGGGCAGAAATAAAAAAAGGAGCTGAGATTACGTATGGAACAGAACAAAGGAACACAATGGGTACCCAAAAAACAGGAGGATCCGGGACTTCTTGCCCGTCTGAGCAGACCGACGGGACCGGTAGATGTTGTCCTGGATACTGATACCTATAATGAAATTGACGATCAGTTCGCTGTTTCGTATCTGATTTGCTCTGCAGAAAAACTCCATTTACAGGCAATCTATGCAGCGCCGTTTTTTAATGAAAAATCCACAGGCCCTGCAGATGGAATGGAGAAAAGCTATCAGGAGATCTTAAATATTCTGACGCTGATGGGAAAGGACGAGCTGAAAAAAAAAAGTGTATACAAAGGCTCGGCAGGCTACCTGCCGGATGAAGAGACGGCGGTAGAATCTCCTGCAGCGGCAGATCTGGCGGCCCGTGCAATGAACTATACTCCGGAAAAACCGCTGTATGTGCTTGCAATCGGCGCCATCACAAATGTGGCTTCTGCAATTTTGAAAAATCCGGATATTATCGACCGGATCGTGATCGTATGGCTGGGCGGCAATGCACTGCACTGGCCGGAAAACAAAGAATTTAATCTGTATCAGGACGTTGCCGCGGCAAGGATCATTTTTGAGTGCGGAGCCGCATTGGTGCAGCTCCCCTGCTCCGGCGTTGTATCGGAGGTTACGACGACAGGACCGGAGCTGGATGCCTATCTGAAGGGAAAAAACCGATTCTGTGATTATCTGGTCAGCACGACAAAGACGGAGGGACGCCGGTGCAGTAACGAACTGGCATGGTCTCGTGTGATCTGGGATATCACAACCGTCGCATGGCTGCTGGATGAGCGCTTCATGGAGGATTATCTGATGCCCAGCCCGATCCCGGAATACGACGGGCATTATTCTGTGGATCCGAAGCGACATCTGATGCGTTATGTTTATCATGTAAACAGGGATAAAGTTTTTTTTCAGATCTGTTTACAAAGCTGGCGAATTTTGGCTGAAGAGGGACAGGTATGAAAAAAGAATATCTGGAGCGTATTTACGCAGGCTGGTTAGCCAAAATCATAGGTATCCGTTATGGAGCGCCGGTAGAAGGCTGGACATATGAGAAAAATAAAAAATATCTATGGAGAGCTGACAGACTATCCGGTGGACTATCGGGAGTTTGCAGCGGATGATGACAGCAACGGACCGTTATTCTATCTGAGAGGCCTTGAGGATGGCGGACATGGAGCAGAAATGACAGCACAGGATGTTGCAAATGCGCTGTTAAATTACGCACCCTATGAGCATGGATTTTTCTGGTGGGGCGGTTACGGAACGAGTACGGAGCATACGGCATATCTGAACCTGCGCAGCGGCATACCCCGCGCCGCGAAGCGGCAGTATTGCGCAGAATGGAAGTACAATAGCGGAGCAGATCGGCGGACAGATATTTATTGATACCTGGGGACTGGTTGCACCGGGCAATCCAGCGCTGGCTGCAAAACTGGCCAGCAAGGCTGCGAGTGTAACGCATGATGGCAATGCGTTATACGGCGGTATTTTTGTGGCTGTGTGCATCAGTGTCGCATTTGAGGAAAAAGAGATTAAAAAGATTCTGGAAACAGGACTTTCCTATATTCCGTCAGACTGTGAATAATGCGAAGATCGTACGGACAGTAATGGAGTTTTATGAAGAGCATCCGCAGAACTGGAGAGACTGCTTTGCCTACATTCATGCAAACTACGGTTATGATAAATATCCGGGAAATTGCCATATTATTCCGAATATTGCAGTTATGATTCTGGCGCTGCTATATGGAAACGGCAATTTTTCAGATACCATCGCTATCGTTACAATGTGTGGATGGGATACCGATTGTAACGGTGGTAATGTGGCAACCATTATCGGTGTCCGAAATGGTCTGGAGGGGATTGATTATGACCGCTGGAGAAAACCTGTGCATGATCTGCTGGTCTGCTCCAGTGTGATAGGCTCCTTAAACATCATGGATATTCCCTATGGAGCATTGTATATCGGGAAAATGGCATATGAGCTTGCAGGGGAAGAGCTTCCGGAGCCGTGGAAGGAGCTTGCAGAGAAAAGAATTCACAGCTGTCATTTTGAATTCCCGGGATCTACGCATTCCATGCAGATTCGGGTGGACAGTATGACGGATGAGAAGGATCCGATCACGAGAGAATGCTGTGTCTGCAATACAGACGAGTCTGCACATAGCGGCAGCAGAAGCCTGAAAGCGACGGCAGTTCCGGTAAATTCCGGAGAACGTGTTTTTGTATATCAGAAAACTTACTATGAGCCGAAGGATTTTCACGACAGCAGATATGATCCCTTGTTTCTCCCCGCTGGTTTACCCGGGGCAGACGGTACATGGAAGCGTAATGCTTCCGGAGTATGCCGGGGAAGCGGACTGCAGCCTGTATGTGCGGGATCTGCGGAGTGGAAAAATTTTTACCGGCAAAAGCGTACGTCTGAAAAAGGGCTGTTGGCAGGAGCTGAGCTTCCAGATTCCGTCCTGGGAGGGCGCGCTGATCGGTGAGATGGGAGTCTGCTTTGATCTTTTGATGGGAACGAAGCAACTCAGACCTTTGCAGGACTTTTGGATGATCTGTGGGCAGATGGAACACCGGATTATCGGATCGATTTTTGCCAGGAAACGACAGAAGTGTGGACTGGCTTACATAAAGAGGTCAGTCAGTTTACCAGACTGAAGGGACATCTGTATTTGGATCAGGGAGCATTGCATCTGTCCTGCGCAGATTTTGGAGAAGCGTATACCGGCAGATATGACTGGAAAGACTATACGGCGGTATTTGAAATGACTCCCCTGACAGGCGAAAACAATATGGTAAATGTGCGCGTACAGGGGGCGATCCGTTCTTATGCAGTTGCACTCCTTGCGGACTCTAAAATTGCGCTCCTGAAAAATGAAAATGGATATCGTGTTCTGACAGAGACAGCCTTTGACTGGAAAGCTGGCAGGGATTATGAGGTTTCTGTTTGCGCACAGGGAGCAAGACTGCATGCAGAGATCAAAGAAGTGCCGGTTGGATGTAGACAAAACCAACAGCTGCAGACAGAGACTGCTGTACTGGAATATGAGGATACGGACCATCCTTATCTGCAGGGCGCGGTTGGCGTGTCGTGTCTGTTCGAAACGGAAGCCATGCAAAAATATTCTTCGATACGGATGAGGTGCAACGGATGAGGTGTGATTCATGAGCGCGCTTTCTTGTGATGGGCTCCTTAAATTATGACTATATTTATTCCCTGGATCATATTGTCGCACCGGGAGAAACGATTGCTTCTGTGAAGTTGGATAAGACCTGCGGAGGAAAAGGCTTTAATCAGGCTGCAGCCCTTGCAAAGGCTGGTGCAAAGGTGTATCTTGCAGGCCTGGTGGGTGCTGACGGAGGTCAGATGTTGGAAACAGCACAGGAGTTTGGTGTGGACTGCAGGTTCGTGCAGGAACGAGACAACGCAACCGGGCATGCGATCATTCAGGTGGACAAAAACGGACAGAACAGCATCGTCCTGTTTGGCGGTACGAACCGGATGTGGACGGCGGAATATGTCGATAGCGTTCTGGATTCTTTTGAAAAAGGAGATGTCCTGATCTTACAGAATGAAATCAATGGAATCGAAGATATTCTGGAAAAGGCCTATGCCAGAGGCATTTCGATCGTATTGAATCCATCGCCGTTTGAAGATTGCATTTTAAGCTGGCAGCTGGAAAAGGTTTCCCTGTTTTTCATCAATGAGGTAGAGGGCGAGCAAATGACCCAAAAAAGCGAGCCAAAAGACATTCTGGAGCAAATGCTGTTTCAGTATCCGAATGCTGCAGTTGTACTGACCCTCGGAGAAAAAGGTGCATGGTATGCAGACCGGGAAGAACGGTATTTCTGCCCGGCACAGAAAGTAAAGGCAGTTGACACCACGGCGGCGGGAGATACCTTTACCGGATATTTTCTGATGGCGCAGGAAAAGGGATTTTCTGCAGAACAGTGTCTTTCGATCGCTGCACAGGCATCCGCAATTGCAGTGTCGAGAAAGGGTGCATCGGTCTCTGTCCCGGTCTGGGCAGAGCTGCACATGGACTTATAAATAATTCCAACAATAGAATGCACGCTCTGCGAGCATTCTATTGTCATGAATCACAAAACCCCGGACGGAGTGATTTTTCAAACTCTGTCCGGGGTTTGATTTTTATAACTTTGGATGGATGAGCGCTGCTACAATATTCGAAACATCCGTAATTTACGCAGGTTGGGCAGATCAGCAGTTTAGCCCATCACAACCGTAACGTCATAGTGCTGTTTGGCTTCGGTGAAAGGAACGACACAGCCGTCAACGGGGGTTCCGTCAACAAGAAGGGAAACAATGCCCTTTTCCACGTGGTTCGGGTTATGGATGTGGATATCATAGTCGGCATTGCGGTAGTGCCTGTGGATATCATATCCGCTGCAATCAGAAGGAATGCAGGGATCAATACGCAGACCGTTCCAGTCGGGGCAAATGCCAAGGATGTATTGGGAGATATTGACAAAGGTCCATGCCGCAGTACCGGTCAGCCAGCTGTTTTTTGCTTCACCGTGTCTGGGAGCGTCTGCGCCGGCAACCATCTGTGCATAAACGTAAGGCTCGGTGCGGTGGATGTCACTGATATCTTCCAGATAAGCGGGACAGGTTTTACGATATACCTCAAATGCGCGATTGCCTCTGCCAATGACGGTTTCTGCGATGGAAATCCAGGGATTATTGTGGCAGAAGATTCCGGCATTTTCCTTGTACCCGGGCGGGTAGGAGCTGACCTCTCCAAGCTCCAGGTGATATCTGGTATAGGCAGGCTGCAGGAGCATGACGCCGTATTTGGTATCCAGATGTTTTTGGACAGAGTCCATGGCTTTTTGCGCAAGCCCTTCCTGTACGCCAATGCCTGCGAGGACGCAGAAGCCCTGGGGTTCGATAAAGATCTGACCTTCTTCACATTCCCGGGAGCCGACCTTGTGCTGTAGGCATCGTAGGCCCGGAGGAACCATTCCCCGTCCCAGCCGGAATCCAGGACTGCCTGATAGACTGCTGCAACCTCCTTACGGGCACGGACTGCCTCCACAGCATTGCCGAGAAGAGAGACAAGCTGCGCGTACTCTTCCCCATATTTAACGAACATTCCGGCAATAAATACGGATTCTGCAACAGGACCCTCACTTGGTCCAAAGGTCTGGAAGGATTCGCCGGGCTCTGCGGAAAAACAGTTTAAATTCAGACAGTCATTCCAGTCGGCACGACCGATCAGCGGAAGCCCGTGAGGTCCCTTATGCGTTACAGTAAAGTCAAAGGAGCGCTTCAGATGCTCCAAAAGCGGCTGCTGAGTTCCGGGGGTGCTGTTAAAGGTAACTGGCTCTTTTAAAATGGAAAAATCGCCGGTTTCTTTGATGTAAGCAACCGTACCGGCGATCAGCCAGAGGGGATCGTCGTTAAAGCCTCCGCCGATATCTGCGTTTCCACGTTTGGTCAGCGGCTGATACTGATGGTATGCACTGCCATCCTCAAACTGAGTGGCTGCGATATCCAGTATTCGCTCGCGGGCGCGCTCCGGAATCAGATGGACGAAACCGAGCAGATCCTGACAGGAGTCACGGAACCCCATTCCACGGCCGATGCCGGATTCGTAATAAGAAGCGCTTCGGGACATATTGAAGGTAACCATGCACTGGTACTGGTTCCAGATATTTACCATGCGATCCACTTCCCTGGAGTCAGAGGAAATATGATATCGGGACAGAAGCGCTGTCCAGTAATGGCGAAGCGCAAGAAAAGCATCTTGTACCTGGTCGGGATTACTGTAGCGTGACAAAAGGGCATGGGCAGGCTTTTTATTGATGACACCCGGCGCTTCCCATTTTTCTTCAACGGATACTTCGACATATGCAGTGACAAAAATAAAGGTTTTGCTTTCGCCCGGCTGAAGTGTCAGATCAATCTGATGGGCTGCAATAGGAGACCAGCCGCTGGCTACGGAATTGGAGAGCTGGCCTTTTTCAACAGCGGAAGGATTCTGATTGCTGCGGTATGGACCAAGAAAGGAATCCCGGTCTGTCTCGAAGGCGGTTATCGGTGTGTTGACAGAAAACAGAGCGTAGTGATTCCGACGTTCCCGGTATTCTGTTTTGTGATAAAGAATGGAACCTTCTATTTCCACCTCTCCGGTGCTGAAGTTACGCTGGAAATTCTTCATATCATCATCCGCATTCCAGAGACACCATTCCAGATAAGAAAACAACTGAATCGTTTTCTCCCGCTCAGAATCATTGGTAAGCGTAAGCTGATTGATCTCGCAGGAATCCTCAAGAGGTACGAAGGTGAGCAGGGAGGCCTTCAGATGGTTTTTCTGCCCGGTAAAGCGGCTGTATCCCATTCCATGCCGGCATTCATAAAAATCCAGAGGGGTCTGGGTCGGCTGCCAGCCGGGATTCCAGATGCTGTTTCCTTCTTTGAGATAGAAATATCTGCCATTGGAATCCGCAGGGACGTTGTTGTAGCGATAGCGGGTCAGACGGAGAAGCTTTGCATCTTTATAGAAAGAGTAGCCGCCGCAGGTGTTGGAAATAAGACTGAAAAAATCGCGGCAGCCAAGATAGTTGATCCAGGGAAGCGGCGTTGCAGGATCTGTGATGACATATTCCCGGTTGATATCATCAAAGTAACCGTATTTCATAAAAACCCTCCATTCTACAGACGCCTTTGTGCCGAAGAAGCTCTGCGCAGATCCTCTTTTGAAATGAGGTTTCAGGATGCTTTGGGGCGTCTGCTGTACAAGAAAGCCTGTGCCAGGCAACTGCAGTTTAAACGATTAAGTTAAACGCAGAGCTATTATATATTTCGAATTATATTGAAAAAATGCGATAAAATCAATGAAAATGAAAAGGAACAGCTTACGAAAATGAAAGCGTCAAAGGACGATTTTCTGGGTTATGTTGACGAAACTGCAGCGAAACTATGATGCGTAAGTAAAAGAGAAGGATAAAATATAAAAATACAACAAAAAGTTGATTTTCAAATTGTATAAAGTGGCAAAATGATTAAAAATAATAAAAAGATATTGAAATATATGTGCATGGCGCATATAATGCAATTAAAGAAAACGTTTAAGTATATCGTTTACGTAACAAACTGCTGCGTGAAAGAAAGCAGCAGGATATAAGGATAAGACGCAAAGAAAAAACGGAGGTGTCGAAGGCAGGAGGTAGGCGATATGGTTTCCTTAAAAGACATCGCAAAGGAATGTCAGGTTTCCGTTGCAACAGTCAGCAAGGCGCTGAACGATCATGCAGACATCAGCGAGGAACGCAAGAAGATGATTCGTGAGAAGGCAGAAGAAATGGGATATCGTCCGAATCTGTTTGCGAGGACATTGAAGACGAATCGCAGTTATAACATCGGAGTTCTTTTCACGGATGCAGAGCATAATGGTCTGACACATGATTATTTCGCAGCAGTATTGGATAGCTTCAAGGTAGCTGCGGAGGCAAGAGATTATGATCTTACATTTGTCAATTGCGGAGGCTCCGGCGGAAAGCGGATGACGTATCTGGAGCATGCCAGATATCGGGGATTTGACGGAATTATGATTGCATGTGTTGATTTTTCAGAGTCGGAGGTGCTGCAGCTTGCACTGAGTGATATTCCGGTTGTGACCATCGACTATATCTTCAATGATCGTCTGGCAGTTGTTTCGGATAACGCAAAGGGAATGGAAGATCTGTTCACTTATATTTATCAGATGGGACATCGAAGAATTGCATATATCCACGGTACAGATTCCGCAGTTACAACAAACCGTCTGTCCTCTTTTTACAGGACAGCAGAAAAGTTTGGAGTGGAGATCCCGGATGAATATGTGATGATGACAAGATACCGTGATACCAAGGGCGCGGGAGAAGCGACAGAGAAGCTTCTTGATCTGAGAAGACCGCCGACTTGTATTTTATATCCGGACGATTTTGCAGCATTGGGAGGCATCCATGTGATCCGGGAACGGGGAATGTCTATCCCGGAAGATATTTCCATTGCAGGCTATGATGGAATCCGGTTGGCGAAGCTGACTGTTCCGAATCTAACGACACTCTGTCAGGATACACAGCATCTTGGACAGTACGCAGCAGAGAAGCTGATCGATCTGATCGAAAAGCCAAAAACTGCAATGCGGAATATCACGATAGTACAGGGAAAATTGTATGAGGGTCAAACAGTTTTAAAGCTGGATGGCAGCAGAGGGTAGTACGGTAATGGCTACTTCGGAAACAACGGTAAAGGATGTAGGATACTGAAAGCTCCGGAGAATGCTTAAATTTTATAAACTTATAAACTCATAGGAGGGTTTGGGGTATGAAAAAGAAAATGCTTGGTTTGTTACTTTCAACAGCAATGCTGGCAACGACAGTAGCAGGGTGCGGATCCACAGCAGCAACTACTGCTTCTGCACCGGCGGCAGAAGAGACCGCTAAGACAGAAGCGGCAGAATCTACAGCTGCAGATACTGCGGATACAGAAGCTGCCGCAGGCGACAGTTCCGAACTTGCTTATACAGGCGAGCTCGAGATTATGCATTACTCTACTTCCGAAGAATCTGAAGGAAATGGCGGCTCTGATGGCTTCCGTACCGTACTGGGTGAGTGGGATGACGCACATCCGGATATTACGCTGACGCAGACTGTTCTTGCAAATGCAGAGTATAAGACACAGATCGCAACACTGGCTGCAGCAGATGACCTGCCCGATGTATTCCTGCTTCAGGGCATGAACACCATCGACTGGGCAAAACAGGGTCTGGTTTATGATCTGACAGATGATATCAAAGCATCTCCGTATTATGCAGATTACAATACCGCGTATTTCGCACCGTTTACTTATGAAGATTCCATGTACGGCTTCCCGGCACTGACCGGCGGTACCTGTACTGTTGTGATTTATGATAAGGCAATGTGGAAAGAAGCAGGATACGATCAGTTCCCGTCTACCTGGGAAGATGTAGAAAAAGCTTCCGAGTACTTTAACGGCAAGGGTATTACGACAGTTGCATTCGGCAACGGCGGCAAGTGGCAGGCAAACTCCGATTTCCTTTCCACACTGGGCAACCGTTACACCGGCCCTGACTGGTTTATGAGCCTGGTGGCAAAGAGCGGCGCAGCATTTACAGATGATACATTTGTAAGCGCCCTGACAGAGATGCAGAGACTCTTTACCGATACCAAGATCTTCAACGAAGACTTTAACGTTGTTACCAATGAAGACGCGCGTGAATATTACATTTCCGGCGATGCAGCAGCATTCATCGGCGGTAACTGGGATGAATCCTACATCTGGGCAGCCTTAAAGGATGCTGACGAAGAGAAATTCAATAACATGGGCTTTGCGGTTCTGCCTCAGCCTGCAGATGCAACACAGGCTCCGAATTCCCAGAATATCGGTCTTGGATACGCAGTTGCAATCAACTCCAAGCTGGCTGACGATCCTGAAAAACTGGCAGCAGCAATTGACCTGGCTGAGTACATTACCGGTCCGCATTTGCAAGCTATGTAGCTGAAAATTATGCACTGGGCGGCCTGACCAAGGTTGCAGACGTTGACCTAAGCGCATTTGATCAGATCACACAGGATTTCTACAACTGGTCTTATGTGGACACCGATACCTGTGAAATTTATGATTCTTACATTACCAATGCAGTTTGGGATGTTTTAAATACTGACCTTCAGACCATGATGAATGGTGATATCACCCCTGAAGAAGTAGCCCAGAACGCCCAGGACGCATACGAAGCCAACTACTAAGGAAAATGCCCTGCCCCGCAGAGCAGGGCATTTTCCGCTACTTCTCAAGGGGCGGAGCGCCTTGAGAAGGTTCCGAAGGGACCGCTACTTCTCAAGGTGCGGAGCGCCTTGAGAAGGTTCCGAAATAGGAAAGTACAGAGCCGTTCTGCCTGCCATCAGGCGGGACGGCTTTTGCGCAAAATAAGGGAGGGATCCTTGATGCTGACTGCGATCAAACCAAAAAAAAGAACGATTCTCCTGTATCTGCTGGTGCCGGTGGCGATGTTCGTATTTACTGTTTTTGTACCATTGGTTACAGCACTTGTATACAGTTTTTATGAATGGAAGGGCGGCCCGCAGAAGACCTTTACAGGGCTAACAAACTACATCACTCTGTTCCATGACGGTACCTTCTGGCAGGCCTTCGGACATAATATCTATCTGGTTGTGGCGTGTATTATTGGGCAGATCGGTATTGCCTTTATTTTAGTACTGATGGTAAATTCCAGAGTTGTCAAATTAAAGGGGATCCATCGAACCTTTGGCTTCTTTCCAAGCACAATTTCTGCAGTTTGCCTTGGTTTGATCTGGAACATGATCTATCATAACCAGTACGGGATCATCAACTGGTTTTTGAGAACGATCGGCAGACCGGATCTTTGTAAGGTATGGCTCAATGAAACAAAGCTGGTCATGCTGCTTGTCTCCATTCCGCTGATTTGGCAGTATATCGGATACTACATGGTGATCATCCTTTCCGCGATTTCCTCCATCAGCACCGAAATCTTTGAAAGTGCGGAAATTGACGGTGCGAACGGTATACAGAGCGCACTCTACATTACACTGCCGCTGATCAAGAACACGATGCTTGTCTGCATTACGCTGTGTATTGCAGGTAATATGAAAGCCTTTGATAATATTTATGTTATGACAAAGGGCGGTCCCGGAACATCCTCCATGGTAATGGCGATGTATGGATATCAGGTATCCTTTAACCAGAGTAATATGGGATACGGCAGCTGTATTTCTGTGGGCATTTTTGTACTGTCACTTCTTGTGATCGGCGGAGCACAGGGGCTGATCAAACGGCTCACCAGAGAAAAGGAGGCGTAGGACATGAAAAAGGATAATGGAACACATCGTATCCGCAAAGGAATCCTGGCAGTATTTATGAATCTGATCCTGATCATTTTCTCGCTGTCCTGTATTTTCCCGATGATCTGGATGCTGTACTCTTCGTTAAAAGAAAAGAGGGCATTTAATGCAGATATTGTTGGGCTGCCCAAAAAACCCGACTCTGATCAATTACATCAGGATCCTGAGCAATTCCGATTATCATCTGGGAGAATCCATGTTCAACAGTGTACGTACAACTACACTGTCCATCATTTTGATCGTATTATTTTCGTTTATTGTGGGTTATATTTTGGCAAGGGTCCATTTTAAGGGAAACCGCGCACTGTATGTCATGTTTTTGATGGGAATGCTGATTCCGATCCATTCGCTGCTGGTGCCGATCTATGTGGTTTTCAAAAAATGCGGAATTTCCGACCAGTGGTATACGCTGCTTTTACCCTATGTATCCTTCGGACTTCCGATGGGGATTTTTTTGGTAGAAGGATACGTCAAAACCATTCCGGTTTCGCTGGAAGAGGCAGCTGCAATTGATGGAAGCAGCTTTTCAAATACACTTTGGAGGATCATTCTGCCGATCACCAAACCGATCCTGGTGACAGTTGCGATCATACAGATCTTTAGCTGCTGGAATGAGTTTTCCTTCGCACTGGTACTGATCAAAAATGTTTCACTGCAGACAGTACCGCTGGCACTGACACAGTTTAAGGGACAGTTTGCATCAGATTATCCGAAGCAGATGGCGGCAATGCTGATCACTATGTCTCCTATCGTAATTTTGTATTTTGTGTTCAGTAAGCAGATTATTGAAGGAATGGTTGCAGGTGCGGTAAAGGGATGATCACACAGCTATTTGTGCCGCAGGCGTCACAAAATAGCTGGGATCGCAGAGCCGAACTGGATGTTTGCCTCGCGATTTCTTCGGCGTAAGCGTCTGCGGAATGGAGAATAACATGAAATTTACAGAAGGATATTGGTTATTGAGTGAGAGGACAAACGGACAGTTCGCATCACAGGCATACCATATAGAAGCAATGGAAAACGGACTGCGGGTAGTGGCTCCGACATCACCGGTATTATCCAGAGGCGACACATTAAATCGACCGACCATTACAATAGAATTTCTCGCGGTTTCTCCGGAGGTGATTTCGGTTCGTGCCTGGCATTATGAGGGCTACAGGACGGGAGAGGCCCGATTTGAGAAAAAGGAGACGACCTGCGATGCAGTTGTGACAATAACGGAGAATGAGGCAGTTTTGGATGCCGGACGCGTGAGTGTGCATGTTGACCGGAAAAACTGGGGCTACAGCTTCTGGGCAGATGGAAAACTGCTGACGTCCTCCGGATTCCATAATCTCGGCTATGTCCGCTGGGACAAAAGAGTCTCCAGCATGCTGCCGCAGGATAATTATATGAAGGAGCATGAGTACACCCCTTATATGACCCAGGATCTTTTGCTTGCACCCGGAGAAAATGTATATGGCTTCGGAGAACGCTTTACTGCGTTTGTCAAAAATGGTCAGGCAGTAGAAACCTGGAACGAGGATGGAGGTACAGCTTCACAGGTAGCCTATAAAAATATTCCGTTTTATATGACCAACAGAGGCTATGGTGTATTTGTGGATCATACAGGCAATGTGTCCTTTGAAGTAGCAAGCGAGAAGGTGGAGTATGTCGGATTTTCTGTACCCGGGGAAGAACTCCGGTACTATCTTTTTTACGGACCGACCCATAAGGAAATTTTAAAAGCCTATACGGGTCTGACCGGACGTCCAGCGCTTCCTCCGGCATGGTCCTTTGGACTGTGGCTTTCTACCTCCTTTACGACGGATTATGATGAGCAGACAGTTACCTCTTTTCTGGAAGGCATGGAGGAGAGGAAGATCCCCCTGAGCGTATTCCATTTTGACTGCTTCTGGATGAAAGGACTGCAGTGGTGTGATTTTGAATGGGATCCGGAGACATTCCCGGATGTAAAGGGAATGCTGCAGCGTTATCATGAAAGAGGGCTGAAAATCTGTGTATGGATCAACCCGTATATTGCGCAGGGAACAAAAACCTTCCGGGAAGCTGCAGCAGGCGGTTATCTGTTGAAGCGCGCAGACGGACACGGTATCTGGCAGACCGATAACTGGCAGAATGGCATGGGAGTTGTGGATTTTACAAATCCGAAAGCCTGCAAATGGTATCAGGGCAAGCTGCGCAGTCTGTTGGAAATGGGTGTGGACTGCTTTAAAACGGATTTTGGCGAGAGAATCCCGATCGATGTTGTGTACCAGGATGGCAGCGAGCCGGTCAGCATGCACAATTACTATGCATTTCTTTATAACCGCTGTGTTTTTGAACTGTTGAAAGAAGTAAAAGGTCAGCAGGAGGCGGTTGTTTTTGCAAGAAGTGCGACAGCAGGAGGACAGCAGTTCCCTGTGCACTGGGGAGGTGACAGCAGCGCATCTTACATTTCCATGGCAGAGACGCTGCGTGGAGGTCTGTCGTTTGCGATGTCTGGATTTTCCTTCTGGAGTCATGATATCGGTGGCTTTGAAAATACTGCTCCTGCAGATGTATACAAACGATGGCTTGCATTTGGATTGCTTTCCTCTCACAGCCGTCTGCATGGATCGGGAAGCTACCGGGTACCGTGGGCATTTGATGAGCAGGCCTGTGATGTGGCGAGATATTTTGTGCAGCTGAAATGCAGCCTGATGCCGTATCTGTATGCAAAAGCGGTGGAAGCGCATGAGGACGGTACGCCGGTAATGCGTCCTATGGTATTTGCGTTTGAAGACGATCCGGCCTGCCAGACTCTGGATATGCAGTATATGCTGGGGGAAAGTCTGCTGACAGCACCGATCTTTTCGGAGGATGGCAGCGCAGCCTGGTATCTGCCGGAGGGCACGTGGACAAATTATCTGGACGGTACAGTCAAAGAGGGCGGAAGGTTTTACAAGGACAGATTTGACTATTTCTCCCTGCCGCTTTATGTGCGGGAAAATACCCTGCTGGCAGTCGGCAGCGTGACAGAGCGCCCGGATTATGATTATGCGGCAAGCTCTGTGCTGCATCTGTTTGCATTAAAGGATGGAAAAGAGGCAGTCTGCAAAATCCCGGATATCCACGGACAGATTGTGGAAACCGTAAAAGCGATCCGCAGCGGTAAAAAAATTGTCGTAACGGCAGATGGTAAAAACAGGGAAGAGGATGCTGCTTTTGCATTGGTGATGCATGACGAAAACGGCAATATGCAGGAAATTTCGGTTCCGGCAAAGGGAGAGGCTGTGCTGGAGCTGATCTGAAAAGTCGAAACCATATCCGTGATATCTGCAGCTTTGGATGGCAGGGCTGACGGATAACAGCATGAAATCCGGAATCAGAACAGGGGCGGACGAAAATAGTCTGTCCCTGTTTTTTATCTCATAGGAAAATGCATCCTATGAAATAAAAACGCTCCGCGAGGATGCGCACTCGGCGCAAGGGTGGATGGTTGCCGAAGCAACCGCGCCCCGGCGCGAGAATGTGCCAAGGCACATTCTTTTTATAGCTGCGGGACTGGTTTTTTACCGTGTGAAATGGTACAATAAAAATGTATGCGGTGCAAAAACAGCCTCCGGTGTGATCGGAGACTGTCAAAATAGAAAACAGGAGGATTTATTTCCATGAAAGTGCTTGTAATCAACTGCGGCAGCTCCTCTTTGAAGTATCAGCTGATCGACAGCCAGAGTGAAGAGGTCCTGGCAAAGGGACTGTGTGAAAGAATCGGAATCGAAGGCAGCAGCGTAACCCATCAGAAAGCCGGCGAAGGCAAAAAGACGGAAGCGGTTCTGATGAAGGATCATACCGATGCAGTAAAGGTTGTGATCGAGAAGCTGACAGATCCTGCAGAGGGCGTGATCGCATCTTTGAAGGAAATTGATGCAGTAGGTCACAGAATCGTACATGGCGGAGAAAAATTCAAGGGATCTGTTGTGATTGATGACAGTGTACTGGAGGCAATTGCGGAGTGCAATGACCTTGCACCGCTTCACAATCCGGCAAACCTGATCGGTATCAGATCCTGCCAGAGGGTAATGCCCGGCGTGCCGATGGTAGCTGTATTCGATACCGCATTTCATCAGACGATGCCCGGCAAAGCTTATTTATACGGTCTGCCGTATGAATATTATGAGAAATACAAAGTACGTCGTTACGGCTTCCATGGAACCAGCCATGATTTCGTTTCCAAACGTGTCGGAGAACTGCTTGGAAAAGACAGAAAGGATCTGAAAATTATCGTATGCCATCTTGGCAACGGTGCTTCCGTATCCGCAGTTGACCACGGTAAATCCGTGGATACCTCCATGGGTCTGACGCCCCTGGAAGGCCTGATGATGGGAACCAGAAGCGGCGATATGGATCCTGCGATCGTTGGTTTTATCGCAGAAAAAGAAAATCTGACAGCTGCAGAGGTCATCAATATCTGCAACAAAAACTCCGGTGTGCTTGGCCTGTCCGGTATTTCCAGCGACTTCCGTGATCTGGTAGAAGCTGCGGCAGCAGGCAACGACCATGCGCAGACGACGCTGGAAGCATACGCTTATCGTGTCGGCAAATATATCGGTGCATATGCGGCTGCTATGAACGGTGTGGATGCCATCGTATTTACAGCAGGAATTGGTGAAAACAACGCACAGGTTCGTGCTCTGATCAGTCAGTATACAGGCTTCCTTGGCTGCGAGATCGATCTGGAAAAGAATAAGGCGGCAGTCGGTGTGGAGGCTGTTATTTCCACTCCGGAATCCAAAGTAACAGCCCTGGTGGTTCCGACCAATGAAGAGCTTGCCATTGCGCGGGAAACAGTTCGTCTGGTGAGCGCGTAAAGGAAACGATAATTTGCAACAGGTACGGGCGTTGTCCTGCCGGGGAACCGACGGACAGCGCCCGTGGTAGAATGTATGGAAAAGATCATTGTACTGAAAGGGATTGCAGTCCCTTATGAACTGCAGCGGAAAAATATCAGGAGAATGAACCTGCGCGTCCACAGAGATGGGCGCGTTTTGGTTTCTGCGAGCAGAGATACAGCGCAGTGGGAAATAGAGGCGTTTCTTCTGGAAAATGCGGATTTTGTCCTGCAGAACCGGGAACGCTGTCTGAAGCTGATTGAAGCCGGAGATGGAATCAGCGCCGGGAAAAATCGACGTTATGAAGATGGGGATGTGCTTTATCAGTGTGGAAAAGCCTGCCGCCTTTGTGTTGTGGAGGGCAGGAAAGAGTCGGTGGAGCGGATCGGCCGTGTGATTTTAGTGACACAGAAAAATCCATCCGATGCAGACAGACGCAGACGGATGCTCGAAGGGTATCTGACACAGTGCTGCCTGGAGCAGATGGAAGAAATCTGTGAGAGGATTTATCCGGTTTTTTCCCGGATGGGGGTAGCATGGCCCCAGATTAAAGTGCGCAGTATGGTGTCCCGATGGGGAAGCTGTCAGCCGAAAAAGAAGATCGTGACTTTTTCCAGACAGCTTGGGGAGACGCCGCCTGCGTGCATGGAATATGTTGCAGTACATGAGTTTTGCCATTTTATCCAGCCGAATCACTCTGCAGCATTTCATCAGCTTATGACGGAGCTGATGCCGGACTGGAGGCAGAGAAAGCAGCTGTTGAACAGCCGGGCATGGGTTGATGTCGGGGAGACATAATATGGCTGGAAGCCTGCGCTTTCCATTGAAAAAATGCGTCTGTCATGGAGAAAAGATTCCGTGCGGCAGGCGCATTTTTGTTCGTTTTTATCTATATATGCCTGAAACGATAAACGATTGTGGATGTTTCGAAAAATTGCATCGGGACTGTTTGGAGAATCGCAGGCGCTACCGCGCCAGTTCTGTGCACACTTCACGGACACTGTCGAAAATCCAGGTTGGTTTGGTGTCGCTCTTTTCCAGGTCATCAAGTGTTGCCTCGCCGGAGAGGACACAGATCGTATCGACTCCTGCATTGACACCGCAGGCGATGTCTGTGTAGATGCGGTCACCGACGATCACGGTGTCCTCTTTGGAGATGCCGAGCTTTTTTAAAACACAGTCGATCATGATCGGTTCTGGCTTGCCGATGAAAAACGGTGTTTTGCCGGTCGCATTTTTGAGCATGATGCTCATGGAGCCGCAATCCGGGATGTAGCCGAAGCTGACCGGACAGACAAGATCCGGATTGGTTGCAAGATAAGCAACCTCACGCCCGAGCATGATGCAGGTGTCACGTACCTTTTCAGAGGTATTTTCTGTATCAAAGCCGATTAAAACGACAGAGGCGGAATCCTCCGGCTTCGTGACAACGCGGATGCCGTTTTGCTCCAGCTCTGCGACAAGAGAACGGGTTCCCATACAGAAAACGGTCTGTCCGGGATAATTCTCCTGAAGATAAAAAGCGGTTGCCTGGCTGGAAGTATAGAAATGCGAAGTATCGGCGGTAATTCCCATCCGGTTTACCTTTTCCACATAGTCCTTTACGGATTTGGAGGAATTGTTGGTGATGAAAATATAGCGTCCTCCATTTTTTTCAATCTGGGAAAGAAAATCCAGCGTTCCTTCAAAAATTGAATTTTCATTATAGATCGTGCCGTCCATATCCAGCAGGAACAGCTTTTTATGCCGGAAGTGCATCCGCGTTTTTTTTAAATTTATCTGTAAGCATTTCGGATCAGTTCTCCCTGAAACCGGTGGCAACCGGAATATTTTTAGTGGCGACGATATCAGCACCCGTACCTGCCGCGTCGTGCAGCAGGACATCTCCGATTTGAACCGGGGCGACAGCGTGGATCTGACGGATCGCTTCCATGACATCCTTTATTTTACCTTTGGGGATATCGGAGGCAGTCTTAACGGAAACGACAGGCAGGACGCCGCCGGAAACCAGCGCTGTAGAAGTTACGATACGGGTTGGATTGGTGACCTCCCTACGACCGTAAGCAGCGCCGCGGGGGCAGGTATTACCGGTGACGGATACAACCTCGCCGTTTTCAAGCGTAACAGTAAGCGGGCAGCCCAGAGGGCAGCAGATGCAGATTAGATTTTTTTCTTCCATAACAAATCAGCCCTCCTCTTTTGCAACACAGATTGTGATGGATTGTGCGTCGGCGGGAATTGCAGATTTTTTCAGGATGATCTGCTGCATTTCGCCGGGCGCGAGCTTCTTCTTTTTCTGGCGCAGCAGACAGGTATCACCTGCTGTAACAGTCAATACTGCGTCTGTGAATACGCTTCCGACGCGGAAACGAACCAGAAGCGTGTCCTCCATATGGGACAGCCGAATGGACTGCGGAACCGTGTATCGGACGCCGCCCGATGGAATAAGCGGGATGCCGGTGGAGCCGTCCGCAGCAGCGGCGTTGTGAGCGTTATTGTTAGCCTTCACGCCGGTTGAACCTTGCCCGGCAGAAGCGCTGCTCGCGCCGCTGTCAGCCTGTGTGGTCAAATTCTGTTCAGCGGAAGCAGTGCCCGCGCGGTCACCCGCTGTCTGCCGGATATATTCTGCCGCGAATTTTCCGGCACGTCCGGCTTCTTCGGAAACGTAATCGACCAGATCATGTACGTGCAGGACATTGCCGCAGGCGAATACGCCGGGAACGTTCGTTTCGAGGCTTTCATTCACCAGTGGACCGCCTGTGACGGGTGATAAGGATACACCGAGTTTGGTGGAAAGTTCGTTTTCGGGGATAAGTCCACAGGAGAGCAGCAGTGTATCGCAGGGGATATTTTGCTCGGTTCCGGGGATCGGCTTGCGGTCAGGACCGACCTGTGCCAGTGTAATGCCGGTTACGCGATCTTTTCCCTGAATATCGATGACTGTATGGGAAAGCAGCAGCGGAATGTCAAAATCCTCCAGGCACTGGACGATATTTCGCTGCAGACCGCCGGAATAGGGCATCAGCTCGGCAACGGCTTTGACTTTCGCACCTTCGAGGGTCATTCGACGCGCCATAATCAGACCGATATCGCCGGAGCCGAGGATTACTACCTCTTTACCCGGAAGAAAGCCTTCCATATTGACGAGACGCTGTGCTGTACCGGCGGTGTAAATGCCTGCCGGACGGAAGCCGGGGATGTTTAAAGCGCCTCTGGGGCGTTCACGGCAGCCCATCGCGAGAATTACACTGCGGCAGGGCAGCTGCAGGAGTCCGTCTGCGCGGTTCATGGCTGTAACACAATGCAGGCCTGTGGAAGCGTCTGTGCTGATATCCAGAACCATTGTGGAGAGCTTATAGGGAATTTCCAGTGCGAGTGCTTCGTCGATGAAACGGGAAGCGTATTCTGGTCCGGTCAGCTCTTCCTGAAAGGTGTGCAGACCGAAGCCGTTGTGGATACACTGATTTAAAATGCCGCCCAGCTCCTGATCGCGTTCGAGGATCAGAAGATTGGAAACTCCGTTTTTATGGGCGGCGATAGCGGCAGCAAGTCCGGCAGGACCTCCGCCGATGACGATCAGATCATATTGTTTCATAAGCCCGATTCCTCCCTTGTAGTGCCGGTAAGCAGTTCAGAGCCTTGCCCGTGTTTGGTGACAGAAAGTGGGTTCATGGAAAGCTCGCGTTCGAGGATTTCCATGACTCTGGGAGAACAGAAACCTGCCTGACAGCGTCCCATTCCGGCACGGGTGCGTCGTTTTACGCCGTCTAAGGAGCGTGCGCCGACCGGACGGCGGATTGCATTTATAATTTCTCCCTCTGTAACGGTTTCACAGCGGCAGATCACATTGCCGTATGCAGGATCTTCTGACAGAAGCTCTTTTAATTCCTCCGGGGAAGCGGAAGCGACACAGGGAATGCCCTTGCGGGTCGCAATAAAGTTGTCCTTGCAGGAAGCACCCAGCTTATGGGAAACCAGCTCTGCAACATATTCTCCGATTGCGGGAGCGGAGGACAGACCGGGAGATTCGATTCCGGCACAGTCAAAGAAGCCGGGAGCATCCTCTGCCTCACCAATTACGAAATCACCGCCTGCCTCGGAGGCGCGCAGACCTGCAAACGAGGTAATTGTCAGATTACCGGGCAGGGACGGAACGCTGAGCCGTCCTTTTTCCATAACGTCAGCAAGTCCTGCCTGGGTGGTATTGACGGCCTCTTTATCGGAAAGGTTTTCGGCGGTGGGACCGACTAACAGGTTTCCGTGGACGGTGGGGCTGACCAAAATGCCCTTGCCCATCTTTCCGGGAAGCTGAAAGATCGTATGGGAAACGAGGGTTCCGGCTTTTTTGTCCAGAAGCTGGTATTCTCCGCGGCGGGGCGTGATAGAAAGCTTGTGGGCGCTGACCTGATTGTGCAGCTCGTCCGCATAGACACCGGCGGCGTTGATGATACAGCGCGCTTCAAAGGTGTCGCCGGCAGCGGTTAAAACGTTCCAGTGACCGTCAGAAGCGTTGCGGGAAAGGGCTTTTACTGTAGTGTCAAAGCGGAACGAAACGCCGTTTACGGCAGCGTTTTCCGCCAGGGCGATCGTCATCAGAAACGGACATACAATTCCACCGGTCGGGCAGACAAGCACTGCCTTTACGTCGTCGGAAAGTGCTGGCTCGAGGGACTTGATAGCCTCACCGGTCACGATGGAAAGACCGGGGACACCGTTTTTGCGTCCGCGGTCTGCCAGCTCTTCCAGTTCCGGAATCTGGGATTCTTCAAAACAAAGTACCAGGGAGCCGTTTCTGGTAAAGGGAAAATCGAGGTCAGCGGAGAGCTGATCCATGAGTTCGTTCCCTCTCACATTAAAACGGGCTTTTAAGGAGCCGGGCTTTGCGTCATGTCCGGCATGGATGATGGCGCTGTTTGCTTTGGAGGTTCCGCAGCAGACGTCCTCTTCTTTTTCCAGCACCAGGATATTTAGTTGATAACGGAAAGCTCCCGTGCAATCGCGCATCCGGTCACACCGGCACCGATTATGATTGCATCATACATGGTAAATTCTCCTTTCGGAAAAATGAAAGTCAGGCACTTGTAAATTACGGCAGAATGTGTCCGGCAGCAAGATAGAGACGATACCATTCCTCACGGGTTAGCGTAATATCGCAGGCCGCGCAGATCTCGCGGAAGCGGGAGGGCTTTGTCGTGCCGGCGATCAGCTGCATGTGTGCAGGGTGACGCAGAATCCATGCAGCTGCAATTGTTGTCGGAGTTGTGTGGTATTTGTCTGCAATTTCCTCCAGACAGTGGTTCAATTCGGGATACTTGTCGCTGCCGATGAAAACGCCTTCAAAAAAGCCGTACTGGAACGGTGACCAGGTCTGGATGGTGATATCGTTGAGACGGCAGAAATCGAGAATGCTGTCGTCGCGGTCAATTGCACCGGCGGTTGTCATGTTGACTTCCATGCCGCTCTGGATCATGGAGGAGTTGGGCAGGGAAAACTGCAGCTGGTCGGTTACGAGGGGCTGGCTGATATATTTCTGCAGCAGCCTGATCTGGCTGGATTTGTGGTTGGAAACACCGAAGTTGCGGACCTTGCCGCTTTGCTGCAGCTGGTTGAAGGCTTCTGCCACTTCTTCCGGCTCCATCAGGGCATCTGGACGGTGCAGGACAAGCACATCCAGATAGTCAGTGCGCAGACGTTTCAGAATGCCGTCTACAGAAGATAAAATGTGTTCTTTGGAAAAATCACATAACGCCGGAAACAATGCCGCATTTGGACTGCAGAAGGATCTTGTCGCGGACAGAGGGGGACATGTGGATCGCGTCTGCAAACGCTTCCTCGCAGGTGCCCTGACCGTAGATGTCGGCGTGTTCGAAAAAGTTGCAGCCAAGCTCCAGCGCCGTTGCAACGAGTTCCTCGGCTTCTTTAGCGGAAACGTCGCGGATGCGCATGCAGCCGAGGGCAACGGAAGGGACTGTCAGTCCACTTTTTCCAAGTTGAATATATTTCATATACCTATACCTCCACCGGGTAAATTTCACTGCTTTCAGTATACCTCATAAGACGGGAAAAGGAAAGAAAAAGAGATGTCCGGAAGCGTTCAAAAAAACGATACCAGAAGAGAGAATTTTGCATATAGAGAGGGAGATCCCTGTACGCAAAAACCGGCGGAGATTTTTGAAAAATCTCCGCCGGCTGAAAAAGCCAGGTGTGAAGCAGCCGGTGGCGGTTGCCGTTGTCGGTCAGTTGCCGGAAGCTGCGGAATCCGCCGCTGCGAGCTCAGGCTTGCGCATCAGAATCGTCATAAATTCTTCGCCTGTAATCGTTTCATGCTCGTACAGGTATTTAGCGATTTCATGAAGCTTTGGCAGGTTATCCTGCAGAAGCTGGATCGCTTTCTGGTGCTGTGCTTTTACAAGGTCGACGGTCAGGGTATCGATCTGGGTCTGTGTCTCGGGTGAGCAGGAAAGGGAGGAATCGCCGCCCAGATACTGGTTTGCAACGGTTTCCATTGCAACCATATCGAAAGTATCGCTCATGCCGTAGCGGGTGATCATTGCACGGGCGAGCTTGGTTGCCTGCTCGATATCGTTGGAGGCGCCGGTTGTGATGGAGTGGAAGATGATTTCTTCTGCTGCGCGGCCGCCGGTCAGCGTTGCAATCTTATTTGCCATTTCTTCTTTGGACATCAGGAAACGTTCGCCTTCCTCGACCTGCATGGTATAACCAAGTGCACCGCTGGTACGGGGAATGATCGTGATCTTGTGTACCGGTGCGGAGTTCGTCTGCAGGGCGGCGACAAGGGCATGACCGACTTCATGATAGGAAACGATCAGTTTTTCTTTTTCGGAGAGCACGCGGCTCTTTTTCTGGTAGCCTGCGATAACAACCTCGATGCTTTCTTCGAGGTCTGCCTGTGTTGCAAAACGACGACCGTCGCGGACTGCACGCAGAGCAGCTTCGTTGACGATGTTGGCGAGTTCAGCGCCGGAGGCACCGGAAGCAGCTTTTGCGATTTCATGGAAGTTTACATTATCTGCAATCTTGATCTTACGGGCATGTACCTTCAGGATATCTTCGCGGCCCTGTAAGTCAGGCAGCTCAACCGGAATTCGGCGGTCGAAACGCCCTGGTCTGGTCAGCGCAGGATCAAGGGAATCCGGGCGGTTCGTCGCTGCCAGGATGACAACGCCTTTGGAACCATCGAAACCGTCCATTTCTGTCAGCAGCTGGTTTAAGGTCTGTTCCCGCTCGTCGTTGCCGCTGATCTGTCCATCACGCTTTTTACCGATTGTATCGATCTCATCGATGAAGACGATACAGGGAGCCTTCTCACTCGCCTGCTTGAACAGGTCACGTACCTTGGCTGCGCCCATGCCGACGAACATTTCCACGAATTCAGAACCGGAAATGGAGAAGAAGGGAACGTCCGCTTCACCGGCGACTGCCTTGGCAAGCAGGGTTTTACCGGTTCCGGGAGGGCCTACGAGCAGTGCGCCTTTGGGCATTGTTGCGCCGATTGCGCGGTATTTTTCAGGGTTATGCAAAAAGTCTACGATTTCGGTCAGAAGCTCTTTTGCCTCATCTTCACCTGCTACATCGGAAAACTTGATGCCGGTGGAGGATTTGACATAAACCTTGGCGTTACTCTTGCCGAACGACATCGCGCCGCCGGGACCTCCGGTCATGCTGTTGGTCATCTTTTTAAAGAGCAGCTGGCCTAAAAAGATGAAAATAATAGTAGGCAGGATAAAACCGATCAGCATATTCATCAGAGGGGACTGCTGAGTCGGAATCTCGCTGGTCAGATCCGCACCGGAGGAAGTGATCTTATCGATCAATTCGCTGTCGGTGTTGATCAGACCGGTCTTGCAGACCTGAGTTTTGCCATCCTGTTTGAGGGTGTAATAAATGATAGAATCCTGAACGTCGAACTGGACCTCCTGAATCTGTTTGCTGTCGATACCTTTTAAAAAGTCACTGTAGGTCGTTTCCCTGATGCTTCGTTCCATGATCCCCGGAAGAACAAAAATATTAAGCAGGAACATAACGATCAGAGCGACGACGGCATACGTGGCAAGCACTTGTTTTGGTTTTTTGTCATCGGGATTGGTTGTCATAGGTGTCTCCATTCTGTGCGCTGTCTGCACGGCACGGACATGTCGGGATGTCCGGGAAAAATAGTGTCTTAAAAACGTTTCAGATTAAGTTTATTATGCGTCCGGCCTGGGAAATTTACAAGAAAAGAATTGAAAAGAAATTCTAAAAGAAATATAAACTGAAAAGGAATCGGAGAGGGTATCATGTTCTTATGTGCATCTGAAAACAGGAGAACAAAAAAACACCGTCCCCGAAAGTCAAGCTTTCAAAAACAGTGTTTCTTAGTGCACCGCCAGGGGCTCGAACCCTGGACACCCTGATTAAGAGTCAGGTGCTCTACCAACTGAGCTAGCGGTGCATTTTCTTTTGTTTCGCTGAATCTCTGTATCGCTCAGCGACAAGATATATTATATGGCATGGATCGAGTTTTGACAAGTGTTTTTTGAAGAAAATTTAAGAAAAATATGCATAAAAAATGAAATATAAAAACGAGGTAATGCAGCAAAATAAATAAATAAGTCGAAAAAACGATAGACACGAATATGAAAAAAAGAATATAACAGGAAATAACTATAAAAATCAGAAAAGGCAGAAAATTTAAAACGGGTCAAAAATTGGAATGATTGCCGTGCTTTTTTGCAAAACGCTTTTCCTGGTGGCGGCTTTGGAACGGATATGGTAGAATAAACTGAATTGCGCATGCGAGGCAGAATCTTAGATTCTTATCTGCCAAATGGAGACAAAATGCAAAAGAAAACAACAACGTTGATTTATGGAACAGGGAACGCCGGGAAGCTCGATTTGATGCGCCATTACCTGAGCACGCTGCAGGAGATTCGCCTGCTCGGTTTAAAGGATTTGCCATTTTGCTGGGGAGAGATAGAAGAATGTGGGAAGGACCCGCTGGAGAATGCGCGGCAGAAAGCCCTCGCATATTACCGAATCTGCGGGCAGCCGGTTTTTTCACAGGATAGCGGTCTTTATATAGAAGGACTGCCCAAGGAGCGTCAGCCGGGCGTGCATGTACGGCGGGTAAACGGTGTCAACCTGACGGATGAGCAGATGCGGAAATATTATAAGAAGATTGCCGCAGAGCTTGGCGGGCGGTGCGTCGCACAGTATCAGAACGCGATTTGCCTGGTTTTTTCTGAGAATGAAATTTACGAAGCCAGAGGCGGTGCACTGAACTGGAAAAAATTCTGGCTGATGACAGAGGAGCGGCCACAGCGGATGGAAGGCTTTCCTCTGGATGCGATCTGTGCAGATTACCGGACAGGCAGACACTTTTATGATGGAGAAGCTACAATGCCGGAGGAAGAGGGAGACGGCGTGCGTGATTTTTTCAGGAATGCATTAAAGCTGCACGAAATGAGGAATAAGATTGAAAAATAAACTTTTTTAATCGCGAGATTTGTGTCTGCGCGCACTTGACACAAACTCGACATGCGCAAAAAGCGTGCGCAGAAATGAGCGAGAAAGATGACAGAAAAATTATATGATGTGAATGCGTATCTGACAGAATTTGATGCGGCGGTCGTAAGCTGCCAGGTGTTGAAGGAAGGCACGGAGCGAGACGTGAATGGTCAGCTGGCAGTTGGCGAAGCAGCGCGGCCGGATGCGCCACTCTGGGAGGTTGCTCTGGATCGAACCGCCTTTTATCCGGAGGGCGGCGGTCAGCCCTGCGATTTCGGTGTACTCGGCGGCGCCCGGGTGACAGATGTACAGGAAAAGGACGGCATAATTTTCCATTTGTGCAGCGCCCCGCTGGAGGTTGGAAGCTGCGTGCATGGAACCATTGACTGGGACAGAAGGCTGATGCATATGCGGGAGCATTCCGGAGAACATATCATTTCCGGTATCATCTGTCATACCCACGGCTATTCGAATATCGGCTTCCATATGGGAAAGGACTGCGTGACGATCGATTTTTCGGGACCGCTGACGGCAGAACAGATTCAGGAGGCGGAAGACCTGGCGAACCAGAAGGTACTGGAGAATATAGAAATTCTGGCGGAGTATCCGGACAGGGAGACCCTTGCAACACTGGATTACCGCAGTAAAAAAGAGCTGACCGGGGCGATCCGCATCGTTACGATTCCGGGTGCGGATGTGTGCGCCTGCTGTGGAACGCATGTGAAATACACAGGTGAGGTCGGACCTATCAAGGTCATTTCTGCAGAGCATGCAAAGGGTGGAAGCCGTCTGGATATTCTGATCGGGGAAAAAGCGCTGGCAGATTATAAGTGCCGATTCGAAAACACGCAGAAAATCTCGGCATTGCTGTCTGTAAAGCCGGAGCAGACCGCGGAAGCAGCCCAAAAGCTGCTGCAGACGGTGGCTGATTTAAAACAGGAGCTCGGCGCGTTAAAGCTGCGCCTGCTGGAAGAAAAGGTGGATGCCGTAGAGACCGGAAGCAGCGCCTGCGTGCTGTTTGAGCAGGGACTGAGCACAGTGGACGTCCGTAAGCTGGCGGATAAGCTGGCACAGAAGGTCTTATTTGCAGCAGTGTTTAATGGCAGCGATACAGATGGCTATCAGTATGTGATCTGCGCATCTGACCGGGATGTTTCGGCGTTTGGCAAGGCGTTCAACAAGGCACTTTGCGGGCGCGGCGGCGGGAAAAATCCAATGATTCAGGGACAGGTAAAAGCAGAGCAGAAAGCAATTTGGGAATACCTGACAAAAGGAGGAGTTTTGCAGGATGGAAAATAAAGACAGAAAGCTGGTATTTTTTGATATTGACGGAACGCTGGTCGATGGACCGACCCATCAGATCCCGCAGAGTGCAGTGGAGGCGATCCGTAAACTTCGCGAAAATGGACACCTGGCATTTATCAATACGGGACGGACGTTGGTGAGCATTGAGCCGAGAATCCGCGAAATCGGATTTGACGGCCTGGTATGTGGCTGCGGAACACATATTTATTATGAAGGAGAAACGTTGTTTAGCCACAGCATTTTGCATGAAAAATGTACGGAAATCGTATATGAGCTGCGCAGACTCGGTATCCCGACATTTTTTGAAGCGGAGGAGCATGTGTATTATGACAGCCGCTGTATGAGTCCGGAGCTTGGCAATTCGGTTTCCAATTTTAAGAGTCTGAACTGCTCTGTGCCGGATATGCCGGAGCGGCCAGAGGACAGTGATGTGGTGTTTGATAAATTTTTCTGCCTGCTTCGTCCGGATGATCCGGTGGATAAGCTGAGAAGCTTTATCGGAGACGAATTTACTGCAGTGCCCCAGGGAGAGCATTATCTGGAAATCGTTCCGACAGGCTGCAGCAAGGCGGAGGGGATCCACATTTTACAGAAAAAACTGGGAATCCCCAAGGACAACTGTTATGCCATTGGGGACTCTGAAAACGATATTCCGATGCTGAAGGCAGTGCCTCACAGCATTGCGATGGGTGTCTGCTCCAAAACGATCCTGCCGTATTGCAGCTACCGGACCACGCCGGTCCTGGAGGACGGAATCGCAAACGCGTTAAAGCACTACGGGCTGATCTGAGCCGTCTGCGCGGGCGCGATTGAACTGCAGGAACTGTTAACGGGTACTGGACGCATGATACAGGATGAGATCCTCCTGTAGATTTTTTATGAAATGATGATAAAACAAAAAAGACGGGAAGAAAATCCTGTCTTTTTTTGTTCTGAGTGCTTATAGGTTTATAAATAAAACCCTTTCGTTTGCCATAGGCTCCTCCCACCACCTTTAGGTGGTGGGAGGAGCCTTGTAAATCTTTAATCGTTAACCCTGATTCTCAATATATTTTTGTATGGTAGTTGACGATACTTCTCCAATGCTGCAAGCAAAATATCCGTCTGACCAAAATATTTTTTTCTTCCAATACTGTTTAGACAGAAACGAACCATATTTGTGCCATAAGTATTAGCAATATCGTTAACATCATCAGCGATAGAATCTTTGAGTAATTGTTTACGATATTTAGTTACTAGAACTATATCTACTTTAAGGCTGTATTTCCGTCTGTTATGACGATTGTATCTATTATCCATAATTCACGTCACCTCAAAACATTGATTTTCACTAATTATTATTATATAATATATTTTAGTGAAATATCTATGAAAAGGAGGAGTACATATATGGAACAAATGACTATTACAGCTAAAATTCAAATAGTTGTGGATGAAACAGATAAGGTTTTGCTTGATGAAACTATGTCTGTTTATCGTAATGCCTGCAATTATGTTTCAGACTATGTGTTCCGTACTCACGACTTAAAGCAGTTTTCGCTCAATAAGGTTTTGTATTCTACTTTACGAGAAAATTTTAACCTTAAATCGCAAATGGCTCAGTCTGTTTTGAAGACTGTTATCGCCAGATATAAGACCATTCTTGAGAATCAAAACGAATGGATGAAACCCTCGTTCAAAAAGCCTCAGTATGATTTGGTTTGGAACAGAGATTATTCCTTAACACAAAACTGCTTTTCAATCAATACGCTAAACGGTCGTGTGAAGTTATCTTATTTTGCAGACGGAATGTCTAAGTATTTCGACCATACGATTTATAAGTTTGGTACAGCTAAACTTGTAAATAAGCATGGCAAGTATTATCTTCACATACTAGTAACCTACGATGTCGAAGAAAGTAATGTTTCTGACATCTGTAATGTTGTGGGTATAGATAGAGGTATTAACTTTGTTATTGCCACTTATGACAGCAAAAACAAGTCTGGATTTGTTAGTGGTAAAGCTATGAAGCAAAAACGTGCTAATTATTCCAAACTTCGTAAAGAACTCCAAATGCGACAGACCTCATCTTCAAGACGAAGAATAAAAGCTATTGGTGGGCGAGAAAACCGTTGGATGCAGGATATTAACCATCAGGTATCAAAGGCACTCGTCAAAAATAACCCCAAGCACACTCTCTTTGTATTGGAAGATTTATCAGGTATTCGTAATGCTACAGAACGTGTTAAAACAAAAGACCGTTATGTTTCTGTATCATGGTCTTTCTATGATCTTGAGCAAAAACTAATCTACAAAGCAAAACAGAATCAATCTTCTGTTATTAAGGTAGATCCTCGCTATACAAGTCAGTGTTGCCCTTGTTGTGGACACATTGAAAAGGCTAACCGCAATAAGAAGATGCATCTGTTTACTTGCAAAAACTGTGGTTATAAATCTAATGATGACCGCATTGGAGCTATGAATCTGTATCGTATGGGAATAGACTATCTTGCAGATAGCCAAGTACCTAATACAGTTGTAACAGAGTAAACTCTGCTACAAAGGGTGCTGTCAACCCCCCTATGATGTAACGCCACTTTAGATAGCAGTATCTATTGGGGTTAAAGGTCGGAGGTGTAAACCGTTAGTACGACTGGGCAGTTACAAGCCCATGACCTTTAGGTCGTGGGTAGTTGACACAATGAAGTACGATATGGATTTAACCCTTAATGCCGGATGTGGCCACGCTTTCGATAAACTGCTTCTGGAAGATGAAGAAGATTACAACCAGCGGGATAACGTCTAATACGGCGCCTGCCATCTGCATCGGGTACTGTGTCGTGTACTGACCCTGCAGAGTGGACAGTGCAGGACCTAAGATCAGCTTATCCATGGAGTTGTTGACGATCAGAGGCCACATGAAGTCGTTCCATGCGAACTTGAAGGTGAAGATGGTCAGCGCTGCGATACCAGGCTGGATTAACGGAACCATAATACGTCCGAAAATCTGGAACCGGTTACAGCCATCTACGATTGCGGCATCTTCCAGCTCCTGAGGCATGGACATAAAGAACTGCCGCAGCAGGAATGTACCGAAGGCACTGAACAGGTTCGGAAGAAACAGCGCCGGGATGGTGTTCAACAGTCCCATCTTCTGGATTAACTGATACTGGGGAAGCAGGAAAATCTGTCCGGGAACCATCAGGACGGATAACAGCAGTACGAAAATAAAGTTTTTGAACGGGAACTCAATTCTCGCAAAGGCATATCCTGCCATGGAACAGAACACGATCTGCACAACTGTAGTAATGACAGCGGAAAGGATGGATTTCTGGGAATTTTTATATGTAGATAAAGGAAATATTCTTGTACGCGCAGCAGATGATTTTGCTGAATCTGGAGCTGTTTTTGCTGACGTTGCGCAGGGAGCGGGAAGAAAAGGCGGACGATTCCAAACGGTTTGAGCTGACGGAAGAGACAGCACATCTGAAAAGTTCCCGGCTGATTCAGGTCGTCCACTATATGCAGGAGCATGTTCAGGAGCAAATCGATATGAATACACTCTGTGATGTTTTTTATATGAGCCGGTCTACGCTGCAGCATCTTTTCCATAAGGAGTTCGGATGCGGACCAATGGAATATTTCAGCAGAATGAAGATCCGGCGTGCACGGGAAATGATGCGGGAAGAAAATTGTAACATCACAGAAATTGCTGCACGTCTGTCCTATGGATCGGTACAATATTTTTCCAGACAGTTTAAAAAAGAAATGGGAATGTCTCCAATGGAGTATTTGTCGTCGGTGAAGGGAATCACACAGGCACTTCGATGAAAATATATGCAATATGTACAGAATATACAAGTTCTTAAAAAACAAACATGCAATCTGAATAAATTGATATTGCCGCATGGTGTACCTCGTGGTAATATACAACCATAGCATCCGGAAACGTTTCCGGAAGCGTTCCCGGGAGCATTACCGGGACAACAACAGACAGGAATTGCGCTGAGAAAAGCGCCTGTCACCAATAAAAAAGAGAGGTAGAGCTATGAAAAAGAAACTGATCAGTGTATTACTGAGTGCGGCAATGGCAACAACGATGCTTGCAGGCTGCGGAAGCACTGCCGCAGATACCGGAGCTGCTCCGGCAGAAACGAAAGCAACTGAGGAAAAGACCGAGGCTGCAGATACCGAGGCAGAGACTGATACAAAAGAGGCTGCTGCCACAGGCGAAGGCAAGGTTTATTACTTAAACTTCAAACCCGAGCAGGCAGATGACTGGGTAGCTCTTGCAGAGGATTACACCGCTGAAACCGGCGTACCGGTAACTGTTGTAACTGCAGCAAGCGGAACCTATGAATCTACTCTGAAGTCCGAAAATGGCAAAGACAGAAGCACCTACTCTGTTTCAGGTAAATGGTCCCGTTGGTCTAGCTTCCTGGAAGGATTATTGCTATGACTTAAAGGACAGCGAGGTTTATAAGAACGTACAGTCAGATGATTATGTGTTAAAGGATGGCGACGCTGTTCAGGGTATTGCATATGTAATTGAAACATATGGTCTGATCTACAACAAGGCACTGTTAAATGACTATTTTGCATTGGACGATGCAGAGATCAAATCCATTGATGAGCTGAACAACTTCGAAGCACTGAAGAAAGTTGCAGATGGCATTCAGGCTCACAAGGATGACCTTGGCGTAGAAGGTGCATTCGCTTCGCCGGTTTTGATTCCTCCTCTGACTGGAGATTTAAGACACATCTGGCAAACCTGCCTCTGTACTATGAATATAAGGCAGACGGAATTACCTCTTCTCCTGCTATCAAGGGAACCTATCTGGACAACTACAAACAGATCTTCGATCTTTACATCACAGATTCTACCTGTGATCCGGCTCTGCTGTCCGGTAAGACTGGTGAAGATGCTGCCAGCGAATTTGCACTTGGCGAAGCTGTCTTCTATCAGAATGGTACCTGGGCTTACAACGACATCAAGGATAACGAAGTAGCAGATGAAGATCTTGGCATGCTTCCTATCTATATTGGCGCAGAAGGCGAAGAAAATCAGGGCCTGTGCACCGGTTCCGAGAACTACTGGTGTGTAAACAAGAATGCAGATCCTGCTGATATCCAGGCAACTCTGGACTTCATGGAATGGGTTGTAACCAGCGATACCGGTCGTGACGCTCTGGCAAACACCATGGGCTTTGTAACACCTTTCAAGACCTTTGAAGACGGTTATCAGTCTCAGAACCCGCTGGTACTTGCAAATGACGAGTACACCAAAGCTGGTAAGACACCTGTATCATGGAACTTCACCACAATGCCTTCCGAAGAGTGGAAAAACGGCGTCGGCAGCGCACTGCTTGAGTATGCTCAGGGCACCGGCGACTGGGATGCTGTTGTAACCGCATTCGTAGATGGCTGGAAGACAGAGTATGACGCAGCACATGCGGAATAATTCAGCTGTATAAGAGCCCTGCATCAAAGCTCAGTATGCAGGCAAACAAAGAGGATCATAATCAGAGGGCGGGCTATGTGCCCGCCCTTTCCCTTTAACGCACGGGATTTTTGCTTCACGTGCGGTAATTACAGATGTTTTGAAACAATGCCGCCTGTGCGGATGCAGAGAACACGAAAGCGGCAGAATGAGAGGAAATTATGGAGAAAGCAATCAGACGGTATTGGCCGATTTTTGTTCTGCCCACATTTCTTGCATTTATCCTTGGATTTATTGCGCCTTTTGCGATGGGTGTATATTTGTCCTTCTGCAAGTTCACGACGGTAACAGATGCAAAGTTTATCGGTTTTTCAAACTATCTTAAAATTTTTACAGATGCTTCATTTGTACACGCCCTGTGGTATACAGCGATTTTCACAGTTGTGACGGTTGTGCTGATCAATGTGCTTGCATTTGCGGTAGCACTGCTTTTGACAAAGGGATTTCGGGGGACAAATATCTTCCGGACAGTATTTTTTATGCCGAACCTGATCGGTGGTATCATCCTGGGTTATATCTGGCAGCTTCTGTTAAATGGTGTACTGCTGTATATGAACCGGACACTGACCTATTCCTCCGTCTATGGCTTCTGGGGACTGGTTATTCTGATGTGCTGGCAGCAGATCGGCTATATGATGATCATTTACATTGCCGGAATTCAAAATATCCCGGGAGATCTGATCGAGGCTGCAAAGATTGACGGTGCGACTTCCGGACAGATTTTGAAAAACGTGACAATTCCGATGGTAATGCCCTCCATTACCATCTGCACCTTCCTGACCCTGACCAATTCCTTTAAGCTGTACGACCAGAACCTGGCGCTGACAAACGGCGAGCCCTCCAACATGTCCGAGCTGCTGGCGCTGAATATTTTCCGTACATTTTATGGACGTACCGGCTGGGAGGGCGTCGGTCAGGCGAAAGCGGTCGTATTCTTCCTGCTGGTAGCAGCGATCGCATTGACGCAGAACTGGCTGACACGTAGAAAGGAGGTACAGCAGTAATGAATGTGAGAAAAGCAAAGCATGGCTGGATCTTTACGCTGGTCTTTACCCTGATTTCCATTGCCTATGTATTTCCGATCGCGCTGGTTGTGATTAACTCTTTTTAAAAAGAAGGCCTACATCAGTAAGAAACCCTTTGCCATTCCGACGGACAAGATGTTTGTCGGCATCGAAAACTATATCAAGGGAATCCAGAGAACCGGCTTTATTGACGCGTTCTTTACCTCTCTCTTTATTACGGTGCTGTCTGTTGGCGTGATCATCCTGTGTACCTCCATGTGTGCGTGGTATATCAGCCGTGTAAAGAATCGTTTTACAACTGCGCTGTATTTTCTGTGTCTGTTTTCGATGATCGTTCCGTTCCAGATGGTAATGTTTACCCTGTCCAAGCTTGCGGATATGCTGAAATTAAATAATCCGCTTGGTATCGTCATTGTATATCTGGGATTTGGCGCAGGCTTTCCGTCTTTATGTTCTGCGGCTTTGTAAAGAGCATCCCACTGGAAATTGAAGAGGCTGCGATGATCGATGGTTGTACGCCGCTGCAGACCTTTTTCGGAATTGTTATGCCGATTATGAAGCCAACCTGTATTACGGTTGCAATCCTGCAGACGATGTGGATCTGGAACGACTATCTGCTTCCGTATCTTGTACTGGATATGACGAAGTATAAAACAGTTCCCATCGCAGTTCAGTATCTGAAGGGCGGATATGGCTCTGTCGACATGGGTGCGATGATGGGCGTCCTGGTGCTTGCCATCATTCCGATCATTGTATTTTATCTGGCATGCCAGAAGTACATCATCGAGGGCGTTGTAGCTGGTGCTGTAAAAGGATGAGCTGCGTACCGGGAATAAAAATACATATTTAGAAAAAAGAATAAAGCCGTTCGGCTACTGCAAACAGCCGGACGGCTTTTTGCAATAATTTTGTGATTGTTTTGACTTTACGGGGGTTTTCCTATAAAATGTCGGAGGAAACGCGAAACTTTGAAATTGCGGTCGAAACAATAAGTATGGTAGGGCAGAGAAGCAATGGAGCAGGAAAACAGAGAGATAGAAGAGATCACAATTAAAGATATTGCACGGATGTGCGGCGTTGGAGTAAGCACAGTATCCCGGGCGATCAATAACCATCCGGATATCAATCCTGAAACGAAGCAGAAGGTAATGGGCATCATTCAGAAGTATGGGTATATTCCGAATAACAGTGCTCGGTATCTGAAGCGGACGGACGGAAAGTGTATCGCTGTGCTTGTGAAGGGATTAACAAACCCGTTTTTTGCCGGAGCGATCAAGATCATGGAGGATGAGATCAAAAAGAAGAAGTATTCCATGGTGATCCGGCACGTTGAATCGGATGAGGATGAGGTTGATGTGGCGCTGGAGCTGGTAAAGGAAAAACGTCTGGCAGGTCTGATCTTTCTGGGGGGACATTTTGTCCATTCAGAAGAAAAGCTGAGTAAGCTGCGGATACCGTTTATTCTCTCAACAGTCGGAGAAGGACCGGACGGAATCCGGCATGATAATTACTCCACCTTGTCGGTTGACGATGAAAAAGAAGGATACCGGATGACGGATTACCTGATCCGACTGGGACACCGCAAAATCGCGGTGCTCGCTGCGGGAAAAGAAGACGTCAGCATCGGCCGGATGCGTTTGATGGGATATTTGCGGGCACTTCGGGAACAGGGAATCGAGCCGGATGAGGGACTGATCTGCTATATGAATCCGAAGCTTCCGTCCTACAGTATGGAAAACGGTTATGTTCTGACCAGACAACTGCTGGATGAAGGAAAAGAGTTTACGGCAGTGTTTGCTTTTTTCAGATACGATGGCAGTGGGAGCCTGTCGGGCGATCGCAGAGGCGGGAAAACGGATCCCGCAGGATTATTCTGTTGCGGGCTTTGACGGAATCGAGCTGTGCAGCTATTACAATCCGACCCTGACGACGATCCGTCAGCCGATCCGGGAAATCGCAGAAGAATCTGTTCATCATCTTTTTGATCTGCTGGATGGCAAAAGCAGCCATCAGCATAAGATTTTTCCGGGAGAATTACTGGAACAGGAATCGACGCGGGCGCTGTAAGGAATCTGTACTCTGGGAATATATTACAGTTCACTCACGCCATTCGCAGAAGCGCATCTTCGATGCTTTCCGCTGCTTTGCAGCTCTTTTTGCTCATAAAATGGCGCTCCCTTCGTACCCTTCTGAGCTCGGATTTTCGTGCAAGCACGGAATCTGAACTCAGAAGGGTACAAGTGAACTGTAACGGGAATATGTTACCGGTTGATATTTTACGAAAAAATATTTATAATACTAATGGGAGAGTGATATTCCTGATTTGAAATGGAGTGTAGAGACAGAAAATGGCAACCTTAAAGGATATCGCCCAGAGGGCGGGCGTAACGGCAACAACAGTATCCCGTGTTATAAACAACCGGGGATACATCAGCGAGGGGACGCGGAAAAAGGTATATGCAGCGATGGAAGAAATGCACTATCAGCCAAACGAGCTGGCACGTGCATTCTCCAAACAGTATACCAATACGATCGGGCTGATCGTGCCGCATATTTCACATCCTTTTTTTACAAAGTGATCAGTAATATAGAATCCTCCGCAGCGGAAAAAGGCTTTAAGCTGCTTTTGTGCAATTCAAAGGAGCAGCCGGAAAGAACAGGATTATCTGGATATGTGCATGTCAAATCGTGTGGCGGGCATTGTACTGTGCAGCAAATATGTTCAGACACGGGAATTTCGCAAAATGAACATCCCAGTCGTGAATCTGGAGCGGGGAGAGGATGATGATACGATTTCCGTACAGTGTGACAACTATCAGGGCGGTAAGCTGGCAGCAGAGCATCTGATTGAATGCGGCTGTAAGAATCTTTTGCATTTCGGCGGCGTCGCCGGCAAGGATATGCCCGCGGACCGGCGTGCGGATGGATTTGCTGACGTCTGTAAAAGGGCGGGAATTCCATATCGGATATTGATGAGTGACAGACTGCAGTACGGCTCTATGCATTATGAAGACTTTATCCGCAGGGCACTGCAGGAGTTTCCGGACGTGGATGGAATTTTTGCCAGCAGTGATCTGATCGCCTCTCAGGTGATCCAGGTAGGCGTACAGATGGACAAACGCGTGCCGGAGGATATCCAGCTGGTCGGCTTCGATGACACGATGATATCGACGGTAACAACACCCCAGATCACGACGATCCATCAGCCTGTGGAAGAAATGACAGAATTGTGCGTGGAATATATTGCGAAGAGTCTGAAGAATGAGTCTGTCCCCCAGAAGATTGTACTGCCGGTACGGCTGGTGCAGCGCGGAACTACGGTTTTGAAGACAGAAATATAAAAGAAACTGGTGTGAGAAATGCCGGAGCGTAAAAAGCTCCGGCATTTTAACGTTCCTGGGCCTTGGTTTTGATACCTGCAGGATTGTTCCGTGCTGCGCACTCCCACAATCCTGCCCGATAGTCGCATATCGTGGGATTATCATCCCACTTTTATGCTCCTATCGGGGCGGGTCACAAGTTCTTTCGCCCACTTATGAGCAAGCTCCTGTGGGCGAAAGAATTTGTGACCCTGGTACAATATGTCATCGGTAACACAATATGTGTTGCGGAAACATGTTTTCCATACCATATAATGAGAAAAAAAGACATAAATAGTACGGAATTGGAAGTTTTGGCAGCGGATAATAGAAAAAGGATTTCGTGAAACTGTACAAATATTGCATTTTGATTTTGTAAAAAGAGACAAAAGTATAAAAGATGCACATGTTATCGGTTGACATATATAGGACAGGGTGATATGATGACCTCATCAGGAAACAAGAGCTCCGGTACATTAGGCAAGAGCTCTAAAAGGATTCACAGGATGCAGCGGGTTTGCAGGACAACTTCTACAAACCACAGCTTCTCAGAATCCATAAAGAAACAAGGAGGATTATGAAATGAAAGGTAAAAAATGGTTATCCCTCGCACTGGCAGGCATGCTGGCAGTGAGCGCACTGGCAGGCTGCGGAAGCTCCTCTTCCAGCACAGGCAGCGCAGACACAGCTTCCACCTCTACAGGTTCCGCTGATTACGACCTGTACATCTTTAACAACAAGGGTGAGAACGCAGACGCTATGGCAGCTGCAGCAGAGGCCTTCGGCGAGGAAAAGGGTGTTACGGTTAAGGTATTCTCCCTGGGTTCCGGCGTTAACAGTGATGACACACTTCGTACCGAAATGAACTCCAAGAACAAGCCGGCGATCTTCTCCTGCATGAACTCCGAATCTCTGGTTGAATGGACAGAGGGCGGATTTGCAATGGATCTTTCCAAGGCAACCAATGAAGAGTTCAAGCAGCTGGTAGCTGATATTCCGGAGAACTTCAACCTGACAGACGGCACTGCAAATTACGGTATTCCTTATAACGTAGAAGGCTATGGCTACATTGTAGATAAAGAGATGCTGGCAGCTCTGTTTGGTGAAGACCAGGTAGACGCTTTCCTTGAAGCATTCAAGACAGCAACCTATGACGAGTTTGAGCAGATGGTTCTGACTCTGCAGAGCTACATCAAAGAAGGCACAGCAGGAAGCGTTACCTTAAGCGGTCAGGAATTCGCACTGGCAGCAGAGAAGACCGGCAAGGCAGCTACTCTGGAAGGTGTATTCTCTGTAGCAGGCTCCGAAAAATGGACCTATGGTGACCACTTTGTTAACATTGCAGTAGACGCGATCTTCCCGGATTCCAAGGCAGCCGGCGAAGCTACTCTGGAACAGCTGCAGGCTGGCAAGGGTGCATTCGAAGCTTATGCAAAGGCTCTGGATTTAAAGACCGCCAATGCAACAACCCCCCAGAGGACCGGAACTGATCAATGCAACCACCAATGGCTATGATCCTTCTGTTGCAACCTTCGCAAACAGCAAGGCAATCTTCTTAAAGCAGGGCAACTGGGCATACGAGAACATCAAGAAAGCAAATGCTGACATCGTTGATACCCTGACCTTCCTGCCCATTAAGATGCCCTTCACACAGGATGACATCAAGGTAGAAGGTCTGACAGTTGAGCATATGCTTGAGTCCATTCCGGTATTCGTACCGAACTACTACTGCATCAACGACAAGGTTTCTGATGAAGAAAAAGAACTGGCAGAAGAGTTCCTTGTATGGCTGAACACCACTGAAGCAGGTCAGAAGTTCGTTGTGGAAGAAATGTCCTTCATCCCTTACAACGCTGATCCTGCAACAACCTCCGCTGGCTACAGCCTGGGCGATTCCATTATCTCCTACATGGCTGCGGATAAGACTCTGACCAACGCATACGCAGGCGCTCCTAAGGGCTGGGCTACCGATAACTTCGGTCTGCAGATGATGGAGAACTATGTAAATACTGCAGAATGGCCTGAAACCGCTTACAGCGATATCGCAGATTATGCCATCAGCAGCTGGGCTGAAATGGCTGGTCTGGAATAATCTCGACCGAGCCATATAAAAAGTGACAGAACGAAACAGAATTTTGTAAAACAGGATTTTCCGGCTGCCGCAAACATGCGACATGGGCTGCGGCAGCCTCCTCTTTCCGGCAAAGCCGGAAAACGACAGGGGAAAAGAAAAGACAAGGAGAGACGTAATGGACAGATATTAAAAAAAGATTTGTACCGTTAGCGCTTCCGGCCCTGATTTTGTTTGTTATGGTAATTGTGATCCCGTTCATCATGGGTGTCATTTATTCCTTTACAGCCTGGAGAGGTACTTACTTTGCAGGCGGTGATCATTTCTGGGAAGCGTTTGTTGGCTTCGACAACTATGTTAAGGCATTTAAAACCAAAAAATTCCTTGATGCGTTTTATATATCCACCATTAAGGTAACGCTTGTGGCAGTTGTAGCGATCAACGTGGTATCCCTTGCAATGGCGCTTCTGGCAACCAGCCTGAACAAAGGCGCTGCGGCATACCGCACGATCTACTTTCTGCCTAACCTGTTAGGTGGCCTGGCACTGGGCTATATCTGGCAGTTCATTTTTGAAATCGTTTTTTCCAAGATTCTGTTCGGAGAAGACGGAATCATTTCCATTCCTGCGCTGTGCAACATGACGCAGGACAACACCAAGGCGCTGTTTGCCCTGGTAATGCTGATCACATGGCAGATGGCCGGTTATATGATGATCATCTATACCACCGGTTTGAATAATATTCCGAAGGATCTGTCGGAAGCGGCGGCGATTGACGGAGCAGGTACCTGGCAGAGATTTAAGAGCATCACGGTTCCGATGCTGATGCCATCCTTTACTATCGTATTTTTCCTGACACTGTCCAAATGCTTCATGCTGTTGGATCAGAACGTAGCGTTGACAGACGGTAACTTCAGTACCAGAATGCTGGCGATGCAGATCCTGTATACAACCCGTGACGGTTCTCCCCCGGACTACGGTCTTGCACAGGCACAGGCTGTTATCTTCTTTGTGCTGATCGCAGCTGTAACCCTGGTTCAGGTTTCCATTACATCTAAGAAGGAGGTGGAGCTGTAATGAGCATGCAGGGACGTCATAAAACAGGTCAGGCCTTGATGCACGCGATTTTGGCCCTCGTTGCGATTTATACACTGGCTCCGCTGGTTTTCCTGATCTTCAATTCCTTCAAATCCAACAATGAGATCGTGGATTCACCGGTCAGCGCGCCTTCTTCCTGGAGCTTTCAGTATATTATCAGTGCGGCGCAGCAGATCCATTTCTTCCGCGCCATCTGGATCACCTTTGTGATCACCTTCATTTCTGTGCTGCTTCTGGTTATGGTTTCTTCTCTGGCAGCATGGGTAATGGTAAGAAGCAAGAGCATCCTGGGTACTGTACTTTATCTTGGATTTACCGCAGCAATGCTGATCCCCTTCCAGTCTCTGATGTATCCTTTGCTGGATCTCTTTGAGAAAATAGGACTCAAGAACATCCCCGGACTGATCTTCATGTACGGCGGTTTTGGACTGAGTATGTCAGTATTTCTGTATCATGGCTTTATCAAGAGCGTTCCCCAGTCTCTGGAGGAAGCGGCGATCATTGACGGAGCCAACATTTTTCAGATGTTCTTTAAAGTAGTATTCCCGCTGTTAAAGGGAACTACAGTTACTGTTATCGTATTAAACGGTATGTGGATCTGGAACGACTATCTGCTTCCTTTCCTGGTAATCGGTAACAGCAACGGAGTGAAAACCCTGACGCTGGAGTTATACTTCGCCAAGCTGACATCAGGTCAGTACGGTAACCCGTGGGAGCTGATCTTCCCGGCTGTGCTGGTAACGATCATCCCGATTGTCATTCTTTATATTTTCCTGCAGAAGTATATCGTGGCAGGTGTGGCAGAAAGGTGCCGTTAAGATGTAAACAGACTGGCAGTGTCGGATGATGAGAAAACCTCATAGCTGCCGAGTGTCTGCCGGCAATTGCGAAAACCCGCCTTGTGCGGGTTTTCGTTGTATTTTGTATTAGGGAAGCAGTAAGACAGCAGGCTTTCTGCAGGCATCAAGGTCGAGGCTTTTGATCCCGACATCATCTTATCAGGAAAAGGGAATTTTGCTCATGGAAAAAGAAAAGTGGTGGAAAAAGGCAGTCGTTTATCAGATTTACCCCCGCAGCTTTTATGATGCGAATGGGGATGGGATCGGCGATCTGCGCGGTATTATTGAAAAATTGGACTATATCCGTGACCTCGGGGCAAATGTGATCTGGCTCTGTCCGGTTTATAAATCCCCGATGGACGATAACGGTTACGATATTGCAGATTATTATCATATAGATGAAGCCTTTGGAACGGACGAGGACATGGATGAGCTGATCGCAGAAGCGAAGCGAAGAAACGCGGCATCCGTATCATCATGGATCTGGTGGTCAATCACTGCTCCGACGAGCATAAGTGGTTTCAAAAAGCAAAAGCAGATCCGGAAGGACCTTACGGCAAGTATTTTTATATCAAAAAAGGAATCGACGGCAAAGCACCGAACAACTGGAGGTCCATCTTCGGCGGAAGCGCGTGGGAGCCGATCGAGGGAACGGACTATTACTACCTGCACATTTTTACGAAGAAACAACCCGATTTAAACTGGGAAAATAAAGAGCTGCGGGAAGAAATCTATAAGATGGTCAACTGGTGGCTGGATAAGGGCATCGGGGGCTTCCGGCTGGATGCCATCACCTATTTGAAAAAAGAAGCGGGATTGCCCTCTTATCCTGCAGACGGAGAAGATGGTCTGGTATCCGTTGCGCACGGCGCACTGAATCAGCCCGGAATCGAAGCACTGCTGCGGGAGTTCAGAGATCGGACATACGGAAGAAGAGAAACACTGACAGTCGGCGAGACAGCCGGTCTGACTCCGGAGACGCTGCTTTCGTTTATTTCCTTAGAAGATGGTGTATTTTCTATGGTGTTTGAGTTCTCCTGGTGCCAGCTGGAATTGAAGGGACCGAACTATTTCTGGTATGACCGACAGGAGTGGACGCCGGAGGATCTGAAAAGAGAGCTGTTTTCCAGTCACGAAATGGCAGGAGACAGGGGATGGTTTGGTGTTTGCACAGAAAATCACGATCAGCCCAGATCGATCGACCATTATCTGCCCCGGGAGGGAAGAAATTATTATGGGGCAACGATGCTCGCATCAATGTATCTGCTGCTGCGGGGCACGCCGTATGTCTATCAGGGGCAGGAGATCGGCATGAGAAACTGTGCGTATGCGTCGATGGACGATTACAATGATGTATCGACCCACAATCAATATAACCGCGCACTGGCAGATGGATTTTCACCGGAGGAAGCGCTGCGTCTGGTTCAGCTGGAAAGCCGGGACAATGCGCGGACACCGTTTCAAATGGGATGATACAGAAAATGCCGGATTTACAACAGGAAAACCCTGGTTAAAGGTAAATCCCAACTATACAGGGCTGAACGCAGCACAGGAAGAGAGAGACGAGGATTCCGTGCTTACATGGTATAAGAAGATGATCGGGCTGCGTCTGCATTCCCAATGGTCAGAGCTGATCAGCGAAGGCACCTTTGCACCGGCTTATCGGGAGGAGAAAAATCTGATCGCGTATCGAAGAAGCTTTGAAGGCAAAACGTTGCTCGTACTGTGCAACATGCAGCCGGAAGAACGCGAGTTGACTCTGGTGGCTGCGCCCGGACAGGTGCTTGCAGACAACTATAAGGAAGCTGCTTTTACAGGTAATACGGTGCGTCTGCGCCCGTATGAGGTTCTGATCGCAGAGGAAGCATAACAGAAGGAAGCCGGTACAACGGCAGAAGGCGAGGAACTTATGCAGAGAAAAAATAATATCGTCCTGCGGCTGCACAGACAGAGAAAACCGGAGCAGGTGCTTTTGCCACTTGTCCGGGAAGATAATGGAGAAGCTTTGCGGGTTATTCTGGAAAAGCAGGACAATGTGACAGCGGAATTTATCTATAGAACAGAAAAAAAGGTCAGATCCGGCTGGCTGAAGCTGGAAATTGAGCAGGACGGCTGCCGGAGAAGTGATAATCTGGAGGAAGAGCTTCCGGTTATTTTGGAAGTGGAAACGGAGATCCGGCCGGAGGCGATGACCGCAATGTATCTTTTAAACGACTGGTGGACAAGACCGGCATTTATCAATGACTTTTCGGAAATCCCGGAGCTGACACAGGCGATTTACGGAAAGCTGAGAAACGGATACTTTTTCCTGCTTCCAATGCCGGGAAAACAGTTTAAGACCCAGGTAAAGCCCGGAAGAGAGAATACGCTTATTTTCGGAATGAGCGCCTGCAAGGGCGGAATCAGCAAACTGGACGAGCCTGTTTATGCATATGCGGAGGCGGACAGTTTGCAGGAAGCGGTTCATGCGTGTATGGCGTGGGCGGCAGAGTATCACGGAATCCGTTTGAAAGAGGAACGGAATATGCCGGAGATGCTGAAATATCTTGGCTGGTGCAGCTGGGATGCATTTTATACGGAAATCAGTGAAGAAAAGGTTCGCGCAAAGGGCAGAGAATTTGCGGAAAAAAATGTACCGGTGCGCTGGATGCTGATGGATGACGGCTGGCTGTCGGTGCATGGAGACGCGCTCTATGACCTTGCGCCCGAAAAAGAAAAGTTCCCCAACGGATTTGCTCAGATGATCCGTGATATAAAGCGGGATACACAGGTGGACTGGTTTGGTGTCTGGCATGCGCTTGGCGGCTACTGGGGCGGAATCGAGCCGGGAAGCGACCTTGCAGCAAAGGAGCAGGAGCATTTATATCAAAATGCACCCGGGAAGCTGATCCCCGTGGCCGGATGCAGCCAAGGACTACGGCTTTTACCGGGATTGGTATGAATATCTGAAGCGGGAGGGCATCAGCTTTTCCAAAGTGGACGGACAGAGCGCTGTGCATAATTATTTTGAAAATGATCTTCCGCTGATGACAGCGACGCGGGGAATGCACGGAGCGCTGGAGGGCGCGGCAGCGTACTTTGACGGTGCAGTGATTAACTGTATGGGAATGGCGGCAGAGAACATGTTTTCCCGTCCTCAGACAGCGGTTGCACGAAACAGCGATGATTTTGTACCGAAACGGGAGGATGGATTTACAGAGCATTTGCTCCAGAATGCATACAATACACCCTACCAGGGTGAGCTGTATGTATGCGACTGGGATATGTTCTGGACAAGCCATGAGGATGGTCTGCGCCACAGCCTGCTGCGTGCGATCAGCGGAGGACCGGTATATTTCAGCGATCGGATAGGAGAAACAGCCCCGGAGGTTGCAGCGCCTCTCTGCTATGCAGACGGAAGGCTGCCGCAGCTTTTACGGGCGGCAAGACCGACACAGGATTGTATGTTTCGTGATCCCAGAAAAGATGGTGTGCTGAAGCTGACAAATGTCGGAGCATATGCAAATCGTAAGATCGGCGGAGTGATTGCCGTTTATAATCTGACCCATCAGGAACAGACCTATCAGATCGGTGCATCGGATATTCCAGAGCTTTCCGGAAAAAACTGCTGGATCTATGACTGTCGTAATCAGACTGCTGCGGCCTGCAGTGCAGAAGAAGTCCGGGAATACCGCCTTGCAGCAGGAGACTTTACCTGGTTTCTGCTTGTGGAGGATACAGAGGGGAAAACCTTTGTGGGACTTGTGGATAAATACATCAGCTTTGATGCGGTACTGTGGATGCATGAGATCGGCGGCAGGCTAATGGGAGAAATCTGTGGCGGAAAGACCGTCGGATTTTTATCCAAAGAGCCTGTAAAGCGCGTGCTTTGCAACGGAGAGGATGTAACAGCGCTGGTGGAGAAAAAGGATTGCCTGTATTTGCTTGAGCTAAACGGACAGAATGCGGTAGTTGAAGTGGAGTAAAAATCGCACGCTGGCGCGGGGCGCTGTGTCCGCACTCGAAATGGAAATAAAATCTGCTGTGCCCGCCGCGCGGCAAAAGGAGAGGAAAGAACATGAAAACGACGCAGGAATATCAGAAAAGACTGCAGCGCCATTATGACGAGCTCAAATGGCTGTACTGCGAATTATATCCGGGAAGAGAGGATATGTTTGACCAGCTGTGTAAGCAGATGGAAGCGTGGTATCAGGATCGTCCGGAATCAGAAAAGAAGCTGGACCGGGAGCGGGAACAGGAGCCTGCATGGTACAGCCGCCAGGATATGCTTGGCATGATGCTGTATATCGATGCTTTTGCCGGCAATTTGAAGGGCGTGAAGAAAAAGCTGCCTTACCTGGAAGCTTGCAATGTAAACTACCTGCATCTGATGCCGTTTCTGGATACCCCGAAGGGAAAAAGTGATGGAGGCTATGCGGTAGCAGATTACCGGAAGGTGCAGCCGGCCCTGGGTACGATGGAGGAGCTGGCTTCTCTGTGCAGCGCCTGCCATGAGAAAAAGATGAGCGTGTGCATGGACTTTGTAATGAACCACACATCCGAAGACCATGAGTGGGCAAAGCGCGCACTGGCAGGGGAAAAGGAATATCAGGATCGGTATTTCTTCTATGATACACCTGACATTCCGCAGGAGTTTGAAAAAACCGTGCCTCAGGTATTTCCGACAACGGCACCCGGTAATTTTACCTGGAGGGACGAGTGCAAAAAATATGTTATGACGTCCTTTTATCCCTATCAGTGGGACTTAAACTATTCCAATCCGGTGGTTTTTAACGAGATGGTTTATAATATGCTGTATCTGGTGAATCAGGGAATTGATATCGTCAGGATCGATGCAGTCCCCTATATCTGGAAGCAGCTGGGGACAGACTGCAGAAACCTGCCGCAGGTACACACCATTGTGCGTATGATCCGTATGATCACGGAAATCGTTTGCCCCGGCGTTGTACTGCTGGGTGAGGTTGTTATGGAGCCTGCCAAGGTTGTCCCTTATTTCGGAACGCTCGAAAAACCGGAATGCCATATGCTTTATAACGTAACAACGATGGCATCAACCTGGCATACCGTTGCGACAAAGGAGGTTGCGCTGTTAAAACAGCAGATGGACGTGGTAAACAGTCTGCCGAAGGAATATGTTTTCCTGAATTATCTGCGCTGCCACGACGATATCGGCTGGGGATTGGACTATGATTTCTTAAAACCCTCCGGGATTCAGGAGATTCCGCATAAGAAGTATCTGAATGAATATTTCCGGGGCATGGCAGCAGGCAGCGATGCGCGGGGAGAGCTGTATAATGATGATCCTGTATTACAGGATGCGAGACTTTGCGGAACGACGGCATCCCTGTGCGGTCTGGAGGCTTCGCTGCAGGCAAAGGATCCGGCGAGAATTGAGCGTGCCATTCAGAAAATCCTGATGCTCAACGCTTATCTGTTTATTCAGTCCGGCATTCCGGTTATATACAGCGGAGATGAGATCGGTCAGCTCAATGATTATTCCTATAAGGATGATCCGGATGCAGACCGTGCGGCGGATTCCCGTTATGTACACAGAGGACATTTCCGTTGGGAGCTGGAAAAGAAAAGAGCAGAAAGGGGTACTGTCCAGAACCGGATTTTCGAGGGCATGCAGAAGATGGAAAAAGCCCGCTTTGCATGTGGTCCGTTTTCCGGAAAGGCTGCTGTATGGACCTATGACACCTATAACAGCCATGTGCTGTGCATCTGCAGACAGCTGAAAAACGAGATGGTTGTCGGCGTGTTCAACTTCTCGGATGAGCCCCAGACGGCATGGATCGACATGGGAGAAATGCCCTTTCAAGATCTGCTCGGAAAAGGGGAGTGTGTTTTACGTAATGTCATCCTGCCCGGCAATGGCTACGGCTGGTATTATAAAACCTGGGAGGAGTAAGCCTTTCTGGTGCAGCGCAGCTCCAGCTGCTGCGGGAGCCGCGAAGGAGAAAAGACTCGGCAGCCGATGGTGTGGTGACGCACACTGCAGCCGGGCATATTGCAGGAGGAAAGCAGCAATGGCGATAGAAGAATTACTTGGACAGCTAACTTTGGAAGAAAAATGCAGTCTGCTGTCAGGCTCTGCGTTCTGGTATACGCAGGCAGTCGAGCGCCTTGGCATCCGCAAGCTGATGCTGACGGACGGACCGCACGGTCTGCGTAAGCAGGTAGAGAATGCAGATCATCTGGGCTTGAATAAAAGCGTTCCGGCAACCTGTTTTCCGCCGGCAGCAGCGCTGGCAGCTTCCTGGAATGAAGAGCTGATCTATAAGATGGGAGAAGCCCTCGGTATCGAATGCCGGGCGGAAAATGTAGATGTCTTATTGGGGCCGGGGGCGAATATCAAACGTTCGCCGCTGTGCGGACGGAACTTTGAATATTTTTCCGAAGATCCGTATCTGGCTTCCCGACTTGCAAAAGCACATATCACAGGGCTGCAGAGCAAGGGAGTCGGCGCTTCGATCAAGCATTTCGCGGCGAACAATCAGGAGACGAGGCGCCTGACGGTCAATGCAAAGGTGGATGAACGGACACTTCGGGAGATTTATCTGGCAAGCTTTGAAACTGCGATCAAAGAAGGAAAGCCCTGGACGGTCATGTGTGCCTATAACCGGTTAAACGGTGAGTTTGGTTCGGAAAACAAGAAAGTATTGAATGATATTTTGCGGGATGAATGGGGCTACGAAGGTCTGGTCGTTACAGACTGGGGCGCAACGAACGATCGCGTCAAGGGACTGGAAGCAGGTCAGGATCTGGAGATGCCGTCTTCGGGAGGCGTCAATGACCGTGCGGTATTGGAAGCTGTGCGGGAAGGAAAAATTACCGAAGCACAGGTGGATGTTTCGGTTCGCCGTCTGCTTGAGCTGATCGCAAAGGCAGATGAAAAGCCGCCGGTAGAGCCGTTTGTTCCCAAAACCCATCATGAGCTGGCACAGAAGATCGCATCGGAATGTATGTGCTTCTGAAAAATGAAGAACAGCAGCTTCCGCTTGCCAAAACGGAAAAAATAGCGCTGATCGGTGAGTTTGCGGTAAAGAGCAGGATTCAGGGCGGTGGAAGCTCCCATATCAACCCGACGTTTCTGGACACGCTGCTGGAGGAAATGCAAAAGCGCGGCGGCGATGCTGTTTTATATGAAAAAGGATTTTCTGTGGATGCGGAAAGTCTGGATGAAGCGGAACTGGAACGGGCGATTGCGGCGGCAAAGGCAGCAGACAAGGTTGTTTTATGCATGGGACTTCCGGAAAGCTATGAGACGGAGGGACTTGACCGTAAGCATCTGAATCTGCCCGGTGCACAGCTGGAAATGATCCGTGTGCTGAAGCAGTATAATCCGAATCTGATCGTTGTATTGAACAATGGTGCTCCGGTGGTGATGCCATTTGAAGACGATGTAAAAGCGATTGTAGAAGGCTACCTGCTGGGACAGGCGGGAAGCGGTGCTATGGCATCGATCCTTTATGGAGAGGTAAATCCCAGCGGTAAGCTGGCAGAGACTTTCCGATGCGTCTGGAGGATACTCCTGCATACCTGAATTTCCCGGGAGAGGGCTATCAGGTAGAATACCGGGAGGGCGTCTTTGTCGGATACCGCCATTATGATTCGAAAAAAATCCGTCCGCAGTTTGCATTTGGTGAGGGTTTGAGTTACACAACCTTTTCCTATGACAGCATCGAAACGGATCAGGAGAGCATCTTGGATACCGACCAGCTGCGTGTTAAGGTGCGGGTGACCAATACCGGGAAACGTGCCGGAAAAGAGACGGTGCAGCTCTATGTTCACGACTGTCAGAATGAAATCATCCGTCCGGAAAAGGAGCTGAAAGGCTTTGTAAAGCTTTCCCTGGAGCCGGGAGAAACCAAAACCGCAGAGTTTGTGCTGAATAAAAGAAGTTTTGCCTACTACGATGTGGAGCAGAAGGATTTTCTGGTGCAGAGCGGGCAGTTCGAAATTTTAGTCGGTGCGTCGAGCCGGTACATTCGCCTGCAAAAGACCGTTACAGTGACTTCGACAGCGAAGATCCGCAAGCATTTCCATGCCAATACAACCTTGGTGAGTTGTATGCATATCTGCCGACCAGACCGATCGCAGAGGAAAGGATGGATTATTTTAAACGGGAGTCCGGTATTGATTTCGAGATGGGAGAAAATGCAGAGGACTTCGCATTCCGTGTGATCTGCGACTTTCCGCTGAAAACCCTCGTAACCTTTACAGAGGGACGCTACAGCAGAAAACAGCTGGCAGAGCTTCTGGAACAGGTCAATAAGATTGGCGAAGGTTGAGAAGAGTACGGAAAATGACTTGTATCTTTCCTGAAGGTTGTGCTATAATCCAATCTTTGACAGTTGAGTAAAAATAAAATCGCTGCAGCCCTTGTATTTACTGGGCTGTGGCGATTTTTTGCTGCCGTATTTTCACGACTTGTCAGAATGAAAAAAGCTGTTATAATGAAGTTGTCAAGGCAGAGCGCTTTGAATCTATTCTATCATCACTATATTCATATTAAAAATGCGAAACGGGCTTATAGCGGCTGCAGCGTTTCCATTTTTCCAGGGGTACAGCATAGATGGGCTGTGCGCTTCATGACGGCAGGACTGCCGGAATTCAATTTGTTTGGGACAAGAGAATAATGCGCAGCGGAGAGGAATCATTTGAAAAAGATACTTTGACGGAATACTGCGGGTAGGTTGTGTGGAAGTGGTTACAATTTCTTAAATGTGTCGGGTATCGTAAATTTTCAGGTGTGATAGATTTCTGCTGGAAAGAGAGAAGAGGAGCGTGGATGGGAAGACAAAATGACGCGTTTGTGGGGTATTTAAACCGGGATGAAATTTTGGCAGACTTGTACAATGGGTGCCTGTATGAAGGGGAGGAGGTGATCTTGCCGGGGCAGTTGAGCGAAGTGCAGAAAAACTATTCGAGGATATTGACGAACTACGGCAGAAATGGACTGAGAAAACACCGGGAGCGGGATGCTATTAAAATGTTTTCGAACCGGAAAATGATGGTGCTGTTGGCAGCGGAAGCACAGAACAATCTGCACCTTGCGATGCCGTTTCGGTGTATGGAATACGACACGGAGGAATACAGCAGGCAACTAAAGAAGCTGTACGAGGAGAACAGCGGGATGCTGACAGACAGCACAGAATATTTAAGCCGCCTAAAGCGGACGGATCGGTTGATTCCGGTCGTTACGCTTGTGATTTACCATGGAGATGAGGAGTGGAATGCGTCAAAGAGGCTGAGTGATATGCTCAAGCTGCAGGGAATTGATGAAAAGCTAAAGAGCCTGATCACAGATTACCCGATCCATGTATTTTGTTTAAAAGACCTGCAGGAAGAGTATTTCCATACAAATCTGCGGGAACTGATCGGACTGATGAAACGACAGAAAAACAAGGAAGAGCTTCGGAAATATTGCAAAGACAATGAAGAACGGATCAGTCGGATGGACGCGTCCGCATACGATATGATCTGTATTATGTTAAACAGGGAAGATTTATTGGAAAAGAAAACGAAATATTTAAAGGAAGAAAGCGAGGAATATGATATGTGTAAGGCTATGGAAGACTGGGCAGAGGAGTGTAGAAATGAGGGAAGAGCGAGTTTGCTGGAGCTGATTTCCAGGATGGCAGCAGGCGGAGATGCAGAATTTATTGTCCGTCTGTCGGAAAAAGAGGTGATGGAAGCGATGACAAAGAAATATGAGATGGAAGAAATATTAAAGTAAAGTTTTGGTTTTGAAAATGGTACGCGTGGCGCAGCAACACCATCTGCCATGAAAAGAGGAAGCAACCACTGAAAATGACTTGTATCTTTCCTGAAGAGTGTGATATAATCATACAGTTACAAAAAGTAGTTTTCAAAACTATATGTTGTGTGAGGCACTTATGCAGAAAAAGGTACAGATCATCAGTGACGGTTCTCAGGATTTATCGCCGGAGCTATCCAAAGAAAAGGATATTGAGGTTGTTCCCTTTTATGTTTCGTTTGACGGGGAACACTATTATAAAGAAATAGAAGAGATCACAGTACGCGATTTTTATCAGCAGATGGTGGATCATCCGGATGTATTTCCGAAGACATCCATGCCGTCTGTACAGGATTTTTATGAGGTGTTTGAAAAATCTGTAAAAGAAAATATTCCGGTGATCTGCATTTGCATCACGGCGAAGTTCAGTGGCTCTTTGCAGTCGGCAACTACAGCAAAGGATATGATCCTGGAGGAGTATCCGGAGGCAAAGATTGCGGTCATTGATTCGACATTTGATACGGTACTGCAGGGACTGTTTGTGCTGGAAGCGTGCAGACTGCGGGATCTCGGACTGGAATATGAGCAGATTACAGAAGCTCTGCTTTCGATCCGGGAGAGCGGCAGGATCTTTTTTACGATCGGCAGCATTGATTACTTAAAGCATGGCGGACGCATTGGAAAGCTTGCGGGAATTGCGGCCAGTGCGTTGAAAATCAAACCTCTCATCACGCTGAAAGAGGGAGAAATTTTCAATTCCGGCATTACCAGAAGCCGTCAGAAATCGATGCAGAAGGTTGTGGAGATGACGGAAAAATACCTGGATGAGGTACAGGCAAAGCCGGGAGAATACAGCTTTTGTATCGGCTATGGCTATGACTATGAAGAGGCTGTCGGCTTCCGGGAGATGTTGAAGGACCTGATCCGGGAACGGCTTGGAATTGAAGAAATCGGCATTTATCAGATCGGTGCAACAATTGGAGTGCATACCGGACCGTATCCCATCGGGATTGGAATTGTCCGGCATGCCAAGGTGTAGCTCAGGATTTTAAACGTGCATGACAGGAACAGGAGGGACAGCTCTCCTGTTCTTTTTTTGTCGTGCTGCGGCGGGACAAAACGTGTCGCTTTCGCAGCATGCCGCGGACGGAGTGTTCTGCAACACGGCATTTGGTGCAGAAGCTGTAGAGGATGCAGCCATAGCATGGCTGTCGGTCATTGTACATGCCGGCGTAAGCCCTTCGTCCTGCATCAGGGCGCTGCCCCAACGATACATCGCTTCGAGAATCGGGAAAAGGCTTTCACCGAGCGCCGTCAGCGAGTAATCAACGCGGGGCGGAACGACAGGATAAACTGTGCGGGAAATCAGACCGTCTTCTTCCAGTTCGCGGAGCTGCTGGGTCAGCATTTTAGGCGTCGCTTCGGGGACGAGACGGTGCAGCTGGTTGAAGCGCAGCGTCTGACCGGTCAGGTGCCAGAGCAGCAGCGCTTTATATTTGCCGCCGATTAAGCGGATTGTAGCGGAAACGGGGCAATTTTTATTGACCGAGGGATTTTCTTTTGAAGCCATAGCGATTTCTCCATTCTTATTCATGACAATAGGATGCTCGCAGAGCGTGCATTCTATTGTTGTGTGAGGTGAATACTATCCTTTTGGGTAGTATATTACAAAATAGTGCATTCTTAATTTTTGTGCCTAATTGTTATAATGGTAGCAGAGGATAGAAAAAAAGACAAGATGAGTTCTTTAAGGGCAGCCTTTAAAAGCTGTAAAGCAGGAAAGACTATACAGGACGGCTGCAGAATGGAGATATATGAAAAAAGAAACCTATGATATTACCGGCATGTCATGCGCGGCATGCTCAGCGCGAATTGAAAAAGGAATTTCCGGAATGGAGGGCATGCAGCAATGCAGTGTCAATCTGCTGAAAAACAGCATGACGGTTTCCTATGATGAAGCCGAACTGGATTCCGGGAAAATTATTCATCAGGTAGAAGACATCGGCTATGGCGCTTCGCTGCACCAGACACAGGGCAGCAAAACGACAGGAGCATCAGGCAGAGAAAAAAACGGTGCAACAGATGCGGCAGCTGCGGCAGCAAAGCAGATGAAGCAGAGACTGATCGTTTCGTTAGTCTTTACGATCCCGCTGTTTTACATTTCGATGGGACATATGGCTGGCTGGCCGCTGCCGTCGTGGCTGCTGGGAGCAAGAAATCATATGATTTTTGCATTTACCCAGTTTTTGCTGGTGCTGCCGGTTTTGATTGCAGGCGGACATTATTTTAAAAACGGATTGAAAAATCTGTGGCATCGCTCTCCGAATATGGATTCGCTGATCGCATTGGGCTCCGGCGCGGCGTTTGTGTATGGCATCTATGCGATTTACAAAATCGCCTGGGGCTTTTCCATCGAAGATATGGATATGGTCGAGACCTTTGGCATGAATTTGTATTTTGAATCCTCGGCGATGATCCTGACACTGATCACTCTGGGAAAATTCATGGAGGCCCGGGCAAAATCCAAGACGTCCGAGGCGATCACGAAGCTGATGGATCTGGCACCGAAGACCGCGAAGGTATTAAGGAATGGACAGGAAGAAGAAATTTCCGTAGACGATGTACAGAATGGAGATATTCTGGTTGTCCGGGATGGTGATACGGTTCCGGTGGATGGAAAAATTACAGAAGGCTTTGCTTCTGTGGATGAATCTGCGATCACCGGCGAAAGCCTTCCGGTGGACAAGCAGACCGGAGATCCTGTGACCGGAGGTACGATCAACCGAACCGGATATTTTCAGATGGAAGCAACTGCGGTTGGAGAACATACGACACTGTCAAAGATCATTCAGCTGGTAGATGATGCGACATCCTCCAAAGCGCCGATTGCAAAGCTGGCGGACAGGGTCAGCAGTGTGTTTGTGCCGGTTGTCATTACAATAGCGCTGTTGGCGGCAATCCTCTGGCTGCTTGCCGGTCAGAGCTTTGAGTTTGCACTTTCTGTTGCGATTTCTGTGCTGGTAATTTCCTGTCCGTGTGCCCTCGGACTGGCAACGCCTACGGCGATCATGGTGGGAACCGGACGGGGGGCGGCGAAGGGTATTTTAATCAAATCTGCGGAAGCGTTGGAGATTACACATAGCATCGATACGGTTGTTCTGGATAAAACCGGCACGGTAACCCAGGGCAAGCCGGTTGTGACAGACGTGATCGCGCTGGAAGCAGACGGAAAACAGCAGGTGAAAACACGCAGGCGTATACAGAGCTTTTGCAGCTGGCCTTTTCTCTGGAAAAAATGTCCAGCCATCCGCTTGCAGAGGCGATTGTCAAAAAAGCGGAAGCATGTTCAGCAGCGTTCCAGGAGGTTTCGGATTATGAGATGATCCCGGGACAGGGCATCGCGGGAACGATCGACAAGGCACGATGCCTTGCGGGAAACCGTAAACTGATGGAAACCAACCGGATCGACATTTCCGTAGCGGCAGGATTGCAGGAGAAACTGGCGGATGAAGGCAAGACGCCGTTGTATTTTGCACAGGGAGGAAAGTTCCTCGGCGTGATTGCTGCTGCGGACGTTGTAAAACCCACCAGCAGGGAGGCAATTGCCAGACTGCAGGAGATGGGAATGGACGTCATTATGCTGACCGGCGACAATGCAAGAACGGCAGAGGCAATCAAAAAACAGGTTGGCATCAAGACGGTTATTGCGGATGTGCTTCCGGAGGATAAAGAGGAAAAGGTTCGGCAGCTGCAGGAGCAGGGACATAAGGTTGCGATGGTGGGAGACGGTATCAACGACGCGCCGGCACTGGCGAGGGCGGATGTCGGAATTGCGATCGGCGCAGGAACAGATGTGGCGATCGAATCAGCGGATATCGTACTGATGAAGAGCGATCTGATGGACGCAGCATCTGCGGTAAGCTTAAGCCGTGCGGTGATACGCAACATCAAGCAGAACCTGTTCTGGGCATTTTTCTACAATGCGATCGGCATTCCGGTGGCAGCAGGCGTACTGTATCCGGTGTTCCATATTTTATTAAACCCGATGATCGGTGCGGCGGCGATGAGCTTCTCTTCTGTATCCGTCGTATCGAATGCGCTCCGCCTCCGGTTCTTTACGCCGAAGTGGAAGCAGGAGAGCGGTACTGCAAATTTGCAGACAACCGGAAATGGCGGTATGATGGAGCAAAGCACGGCAGCCGCGGAAATTGCGGATAGAATAGCCAAAATGATGAATCAAAAGGAGAGACTACCATGAAAAAAACAATCAAAATCGAAGGCATGATGTGTCAGCACTGCGTAAAGGCAGCAACAAAAGCGCTGGAGGGCGTAGCGGGCGTGACCGCTGTAACCGTAAGCCTGGAGGATAAGCAGGCAGTTGTAGAAGGCTCAGCAACCGATGAAGCGTTGACTGCAGCAATCGTAGATGCCGGCTACGAAGTGAAGGGGATAGAATAAAATCTTGACAGCTCCTTTCCTTATTCTGTATAATGGGTAAAGTAAACATGTCAAAAGCGGATTGCTTGAAATAAAGCAGAGAAAACGGCTTTGTATAAAGTTCGCTTCGCACAGGATTTATTTCAGACAGGGAAGGAACCGAATTTCAAATGGATAACGCGGACCCTGACGGGGAAACGAATTTTCTGAATTCCAATCACAATACAAAATGGACAGAGTCTGTGCTCTGTTGGAGAAAGCTATAGGAGGCATAGCCTGTTGGGAGTTCCCAATGGGTTATGTCTCTTTGTCGTAGAAAAAGGAGAGATTTTAAATTCATGGTAAAACTACTTTTGTTACTGATCATTCTGATTCTGGTCAATGCCTTTTTGGCGGCGTCCGAGGTTTCCGTTGTATCGCTGAATAAAAACAGGCTGCGGGAGCTGGCAGAGGACGGCGATCGGAAAGCACAGCGGCTGCTGAAGTTTGCAGAGGAGCCGAATATTTTTCTATCTACGATTCAGGTCGGGATTACACTGGCAGGATTTCTGGCCAGTGCAGCTGCGGCGGACGGATTTGCAGGCAAATTGATGGCATGGTTGTATGAACGGTTGGGAACAAGCGGCATAAGCCTTTCTGTTTGTCATGTGCTGGCAGTTGTGCTGGTGACAGTTGTGCTTTCGTACTTTGCATTGCTGTTTGGCGAGCTGGTGCCGCGTCGGATCGCGATGCAGCGGCCTGAAGCTGCAGAAAGAATGACCTGCAGTGTAGTCGGTGTGCTGACGGTGGTACTGCATCCGGCAGTATGGCTGTTGTCGAGGTCTGCAAAGCTGATCTTAAAGCTGCTTCACTTTAAAACGGAATCCGTAGAACGCAGCGTTACGGAGGAAGAGATCCGGCGGCTGGTTGACCTTGGCGGGGAAAAAGGAACGATAGACCACGATGAGCAGGAGTGGATTCAAAACGTGTTCCGGTTTGACGACATTTCGGTGCGGGATGCGATGACGAGAGAAGCAGATATGGTCTGTTTTTCGCTGGATGAGGCGGACGAGGACATCATTTCGACGATCCGGGAAAGCGGTTTATCCAGATATCCGGTTTACGATGAAGATATTAACGATATTATAGGCATTCTGAATGCCAGGGATTATCTCCTGGGATCGTAAAAATGACAGCCCGTCAGGGTTAAAGGAGCTTTTGCGAGAGCCTTATTTTGTACCGGATACGATTCATGCAGATGACCTGTTCCGGGATATGCAAAAAGGAAAAATCCATATGGCCATCGTTATCGACGAATACGGACAGACGGCGGGGGTTATTACAATGGAGGATCTTCTGGAGGAGATCGTCGGAAATATTTACGATGAGTTCGATTCCGAGGAGCCGCCGGAAATCGTTCAGCTGGAGGACAATTTGTGGAGGATCTCAGGCGGCGCATATGTTGAGGACATTGCGGAAGCACTGGATCTGGATCTGCCGGAGGATATCGATTATGACACGCTGGGCGGCATGATCTTCAGCTGCTTGCGGATCATTCCTGCGGACGGCAGCCAGTTTGATGTGCAGGTCAACGGACTGAATATTCATGTGGAAAAAATGGAGGATCAGAGAGTGGAATCTGCACTGGTCAGCAAGATCCTGCCGGAGAAAGAAGAGGAAGAGTAAGCTGTAACGAACATAAAAAGCCGGTCGGCACAGAAGAATTTTCTTCCATGCCGACCGGCGTTTTTTTCGCTGCCGACAGCTTCTTTTTCAGATAAGCTATTGTCAGCTTCAGTCCTGATATCCCATTGCTTTGTGCGTTCCGTTTTCTTTTTCAGGAGCGGCCTGTGTGTTGTCAGTAGACTGGCTTTCTTCAGAGCTCTGTGCGGAGGAAAGGGTGATGGTCAGCTCCTTTTCTGTATAAATGCCGCCCTCGCCGGGAGACTGTACCGTAATAGAAACCGCTTCTCCGGCTGCGTAGTACTGCAGCTTTTCTTTCAGCTCCTGAATGGTGCTGACGGTCTTACCATCGAATTTTGTGATGACGTCACCCTTGCGGATGCCGGCCGCTTCTGCACCGCTGCCCGGAGTAACGCTTGCTACATAAACACCTGCGGGGATGCCATAGGCTGCGTTGATGTTGGAATCTACGGTGATGCCTGCGATACCGATGCTGGATTTCTGGCTGTCAGCAACCTTGGTTCTGGTCGTCTCATTCATCAGCTCTTCGATGATGCTGGATACTCTGGTGATGGGGATTGCATAGCCCATGCCTTCCACCTCTGTGCTGGCAAGCTTTGCAGAGTTGATACCAATAACCTCACCCTTCATATTGACCAGTGCGCCGCCGCTGTTGCCGGGGTTGATGGCCGCATCTGTCTGGATGTAGGTAGGTGTCTCTTTTGTGGTAACAGTGCTGGAAATGAGAGTATTGCTGTCACTGGAATCCGAAGAGGAAAGGGTACGGTCTGTGGCGCTGACAATGCCGGTTGTAACGGACTGACCATAGCCGAGTGCGTTGCCGATGGCAACAACCTGTTCACCGACCTTTAAGGAATCGGAATCGCCCACTGCAGCCACTGCGATCTGAGACATTGTATCATCGGAAATGCTGGAAAGCGGAACGGCGATGACTGCCAGGTCGTTGTCGGAATCTGTACCCTTGATAGTTGCTTCATAAACGGAGTTGTCAATGAAGCTTGCAGAAAGGGTATCCGCGCCTTCCACAACGTGATTATTGGTGACAATCAGCAGCTCCGTATCGTTTTTCCCAATGATAATACCGGAACCAACGCTGGTGCTCTCTACCTCCTGAGCCTGACCGCCGTAGCCGAACATGCTGAAATAGTTCTGTACCTCCTGTACAGATTTATTTGTGATGGATACGATAGAAGGCATAACGGATTCCGCAACGCTGGAGACGTCCAGACTTCCGGAGGATGCTGCGCTGCCTGTGCTGACCGGTGTGGTAGCCTTTAACAGGCTGCTGGAAGAGCTTGTTGTCTGGGAAGAAGCGGAAGCACTTTCCGAGGATGCAGCTGTTGAAGCATTGTTCCGATAGCCTGCCGCGTAGTTGACACCCAGAAAGGTACCGGATGCAACGCCGCCAAACAAAACAGCGCTCAGTGCAATTGCACCGGCTTTTTGGCAATGCGTGCTGCACTCGTATTTTTTTTGCGGGGACGAGTCGGTGCCTGCTGTTCCGGGGTATTGGTATAATGATAATCCTGCTCTCTGTTGTCGAAGCTCTGGTTTTCATTTTCGTACATAACTGTCACTCCTTTTCTTATTCTGCCGGCGAGCTGCCTGATCGGTATCAGTCTGCCGGGAAAAACGGTTCAGCGCAAAGATTTATGCTGAACCATTGGTCTTTCTCTTTATCTGAGAAACAGTATAAAAAGGATTTGTGAGGAATGTGTTGGAAAAGTGTGAGGATTATGAGGAAAAATTGCGAAGGAATTGTGAAAATAGCTGTTGACAGCCGGATGGAGCTTCAGAATACTTTTGTATTCTGAATGGTTCCGGTTTCCCGGAAAATTTCCCATTCGCAGATATTGACCGCATGATCTCCGATGCGTTCGAGGTATTTGGCCAGCATCAGGGCATCGAGGCTCTCTATCGCATCGGAACGATCTTCTTTTATGTGGATAACGATATCATTCTTTACCTTATCAAAAAGCTTGTCGATGATATCATCGGAAGCGATGACATCATTCGCTTTTTTCTGATCCCGGGCGACAAAGGCGCTGACTGCCTCGTGTACCATCTCCCGGGAAGCTGCGATCATTGGCTGCAGATGTCCGGAATAACGTTCCAGCTGCTTGTGATCCATCTGCTGAATCAGCTCTGCGATATCAGAGGCGTGGTCTCCAATGCGTTCGATATCCGTAACGACCTTCAGAATAGAAGAAACCGTGCGCAGATCCTGTGCGATGGGCTGCTGGGTTGTAATGAGCATCAGGCACTGAGCTTCGATGCTGCGCTCCAGGTTGTTGACATTGCGGTCATCGGCCACGATCCGCTCTGCCAGCTGCATATCCTTGTTTTCGATGGAAAAAAATAAATTTTTCAGGGAAGCTTCAACGAGGTTTCCCATTTCCTCCAGGCTTTCGGAAAGCTGTACCAGCTCTTCACTGTATAATTTTCTTGTTGTCATAGATACCTCCATTTAAAATGAAAAATCGCAATGTAATGCCTGTTTACTATGCTGGGAAAGAGAAAAACGGGTAGGGTCTGTCAGGATTAGCCGAACCGTCCGCTGATATAATCCTCTGTGCGTTTATCCTGCGGATGGGAAAAGATCTGCTTCGTATCGCCGAATTCCACCATTTCTCCTACAAGGAAAAAAGCGAGATCGTCAGAAATACGGGCAGCCTGCTGCATATTGTGAGTGACAATGACAACCGTGTATTTTTCCCGCAGGTCTGCCATCAGGTCCTCGATTTTCATTGTAGAGATCGGATCAAGGGCGGAGGTGGGTTCATCCATCAACAGGATTTCCGGTGAAACAGCAAGGGCACGGGCAATGCAGAGACGCTGCTGCTGACCGCCGGAAAGACCGAGGGCAGATTTTTTCAGGCGATCCTTGACTTCATCGAAGATCGCAGCGTTTTTCAGACTGGTTTCAACGATTTCGTCCAGCTGAGCCTTGTTTTTGATACCGTGGATCCTGGGACCGTAAGCGATATTGTCGTAAATGCTCATGGGAAAAGGATTGGGCTGCTGGAATACCATACCGGCTTTTTTACGCAGCAGAGTGACATCTACGTGGGGATCGTAGATGTCCTCGCCGTCAATTTTGACCTCACCGGTGATCTTTACATTGTCCACGAGGTCATTCATACGATTTAAGGTTTTTAAAAAGGTGGATTTACCGCAGCCGGAGGGACCGATAAAGGCGGTGATCGCTCCGGCCTTGATATTCATATTGATGTTTTTAAGGGCGTGATTTTCGCCGTAATACAGATCGAGGTTCTTCGTGCTGATTTTGATATTGCTCATGAATTCTCCATTCTGCAGGCGCTGCTGCGTCTGCGTTATCCTCCGGTTAATCGAGTTTGGAAACATCGAATTTCTTTGCGAGTATTTTGGTCAGAAGATTGATAAAAAGGACGATGATCAGCAGGACAGCGGCAATTCCGAAGGCTGCGTCATATTGTGCCTTGGACATGCTCAAGTACAGCTGGATCGTAAGGGTTCCGCCGGATTCGAAGATTTTTTTGAAAAATCCTGCAAAGGTCTTTGGCAGAAGATAGCCGCTTCCGGCGGTGAATAAAAGGGCGGCGGATTCTCCGACGATACGTCCGATCGCAAGAATGATACCGGTGATAATGCCGGGCATTGCGGAGGGGAGCAGGATTGTGCGGATCATGTACCATTTGGTTGCGCCGATGCCGAGTGCGCCGCTGCGGTAGGTCGCAGGAACTGTTTTTAAGGCTTCCTGTGTGTTTCGCGTGATCAGGGGAAGAACCATAAGGGTCAGGGTCAGGGCGCCGGTCAGGATGGAATAGCCAAGTCCCAGGGTGGTTCCGAAAAATACCATACCAAACAGACCGAAAATGATAGAAGGAATACCGGAAAGGGTTTCTGTCGTAAATTCGATCAGCCGGACGATTTTTCCGGGCTTTGCGTATTCGTTTAAGTAGATCGCGCTGCCGACACCGATGGGAGTTGCGATCAGCAGGGTAAGGATAATGATGTAAAGCGTATTGACGATATTTCCGGCGATACCAAAGGTTCCCTTGATGGTGCTGGGAACGGAAGTCAGGAAGGAAAGGCTGATCTGGGGCAGACCTCTGAAAAAGACATAGCCCATAATCGCGATCAGTAAAAGGATGGAAAATGCCGCAGACAGATCGATCAGAACGGTGAGAATGAGATCGGAAGACCGGATTTTTTTTTGTTTAAAATACTGGAGGAACCGGGGACCGTAAGCTCTGTGCTCATTACTCTTTTTCTCCTTTCAGAATTTTGTTCAGGGTCATGTTAATGATCATAATGAATACGAAGAGGACAAGGCCAATGGTGAATAGTACCTGACGGTGTAAATCTGCTGCATAGCCCATTTCAGCAACGATGGCGGTTGTCAGGAAGCGGACAGAGTGAAAGGGCAGAGGGGCGTTGACACTGCTTCCGGATACAAGGCTGATTGCCATTGCTTCACCGATCGCACGGCCGACACCGAGGACGATGGCGGTTGCGATACCGGATTTGGCTGCCGGGATCGTTACACGGAAAATTGTCTGGATCCTGGAAGCACCCAGACCCAGGGAGGCCGCCTTTAAGCTGGCAGGAACGCTGCGGAGGGCGGATTCGCTGATGTTGATAACAGTAGGCAAGATCATGATCGCAAGGACAAGCACGGCAGAAATAAGGTTTGCACCGCCGGTAAACTGATGGGTCGCAGAGCCTGCAAAGATTTTCTGCTCGAGTTTATACATTGCAGGGCACAGCAACAGGATACCGAGCAGACCGTAGATAACGGAAGGAATACCGGCGAGCAGCTCAATGGCGGGGCGGACGATTTTAGAGAGGGGCTTGGGCGCTGTTTCTGCAAAAAAAACAGCAGTCAGGACGCCGATGGGAACGCCCAGCAGGATCGCAAGGGTTGTGCCGACGATGGAGGTCAGAATGACGTATAAAATGCCGTAACTGGGATCTGCAGCGGTTGGCTTCCATACTGTGCTGAACAGGATCTCTGTAAGTCCCACCTTTGTAAGGGCGGGAGTACCATTTAAAAACATATAAACTGTAATGGAAATGACTGCAAGAACAGCGAAAAACGCGCAGATGGTAAAAATGATCTCAGCAGTTTGCTCTACCACGGATCTTGCTTTTTTATTGCCGATAATAGAATTCATAAAAATCCTCGTTTCCAGGCAGCCTGCAGAAGGCTGCCTTTAATCAAAGGTTATCCCCTATGCGGTTGTGCACAGAATACTGGAAAATGCAGGTCCGACATTGCCGGGCCTGCATCCAGCAGGGAGTGTTTTGGAAAAGAAATGTTGTCAGTCAACTGTGATCAGGCCAACGGATTTGATCAGAGCCTTGCCCTCATCGGAGGTAAGGTAATCAAACAGTGCCTGTACTTCGGTCTTCTGCTCGGAGATTTCACCTTTGGTTGCCATTACGAAAGGTCTGGACAGTGCGTAGTTGCCGGCTTTAATATTTTCTTCCGTTGCGTCTACGCCATCGAGCTTCAAAGCTTTTACGGAATCATCTACAACATCGAGAGAAACATAACCGATCGCACCGGGGGTGGAAGCAATCTTTGCCATAACGGCACCGGTGGAATCCAGTTCGTTTGCGTAAACGCAGGCATCTGCGATGTCCAGCAGCTCTTCAAACGCACCTCTTGTACCGGAGCCTGCCTCACGACCAACAACAACGATCGCCTGATCGTCTCCGCCAACCTCACTCCAGTTCTTTGTTTCACCGGTGTAGATGGAAACCAGCTGATCCTTTGTGAGATCTTCTACCTTGTTTGCAGGATCTGCAACTACTGCGATACCGTCAATTGCAACGATGTTTTCTGCGGCGCCTGCGCTCTTTTCATCGTCCTTTAAGTTTCTGGAAGAGTTACCGATGTCAACGCTGCCTGCCAGGACACTTTCGATACCTGCGGAAGAACCGGTAAACTCAGCAGTTACGGTCACGTTGGGATATTTTTCCATGAAGCTTTCTGCAACTGCATTTGCCAGCTTTTCCATGGAAGTGGAACCGGACATGCTGACGGAACCGGAAAGATCTGCATATTTGTCTGCACTGTCTGCGGCTGTGTCAGCAGCTTCAGTAGCCTCAGCAGCTGCTGTGCTGACAGCCTCGACGGGGGTTTCTGCAACTGTGTCAGCTGCACTTGCTGCAGTATCTGTTGCAGCAGTATTGCCGCAGCCTGCCAGAGTGCCAACTGCCAGTGCGCTCATTGTAAGAAGTGCGATCAGTTTGTTTTTCATAATGTTTCTCCTCCTTGATGCCGGAAGTATCCTGTTCCGGGCTGATGAATGAAATATAGTGAATGCCTGAAGCCATATGCCGTCTGCCTCATTGCGAGACTTATGATAAGTCATTTGAGCAATGCAAGATATCACGATCCGGTTAGGAATGGGTAAAGGTTGTGTAAAATGATGTCGGAGTCAAAAGCCCTGACCCGGATGCCTGTGGAGCGCTTCGAGGTGTAATACACATAAATATACATATAGAATGTATATCGGCGAATAATATACATACAGGTGAATATTTATACAAGAAAGAGGTAAAAAAGTGAATATTTTGTGAAAATTTATACTTGATTTTTAAAGGAAGTGTGATAGTATAGATGTCATGAAACGGAATTACAACGGAAAAGGAAATCCCGTTTAAAGATGTCTTTAAAAATAAATCTAAAGATAAAAGAATAAGGAGACATCAGAGGAGAAGATTGAAAAATAAGATTTTTCAATCGCGAGATTTGTGTCTGCGCGCACTTGACACAAACTCGGCATGCGCAAAAAACGTGCGCAGAAATGAGGAGAAGAAAAATGAAAATGAAAAAATTACTGACAAGCGTATTGGCAGTAGCCATGGTTGCTTCTCTGGCAGCATGTGGTTCTTCTGCATCCACAGAGACAACAGTACAGGCAACAGAGACTGCAGCAGAAAGCACTGCGGCAGAGACAGCAGCTGCAGAGACCGATGAAGCAGCCTCCACAGAAGCAGAAAGCACAGATACCGCTGCTTTTGATCTGGCTGGCAAGAAGATCGGTGTTCAGCTCGGTACAACAGGTGATCAGCTGGCAACGGAATATGAACAGAACGACGGTTCTACTGTAGAACGTTTCAACAAGGGCGCAGATGCAATTCAGGCATTAAAGCAGGGCAAGATCGATTGCGTAGTGATCGACTACAATCCCGCAAAGGCTTTTGTGGAAAAGAATGATGATTTACAGATTCTGGACGAAGAGCTTTCTTCTGAAGAATATGCAATGTGTGTCAACAAAGACAACAGCGAGCTGACTGCAAAGATTAACGAAGCGCTTACTCAGTTAAAGGAAGACGGTACGCTGGATGCTATCGTTTCCAACTACATCGGTGATGAGGCAGGACAGCATCCTTATACCTCTCCGGAAGGTGTAGACCGTTCCAACGGCACACTGGTTATGGCAACCAATGCGACATTTGAGCCTTATGAGTATTATGAGGATCAGAAGGTTGTCGGCATCGATCCTGATATCGCACAGGCTGTCTGTGATGTGCTTGGTTATGACTTAAAGATCGAGGATATGGAATTTGATGCAATCGTCAATGCAGTTGTTTCCGGCAAGGCTGATTTCGGTGCAGCAGGCATGACGGTAACAGATGAGCGTAAGCTGAGCGTAGACTTCACAGATACCTATGCAACAGCAAGCCAGGTGATCATTGTAACAAAGTAATTACAAGAGATAATCGGAAAGCAATTATAATATGGAAGATTTTAAACTCAAATTTATTGCAAACTTTATAACCGATAATCGGTGGAAGTACTTCACCAACGGATTGGGAACAACTTATGTTGTTTCCTTTTTCGCTGTTATTCTGGGCGTTGTCATCGGCGTGCTGATCGCAGTGGTGCGGTCGTCTGCAGATAAGCTGGACCGTCCTCCACTGGTGGTTAAAATTCTGAATGTGATCTGTAAGCTGTATCTGACGGTTATCCGCGGAACCCCTGCAATGATCCAGCTGCTGATCATGTATTACATCGTGTTCGGTTCTGTGGATGTCAGCAAGCGGCTGGTTGCGATTCTGACCTTCGGAATCAACTCCGGCGCATACGTAGCGGAGATCATCCGTTCCGGTATCATGTCCGTGGATCAGGGGCAGTTTGAAGCAGGCAGAAGCCTGGGACTGACCTATGTGCAGACGATGTGGTATATTATTATCCCCCAGGCATTTAAAAATGTCCTGCCTGCCCTGGGCAACGAGTTCATTACCCTGTTAAAGGAGACGTCTATCTGCGGTTACATTGCACTGACGGATGTTACGCACGGTGCGAATACCGTCAGAAGTCAGACCTATGAGCCTTATATGCCGTTGTTTGCGGCAGCTCTGATTTATCTGGTCAGCGTGAGTGTACTTTCAGCTCTGATCAGCAGACTGGAAAGGAGGATGCGTGTCAATGAGCGATAACGGACAGGAAAAACAGGTTCTGTTTGAAATCAAACAGCTCTGCAAGTCCTTTGGACCGACGAAGGTGCTGGATCATATTGATGCGACGATCCGCCAGGGTGAGGTAGTCGTTATTGTAGGTCCCTCCGGCTCCGGTAAATCGACCTTTCTGCGTTCCTTAAACCTTCTGGAAATGCCGACCTCGGGCGAGATTTTATTTGAAGGAAAAGAGATTACAGATTCGAAAAGCAATTTAAATCAATATCGTCAGAAAATCGGAATGGTGTTCCAGCATTTTAATCTGTTCGCAAATAAGACGATTCTGGAAAACATGACGCTGGCACCGATCAAGGTGTTAAAAAAGTCCAAGGCGGAAGCGGAAAAAGAAGCGATGGAGCTGCTGGCACGTGTCGGCCTTGCAGAAAAAGCAAACGCTTATCCGGCACAGCTGTCCGGCGGTCAGAAACAGCGAATCGCCATCGTTCGCTCTCTGTGCATGCATCCGGATGTTATGCTGTTTGATGAGCCTACCAGCGCGCTTGATCCGGAGATGGTTGGCGAGGTTTTAAGTGTAATGCGGGATCTGGCCCACGAGGGTATGACAATGGTGGTCGTTACCCACGAGATGGGCTTTGCCCGGGAAGTCGGCACGAGAGTGCTGTTTGTGGATGAAGGCAGGATCAAAGAGGAAAACACGCCGGAAGAATTTTTCGATCATCCGAAAAACGCGAGACTGCAGGAGTTTCTGTCGAAGGTGATCTAAAGCAGATTTTCCGGAAAAATGACAGAAAAGGATTGATTTTGTAAAAATCATAAAAAATTGATATGAAATGGAAGAATTTCAACATGCCGGGGCAGTTGCAGTTCTTCCATTTCTTTTGTTACAATAAAAAAAGGATAAACTGGTTATTTTATCCGCGTATTTAGAGAATGACTTTTGATCAGGAGGAGCAGGAAAATGGAAAATGTAACACAGAAACGGACGCCGGGGGAATGGAGAGAGCTGTTTTCTTCGCAGGAATTTGAAGAAGCCTATGAATATGGGGGCGATGACCTTGGGGCGGTTTATCAGACGCAGGGGACAGACTTTGCACTCTGGGCCCCGACGGCAGAGTATGCAGAGCTTTTGCTGTATCGGGCAGGAAGCGCAGAGGAGGGTGCAGCAGAGCCCTTTGACCGGACAGAAGCGGTACGCACAGAAAAAGGCGTTTTCCGTGTGCATAAAAACGGAGATCTTTCAGGTGTTTATTATACCTGGCTGGTAACGGCGGACGGTCAGACACGGGAAACTGCAGATCCTTACGCAAAGGCCGCCGGAGTAAATGGACAGCGCAGTATGGTGATCGATCTGAAAAAAGCTGAGCCGGAGGGCTGGGACAAAGATCAGGAGAAGCTGCCAAAGGCTCCGGCACCCGTTGTCTGGGAAGTGCATGTAGGCGATTTTTCCCACGATCCCCAAAGCGGTGTTTCGGAAGAAAATCGAGGGAAATATAAAGCGTTCTCAGAAAAGGATACCTGTCTGGATGGAAATACAGGAAACCCGACGTGCATGAGCTGGCTGAAATGGCTGGGTGTCACTCATGTCCAGATATTACCGATGTATGATTATGGTTCGGTAGATGAAACCGGAAAGAAGCTCCAGTATAACTGGGGGTACGATCCGATGAACTATTTTGTACCGGAAGGCTCCTATGCGACCGATCCGTATCATGGAGAAGTACGGGTGCGGGAATGCCGTGAAATGATCCAGGCCTTGCATCGCGCGGGAATCCGGGTGATCATGGATGTGGTGTATAACCATACATTCAGCATAGACTCTGTTTTCCAGAAAACTGTTCCGTATTATTTTTACAGACAGGAGGCAGACGGCAGCTTTTCAGACGGCTCCGCATGCGGCAACGATACTGCAAGTGAGAGAAGGATGTATCGCAGATATATGATTGACTGTATTTGCTACTGGGTAAAGGAATATCATGTGGATGGATTCCGGTTCGATTTGATGGGACTGCATGATACGGAGACAATGAATGAGATCCGTGCGGCACTGGATTGCCTGCCGGGTGGAAAAGAAATTCTGATGTACGGCGAACCGTGGACAGCAGGCAAGACTGCGATTCAGCCAGGCTATGAGCAGGCGCTGAAATGCAACGCAGCCCTTTTGTCTGACCGAATCGGATTTTTCAATGATGATATTCGGGACAGCATTAAGGGCAGTGTTTTTGAAGTCAAGGAGACTGGCTTTGTCAACGGAGCAAAGGGACTGGAGACTCAGATTCGTTCCAGTGTGCTGGGATTCTGTGATGGAATGGGCGGTTATCAGCCATCGTCTGCACACCAGTCTGTTTCCTATGTCTCAGCCCATGACAATTATACGCTGTGGGACAAGCTGGTGCATACGCTGACGGACAGCATGGAGCCGGATTTTGGCGCATACAATGAAGTAGCTCTGGCGCAGAACCGTCTTGCCGCGGGAATTTATTTTACCTGTCTGGGGATTACGTTTTTACAGGCGGGAGAGGAAGCGGCGCGTACGAAATACGGTGACGACAACAGCTATCGCTCCGCGGCGAAGGTGAATCAGCTAGACTGGACCCGGATGCATGAATACCGGGATTTGGCGGAGTTTTACCGCGGTCTGATCCTGCTGCGAAAGAGTTTTCCGGCATGGAGGCAGAGAAGCCTGGAGGTGCTGGATCAGATCTCCTTTGTGGACGCACCGGAAGGCTGCGTAGCCTTTACCATCCGGACAGGGGCTGAGCCGGAGGCTGCAGCCGAAAGCGTCCTCACAGACAACGTTGCGCCCTGGCAGGAGCTGTTTATTATTTACAACGCGAATAAGGAAGCTGTGGAATTTCGACTTCCGGGCGGGAAAGGCTCTGATCCGGAACAGGAGCCTTCTGAAAATTATTTTGCCTTGGAGGGCAAGTGGCAGTTGCTTACAGATGGAACACGGTTTAAAATAAAAGAGGACACGAAATTAGAGCAGATAAAAAGAGCCTGGAAGGTTCTGTATGGGCAGAACCGGTGTCTATTACAATATTAGGAAGATAAGAGGGAACAGGTATGAGAACAAGCGGTGTGCTGCTTCCGGTATTCAGTCTTCCGTCTCCGCACGGGATCGGCTGCTTTTCCAAGGAAGCATATGAATGGGTGGATTTTTTGAAGCTGGCAGGACAGCAGTATTGGCAGATCCTGCCGCTGGGACCGACAAGCTATGGGGACTCCCCGTATCAGTCCTTTTCTACGTATGCGGGCAACCCGTATTTTATTGATCTGGAGGAGCTGGTGGAAGCCGGGTTTCTGACCAGAAAAGAGGTAGAAGCCTGCGATTGCGGCAAAGCGGCCAGAGATATTGATTATGGAAAACTGTATGAAAACAGAATGCCGCTCTTAAAGCTGGCATATGAGAGAAGCCTGGAGAAGCCTGACCCGAAGTTTACAGCATTCTGGACAGAAAATGCCTGGTGGCTGGATGACTATGGCCTGTTCATGGCAGTGAAGGATATTTTTGGCGGAAACAGCTGGGATCAGTGGGCAGAGGATATTCGCTATCGCTGGGATAATGCGATGTGGTATTACAAGACCAACTATTCTAAAGAGATCGGCTTTTATGTATGGCTTCAGTATCTGTTTTTTACACAGTGGCAGAAACTTAAAAAATATGCCAATGATAAGGGATTGAAGATCATTGGTGACATTCCGATCTATGTGGCATATGACAGCGCGGACGTCTGGGCACATCCTGAGATGTTCCAGCTGGATCAGGAGAGAAAACCCGCCGCAGTTGCAGGTTGTCCTCCCGATGGATTTTCTGCAGATGGACAGCTGTGGGGCAATCCGCTGTATCGCTGGGATCATCACAGAAATACCGGCTATGACTGGTGGATAACACGAATCTCCTGGTGCTTTAGACTGTATGACGTTGTCAGAATCGACCATTTCAGAGGCTTTGATGAATATTTCTCCATCCCTGCAAAGGACAAAACCGCGGTGAAATGGTCACTGGGAAAAAGGTCCGGGTATTGAGCTGTTTCAGGCGATCAAGGCACGTCTCGGTGAAAAACCTATTATCGCAGAGGATTTGGGCTATGTGACAGATACTGTCCGCAGAATGGTAAAGGAAAGCGGCTATCCGAATATGAAGGTTCTGGAATTTGCATTCGATTCCAGAGATTCCAGCGGCGCGGGTGATTATCTGCCGCATAATTATGAGCATAACTGCGTAGCTTATACTGGCACCCATGACAATGAGACGATCCTGGGCTGGCTGTCCAGCATTAAACCGGAAGAGATTCAGATGGTGCGGGCATACTTAAACCGTCCGACAGAGAGCAAACAGGTTTTGGCATCCGAGCTGGTTCGTACTACCATCGCTTCTGTGGCGGATACCTGTATCATTCCAATTCAGGACTATCTGGGGCTGGATAACAGCGCAAGAATCAATTTTCCGTCAACACTCGGCACGAACTGGCGCTGGAGACTGATAAAGAGTGACCTGACAAAGGCGCTGGCAGATTCTATCCGCAAGCAGAATATTGTTTACGGCAGAGTGAAGTGGGAAGATCTGCAGGAGGATGAAAAACCGAAGGATCCGGAAGAAGAAAAAGAGACAGAAACAGAACCCAAGCAGAAAAAAGACAGTTCTGTAAAGGAGGCAAAAGACTGATGGAATTCGGAAAATTATGCAGTTGGGAAAAGCAGGGGAATCGTGTCGTTTTTCAGTTTGAGAAACGAACAGGACGCGTGGAGATCCTCACACCGGAGATTTTTAATGTATTTTCGGGAGTGGTGAGTGAAGAGCATCGCTCTAAGGCCATTGAGGGAGACAAGTCTGTTGCAGTTGATTTTACGGCGGCAGAAGCAGACGGTGCAGTAGAAATTTCCACAGATGCAGTGACTGCACGGATTTACGATGATTTCAAGGTCGATTTTTATAAAGCGGACGGCACCGTTTTGTGCCGGGACTACCGGGGCAGCAGAAAGATCTGCGCCGGTCTGAGTGATGAACTGAAGGCATTAAAAGAAGCAGAGGGACACAGTGTAGAGGAGCAGCGCACGGAAGCGGTAGAGGTTGTCAAGCAGCTTGAGGGTGACGAAGCCTTTTACGGACTTGGTGATAAGACCGGCTTTATGGACAAGCGCGGCTATGAATATGTGATGTGGAATACGGATGATCCGGCTCCGCAGATGGACAATTTCAAGTCCCTCTACAAATCCATTCCGTTTTTTATTACCTTACATAAAAATGCAGTGTTTGGCCTGTTCTATGATAACACCTACAGATCCTGCTTTGATATGGGCAAGGAATCGGAGGAATATTACTGGTATGGCGCTGCAGACGGCAATCTGGATTATTATCTGATCGCCGGCGAGAGTATGCCGGAGGTGCTTGGCAATTATACTTATCTGACAGGTACGGTTCCGGTTCCGCAGAAGTGGACCCTGGGCTATCATCAGTGCCGCTGGAGCTATATGTCTGAGGAAGAAATCCGGGATGTTGTTTCCCACATGAGAGAGTGCGAAATCCCCTGCGATGCCATTCATCTGGATATCGATTATATGGATCACTACAAGGTATTTACCTGGACACCGGATAAGGAACGTTATCCGGATCCGGAAAAGATGATCGCAGATCTGGCGAAGGACGGCATCAAGATCATAACCATCATTGATCCTGGTGTAAAGCTGGAAGAGGGATATTCTGTTTACGACAAAGGTGTGGAGAACGGCTATTTTGCAACGACGCCGGAGGGTGAGATCTATGTCAATGCAGTATGGCCGGGAGATGCGGTTTATCCGGATTTTGGCAAAAAAGAAGTGCGTGACTGGTGGGGCGAGAATCAGCAGTTCCTTGTAGATAAAGGCGTACGCGGCGTATGGAATGATATGAATGAGCCGGCAAGCTTCCGCGGGGAGCTGCCGCAGGACGTTGTGTTTACCGATGAGGACGAAAAGAGCGACCACGCGAGAATGCACAACGTTTATGGTCATAACATGGCAAAGGCAACCTACGAGGGCTTAAAGCAGCGGGATAAAAGGCGTCCCTTTGTTATCACGAGAGCCTGCTATGCCGGTTCGCAGAAATACAGCACAGCATGGACAGGTGATAATCACAGCATTTGGGCGCATCTGCAGATGGCGATCCCGCAGCTGTGCAACCTTGGTATGAGCGGAATGTCCTTTGTCGGTACAGACGTGGGCGGTTTCGGCTCGGATTGTACAAAAGAGCTGATGTGCCGTTGGGTAGAGGTTGGATGCTTCTCTCCGTTATTCCGGAATCATTCCGCGATCGGAACACGGTATCAGGAGCCCTGGAGATTCGATCAGGAAACCGTGGATATTTACCGGAAAGCAGTGCAGCTTCGATATCATCTGATCCCGTATTATTATGACCTGTTCTTTACCGGAGAGAAGACCGGACTGCCGATCATGCGTTCCCTGGTGCTTCATTATGAAAAGGATGAAGTAGCAAAGGAGTGCAATACAGAATTTTTGGCAGGCCCGAATCTGCTTGCTGCACCTGTTGTAACCCAGGGCGATCGCAAGAAGATGGTTTATCTGCCTGCAGGAACCTGGTATGACTACTGGACAGGTGAAAAGATTTCCGGCGATCAGGGACAGTGGATTCTGCGGGATGCTCCGCTGGATACCTGCCCGCTCTATGTAAAAGCAGGCGCAGTGCTGCCGGTATGGCCGGAGCAGAATTACGTGGGCGAGAAGGATACCAATCAGGTGCTGATGCTGGAGGTGTATCCCGGAGAAGGAAGCTGGGATCATTTCCAGGACGACGGCGAAAGCTTTGCATACCGCGATGGTGTATACAATCAGTATCACTGCGAACTCAAAGATGGAAAGCTGACCGTAGCCTGTGTTCATGATGGCTATGAAAAGCATTATCAGCGCGTACAGGTTCATTGCCTTGGAAAGACCTTTGAGGCTGAGCTGAAGGACGGCGCATGCTGTGTAGAACTGTAAAAAACGCTCTACAGGGTTCATAGAAAACAAAAAAGACCGCAGAACGTGCACATTGTTTGTACGGGTTCTGCGGTCTTTTTGGATTCATGACATTAGAATGCACACTTTACGGGAATTCTAATGCTTGTATAAACTTAGTGTGTTTTGTCGGAGCAGGATTGGGTTTTAGTCAATCTTTACCGGGTTGGTAACGCTGACGGTATGATCGTACCATTTTCCCTTGGTTCCGATCAGGGCGAGGTCGAAGTCTTTATCCAGCGCTTTTACCGGAACGTCAAATCCATTTACTTCTTCGGTCGTGCCGTCATCGTAGGTTACGGTATCAGTGGTGGGCTGTAAAAGCTCTGCACCATCCTTTTTTGCGTCAGCAGCCTTGCCGACAAACAGGTTTACGATGTTTTTGGAGGTCAGGCTGATATGAATGGACATCTGTCCATCTTTTACAGTCAAGACACCTTTTCCGTCGTTTGCTTCATTTACATGGAACATGCCGCTGTCAGTTTTGAACTCTGCTTCATAGGTTCCATCTTCCAGGACAGCATCTGTAGTGTCAGAGCTGGATGCAGCCGATGTGCCGAGCTCTTCCATAGCAGCGTGTGTGTGGGAAACATATAAATCCTGGATGACAGGGATCTGTCCAAGACCGGCGATCTGGGTTTCAATGCTGTCAAATACGCCGGAGGCTTCGAACTGGCTCTTCCAGGAGTCATCATCGTCACCAGCCATATCATTGTTTGCATGGTCGCCGGCAACAACCATCAGAGGACGGAGAATTACTTTCTTGTAGCCTGCCTCCTGAATCTTTTCGATCACTGCTTCGCATGCAGTATCTTCAGGTTCACCCTCTACAGTGCCGATGAATACATTGTCATATCCGAGGGCATTCATCTGGTTCTGCATCTGGCTGTAACTGATTTTTGCGGTATGAGAGGTTCCGTGTCCCATGAATACGAAAGCAGTTCTGTCTTCCTTTGCAGCGTCAAGGCTTTCGTAGCCTGCAGTTTTTACTGCCTCTGCTGCTGTAACCGCCTTTGCAACCGCTTCTTTATCACTGTTTACGGAATCGTCTGCAGAGCCTACTTCACCCAGAAGAGGCTCGGCGATGGATACGGATTCAAACTTGTCGCTGTAGCTTGCAACCGCTTCGCTCAACTCATCATATTCTGCGCCGTGCATCAGATGAGTAGGCTGTACGATCAGATTCTTTACACCGTTATCAACAGCACGCTGCAGTGCCTGATCCATATTATCGATTTTTTCACCATCCCGTGCCTGCACATGGTTGATGATGATCTGCGCAGTAAATGCACGTCTTACGGACCAGTCGGGATATGCTTTCTGCAGTGCTTTTTCGATGCCGCCGATATCCTCTGTACGGCTGTCGTTAAAGGAAGTACCAAAGCTTACAACAAGCAGTTCGTTTTCCCCGATCTCATCTGCGTTTAAGGGATCATCCTTGGAAGCGTCGCCGGTATCTCTTCCGAAATAATCGGGATCGGCGTTTTCGCCTTCTACCAGTTCTTTCTGAGCATCCGTCAGTGCATCCCATGCTGCCTTTGCTTCGGCACACTGTTCATCGGTGTTATCGTTTCTTTCCTGAACATAGATCTGGTCGATGAGGGCGGCTACTTTGTCTGCGGCTTCCTGGTCAGATTCTGCGTCAGCGGTTTCCGCTTCTGTCGTAGTTTCCTGCACAGTTTCAGTGGCGGTGGATTCCACAGCGGTTTCAGCTGTAGAGCCACATCCGGAAACCAGCGCAGCAGTCATTGACATGGATAACATCAGTACGATCAGTTTCTTTTTCATAAGTTCCTCCTTGGGAATGGGTTCGGATTGCAGAAACGACGGGCGTCGGGCAATCCGGTATCAGAGGACAATAAAATTTTGTCCCAACAGTGTGTGAATATGGCGATAAATGAGTGATACGGGAAATTTTCGTTCAGATGCCGTTGAAAAAAGAGAAGAAAGGCGAAATGTGCAAAGTTGGATCGCTGAATCAACTCCATAGAGCGGAGCCATAGCTTCGAATCTCGGAGCGCAACAAAATAAAACCAGAAGTGTTTCTGATTTTGCAGATTTCGTACTGCCAGTTTCTCGTGGCATGAATTTTCATTGTTACCGTTCACTCGTACCGTTTTGTAAGCAAAAATGAGCTGCGAAGCAGCGGAGAGCGTCGAAGACGCGGGTTTTGCGAATGTCGCGGGTGAACGGTAACTTTTTTCATTCCTGTACTGCGAAAGGCAGGTCTCCCGACTGAACGCTCTGACGCTTCGACTCCCTTCCCGGTCTCCCAGTGGTAATAAGCCGTCGCTTGCGAATCACGGTGACGAGTTCGCGCAGGATTTGCACCCGCTTCCCTTTTCACCAGACGCATATGGTCTGACACCTTACGCATTTATTCAATTATGCCTTATGCCAAATTATTCTAGCATTCCTATAGTTAGTTGTCAATGTAGGGGAAGAACGAGATTTGTGTCTGCGTGCACTTGACGCAAACTCGGTATGCGCAAAAAGTGTGCGCAGAAATGAGAGGAAAGATGGAATATGATTTTCGGAACGTTGTTACTGATGGAAAATGCGAAAAATAAGCGGCTTCCGAATCCTCGGAAACCGCTTGCTTACTGACTTTTTAGAAGAGCGACAGACGGGGCTCGAACCCGCGACCTCCACCTTGGCAAGGTGGCGTACTACCAACTGTACTACTGTCGCATTTTCTCTCTCGCTGATGTATCTCAGCGACGAAATTTATAATAACACAGTTTCTTCTGCTTGGCAAGCTTTTTCGTAAAAAAATTCAAATTTATTTTGGAAGAAAATAGAATAGCAAAATTTTGGAAAAATATGCGCCGTTTTTTATTCATGACAATAGAATGCTCGCAGAGCGTGCATTCTATTGTATCTTTTCATCCGTAGCATTTCCGAAAACATCGAGCAGCGTTCCATAGCGGAAGAGCCAGACCATCTGCAGCTCGGTCTGATCGTATTCCTGCAGTGTTTTCATTACCTGCTCGGCGATTTCGGGCGTAACGCTTCGGGCCGTTTCCGGGGAAGCAGGATTACAGAGCATGTGCCAGTATTCCGGATAGGCTTCGACCCATTTGACCAGCCGCTGCTGGCGCAGTTGGTTGTAGAGCTTTGAGAGGGCGAGAATGATCTGGGCAGCGTTATCTTTTTCCAGTTCTTTGTAAAGGTCTTTCGAATCCATAGTACCTCCTAAAACAAATAGTAGGGACGTATTTATCCCTATTATAAGCAAAACAGGAGAAAGATGCAAGGCAGGTCTCAGGAAGATTCGACGGAACAGGAAAGCAGGACTTGCAGATCAAAAATCGTCATGCTACACTACGATGAGAGCATGAAAAGTGTTCAAACGGGAATCACATGACGAGGCTCCCGGTGTGGGAGCACGGATCGAAGCAAAAAGAAAAGGGGAACAAAAGAATCTATGATAACAGATCAATTCGGAAAAAAATGGTATAAAGGAAATCTCCATACTCATTCCACCAATTCTGACGGTCGTCTGTCGCCGGAAGAAGTTATCAGGCTGTATCGAGAGGAAGACTACGACTTTCTTGCCCTGACAGATCACTGGTTTATGGGAGAAGAGCGCCAGGAGGAAAATTTTCTGCTTTTGAGCGGGGCAGAATATGACGTTGGCAACAATGTCCGGGACGGCATTTATCATGTCGTCGGAATCGGTATGCAGAAGGAGCCGAAGCTGGAAAAAGGACCGGAATTACAAGAAAAGCAGGCGCAGCTGATGATCGATCGGATTCATGAAGCCGGAGGCATTGCAATTCTGGCACATCCGGCGTGGTCGATGAACCGGGCGAGCGAGGTGCGTCTGTTAAAAGATCTGGACGGCTGCGAGATTTATAATACGACGTCGGGCGTGCCGTGGAACTGTAGACCCTATTCGGGCATCATCCTGGATGAATTGGCAGCGCAGGGATATGTGCTGCCCTGCATGGCAGCGGACGACGCGCATCAGTACACAGGCGACGAAACAAAATCTTACCTGATGGTGCAGGCGGATGAGCTGAGCCGCGATGCAATCCTGGAAGCGATTGCTCAGGGGCGTTTTTATGCATCCCAGGGGCCGCGTTTTTGGATTGAGAAAAAGGATAACAGTCTGATCGTGCACAGCACGCCGGTGAAGGAAATCGTCTTTTTCACGGATGCGGTATGGTCGGACGATCGCGCGACAGTCGGGGAATGCGTGGAAGAAGCCGTTTATGAGATCCAACCGCATGAAACGTTTGTAAGGGTAGAATTAAAGGATGCTGTAGGGAACCGGGCATGGTCGAACTTTTACCTGACCGGAAAGGCGGTTTTATAAGAATGGAAAATCTCCTTTTTTGTCTGAATGCGACGGTACCGATTTTTCTGACGATGATGCTGGGGTGTCTGTTTAAGAAAATCGGCTGGATAGACGAGCTTTTTACAAAACGCCTTAACAAATTTGTCTTTCAGGTGGCTTTGCCGGCGCTTCTGTTTGAAGATCTGGCGACAGTTGACCTTGCGGAAGTCTGGGATATGGGTTATGTTGCGTACTGTTTTGCTGCAACATTTCTCGGAATCGGGATCTGTTACCTGATTTCCCTCTTATTAAAGGATAAATCCATTCAGGGCGAGTTCGTGCAGGCGTCTTACCGGAGCAGCGCGGCGCTGATGGGAATCGCGATCATTCAGAACATTTATGGAAACGCCGGAATGGCGCCGCTGATGATTATCGGAACCGTGCCGCTTTACAATGTGATGGCAGTCGTTATTCTGTCGATTTTAAAGCCGGAGCGCGGAAAAGTGGACAAGGCGCTGCTTTTAAAGACAGGAAAGGGAATTGTAACAAACCCGATTATACTCGGTATTTTAGCCGGTATGATCTGGTCGGGACTGCGCCTTCCGATGCCGAAAATTCTGGACAAAACGGTTTCCAATGTCGGCGTTCTGGCGACCCCGCTTGGTTTGATGGCGCTGGGTGCTTCGTTCGATTTAAAGCAGGCTGCCGGAAAAATCAAACCGGCGATTGTTGCAACCTTTATCAAGCTGATCGGTCTGGCGGCAATTTTTCTTCCAATTGGCGTGATGCTCGGCTATACACATGAGCATCTGATTGCTCTGATCGTGATGCTCGGCTCTGCCAGCACGGTGAGCTGCTTTGTTATGGCGAAAAATATGGGACACGACGGCACGCTGACATCCAGCGTCGTTGTTTTGACAACATTGTTTTCTGCGTTGACGATGACTGGATGGCTGTTTATTTTCCGGACAATGGGACTGGTGTGATGGAGGATTAAAATGAAAAAGCTGGAAGCGGTAATTTTTGATATGGACGGCGTTCTGTTCGATACGGAGCGAATGAGCTGCGAATGCTGTTTTGAGGCGGCAAAGCAGCTGGGACTCACGCTGGCGGAGGAAGCAGTCTATGGCGGCTGCGGACGAAATGAAGCATCACTTCGCAGACATATTATGGAGACGGAGGAGCCCTGGTATCCGAATGGAACCTTTCCCTATGAAAAATATCGGGAACGGTTTATGGCGTTGTTTCAGGAGAGTCTGGAACGGGAACTTCCAATTAAAAAGGGTGTAAGGGAGCTGCTGGAATATCTGAAGGAAAAGCAGATCAAAACGGCGATCGCATCGTCTACGAAAGGCCCGCTTGTCAGAAAGCATCTGGAGCGCACCGGCCTTAGCGGATATTTTCAGGAAATTGTTTCCGGTGATATGGTGGAAAAAAGTAAGCCGGAGCCGGATATTTATTTAAAAGCCTGTGAGGTAGTCGGCGTTTTGCCGGAAAATGCGATGGGAATCGAGGATTCTTTTAACGGAATCCGTGCGGTTGCGGCTGCGGGAATGACGGCGGTTATGGTGCCGGATATGGTACAGCCGGACGAGGAAATTCGTCAGATTTATGATTACTGTGTGCAGGATTTGCTGGAAGTGAAGGAACTGATCGAACTGCTCGCGTAGAGTAGAGAAGTTCGGTGCAATGCAGCATGGAGGGTACAGTTCACCTGTAGCATTTGTAGTACAATAGAATACGCACTCCGCAAACATTCTATTGTCGCGAATCGCCTCTTCTTTTGCAGACGAAGCCATGAGTGAACGGAATCTCATTGACAAATCTCAGGAAAATGATTATACTGTAACCACCGTGCAGCCGGGGGAGCAGCGGCCCCCTGAACCTGAAATCCGCTATAGCAGGGGTGATGGTACGCCGAGGGCTTTTGGCTCATATTGCTGCCCTTTACAAGTGGCGATGAAGTTTGGGTCTTGCGCAACGGGTGTCTGTGAACCGTGTCAGGTTGGGAACAAAGCAGCACTAAACAGAAATTCCCGTGTGCCGCAAGGGTGCCTGGCGGAGTTAACTGTAAAGGTAACGGATATGGGTTTCGGTTCGAAGCGTGCCGCACGGTCTTTGAAAAAGAGAACAGTCTTTCGGGAGAAGCCCGGAAGAATATGGGCGTCCGGAGGAAGAGAATTTCTCCGGGCGTTTTTTAGTTATAGTTCACTCGTTTTTCATTCCCGGGAATGGAATTGTATCAAGACGAAGAGAAAGAGGAAATAAAACGTGGAAACGATCAAAAAGGATAACAGCGGGACGCTACCGTTGCCGGAAAATCTGGAAAAGCTGCTGACAGACTGCACACTCTGTCCGCGTAACTGCCACGTCAATCGTATGGCGGGGCAGATCGGCTACTGCCTGCAGACGGGGACGCTGCGGGCGGCAAGAGCAGCGCTGCACTACTGGGAAGAACCGTGCATCTCGGGCACGGCAGGTTCGGGTGCAGTGTTTTTTGGCGGCTGCTCGATGCGGTGCGTGTTTTGCCAGAACCATGATATTGCGGCAGGAGAAGCCGGACGGGAAATTTCGGTGGAACGGCTGAAAGAAATTTTTCTGGAACTGCAGGAAAAGGGCGCGAACAACATCAACCTCGTGACACCGACGCATTTTGTACCGCTGATTGTTCCGGCGCTGTGGGCGGCAAAGCGGGAAGGACTGCGGATCCCGATTGTATACAATACCTCCTCTTATGAAAAAGTCAGCACGCTGCAGCTGCTGGACGGGCTTGTGGATATTTATCTGCCCGATCTGAAATATGAATCTGCAGCGCTTTCCGGGCTGCTTTCGAATGCGCCGGATTATTTTGAAACAGCAACAGCGGCGATTGCAGAGATGGTCAGACAGGTCGGCGAGCCGGTTTTTGCAGCGCCGGATGGGACGCTGCTTTTAGCGGCGCAGATGAATGATGCATGTGAAGAAGCCGACGAGGACGCAGAATTTTTAATGAAAAAAGGCGTTATCGTGCGGCATCTCGCCCTGCCGGGACAGGAGGCAGATTCGAAGAGAGTGCTTTCCTATCTGTTAAAAACCTATGGGGAGCGGATTTATATCAGTCTGATGAATCAGTACACGCCGATTCCGTCTGTGCTGGAGAAGACGCTGCCAAAGCTTACGCAGAAGAAGTTGGCGGCGCCAGAGCCCTTGCGGGAAAAAAGCGCAGCGCAGCCTGAATCTGCACAAGCCTGCCTGACAGGTCTGCAGCGCCGTCTGACGGAGGACGAATACGAAGCTCTGATTGATTTCGCGATAGAAAACGGAATCGAAAACGGCTTTATTCAGGATCAGGAAACGGCGCAGGAAAGCTTTATTCCTGCATTTGATGGCGAGGGCATCTGACGGAAAAAGAGGATTGTGCAATTTTACAGGGATTTATGGTGTTTTCTTGATTGTTCGGAGGCCTGTGTGAGTGTATTCTGAAAAAGAACAGATGCCTGAAAAATATTCCTTTTTCAGGTACAACAACAGAGCAGGGATTTATAAAAGGAGGAACTATCATTATGAACACAATGCCCAGACCGGAGCATCCGCTTCCTCAGTGGGAAAGAAGCACATGGAAAAACTTAAACGGAGAATGGGATTTTTCTTTCGACTTTGGTAAAAGCGGCGTAGACCGTTGTTTTTATGAAAAGAAGGATTGGGAGAAAAAGATCATCGTTCCGTTTTGACCGGAAAGCGATCTGAGCGGAATCGGCTATAAGGATTACATGGATGCCGTATGGTATCATAAGACCGTAGAACTGACCGAAGTGGAGGTAAAAGGACGCGTTCTGCTGCATTTTGGCGCGGTGGATTATGATACGCGCGTATGGATCAACGGAACAGAGGTTGGACGGCATAAAGGCGGTTATACCTCTTTTACATTCGATATCACGGCTTATGTACAGGCCGGTGCAAACGATATCGCCGTATACGCAGAGGACGATTTGAGAAGCGGCAAACAGCCCCATGGCAAACAGAGTGGGCTCTACTATTCCCATGGCTGTGAATACACCAGAACCACCGGTATCTGGCAGACGGTTTGGCTTGAGTTCGTGCCGGAAAATTATGTGAAAAAAGCACGCTTCTTTCCGAACGTGGAAGCAGGCACGATTACGATCGAAGCGGTGACTGTCGGCGACGGATCGTTCTGCGCAGAAGCGTTTTATGAAGGAAGACGCTGTGGCCAGGCGGAAACCACAACTGCTGGCGGAAATGTTGTTGTGACGCTGCCTCTTTCTGAAGTGCATCTGTGGGAGGCTGGAGCAGGCAGACTGTATGATTTGACAATTACTTTTGGGAAAGATACTGTTCACAGCTATTTCGGACTGCGCAATGTCACAATTTCCGGGGAAAAGGTGTTGATTAACGGAAAATCCGTGTTCCAGAGACTCGTTCTGGATCAGGGATTTTATCCGGACGGCATTTATACCGCATCTACCGATGAAGCACTGGAAAACGATGTGAAGCTGTCGATGGCAGCAGGCTTCAACGGCGCGCGTCTGCATGAAAAAGTGTTCGAGCCCCGTTTTCTGTATCATTGCGATCGTCTGGGTTATCTTGTATGGGGCGAGCAGGGCAACTGGGGGATGGATCCGAGCGCACCGGATGGATTGAAAAACTTCCTGCCTGAATGGATGGAAGCGGTTGAAAGGGATTTCAATCATCCGGCGATCATCGGCTGGTGCCCGTTTAACGAGACATGGGATTATGAAGGGCGCAAGCAGGATGACGACCTTCTGGCAATTGTCTATCGGATGACGAAGCTCTACGATACGACCAGACCCTGCATCGATACCAGCGGCAATTTCCATGTCATTACTGATATTTACGATCTGCACGACTACGAGCAGAACCCGGAAGAGTTCGCAAGTCATTATGAGAGCTATGCAAAGGACGGCATCCTGGCATGGGATAACCATGCGCCGAGACAGAAACAGATTGTCGGTATTCCGGTATTCATCAGCGAGTACGGCGGCATCAAGTGGGATGTTGAGGGCGTGAATAAGGACAGCTGGGGCTACGGCGACGGACCCAGAACCGAGGAAGAGTTCCTTGCACGTTATAAGGGTCTGACGGATGTGCTTTTGGACAATCCGAAGATGTTCGGCTTCTGCTACACCCAGCTGTACGATGTAGAGCAGGAAATGAACGGTCTTTATACCTATGGCAGAAAGCCTAATTCGATATGGAAATTATCCGTAGGATCAACAGCCGCAAAGCTGCGATCGAGGAGGGAGAGGCATAACGCTTTCCTGTTTTGCATAGGCTGAAAGAAAAGCGGGTAACGCGATGCTGAATGCAATCTGGGCAGGAATGATTGTTCTTGGAATCTTATACGGAGCTTTTACCGGCAATCTGGAGGCGGTGTCCAACGCCGCCTTGGAAAGTGCCGGGGAAGCTGTGGATTTATGTATTACGATGTGCGGGATCATGGGACTTTGGACAGGTCTGATGAAAATCGCACAGCAGTCGGGGCTGATTGCTGCATTGACGCGCGGCATCAGCCCTTTGTGTCGTTTTTATTTCCCCGGATTCCGAAAAATCATCCGGCGCGGGAGTCAATTTCCACCAATATTGTTGCAAACGTCCTCGGACTTGGCTGGGCGGCAACTCCGGCGGGCTTAAAGGCGATGGAGGATCTTGCACAGCTGGAAGAAAAACGGAGACAGACGGGGTATCTGAAAAACGTTCCAAAAGATACGGCGAGCAATGAAATGTGTACGTTTCTGATTTTAAATATTTCGTCCCTGCAGCTGATTCCGGTCAACATGATCGCCTATCGCAGCCAGTACGGAAGCGCCAGTCCCGCCGCAGTGGTCGGTCCTGCGGTGCTGGCGACACTTGTCAGTACGTTTGCGGCAGTGATTTTTTGCAGGGTGATGGATTGGAGATAGATTGTTGATATAGCATTTGGATGCTGAACAGAAGCATATTTTGCAGGCGGGCAGTCATACATCGTTCGATGCGCAGCTGCCCTCTGTTTTTGTGGAAATTTACATCAGATATGCCAGCAGCACGCTCATAATGACACCGACGGCGGTAGAAAGCAGCGCGCCTGCCAGCGTATATCTGGATTTGGAAACGCGCGCCGTCATAAAATAAACAGACATCGTGTAAAAACAGGTTTCTGTGCAGCTCATCAGAATCGACGTGATGCGTCCTGCCAGAGAATCTGTCCCGTAGGTTTTGAAAATATCAAGCACCAGTCCAGTCGCTGCGGAAGAAGAAAACAGGCGGATGAAAATGAGCGGGAAAAACTCCGGGAACATACCGCTTATGGAACTGTCAGTGGCGTATTTTTGCAGCAGCTTTCCCGGAAGATCCAGCAGCCCGGAGCCCCGCAGAATCCCGACTGCCATCATCAGCCCGATGAGCGTTGGGACGATGCCGACGACCGTTTTCAGACCGTCCGCTGCGCCGTTTATAAAGTTGTCGTAGAGATTGCATTTATGAATCCACCCATAGCCGATGATGAAGAAGATCACGGCAGGAATGAGGATGGAGGAAAGATGTGCGAGAACATTTGCCATGGGAAGCTCCATTCTGCAGGAATATCTGTTACCGGAGTATATGATTTTGCCAACCCATACAGAACAGGAATCATAAAATGCAGAGTAGGGGCATAAGTTACTATCAGGTTTTCTGAAAAACGAATGGGATGGAAAAAGGAGGACAGGCATGGCGGAATATCGAAAACAAATCGCATATCTGGATTATCTGGAAGACGGCGTAAAAATCAAAAATGCCGGATTTGTCAGAATAGAGGAACAAAACGGACACAACCGGATGGAAGTAAAAGTTAAAAACCTTCCGGGCAAGGACTGCGGGGAGTTTCGGTTACAGGAAGAACATGAGAGAACGGTCGGAAGGATTAGTTTGCAGGGCGGCAACGGAAACTGCTGCATGGTGTGGCGGATGCCGGAGCCGGGCGAATTGGATAACAGCCGGGAGGAAAGCTGGCAGCAGACTGCGCAGCTTCGGATTTTACTGCCCGGAAAAAGAATGCTGATTGCAAACTGGCACGAACCGGTCGAAATTCCGGCACAGAAAGAGACGCTGCAGCTGCAGCAGCAATCGCAGGTACAAGGGGATCAGTTCCAACAGATGGAGGCGCGGTCATCGCAGACAAATTCACCCCGGCAGCCCGGAGCTGGAGAAATTATTCCGTATCCGGAGCGGCGCGGCAGCGAGATGGAAAAGCAGTCCACTATGGCGAAGAAGCTCGCTGAAACAGAGCAGTCCGCCATATCGGAGGAGCCTGCCGAAACAGAGCAATTCGCCATGTTGAAGAAGCCCGCTGAAACAGAGCAGTCCGCCATGTCAAAGGAGCCCGCGGCAACGAAGCGGCAGCCTACTCCGGAAGCGCCATCTGTGTCAGCGTCCGAGCCGACGATTCCTTTTCCTTCCGCTGCGCCGAAATCGCCGTCCTCTCCATCGCGTGAGCCGGTCTGCAGCGCGGATAAATGGGAGCAGCTGTGCACGATGTATCCGGAAATTCATCCGTTCCGCGACAGTCGGGAATATCTTTCTATTGCGCCGAAGGATTTTGTGGTTCTGTGCAAGGAATACCAGAAGTTAGTACATAACAGCTTCCTGCTGCATGGCTACTATAATTACCGTCATCTGATTCTGGGCAGAATCCGGCAAAAGGATGCATGGCAGTATTATATCGGCGTGCCCGGCAATTTTTACGACCGGGAAAAAATGGTGGCGGAAATGTTCGGATTCGAAGCCTTTGAGGGTGAAAAAGAATCCGCATCGCCGGGCGATTACGGGTATTATATGAAGCGGGTGGAGATTTAAGCAAGGGTGGTCGAACCGGCGGGAGAAATGATCGGAAAAATGGCAGACAGCAAAAACCTACTTGCGGGAATGAAAAGGGGCTGGTATGCTTTTTCTGGAAACATTCAGCAGATTTCTGGGCGTTCTCGGTACAGATCATGAAAAGCTGACATTTTATATTTGAAACACAGGGAGCAATTATGGCAAGAATCCGTACAGAAGAGGAAAAAGAAGCGGCGCGGCAGGCTGCAAAGCAGGCGAAAAAAGATCAGTGGCTTCGGGAGCAGGAAGAAAAGCGCCCGATACATGAAAAATATATGAAGGATGCGATCCGACAGGCGAAAAAAGCGGCAGCACTCGGCGAAGTGCCAATCGGCTGCGTGATCGTGCATGACGGACAGGTGATCGGCAGGGGCTATAATCGACGAAATACAGACAAAAGCACACTGGCGCATGCGGAGATCACAGCGATTAAGCGGGCGAGCAAAAAGCTGGGTGACTGGCGGCTGGAAGACTGCACATTGTATGTGACGCTGGAGCCCTGCCAGATGTGTGCCGGAGCCATTGTGCAGGCGCGGATTCCGGAGGTTATGATCGGCTGCATGAATCCAAAGGCAGGCTGCGCAGGATCAATCTATAACCTGCTGCAGGAACCGGCATTTAATCATCAGGTCAGCCTGTTTAAGGGCGTGCTGGAAGAAGAATGCAGCCAGATGCTGAAAGATTTTTTCCGCAGTCTGCGGACACGGCTGAAAACCTGAGACAGAACGCAGTCTGCGGACATGTCGGAACGCAGCGCAGAACTTACGGACTGTGTACGGGCATATTCCGGACCGCACCACAAAGGAGAAAGGAAATATATGGACTTTTGGGAAAGACTCTTTGCCAGAGCTGGAAGAAGAAAACCAGAGCCGTCTGCAGAAGCGAAATGCGCAGAGGAGTGGGATACAGAGTTGGCAAGCGAACTCTCGGAGACAGAGCGGGAGCAGTTGAAGAAAGCCGGCTGCATCCGAAAGCATATTTATTTTTCAGGACGCGTGCAGGCGGTGGGCTTTCGCTACAGCGCGCTGTGTCTGGCAAAAGAGCTGCAGCTGACCGGCTGGGTGAAAAATTTAACGGATGGACGTGTGGAAGCAGAGCTGCAGGGACAGGCCAAATTGGTAGACTCGTTTGTAGAGCGTATCAGTCAGCGTGGCAGGATTGTCGTAGAGTTTGTGGAAGAGGAGGACCGCAAACTTTGCTATGAGGAAGGCTTTGAGGTCAGGTGAAAATCTGCAGAGCCACTGATCGGGGCGGAAGACGCTGCAGCGCGCGAAACCATTGGACGGAACGGCGTTGGTGAGGCGCTGCGCTGTACTTGGAGAGGTCGCCCTGCAGACCGTGCCGCAGCGCATGGCTGTGCGTTCCGCCGGTCAGAACACCAGCCGCGAATATTCGCTTCCGGCGTCCTGCTTTTGCGGCTGCTTGCGGTAATCTGACGGTGAGACGCCCATACGTCGGTGGAATGCCCGGGAGAAGTAAAAAGCATCCGAGAAGCCGCAGGATACAGCAGCTGTTTTGACGGAATTGCCGAGCTCGAGCAGGCGGCATGCCTGATGAATGCGGAAATTCGATAAAAATTCGCCGGGAGAAATGTTCAGTTCAGATTGAAAGGCGCGGTAGAGCGTGCTTCTGCTGACCCCGAGCATCTGACAAAGCTGTTCGGTATGGAAGTACTCATGATGAAAATTGGGAGCGGATCAGAAAAACTGCATTTGCCAGAAGGGACGAAGCAGGAGAGTCGGGCAGATCGGGTGCCGGGGCATAATCGGCATAAAGACCGAGCAGCGTGCGGAGTATGCCATTTGCTTCATTGCGGTTCTGGTGATAAAGGTCGAGGGGCTGCAGATCGGCAAAAAGCTGTCGGAGCCGGGCAGGGCAGATCGTGGGACAGACGGGCGCGGCAGGGGAAAAGGCGGTCTGATCGAGCAGAGAGGCAGCTTCTTTTCCGGTAAATTCCACCCAGGTATATTCCCATGGATTCCCCGGGTCAGGATAATAGCGAATCGTATCATAAGGATAAATCAGAAAGCTTTCGCCGGTGTGAACGGGGGAAAGTTTTTTTATGATATTCGATAAAGCCCTGCCCGCGCAGAATATAATGGATGATATAGACCGGGCGGACGCCGGGTCCCCAGGAATGCAGATCGCTGCAGTCCTGCCTGCCTGTGGCGAGCAGGGTGAGACCAGGCTGGGAATCGGACCCAAAAACAGATGAATTCATAAAGAGACCTCCTGATTTACAGGATATCGGGGATGACGTCTAAAAACCTCCTGCAGACAGTCTGCAGCGGCCTTTTGGCACCTGCCACCGGCATTGTCCTGACGTGAATAAATAATCCATGTATTTGCAACAAAAACCCATGGAAGAGAATAAAAGTGTCATGCTACAATCACGATAACGGATAACGAAAGAGAGGTCAAGGGGTATGGTAAAATTAACGCCGCCGATGGGCTGGAACAGCTGGAACACATTTGGTGAGAATATCAATGAAAAACTGATCATGGAAACTGCGGACAAAATGGTGGAGCAGGGGCTTTTGGACTGCGGATATGAGTATCTGGTCATTGACGACTGCTGGTCTTTAAAAAAGAGAGACGAGGAAGGCCGTCTGATTGCAGATCCGGAGAAGTTTCCCCACGGCATGAAAGCGGTTGCGGATTACGTGCATTCCAAAGGGTTGAAATTTGGTATGTATTCTTGTGCGGGCAACCTGACCTGTGCCGGATATCCAGGCAGCTTCGAGCATGAATTTATCGATGCAGACACCTTTGCATCCTGGGGTGTGGATTTTTTGAAATACGATTACTGCTATCACAGCAACATCATTCCGGGCAAATATTTATACCGCAGAATGGGCATCGCGTTGGAAAATTGCGGCAGGGATATCCTGTTTTCCGCATGCTCCTGGGGCGCAGATCAGACGCATGAATGGATTAAGGAAACCGGCGCGAGCATGTGGCGTTCCACCGGCGATATTTTCGACAGCTGGGAATCGATCAAGGATCTGACCAAACAGCAGGCAAAGCTTCATCCGTATCATAGCGTCGGCTGCTTTAATGATATGGATATGCTGGTTGTAGGCATGTACGGCAAAGGAAACGTTGGGTTAAGCGGCTGCAACGACGTTCAGTACAGAACGCATTATTCAATCTGGGCGCTGTTTGGCTCTCCGCTGATGATTGGCTGCGATATCCGTAATCTGAATGAAGAGACGAAGAAGATTCTGGAAAATAAAGAGCTGATTGCGATCAATCAGGATCCTCTGTGCCGTCAACCGATCCGTCTGGACGGAATCTGGAGCGGAGACGATGTCCTCATTTATTCCAGACAGCTTTCCAATGGCGATCTGGCAATCGGTTTCTTCAACTTAAAGGACGAAAGCGTAGTAGCAAATCTGAATCTGGACGAAGTCGGTCTTCCAATGAGCACCGGAAAAACTCTGCAGATGAAGGAGGTCTGGACCGGGGAAGATCTGCCTTCGCTCAACGGAACGGTCCGTAAGGCCTTGGAGCCTTACGGCTGTGCAGTCTACCGCTGCAAGGTCGTTGATCTGTAATGGACACCTGCATGAAATGCGGAAAGGAGCTGACCCAGCTGGATCGGGGAGCTTACCGGAAATTTGTCAACCGGGGCAGCACGTCGTTTCTGTGTAAAAGCTGTCTTGCAGAAAAGTTCGGAATAAAAGAGTGTGTGCTGGATGAAAAAATCGAGCATTTCCGGAAACAGGGATGCACGCTGTTTATTTAGCAACAAGACATTGGAATAAAAAGAAACCATAGCCGATTTGCCCTTTTTATGATACGCTTAGTGTAGACGCAAAAAGCGCCCATATTGACTGAATTTGCAGACAGCGTATACAAAATCAGGGGGTAAGGAGGAACTCATGGGGAACAATTGGAAAATTACGGACACGCTGACAAAGGTGTTCGCAGATGAAGTGCCGGATGGACAGGGGAGCATTCGCCTTTCAACGCTGCATCGGGAAACCGTATCCTGTGTGATTGCATATTTTGGGGCGGCAGACTGGGGACGTTACTGGAAGGTTTCCGTAAAAGCGCCGGAAAAAATTGAGACGAGATTGCGCCGGGTTGAGCTGGTTCCTTCGGCTTATCCGTGCCATAAGGAGCAGGACGATAACTATCTGCGCATCGTACCCGGGATGTATCCGGATCTTTTGCGCGATCTGGATACAGAGGACGATGGTGCGGACAAAAAATATCTGACAAAAGAAGTGCCCGGACAGTGGCGCAGCCTGTGGTTGGATGTGACGGTCGATGCGGAGCTTGCAGGCGGGGACTATGCCATTGTGATCGAAACGGAAACTGAGGACGGAGAAAAAGAGACGTTAAAAGCAGACCTGCATGTGGTCGATGCGTCGCTTCCGCCGCAGAAGCTTTTGCATACGGAATGGTTCCATTCTGACTGTCTGGCAGACTATTATCATGTAAAACCGTTCAGCGAAGAACACTGGAAGATTCTGGAAAACTTTATCCGCCTGTATGCGGCGCGTGGCATCAATACGATTCTGACACCCGTATTTACACCGCCTCTGGACACTGCGGTCGGCGGCGAACGCACGACGGTTCAGCTGCTGGATATCCGCAAGGACAGTGATACCTATAGCTTCGATTTTTCGAAACTGGAGCGCTGGATCGGAATCTGCCGCTTTGCCGGAATTACACATTTTGAAATGGCGCATCTGTTTACCCAGTGGGGCGCTAAGTGCGCACCGAAGATTATGGCTGGGAGGACGGCACGCTTCGCCATAAGTTTGGCTGGCACACGGACGCACAGAGCCCGGAATATGCGGACTTTCTGGCACAATATCTGACTGCCCTGACAGATTTCCTGAAAGAACAGGGACTGCAGGATAAAGTCTTTTTCCATATTTCAGATGAACCCGGAGAGGAGATTTTAGAGGATTATAAAAAAGCGCGGGAAATGGTACTACCCTATATTCAGGGATTTCATACGATTGATGCGCTTTCTGATGTTGGATTTTGTGAAAAAGGCCTGGTCGATCTGTTTGCACCCGGAACAAACTGCATGGAGCCGTTTTTGGAAAGAGGAATGGAAGGACTGTGGACCTATTATTGCACCGGACAGTGGAAGGAGGTTTCCAATCGGTTCATGGCGATGCCTTCTGCGCGTACCAGAATCCTCGGTGTGCAGCTGTATCTGTATAAAATCAGTGGATTTCTGCACTGGGGCTTTAACTTTTATAACAGCCAGTATTCGATCAAGCACATCAATCCGTATGCGGTAACGGACGCGGGAGAAGCATTTCCGTCCGGCGACGCATTTTTGGTTTATCCCGGCGAGGGCGGCGTACCGGAGGAATCTATCCGTCTGATGCTGATGCAGCAGGTGATGCAGGATGTGCGTGCGTTTGAACTGCTGGAATCGCTGGTCGGCAGGGAAAGAGTCTGTGAAATCATCGCAGAAGGAACGGATGAACCGATCACCTTCAAGCGCTATCCCAAAGAAAAAGAATGGCTGTTAGCCTTAAGAGAACGGGTGAACGCGGAGATCGAAAAAGCAATTGTGAAACAATAGAATGCACGCTCTGCGAGCATTCTATTGTCATGAATAAGAAGCGCAGGGCGAGAGCAGGACTCTTGCCCTGTTTTCTGATTTTCAAATGACAGGAGACACGAATGGCTTTATTTAATAAATTATCGGTTACGAATTTTACAGCTTCCACCATCCCCGATGATTTCGTAGACGACGAAGAAGACATGGGGCTTGAAGATGATGCGGGAATGGGATGCGGAAAAAAGAATCTGGCTTTACAGGATGATGGGAAAATTACGACGAAAGACGGAAACTGAGGAAGATGGGCAGAACTATGCAGACAGAACAAAAGAAATTCGCAGAGCATCGCAGATTTTTGACATATGCAATAGCGCTGTGCACTATCCTGCCATTTGTGGCGCAGACAGAACAGGGCTGTGGAAAACCGTCCCGAGAGACCTGGCAGGATGTGGATACTGAAGCGGAAACAGTGATTGTGCTGGAAGAGGATGAAGAGCCGAAGATACGGATGGAAGATGTTTGTCTTGAGCTGTATCGGGAAGCAGGCAGAAGCGGACGGCTCGGGGAAAAAGAGACCATTGCACATATCGTAAAGCAGTTTGGAGAAAACGGATATCCTGCAGTAGACCAGAAAAATAGGGTCGATATGGTGCGAGCATCAGAGGTAAAGCGTTTCTGCAGGCGGGCGACGGATCAGCAGGAGGCACAGATAGAAATTGTTGAAGTTGACTGGAACGGTGGCTTTGTGGAGTACGAGCTGCAGGCGGCAGAAGGCAATCTCGATGTGACACGCAATTATTATCATTATGAAGATGAAATGATGCGCAAAAAGACGGAAGAACATTTTACAGCGGACAGTTGGTCGTATACGGAGGACGGTTATCTGATGTTTTCCGGAACCGGGGCGCTGGATGAGATGTATGTGATGACGCTCAGCGACGTTAAGGAATATGCGGCGCTGCGGGTGGAGCCTCTGGACGAAGCCTGCCGGGAATGGAACGAAAAAAGCGCTCCTGCCGGTCGGCTATGAATGCAACAACCTGTTTCTGACAGACTGGGATGAAACGGATTTCGGAGAGCTGGACTTTTTATGATCTGTTCGATGTTTTTTATCCGCAGATATATCATCGGAAAATCCCGTGGCAGAGTGGGAAAAATGCTGGAAACAGCACAGTGTACGGAATTCCGTCAAAAGAGTTCGAATCGGTTATTCAGGAGTTTTTGAATGTAAAAACAGATATCCTTGCGCAAAAAAACGATTTACCGGGAGAAAGATGACACATATGAATATTATCCGCGTGGATTTTATGAGTCAGAGTACCCGGAGCATCCGTACCCGGAGGTGACAGCGTTTCAGGAAAATGACGACGGGACGGTAACGCTCACTGTACATGCTGTTTTCCCCTATCTCGGAAGTTCCAGAGCGCTCGTTCATGAGGTGACCGTGCGCCCGATGGAAAATGCTGCAGCTGCAGTGCGGTATGTGTCCAACAAAATTGTTTCCTCACTGGATGATCCGGACGACAACTGGTATGTGCCGCGTCTGTCCGGAGAGGAACGCAGTTTATTGTATGAAGAAAATACAGACTGAAAAATGGCTGCCGTATAGGGGAATTTCCCTGCGCGGCAGCCATATGTTAGTTACAGTTCACTCGTACTATTCTAGAATGAAAAAATCGCCCCATCCGCAGTTAAAAAAATACCTGCCGGATAGGGCGATTTATACGTCAGAACAAATTAGAAGTATTCATAGGTTTCCGCATCAATGGATTTACCCTGCTCAACTACACAGATGTTGGTCTTGCCGGGGTTGATTTCGATTTCGTTGCCGTTGTCGTCATAGAACTTGGTCGGTGCGAAGTCGCTGGTTTTTTTCCAGGTTACATGGATGCCCTTGCCGTTTGTGAAGTAGTAGCCGTCTTTGGTGTCGTCGTGGCACTGGAAAGACAGATAACCCTTCGCATCACGGGTTTCATAATAAGCAAACTGAACTAAAACGTTCTTGAATGCCAGCTGTTTGTTATTGGCGCCGTCCATATGCTTCTGGTCGCCTTTCTGCATACCCTGGAAGCGATAGTACAGACCATCTTCTTCGTTATATTCGAAATAGGTCTTGGTAATCGGGTAAGCGCCTGCCAGATCGATCTTGGTTGCAGGGATTGCACTGCTTCCGTACTGTTCCAGCGTGTTCGGATTGTTTGTGGAAGCGAATTTGAAGTGATCGCTCTGATAGTTCTCAGTATAGGTTTCGGAATAGCCGAGGGCCTGAGCGGCTTTGTCGATACGGTCGCCGCTTGTATAAGCATTATGCGGAGCTTTACGGTCGCTGGTGCGGTAGAAGGCTGCGTCATACAGACCTTTTTCTGGGAAGGGTCGCTTGCCAGAACAGCACCGGTGATATTATTGGTAGTAGGATCATTGATCGCGTTCAGAATGTAGAACGGACCGCCGATATGGCAGTAAATTGCATCCCATTCTTTTTGCCCAGTAAACATAATAATCGCGGCAGCTTCTGATATTGCCGATGCGTTCAATGTTTTTCCAATCCTTGAAAACAGCCATCAGACGGGTCATGTTGCCTTCTACGCTGCATTCATACAGGATATCAGCATTGGAAAGCCCGTAGTGCGGGAGCGCTGCATTTTCATCGGGGATCATAACTGCGATCGGACGCTGATCTGCGAGATCGCCGCTGATCCATTCGCCGGTCAGGTCACTTTTTACCATGCCTTCTTCCGGAGGAACATCCTCCTCAACGGTTTCTGTTTCCGTCTCAGATTCTGTTTCAGCAGGAGCGGCAGTGCTTTCCTGCACCTCAGCTACCGGAACGGTTTCTACGGTGTCATTTTTGCTTCCGCAGCCGAACAGCATGGATGCGCATGTCAGACCGGTCAGCAGAAATACAGCCAGTTTCTTCATTTTTGTTCCTCTCTTTCTTATAAATCGTCGAATGCGGGAAACGGAAATCCATACACAGGATATCCAACTGCCCGCGCGAAAAAAGTGTGAAGCGTCTCTGCGTCACACAACTGTAACAATTATAGCGTAGCAAAATTGGTTTGTCACTACATAAAACGATATTAAATCTTAATTATTCCTGTATACGATAAAGCCTCACTCAGATCCTTTAAGAGTTCTTTGAAAGGTGGAAGATAGTCGGGATACAGGCTATATCCACGAATTATTCTGCTTCCTTCGAACGTGTCTGCAGAATGGAATGGACGAACTGAATTCATGACAATAGAATGCTCGCAGAGCGTGCATTCTATTGTTTTACGAAACTGTGTGAATGCTTCCTTGAGTTATGCAGAAAAATAAATTAAAATAGAACATGGTACTATTATAAAAAGAAATGTTTATCAAAAAACAACGCATGATAGAACTGCAGAACGTAAATCTGCGTCTGCGGGCAGGAGGGAATGTGAAGAAACGAAACTGGTATCTGATCCTTGGTATGCTGCTTTTGGTGCAGCTGATTGCGATTTTCTATTTTGGAAGTAAAAAAGCAGGGTTCCATTATGATGAATATTATTCCTATTATTCCTCCAACGTGTCGATCGGTCTGGTGCCGACCGACCGGGAGTGGAAGCCGGGCAGCGAGATTGCGGACGAATTCCGGGTTCTGCCGGGGCAGCGGTTTCAGTATGGGACGGTTACGCGCATGCAGACCTATGATGTGCATCCGCCGTTTTACTATCTGCTGCTGCATACGGTATGCTCGCTGTTTCCCGGAAGGTTCAGCAAATGGTCAGGAATTGGACTGAATATAGTGCTTTTCGTTCTGAGCTGGAGTGTGCTGGCGAAGCTGACGCGGCGGATTGTGACGGGTGCGCTGAGGAGCGCGGCTGCGCCTGGTGGGAAAGCGCAGACCTGTGTAACGGCGGCGGACGTTCCGGAGCGTATCACGCGAGTGATGATTTTCGGAGTGTGCCTCCTGTATGGTTTTAACCCGGCGGTTTATTCCGGCGTTATGCTGGTTCGAATGTATATGCTTCTGGCTCTGTGGATTTTGCTCGTGACCTGGCTGCATGTAAAAAGCCTGCAGGAGAGAAAAACGCGGGTTTTCCTTTTATCTGCCGTTGATGGCGGTTGTTTATCTCGGTTTTCTGACGCATTACTATTTTGCTGTTTATCTGTTTTTCCTGGCAGCGGCAATGGAGCTGTATCTGCTGTTGGAACGTGCAGAGCAGAAAAGCTGGGGGCAGAAATGGAAAGACTGTCTCATTTATGCGACTGCTGTGATCGGAGCGATGATACTACTTGCCGTAGTCAGCTATCCGGCGTGTCTGAGCCATATTTTTCGGGGATACCGGGGGACGGAAGCGATGGGTGCGTTCTTCGACCTTGGTAATACGCTTGGAAGATTCCAGTTCTTCGCAGGACTGCTCAATGAATATGCCTTTGGGTCGATGCTGTACGGATTTGTTCTGCTGCTTGTCTTGATGGCGCTGACGGTTTGGGGAATTGGACGGATGAAAGCCGGACGGAGAGCTGTCGCTGCAGCTGCACAGAAATCCGGGCAACAGACAGCAGAGCACGCAACTGCGCAGAAATCTGGGCAACAGACAGCAGAGCGCGCAGCCGCGCAGGAAAATTCGAACCGGCAGGCTGACGCTTCCCGCGAATCATTCTGGGAAGCACGGCGTGTTTTCTGGATTCCGGCGGCAGCAGTACTCGGTTATTTTCTTGTCGTGACCAAAACAGCGCTCCTGACGGCGGAGGAAGCGAACCGATATCAGATTCCGATCTACGGGGCTGATTTTGCTGCTGATGATGGTTATATTTGTACTGCTCGGACAGAAGCTTTTTGTATTGACTATGAGAAAAGGGACTGCTGTAAAAAATGCTGCGGGGAAAATCAGCGATACCAGAGATACATCTGCTCCGGGAAAACGGTCCGTGCACGATAAAGCAGCCGGCTATGTACTTCTGATGGTATTTCTGGTGCTGGCAACAGGACAGATTCGAGGGCTGGCGGATGGAAAGGTGCTGTTTCTTTATGAAGAGGACACAGAAAGTATCGCGTTTGCGCAGGAGCATAAAGAGAAACCGGTCGTTTATTTTTATAATCCCAACCTGACCTGGATGATCTGGGACGATTCACTGGAGCTGATGCAGTATGATGAAATTTATTTTGCGAGCCTTGCAGATGTTTCGACTGTGGAGGATGATACAATCCGGCAGGCGGATCAGGTGCTTGTATATGTTTCCAGAATGGAGCAGACTGAGGAGGCGCTGCAGGCTGTTGCAGATGGAATGGGCGGTGATGTGAAGATGGAAAAGATCAGAGAGCTGCTGTATTGTGACCTGTATTTGATAGCAAGAAAGTAATGCATGCTCTGTGAGCATGCTATTATCAGGAATAAAAAGACTCCCGTTCCGGTGGCAAATGAAGAAGGAATCATTCTCCATTTGTCACCGGAAATGGGAGTTTTTTCATGATAATCGTTTTACTCAGCAGCGCTTTCCGCCTGGGCTGCTTCCCCATCAGCTGCAGTGCTTTCCGTGCCAGCCGCATCTGTTTTTTCTGCAGCGCTTTCTATATCAGCGGTTTCTTCAGAGGTGCTTTCTGTATCTGTGTCCTCTGTTTCAACTGCGGTACTTTCTTCAGCTGTAGTTGTTTCGATTACGCTTTCGACAGTGGTTTCTGTTTCTGCCGGCGTCTCTGTCTTGGGAGTATAGTGGCGGTAAATTGCAAAAGCAATCGCAAGTACGATTACTGCAAGTACGAAATAACTGCAGATGCGAAGGAGCTTTTTTCGTTTCTTTTCCTTCTCCAGACGTTCTTTGCGATGCGCTTTTTCCTGTTTATAACGGTCTACTTTTTGTTGGCTCATTTTATGTCCTCCATCAAATTTCTTAGTTATCACTATACAGAATAACTGTGAAAATTCTGTGTCAGGAGGGCAGATTTTTACGGGAAAAAACGTTATAACGCAGATGCGCCTTCCTACAGACACGAAAGTTGTCTGCAGGAAGGCGCAAGCAGATAAAGATTTAACCGAGGAACAGGCCGTACAATACGGCGATCAGGATGCCGAGCAGCGCGCCGACAAACACCTGTAAAGGGGTATGGCCGACGAATTCCTTGAGCTTTTTTCTTCGTAGGAGATCGGCTGCCCCATCTTTTCCCCAGAATTCCATCATTTCATTGATGACCTGTGCCTGGAGACCGGTTTCCCGGCGCACCCCTCTGGCATCATACATAACGATAATCGCTACAATAGCGGCAATGGCGAATTCAAAGCTGCCGCCGCCGTATTGCATTCCGGATGCGGTTGCGAGTGCGCAGACAGTGGCGGAATGGGAGCTGGGCATGCCGCCGCTTCCGACTAAACGTTCCGGATCAAAGCTTTTGGTGATACAGGTATAAATCACTGTTTTGATGACCTGTGCAGCGAACCACCCCGTAACTGCGGACATAAAAACCGTGTTGTGAATCAGTGCGTTAAAAAAGTTCATAAAATACCTCTTTCTCTTTGGAAACTAAATTAGGCAAAATGCCATCCCCTGATTTCTCATTTTACACTTTTTTGTCAGTTTTACAACGTTTCCCATCTCATTTTTGCAGACGGAGGTTTGAAGACGGCAATACGGCAGCGCAATGAAAAACGGCGCGGCAAGGATGAGCGGATAAGCGTAGCGCAGATCGGAGGCGACAGGAGTTGCCAGAAGCAGGGTAAGTACAGTTCCGATAAACGGTACAAAGAGCACGAGAAACCGCCGCTGTCCGTATAAAAACTGATATGCGGCAAAATACAGGACAGCCCAGAAGTACGCGCCGATGCTCCACAAAATACCGTAAACCGGAAGCATATCAGGAAGCTTTAAAAGAATTTCACTGATCTTGACCGGAAACTGACCCCGCAGAAGATGCGGCCAGGAAAGTCCTATTTCGTTCGGAGAAATCCCTTCATTCGTGCGTAAAGCAGCCGGGGCGGGGAACCAGTATCCTTTTGTCTGATCGATAAAGGCCTGGAGATAGTCGCCCGGGTAAGAAATACCGAGCTGAATCCAGAGGGTGAAATATTTTGAAGGATTCCGGATGATCGCATCGGCATGGTTGTAGGAGACGAGTGCCTTGATGGGATCGGAGATCACCGGATTGTAATACTCCGGAATCAGGGAAGTATCGACTACATCATCGATGAGCATTTCCTGCTCTGCGCTCAGCTGTCGACCGTTAGAAACGACACAGGCAATCTGCTGCAGAGGAATGGAGAGGGATTCTGTAAAGGAAGCGCGCTCAACATGACAGGCAGTGTATACAGGGCCGGTGAGGATCAGGGATAAAAGGAGTATGCCGACCTGCACGGCAAACATTTTTTTCCATGTCCGGCGAAATGCGAACAGGACAAACGGGAGGGTGAACAGGAAGATATAAAGTCCGTTTGATCGCAGTGTGCAGACGAAAAAGCCGGAAAGGGAAAGCCCAGCCCAAATGCCCGGACGGTTATCCGGGTTGCAGAGCAGTTCATATAAAAAGCAAAGATATAACAGCATAAATCCGGAAAAAAGAATATCTTTCCAGACGGTTACAGCAAAAATTGCGTGAAATGGAACGAGCCCCCAGAAACAAAAAGACAGAATCAGCCAGAGGCGTGAAGCGCCTGATCTTGCGAGGAGGGATAGCGTATAGGTTTCAATAGCGGCCATAGTGCACATCTGGAACAATATATAACAGGCGATTCCGGTGTTTATGCTTCCGGTCAGAAAAAAATCCGATATGGTAAAACAGGGAGAACAAAAAAGCGTGTGCAGGATCGGGTGGTGGTTACTGAACGGGATCAGGCCGGTAGCCTGGGAAAACTGGCTGATGCTGTCCGGGGTCAGAACACCGGGAAACTGGTACAGAAACCAGAACAGCCAGCAGAAGAGCAGACCGAAGTAACAGAGCAGCTTCTGTTTGCGGGACAGGGCATGCGCTGCAGATATGGCTGGGGGTACAGGACATGCACCGTCAGGCTGCTGCAAAGTGTTTTGGGCAAAACGCCGCTGCTGTCTGGATGCAAGAAACAGCATGGACAGTTCACAGAATCGGAAGAATATAAAATACAGACCGATAACCGCAGCCGCCAGGAATGCAAGTCTGAATATGCGGCTGTCAAAGCTGCCGGACAGTTCAGCATGCTTTGCTGCTGCATAAAATAAGGTGTAGAGAACTGCGAGAAGTCTGCATATTGGATAAAAATGGCGCGGAAGCACAGAAGAAGCTGCTCCGATATTCGTCAGTCTTTGCGTCAGCGTTGGAGAAAAAAGGAGGAGCATGCCTGCAAAGATCAGGACAGAAAAAATATCTGCCGGATGGATGGAACCGATATCGCATAGTGCAAAGGCTGCAAAAAACGCTGCAGTAATCCGAGTGATACCGGGCTTCTGGAATGAAATTATATTTGTCATAAGATGGGAGTCCTCCTGGAAAGCAATGAATGATTTTGATCTGTATATGGACTTAGTTTAGTGTCAGTGAGGGAAAAAAGCAAGAAAATTACCCGGAAAATGGAGCACCTCCATTTCCTTGACATGAAATGGGGGCAATGGTACATTTAATGCATCAGACAGGGGTATCAAAATTATGATAATGATTTTAATGGAATGGGCGTATATGGCGACGTTGTCGTTTCTGATGGGCTTTGCGTGTCTTGCACCGTTTCGAAAAAAGGGCGGTTGTCAGATTCATAGCGCAGTAACCTATATGATGGCGGGTCTGCTCGTATTGAATGTGTATGCAGAGTATTTCAGCCTGTTTGCCGGCGTTGGCTTCTGGACAAGTCTGATTGCCGTTTTTGCTGCGGTCATCGGCGGAATGCTGCTGCGTCGGGATTTGGCGGATTTTTTCAAAATTTCGAAAACACAGGCATGTCAGAAAAAAACGGAAAGAAGCGACGAAGGGCTTGAAAACTCAAAAAGCCTTTGGCGCAAAAAAAACAAAGCCGTCTGGCTGCTGTATGCCGGTCTGACGCTTTTATTTGCATACGGCTCGTCGAGGGGCTATATGCACTACGATACGGGACTGTATCATGCACAGGCAATTCGATGGATCGAAGAGTACGGCGTTGTGCCGGGTCTTGCGAATCTGCACAGCCGGTTCGGTTACAACAGCGCTTCCTTTGCACTCAGCGCCTTCTTTAGCGAGACGTGGCTGATCGGACAGCCGATGCACTGCGTGGCCGGATTTTTTGCGCTGCTGTGCGCGTGTAAATGCGCGGCGGGGCTTATGGCATTTTGGAAACGAAAAAAAGTGCGAATATCGGATTTTTTATCTATCGGCGGTCTCTTTTATCTGATAGCAGTGTTCCGGGAGATGGTTTCCCCGGCGTCCGATTATTTTGCAATGTTGGTTTTATTCTGGGTAATAATGACCTGGGTGGAACTGTGGGAGCAGGAAAGGGACTGTCCCATCGGGGAAAAGCAAACTGTGCCTTACGCGCTGCTGAGTCTGTATCTGGTGTATGCGGCAACGGTGAAGCTGTCCACAGCGGTAATTTTGCTGCTGGTCCTGTATCCGGCGGTGTTGCTGCTTAGGCAGAAAAAATGGCTGCAGATTGCAGGCTATATTGCGCTGGGACTTCTGATTGCATTTCCGTATCTGGCGCGGAATGTGCTGATTTCCGGATGGCTGTTTTATCCGTTTACGTTTTTGGACTGGTTCCCGGTAGACTGGAAAATTTCCAAAGGCTATGCGGACAGCGACGCAAAGGAAATCCAGGCGTATGCGCGGGAGATTTACAATGTTTATCAGCTGGATCAGCCGTTGAAGCAGTGGCTGCCGAACTGGTTTGCAGCGCAGGCTGGATTCGATAAGCTTCTGGTGCTGGCAGGCTGGGCAGCGATCCCGGTGAGTGCAGTGCTGGCGGTGCTCGGAGCTGTGCGCGCAGTCAGAGCAGGCCAGGTGACAGTCGCGCCCCATGTGGACGGCGCTGTGTCCGCGGAGAATGGTACGCGTGCGTTCAGAGCAGACCGGGCGGCGGTTGCGTTCCGTGCGGGTAGTGCTGTGTCTGAACGAGAAATCGGCGTACCCTTGCCCGCCCGCCGAGTCGCACATCTTACACCCTTGTGTCTTTCCCTGCTTCAGCTGTGTGCAGTGGTCGGTTTTTTCTTCTGGCAGCTCGGGGCGCCGCTGGTGCGGTACGGATATTTTTATGTGTTGTTTTTGCCGCTGACGGTGTTTGGAAGCCTGTATTGTATGGCGGCGGAAAAGCTGGCTGGTTCAGAACAGGGACACAATGGGCGTAAATGGTTGAAAAATGCCGGATATTGGGCATTTGTGGGATTGCTGGTAGCATTTTTTACCTATAAGGGGTATAATCTGATACAGATGGTTCGGGAGCTGGCATATGAGCCGTATTATCTGTGGCAGCAGGATTATGTAGATGGATCTGCAGAGATGTACGAGGTGGATGGTGTGACGATCTATGTGCCGACGGACAGAGGGCAGATCGGGTATAACAAATTCCCGTCATCCCCAATCGTACAGGATATCGAGCTGCGGGGCAACTCGATTCGGGACGGCTTCCGGAAAAAGCCGAAATGATCCGGCAAAATAGAAGCGATCCGGAAAAAGCCGAAAAGGATTTGTAAAAATGCATGGAATGGGCTGACGGAAGCGCAGCACTTCAGAAAGGAAATACAACATGAAAACCTATGGCGTAATTATGGCAGGCGGGGGCGGAACCCGTTTCTGGCCGCTGAGTACAAAGGCAGAGCCGAAACAGTTTTTAAACCTGTCCCGGCAAAGATATTCTGGTTAACGAGACGATCGACAGACAGCATGACCTGATGGATCAGAAGGACATTTTTATTGTGACCAATGCGACACAGGCAAAGATGATGAAGGAGCGCACAGCAGGCAGAATTGCGGCAGATCATATTCTGGCAGAGCCTGCGGCGCGTAATACAGCAGCGTGTATCGGTTATGCGGCGATGGAAATTTTGCATAAATACGGTGACGGCGTGATGTGCATTTTTTGCGGCAGACGCTTATATTCGCGATGAGGCGGAATACACCCGCGTGATGAAGGAAGCGGTTCGTGCAGTGGAAGAGACGGACGCACTTGTGACGATCGGGATTCATCCGACGTTTCCCTCGACCGGCTATGGTTATATCCGCAGCGTGGAAGCGGCTGGAAAAGTATGGCGCAAGGTAGAAGAATTTGTGGAAAAACCGGATTTGGAAACGGCGAAAAGCTATCTGGCATCCGGCAGTTATTCGTGGAACAGCGGCATGTTTTGTCTGGAAAGCCTCCACGATTCTTCACTATTTCGAAGAACTTCTGCCGGATGTGTACGCCTGTCTGAAACAGATCGGGGCAGCGCTCGGCACAGAAAAAGAGCAGGAGGTTCTGCATGAGGTTTATCCGACCATCCCGAAGATTTCCGTGGATTACGGCATTATGGAGCGCGCAAAGGGTGTTCTGATGCTGGAAGGAGATTTCGGCTGGAACGACGTTGGCAGCTGGGATACGCTGGATGCAGTGCGCACCCGGGATGCTGGCGGTAACATCAGCTCCGGCGATACGCTGCTTCTGGATGCGAAAAACTGCGTTGTATACGGCGGTAAAAAGCTGATCGCCGCAGTCGGCGTTGAAAACCTGGTCATCGTAGAGGGCAGGGATTCGATTCTGGTCTGCCCTGTCAATCAGGCACAGCGCGTCAAGGAAGTCGTTGAGACGCTGGAAAAAAAGAAGGCAGGACGGAACGGTTTTTAAACGGCGAAAAAACGCGAAATATCAACGACCGTTTTCCGTTTGGTTTCCAAAATCTGAGTGTTAGAATAAAGTAGAAAGCAGCGGCAGAATGTTCACAGTGCGGTCACACTGTTGGTGCGGAAAAAAGACTCAGAGGAGGAATCAGAAATGGCTGCAGAATGGAAAGAAACACTCGAAACGGAGCGGGAGATATCGGCGTTTATGCTGGAACTTGGGATTCCGGCGCATTTGAGGGGATATTATTATCTGAGGGAGGCGGTTTTGCTGGCTGTCTCGGATATGGAACTGGTTGGCAGCGTGACGAAGCTGTTATATCCGGTGATCGCAAGGCGTTACAAAACAACGCTTCAGCGGGTGGAACGCGCGATCCGAAACGCGGTGGAGGTGTCCTGGGAACGGGGCAATCCGGAGGTGTTTGAGGATCTGTTCGGGTTCAGCCGGGAGACGGGCGCGCCGAGGCCGACAAACAGCGAATACATAGCGAGAATTGCGGACAAGATAAGAATGGACGCAACTACAGGAGAGAAACATGTTACTGAGCGTAATCGTACCTTGCTATAATGAAGAGGAAAACGTTCCGATTTTTTATGAGGAAATGATGAAAAATTCCGCTTTTTTGGAGCAGGAAAAACTGGAGCTGGAAATTATTTCTATTGATGATGGTTCCAAGGACAATACCGCAGCGGAGGTTCGGAAGCTTCACGAAAAGGATGAACGGGTGCATTTGGTGTCCTTTTCCCGCAACTTTGGCAAGGAAGCAGGAATTTATGCGGGCTTCAGAAAGCAAAGGGGGACTATGTCGTGATGATGGACGCTGATCTGCAGGATCCTCCGTCCCTTTGCCGGAGATGTTTTCCTACATTAAGCAGGGCTACGACAGTGTGGCGACAAGACGTGTGAGCCGAAAAGGCGAACCTCCGATCCGGTCGTTTTTTGCAAGGATGTTTTACCGCATCATGAATAAAATTTCCAAAACGGAGATCGTGGACGGCGCACGCGACTATCGCCTGATGACGAGACACAGGTTGTGGATTCGATTCTTTCGATGTGCGAATATAACCGTTTTACGAAAGGAATTTTCGGCTGGGTCGGCTATGAGACGAAGTGGCTGGAGTATGAAAACGTGGAACGCACCCACGGCGAGACAAAATGGAGCTTCTGGAAGCTGTTTTTGTATTCGCTGGATGGAATTACCGCATTTTCAACAGTGCCGCTGGCAATTTCGTCTATCATGGGCGTTGTGTTCTGCATTGTAGCATTTGTGGCGATCATTGCCCTGATTGTCAAAAACCTGATTTACCATGATCCGACGCCCGGTTGGCCGTCGATGGTATGTATTATTCTGTTGGTTTCCGGCGTGCAGCTTTTCTGCCTGGGAATCGTGGGACAGTATCTGTCCAAGACCTATCTGGAAGTGAAAAAGCGTCCGATTTATCTGGTAAAGGAAGAACTGTAATGAATTATGAGAACCTGATCAGCATTGTGATGCCGGTTTTTAACGCCCAGGCGTATCTGGAGGAAGCGCTGGAATCGGTTCGCCGCCAGACATGGACGGACTGGGAGCTGCTGGTGGTAGACGATCATTCTACGGACGGGAGCGCAGGTCTTGTGTCAGAAATCTGCAGAAAAGACGTGCGAATTCGGCTTCTTTCCCAGACGGACGGGGTAAAGGGCGCAGCAAATGCAAGAAATTTCGGGACAGCACATGCAAATGGACGTTATCTCGCATTTATGGATGCGGACGATATCTGGCGGGTGGACAAGCTGGAACGAGAAATGGCTTTTTTGCGGGAAAAAGACGCAGCCTTTGTATTTTGCTCGTATGAATTTGGAGACGAGCATGCGGTCGGAACCGGCAAAATCGTGCGGGTTCCCGATCAGCTGACTTATCAGAAAGCGCTCAGCCGGACGGTCATTTTACGAGCACGGTGCTGTTTGACCGGGAAAAAATTGACAAGGCGCTTTTGCAGATGCCGGACGTGCCGAGCGAGGACACGGCGATGTGGTGGCAGATTTTAAGAAACGGACACGTCGCTTACGGGTTAAAGGAAAATTTGGTGATCTACAGAAGACCGGAAAAATCCCTTTCCTCGAACAAGCTCCGGGCGATTACAAGAATCTGGGGACTTTACCGGAAACAGGAAAAAATGTCGGTGATCGCAAGCGCAGCATGTTTTTGTATGTGGGCGGTGCGCGCTGTGTGGAGAAGAATATAGCGGGAGAACGGAAGATGAAGAAAAACGATTCTGTCAAGCGGCTGATTATTCTGGCGCTTGGGCTGATTGGACTGTGCGTACTGACTGCTTTTTATGCGCACGACTGGTTCGCCTATTATTATCATCATATTGCATGGAAAACACATAACCGTTTTAATGTAAACGGTCATTTGCTGATTGTTGCTCTGTATTTCATATTGCTCTTTTTCTTTTCCAATACTTATGGAGCACTTAAAATCGGCTATCTGAAACCGCTGGATATTTTCCTGTCTCAGCTGTTTTCCCTTCTGTGCGTCAATGTAATCAGCTATGCGCAGCTGTCCCTGATGTATGGCTGGTTTATCATCGGCGGGGGCATATGGTGTCGATGATGCTGTATCAGCTGGTGTTTGCAGGGCTGTGGGGCTGGCTGTGCAATCTGATTTACCGTCGCGCGTTTCCTCCGCGCGGGAGCTGCTTTTGGTGCACGGTGAGCGCCCGGTAGAGGATATCCTTGGGAAATTTGCAGGACGGAAGGATAAATATCATGTTGCAAAGTGCATGAACATCAAAGAGGGGTACGATGCGGTGATCCGCGAGGTCGGAAAGTATGACGCGGTCGTTCTCTGGGATATTCATACGATGGACAGAAACGTGCTGCTCAAATATTGCTACAGCCATTCGATCCGCGTTTATATGATGCCGAAGATTCCGGATGTGCTGGTAAAGGGAAGCGAGCAGCTGCACTTGTTTGATACGCCGATTCTGCTGACGAGGGAATATGCGCTGAGCGTAGAACAGAGAATTGCAAAACGGTTTATCGATGTAGTATGTTCGCTGATCCTGATTGTTGTGACATCGCCGATCATGCTGATTACGGCGGTGGTGATCAAGCTGTATGATAAAGGTCCTGTGCTGTACAAGCAGGTCCGCTGCACGAAGGATGCGAAGGAATTTTATATTCTGAAATTCCGCAGCATGCGCGTGGACGCAGAAAAAAGGACGGTGTAGCGCGGCTTGCCGCCAAAAACGATTCCCGGATTACGCCGGTGGGCAAATTTATCCGTGCGGTTCGTATCGACGAGCTGCCGCAGCTGTTCAACATTTTAAAGGGCGAGATGTCCTTTATCGGTCCCAGACCGGAGCGGCCGCAGATCATCCGCGAATATATAGAAGAAATGCCGGAGTTCGCATACCGTACCAGAGTGAAGGCCGGGCTTGCGGGATATGCGCAGGTATACGGAAAGTACAATACAACGCCGTATGACAAGCTGAAGCTGGATCTGTTTTATATCGAGAATTATTCCGTATGGCTGGATTTGAAGCTGATGCTTCTGACATTGAAAATCCTGTTTACGCCCGACAGCACGGAGGGTGTGGACGAGAAGCAGGTGACCGCCATGAAAAAACAGGTGCAGGAGGAAGAAAAATAATGCCTCTGAAAAGAGATGAAGCATTTTGGAAAGAGGGCATGGACGAAAAACGCTTTGCCCTCTGTTGTATTCATAAAATATGGATCTGTCTGGCGGCAGCTTTGGCTGGCGCTGTTTTTGCTGCGGGGATTTATCTTGGTGCGCGGCAGCTGACGATGGGGCCGAAGCAGTATCGGTCGGAGGTTTTATATTCGATCGTCTATGATATCGACGAGGACGACGAGGTTTTAAAAGAATTTATCAACGAATATAACGCCTATACCTGGGGGGGATATGATGCGCTCCGACCGCGTGATGGATACGGTGCTTTTGCAGCTGCCGGATGTGGAACGGTCCGTGATAGAGGCTTCGATCAGCACGGAAATTGCGTCTGACCCGGAATTTCTGACGGCGTACTTTACGACAGGGGACGCAGCGCTTTCCGACCGGATTGCGGCGGCCTATAACCGCGCAATGACGGCATTTGGACAGACGATGCAGGGACGCGGTCTGACGGCAATTGAAGTATGGAAAACCGTTTCGGCACAGGCGGTGCTTCCGGAAAATAAAGTGAAAAATGCGGCGGCGCTCGGTCTGGTGCTCGGACTGCTTGTCGGAATCCTGGGCGTGGCAATCTGGTATGTTCTGGACGATTCTGTTTTGCTCAGCTCAGACGTGGAAAAACGCTGCGCAATCCCGGTTCTGGGCTACCGCACGGCAAAGACCGATGAACAGTTCGGCGCGCTTCTGGATGCGCAGCTGAGAGCCAAAGCGTCTCAGAGTGCTTTTCAGGAAATTTCGCTGGACACGGTGCTTTCCGGGACGATGGGGCTTGGAGAAGAAGAAAAAATTCCGCTTATCCTTTTGGTTCGCTGGAACACACCCTGTATTAAAAAGCTCGGACTTGCCCTTGATTTGCTTGCTCAGCGGGAGATCGCGGTTGTGGGCGTGATCCTCACGGACGCGGACGCACGGTTTTTGCACGCTTACTACAGAGTGTAGGCAGATTCCATTCGCATGAGAAGGTTTGCGAAGGGAGCGCCCAATAGAATGTCCGCGGAGCGTGCATTCTATTGTATTGCGAATGGCGCGGGTGAACTGGCGCACGATTACAAGAAACAAAGGAGATGGCTCATGAAACTGCAGATTCTGGTTTCCTCCCTGAATCAGGAGGTCAAGTCGCTGGCAGAGAAAATGAATCTGCAGGCGGATGCAATTCTCATCAATCAGTGTAACGAAAACCGTTACGAGGAATGGACGCAGGACGGTCATCGGATCCGCTGCTATCATCTGGCGGAGCGGGGTGTCGGGCTGTCGCGCAACAACGCGCTTCTGCGTGCGGACGCCGACCTGTGCCTCTTTTCTGATGAAGATATCGTTTATGACGACGGTGCAGCTGAGCGGATTATCGAAGGGTTTGAGCAGCATCCGGAGGCGGACATGCTGTTATTCAATGTGCGCGTGCAGGAGAGCCGCTTTACCTACTGGAATTCGTTTTATAAGCGGGTGAGGTGGTATAACTGCGGTCGTTATCCGGCATACAGCTTTGCGCTGCGCACGGCGAAGATGCACGAAAAGAATCTGACCTATTCGTTGTTGTTCGGAGGCGGCGCGAAATATGCAAATGGAGAGGACAGCTTGTTTATCCACGACTGCCTGAAAGCCGGGCTGAAAGTCTACAGTATTCCGGTCGAAATCGGAGAAGAACAGCCCAGACCGTCAACATGGTTTTTCGGCTTTGACCGCAATTTTTTTTCACGACAGGGGCGTTTTGTATCATGTGCTGTACGGAAAGCTGGCGGCGGTGATGGGATTTCGCTTCCTGCTGAAAAATAGATCCAATATGAATTCTGAGAGCTGCCCGGATGGGCTGACCTTTGATGAGGCGAAAAAAGCGCTTCTGTCCGGAATCCGCGACGCAAAGGGAGGGCTGTAAATGGTATTTTATTTTCTGATTACAGCGGTTACGATTGCCCTCGCGGGGCTGATGGACGCGGTCTGGACGCGCTCGGGGCAGGAGGCAGGCAGTGCTGGGCCGTGCGCTGGACAAGCCGCCGAGAGTGCGGCATCCGGGAATGGCAGGCGCGCCCGCGGCATCCCATCATCCGGCGGCGGCTTGTTTCCGGCGGGCGTTTCCCGACGCCGCGCCTTCGACATCGTGTGTCTCGCTGCTATTTTCCTGATTCTGGCGGGCGTGAGTGCGCTGCGTCTGGAGGTCGGTAACGATTACGGCAAATATGTCGAAAATTTCCACGAAATCTGGGCGGGAACCGATCAGGCGTATGTGGTGACGGAAGCCGGATTCAATTTCGTGGTATGGCTGATTTATACGATTTCCGGGTATGAAAATTATCTGCTGGTATTCGCGGTGTTCGGTGCGGTTACAGCTTTTTTGTTTTTAAAGGCGTTGTATGAGCAGAGTGAATGCTTCTGGCAGAGCTTCGCGATGTTCATGCTGCTGGGCGTATATTTTCGGACATTTACGACGGTGCGTTATTATCTGGCACTTGCCGCAGCGCTGTATGGAATCCGGTTTGTACTGCGCAGGCAGTATGGCTGTTTCGTGATCTGGATTGGCATTGCGGCGCTGTTTCATAAATCTGTTCTGATGGTGCTTCCGTTGTATTTGTTGGCTGTGCTTCCGTGGAAAAAATGGATCGCGCCGGCGCTGACTGTGATCGGAGGGATCGGTTTTGTTTTCCAGCGTCCGCTTTTAAATCTGGCGCTGACGTGGTATCCTACATACAGGGACACCGTATATCTGTCACAGGATATCGGTCTGAAAGCGAATGCGTCCGGAATCCTCCGAGGGTGCGTGCTCGTTTTTATGCTGGCGGCAGTGGTTGGTAGGTGTGGAATGGAAAAGGAGCAGAACCGTTTCTGCCTGAAATTAAATTTTTTCGGACTGCTGTTTTATACCTGCGGATCGTTTTTGCCACTGGTATCGAGAATGTCCTATTATATGATTACGCCGCAGCTGCTGCTCATTCCGGGACTGCTTGGCTGCGTGGAGAACCGGAAGCGGAAAAATATTTTAACAGTACTTGTGGGGATCGTATGTCTGGGGTATTTTTTGTGGTTTTTAAAAAACGGCATCCGGAAGCGGGATGCGCGTGCTTCCCTATAAGACCTGGATTTTTACGGATAAGGAGTGGATCAATGGCGCAGATTTCTTTTAGCATTGTGGTAGTATGCTTAAACCCCGGCGAAAAGCTGTTGAAGACGGTGCAGAGCGTATTGAACCAGAAATACGGAAATTATGAAATTGTGGTAAAGGACGGCGGTTCGACGGACGGCTCCCTGGAACAACTTCCGGCGGATAGCAGAATCCGGGTTTATACAAGACCGGACAGTGGGATTTATGACGCGATGAATCAGGCGATGTCCTATGTGACCGGTCAGTTTGTCCAGTTTTTAAATTGCGGAGATCTTTTACACGACGATATGGTGCTGGAACGGCTTGCAGCTGTGATTGAGCGCAAGCGCGGCAGGGGAGCCGACGGGGAAGGCCTGGGACATAAGGAAAAAGAGCGGATTTTTTATGGAAATCAATATCATGAGGCGTGGGGCAGCGTGATCTATTCTGCACCGGAGGTCAATGATTTTACCTGTTACAGAAATGTGCCCTGTCATCAGGTTTGCTTTTACGACGTCCGTCTGTTTGCAGAGCGTGGTTATGACGTAAAATACCGTGTCCGCGCAGATTACGAGCATTTTCTGTACTGTATTTATGATCGGAAAGCGGAAGCAGTTTATGTGGAGATGATTGTTGCGGATTACGAGGGCGGGGGCTTTTCCGAGACAAGGGAGAACCGTCGGATTTCCGAAAAAGAGCATGCCGAAATCACGAAACGCTATCTCGGACGCGACAAGGCGCTGCGTTATAAGCTGCTGATGCTTCTGACACTGGCACCGCTTCGGACAAAGCTTGCAGAGGACGAAAAATATTCCGAGTGGTACAACGGGATCAAGGCGAAAATTTACGGAAGGTGCGGCCATAAGGACGAACCGGGGGAGAATCGGAAATGAGAGTATTATGGGTATGCAATATCATGCTCCCGGTAATCGCGCAGGCGCTTTCGCAGGAGTATAGCGTGCGGGAGGGCTGGCTGTCCGGGATACTGGGGCGGTATCTGGAGACAGAGAACGGCGCAGAGCTGAGCGCAGCGGACGTGACAGACAGCGCTGCATCGCCCGGCGGACGGCAGCAGGGAGCCGAAACTGTGGCTGCACTGACGCTCGGCATCGCATTTCCGGTTGCACCGGGCAGGGGAGGAGCTATCGCAGCGTCTGCAGCTTGGCAGCTATAAAAAAAAAAAGAAGTCGCCTGCTATGGCTTTGCAGAGGATTTGGAGCACCCGGAGCGCTATGACAGCGCGATGGAAGCGCGTTTTTTGCAGATTTTAGAGGGCTTTCAGCCGGATCTGGTGCATATCTTCGGGACGGAGTTCCCGCATGGCTATGCCTGTGCGAAAGTATTTCACAGACCGGAGCGGACGCTTGTGGGCTTGCAGGGACTTTGTATTTCCTGTGCGGACAACTACATAGCAGATCTCCCGGAAAATGTACAGAACAGCAGGACACTGCGAGATATTTTAAAAAAGGACAGCATCCGGCAGCAGCAGGAAAAGTTTTATCAGCGCGCGGAAAACGAGAAAAAACTCCTGTTGTCAGTCGGACATGTAACGGGACGGACGACATTCGATAAAACGATCAGTTTGGAGATAAATCCATCCCTTGTTTATCATACCATGAACGAGACAATGCGCCCACAGTTCTACAGCGGATGCTGGGAGATCGAAAAAACTGTGCCCGGAGAGAAATCTTCATCAGTCAGGGGAGATTACCCGTTAAAGGGCTTTCACTATCTATTGCAGGCGATGCAGGAAATCCTGCAAAACTGTCCCGAGGCGCATATCAAGGTGGCGGGCATCAGCGTGCTCGGCGTAAACGGAATAAAGAGCAGAATCAAGATTCCGGCATATGGAAAATATCTGCGCAGGCTGATTTTGAAGAATCGCCTCGAAGGAAAAGTGCGTGTGCTGGGAAATCTTTCTGCGGAGGAGATGAAGCGGGAATATTTGTCCGCGCAGATATTTGTGTGTCCGTCTGCGGTGGAAAATTCCCCCGAATTCCGTGGCAGAAGGGCAGCTTCTCGGCGTGCCCGTGGCGGCGAGCAGAACCGGCGGAATCCCGGATGTTGTAAAAGACGGCGTAAGTGGTCTGTTGTTTGAGAAAGGAAATGTTCACGAGCTTGCCGCGTGCGTCAGCCGGATTCTGACAGATAAACAGCTGGCAAAGGAGTTGTCGGCTTCGGAACGGGAGACTGCGGCGAAGCTTTACAACGGTGAAAACAATTATCAAAAACTCATAGAAATTTATCAAAGCATCGAATGAACGAAGCTGCTGACCGGAGCAGGAAAGCGGGAATGGAGGAAAACGTGAAGGCTGTTTTTATTTCCAATTATATCAATCATCATCAGATTCCGTTTTCCAACGCACTGTATGAACAACTGGGGGACGATTACCATTTCATCCAGACCGAGCCGATGGAAGAAGAACGGATTGCGATGGGCTGGGGACTGGATGCAGCGACTCTGCCATATGTTGTTTGGGCGGATCGGGAGGAAGAACGCTGCCGGAAGCTGATCGAGGAAGCGGATCTGGTGTTTGCAGGCTGGACGAAGCGGCTGGATCTGGTTTTACCGCGGCTTTCCTCGGGAAAGCTGACGTTTCGGGTGAGCGAGCGGATTTACCGCGAGGGACAGTGGAAAGCGATCTCTCCGAAGGGGCTGCTTGCAAAATATAAAGAACATATCCGGTTTCGAAACCAGCCGGTGTGGCTTTTGTGCTGCGGCGCGTATGTGGCGTCGGATTTTTCACTGATCGGGGCTTATCCCGGGAAAAAGCTGAAATTCGGCTATTTTCCGGAGACGCTGCGCTGTCCGCAGGAGGAATTGTTTGCCAAAAAGAATACGGATAAACTGCAGATCGTCTGGGCGGGGCGGATGATTTCGTTAAAGCACCCGGAGTTTGCAGTGAAGTTGGCTGGAAAATTAAAGGAACAGGGGTATTCGTTTGAGCTGCACTTTGCGGGAGGCGGTCCGATGGAAGAGGCGCTGAAGCAGGAAGCAGCAGCGCTCGGAGTGGCAGAGAAAATCGTTTTTCATGGATTTTTAAAGCCGCAGGAGGTTCGAAGCCTGATGAAACGCTGCCAGCTGCATGTGTTTACAAGCAACTATCTGGAAGGCTGGGGTGCAGTAGTCAGTGAGGCGATGAACAGCGGCTGTTGTGTGGTGGCAAACCGTCAGATCGGCGCGGTTCCGTTTTTGATTGAGGACGGCGTAAACGGCAAAAGCTACCCGGACGGCTCTTATGAAGCCTTTGAGCGGACGGTATTGGAGCTGTGCGCGCAGCCCGAGCAGATCACAGCACTCGGAAAAGAGGCATACCGGACGATTACAGAAAAATGGAATGCAGAATGTGCGGCGCAGCGCCGTCTGGAATTTTATGAAGGCTGGAAAGCCGGAAAGCTGCCGGAGTGGGAGGATGGACCGCTTTCTGCCGCGCCGAAGCTTTCCGCGCACTGGAGCTATAATGAGGGAACATTGGATGGAGAATAGAACAGAACAAAACTGCCTGATCAGCGTGATCGTGCCGGTCTACAATATCCTGGATTGCCTGGAGCGATGCGTCAACAGCATCTGCGTGCCCAGACCTGGAAAAATCTTGAGATCCTGCTGGTGGATGACGGATCAACGGACGGAACCGGAAAGCTGTGCGACCTGCTTGCCGAAAAAGATGACAGAATCCGGGTTTTCCATAAGCCGAACGGCGGTTCTTCCAGCGCGCGAAACCTTGGAATCAGTATGGCAAAGGGAGAATGGATCGGGTTTGTGGACAGCGACGACTGGATCGAGCCGCAGATGTATGAAAGGCTGTATGAAGCTGCGACCGCTGCAGGCACTTCAATTGCGCAGGCTTCGCGGGATGAGATCGACGAGGATTACCACAAAAGACCGGACGTCTGTACGCCGCCGGAACAGGAAGTTACTTGCACGGCAGAAGATTTTCTGAAAAACGCTGCTGCTGCATCAGGGCGATTGCTCGTTCTGTACGAAGCTGATCAAAAAAAGAGCCTGTTTGAAGGTCACCGCTTCCCGGAGGGAAAGTTAAATGAGGATTTCCGCCTGCTGGTTGAGCTTTTATGTGAGGGGCGAAAGGGTGCGGATCTTGCCGGAGCAGCTGTATCACGTTTTTTACCGGATCGGGAGCAATACGCGCCGGAAAGATAAAAACGATTTTTCGAGAGTGTTTGAGGATATCGTAGAAAATGCGGATTATATGGAGCAGCTGACCCGGGAGCGCTACCCGGAGCTTCGGGAATACGCAGTGCGCTTCGCACTCGTTCAGCGCCTGGATTATCTGCTGCACATCCCGGTGGGAAGGATGGTCGATACGGATGCATTTTTTACAAATCGGTAAAGCAGTATCTGCGCGGGCATTTTTCGGATACGCGGAAAAATCCGCTGCTGGATAAAAAGAGCAGAACCTATCTGACGCTTCTGACGATTGCGCCCAAAACCGTACGCCGCGTGCACGGCTGGACGATGAAGCTGCGGGAAGTGGGGTGAAAAAAACGCCGTAACATCACTCTCTATTGAGAGGATGCTACGGCGTTTTGGCGTTTGAAATTTATGTTACAGTTCACACGCGCCATTCAATGCAAAAGCGCGTCTTCGACGCTTCTCTCCGCTGCTTCGCAGCTCATTTTTGCTCATAAAGTGGCGCTCCCTCCGTACCTTTTTGTAAGCAGATTTTCATCATGCTCGCATGAAATCTGCTTACAAAAAGGTACGAGTGAACTGTAACGAATTTATTTTACAGGCTTTGCGCCTGCTTTTTCCTGCAGTTTTTCGATGTTTCTCTTGAACCAGTTTTTCTTTTTTCTGATTCTCGGGCTGTACCAGCGTTCCGCGGACTGCCTTAACACTTGTTAAGTAGATGCCGCTGACGGTTGCCTTGACTTCTTTTTTTCACAGGAACCAGGTCGAAAATCTTCTGGTCACAGACTAAGGTAACGATCTGCGGACCGACTTTTGCCTTGACAATCGGAAGCTTGGAACGGCGCATCATCTTCGGCGTATTGTCGATGACTGACTGCGGAAGTCCGGCTTCTTTGAGCTTCATGATTTTCTTGTCAATTACAAGCATGGTCACATTCTGCTTATAGGCTTCAATCTGCTGCGGTTGTTCTTCCTGTTTTTTCTGCATCTTTCTTCCAAGAAAATAAAGAACAACGACTGCGACGATCAGAATGGCAAGGATGACCAGCAATACCACTGCCCAGGTTTTCATAGTGGTGAATCCTCCTCTTTCTTTTGTACTGCACAGCGGCGCTGTCTGTACGGTGTGTCCGCTTAGCATTCTTATAGAACATTCTAGCAGAATTTACGGTATTGTACAAGGAGTTTTGTTGAAGTTAATAGCCACCTGGGGTATAATGTATCCAGCACGAAAGAAAAACAAGCGACGCCGAAGGCGGCATTTGTTTTTCTCGTGCGGATAGCGAGCGGACGGTGCCAGGCGAAGCGCGGAGCGCGGGTCCGCGAGCCAGATAAAGAAAGAAAAAAAGCGACGCCGAAGGCGGCATTTGTTTTTCTCGTGCGGATGCGGACGGCCTGCGCAAGGAAGCGCGGAGCGCGAGTCCGCGAGCATTGATGAATGAGGACAGCGCCGCCTTCGGCGCTGCTGACAGGAAGGAACAGGCAGTAATGACGACGTGGGTGCAGTTTTGGCAAACATTTCAGGAAGTATTCCGCTACACATTGGGCACATATGGTATGGATCAATCTGGTTCTTGCGATTATTATTATTTTCTTCCAGAGAAAGGAAGCAAATCAGCGTGGGCGTGGCTACTGGCGTTGAATGTGCTGCCGGGTCTGGGATTTTAATGTATCTTCTCGCCGGGACGGACATGCACAAGCGGAAGATGTTCAAGATCAAAGGAATCGAAGAGCAGATAAACGATGCGGTGCGCCGCCAGGAATACAGCGTCAAAAGCCGCGAGCTGGAGCAGGAAAACCCGGATTTGAAGGATTTTTCGGATCTGGTCTTTTTTAACCTGGAAAGTGCCGGATGCATGATTTCCGGAGACAATGCGGTAGAGATTTTCACTGACGGCAACGACAAATTCGATGCTCTGATCGAGGATATTAAAAATGCGGAATCCTATATTTTTTTACAATATTACATCATAAAAGATGACGTGCTCTTCCAGAGGATTCGGGAGGCACTGCTGGAAAAAAGCGGCACAGGGTGTAGAAATTCGGATCTTGTATGATGCGATGGGCTGTCGGACCGTTGGAAAGCACTTTTGGAAAGAAATGCAAAAGCAGGGCATCCATGTTGCGGTCTTTTTTCCCAGCTCTGTTTGGCAGACTGCATCTGCGTGTAAACTACAGAAATCACAGAAAAATTGCAGTTATCGACGGAAAAGTGGCCTATGTCGGCGGCTTTAACATTGGCAAAGAGTATATCGGGCTGGATCCGAAGTTCGGGCACTGGCGGGATACCCATCTGAGAATCTGCGGCAGCGCAGTCGGTGGACTTTGCTGCGCTATATTCAGGACTGGGACTATGCAGCGAGAGAGAATCTGTTTGAAAATCCGAAGTATTTCATCCTGCCGGAAGAAAAAGCCGGCAATGTCAAAATGCAGATCATTTCCAGCGGACCGGACTCCGAACTCCAGAGTATCCGGGACAATTACCTGCGGCTGATCCACAAGGCAAAAAAGAGCATTTATATCCAGACGCCATATTTTATACCGGATGAATCGATCCAGACGGCACTTCTGATGGCAACGATGTCCGGCGTGGAGGTCAATCTGATGTTTCCGTGCAAGCCGGATCATCCATTTGTGTATTGGGCGACACTTTCCTATGTCGGCGAGCTGATCATGGCAGGGGCGAACTGCTACACCTATGATAATGGGTTTTTACATGCAAAAAAAGGATTGTCTATTGATGGAAGAGCGTGCTGCTACGGAACAGCGAACATGGATATCCGGAGTTTCGCACTCAACTTTGAGGTCAATGCCATGATTTTTGACCAGAATATCGCAGGGGAAATGGAACGGATTTTCCGGGAAGACTTAAAGTGCTGTACGCGGATCACAAAGGAAATGTACAAGAGCAGATCTGTCTGGATCCGGTTTAAGGAGCAAATCAGCAGACTGCTGTCTCCGGTCTTGTAACAGCCCGCCAAGTGTGATAATATATAGGATATTGCAATTCTATTTACTATGGATTTTATGTCCGTAACCAAGATGATGAGGAGATCAATTTATGAAAAAAAATTTATGACAGCCGGTACGGCAGTGTCTCTGTCTGCCATGATGCTGGCAGGGTGCGGCAAGGCAGATGTGCAGCAGGAGAGTACTGTGCAGGAAAGCACTGCAGCTGAGACAGAAGCAGCAACTGAAACCGAAAGTGAAACCAAGGTATACCCGGATGAAGCATATCTGGATGGTATCAACCTTGGCGACTTTGTAGAACTGGGTGATTACAAGGGCGTCGATGTTACGGTTACCAAGGCAGAAGTAACTGACGAGATGGTGGACCAGTACATTCAGAGTGTTTTGGACAGCAACAAGAATAAAGAAGAAGTAGACCGTGCTGTAAAGGATGGCGATGTTGTTGATATCAAATATGTCGGCAAAAAGGACGGTGTAGAGTTTGACAACGGTTCTTCCGACAGCTACGAGCTGACCATCGGCTCCAATACCTTTATCGACGGCTTTGAAGACGGCGTGATCGGCATGAAGAAGGATGAGACAAAGGAGTTAAACCTTACCTTCCCGGAGGATTACAGCAATACAGACCTTGCCGGTGCAGACGTTGTATTCACGGTAACGGTAAATCATGTTTATGAAGAAACTGACGCGGTTCTGGACGATGCTTTCGTAGCAGCCCGTAATATTGACGGCGTAAGCACAGTAGCAGAATATCGTCAGTACGTTTATGATAACCTGATGAGCTCTGCCAAGAGCCAGCAGGAAACAGAGCTGGAAAGAAATGTTCTGGAGGCGGTAACGGCAAATGCAACCTTCAAGGAAACTCCCGAAGAGATGGTAAGCCGCTATTATGACCGTCTGGTTAAGAACCTGACCGCTACTGCAAGCATGTATGGAATCGATCTGGAGACCTTTATGTCATACAGCTACGGTCTGGCTGCGGATGAATATGAAGACGAGCTTCAGAAATCTGCACAAAGCGCAGCAGAGCAGATTATGGTTATGCAGGCGATCGCAGAAAAAGAAGGTCTGAACCTTAACCGATGAAGAGCTGCAGGCAGATCTGGAAAGCAGCGCATCCGAATATGGTTATGATTCCGTAGACGCTTATGAGGAAGCGGTTGGCGACCTGCGCGGCTACAAAGAATATCTGATGTCTGAAAAGGTAACCAAGTATCTGATTGAGAATGCGAACGTAACCGAAACAGAGGCGTCCACAGAGGAAGCGACCGAAGAGACAACAGAAACTGAAACCGAGACAACAACAGAGACAGCGACCGAAGCAGAATAAGCCGAGGCACAGCTGACGCACGAGGCGAGTGAGGAGAGAGAGCATGGAACTGACAAGTGTAAGACAGTTATTCAGAGAAAAAAAAGAACAGTTTGCCGGTCAGAAGGTGACAGTAGGCGGCTGGGTAAGAAGCAACCGGGATTCCAAAAATTTTGGATTCCTGGTTGTAAATGACGGTACCTTTTTGAGCCGCTGCAGGTTGTATACGCAGCGGACAAGCTGGATAATTATGCAGATATTGCCAAAAAATCGGCGTCGGAGCAGCTGTCATTGTAACAGGTACGATTGTAGAGACGCCCGGTGCAAAACAGCCCTTTGAGATGCAGGCAGACGAGGTTGTAGTGGAAGGTGCATGCGGACCGGATTACCCGCTGCAGAAGAAGCGTCACAGCTTTGAATATCTGCGTACCATCGCGCATCTGCGTCCCAGAACCAATACATTCCAGGCAGTGTTCAGAGTTCGTTCCCTGATCGCCTATGCGATTCATCAGTTCTTCCAGGAGAGAGATTTCGTCTATGTGCACACTCCGCTGATTACCGGAAGCGACTGCGAGGGCGCAGGCGAAATGTTCCAGGTCACAACCCTGGATTTGAACAACGTTCCGAAAAACGAAGACGGTACTGTGGATTATTCCCAGGACTTCTTCTGCAAACCTACCAACCTGACTGTAAGCGGACAGTTAAACGGCGAAACCTATGCGATGGCGTTTAAGAATATTTATACGTTTGGACCGACCTTCCGCGCAGAGAAAACTCCAATACCACCCGCCATGCGGCTGAGTTCTGGATGATCGAGCCGGAAATCGCATTTGCGGACTTAAAGGACGACATGGTACTGGCAGAGTCCATGCTCAAATACATTATCCGCTATGTGCTGGAGCATGCTCCGGAAGAGATGAACTTCTTCAACAGCTTTGTGGATAAGGGACTTCTGGAAAGACTGAATCATGTATTGAACTCCGATTTCGGACATGTGACCTATACCGAGGCGATCAAGATTTTGGAAGAGCACAACGACGAATTCGATTATAAAGTATACTGGGGCTGCGACCTGCAGACCGAACACGAGCGTTATCTGACGGAGAAGGTGTTCAAGCGTCCGGTATTTGTAACAGACTATCCGAAGGAAATCAAGGCATTCTATATGAAGTTAAATGAGGACGGCAAGACGGTTGCCGCTATGGACTGTCTGGTTCCCGGCATCGGTGAAATCATCGGCGGCAGCCAGAGAGAGGATAGCCTCGAGCTTCTGGAACAGCGCATGGACGAGCTTGGACTGAACAAAGAGGATTACGGCTTCTATCTGGATCTGAGAAAATACGGCTCCGCAAGCCATGCGGGCTTTGGTCTTGGATTTGAGCGCTGTGTTATGTATCTGACCGGTATGGGCAACATTCGCGACGTCATTCCTTTCCCGAGAACGGTAAAGAACTGCGAATTATAATTCCAGTGAACTGGAATAAAATGTTACAGTTCACCCACGCCATTCGCAAAAGCGCATCTTCGATGCTTTCCGCTGCTTCGCAGCTCATTTTTGCTCATAAAATGGCGCTCTCTTCGTGATTTCTTGTACACAGATTCTTATGCGAGCATGGAATCTGCCTACAAGAAAACCACAAGTGAACTGTAACAAAAAATATTGTCGAGCGGGATGAACTTTTGGGTTTATCCTGCTCTTTTTTGTTGTATACTGTATAAAGTGGAAACTAGTACATCGTTTTCGAAATAACTATACCACTCACTTCGCCTGTGAATCCGATTGCACAGGTATAAAAGCCTCAGCGTAGCCCGCTACGCCTGCGTTTTTATACCTGCACACTCGAATCCACATCCTACGCGATTGGTATAGTTATTTACGAAACGCTGTACCAGAATACAGAAAAAGGAAGATACGGATGGGAAATCATCACTGGAAAAAATTAGCAGCAGTTATGCTTGCGGCAGCGATCGGAATACAGCCTGTCTATGTGCAGGCAAAGACACGGGAAGAAATTCAGCAGGAACGAGAACAGAAAAAGAGCGCGCAGCAGGGCACGCAGAGTCAGTATAAGCAGAGCCAGAGCAAGGTCAGCAGTCTGGAAGGGCAGCAGGACGCTTTGGAGGAAGAAATACAGGAGCTGGATTCCCAGCTGGTAGAGGTCATCGCCAGTGTAAGTCTGATGCAGGATCAGATCAGCGATACCGAAAAGCAGATCGTAAAGGCGCAGGAGGACTATGACGTAGCGAAGGCGCAGGAGGATGGCACAGTATCTTGCAATGAAGAAGCGTCTCCGTTACCTGTATGAAAAGGGCGATACCAGTTATATCGAGATCCTGAGCAACGCCTCCAACTGGAGCGGCATGCTCAATCAGGCGAATTATGTGGAGAAGCTGTATGAGTACGATAAACAGATGCTCAACCGCTACATCCTGATTAAAGAAGAGGTTGCACAGAAAAAAGAACGATTTGGAAGATAAAAAAAGAGCGACCTGGAAACGCAGAAATATGAGCTGGAAGAGGAACAGGCTTCCATGCAGCAGATGATCGATGAGAAAAAGTCCCAGTCGAACGATTTCGACGCGCAGATTGCGAAAGCGAAGCAGGAAGCTGCGGCATATAAAGCGTTAATTAAGCAGCAGAACTCCGAGCTGGCAAAGCTGGATGAGGAAGAAAACGCGATCATCAAGGCCGAGGAAGAGCGCCGGAAAGCCGAGGAGACTGCAAAAAAAGCGGCGGAGGAAAAAGCAAAGGCGGAAGCCGAAGCAAAAGAAAAAGCTGCAAAGAGCAGCGATTCCAGCGCTTCTGACAGCAGCTCCAACAGCGCAGGCAGTTCCGGCAGCTCCGGTTCGAGCAACAGCTCGTCTTCCTCAGGCAGCAGTTCCGGCAGTTCTTCAGGCGGCGGCTTAAAGACCGTTCCTCCTGCGAGCGGATCGAGCGGAAGCGACATTGCAGCGTATGCCTGCCAGTTCGTCGGAAACCCGTATGTAGCGGGCGGAACGAGCCTGACAAACGGTGCAGACTGCTCCGGATTTATCTGGGCAGTGTACAGGCAATACGGATACGGCCTGCCGAGAAACTCTGCTGCTATGAGAAGTGCAGGACGCGAGGTTTCCTATGAAGCTGCTCAGGCAGGCGACATCGTCTGCTATGCAGGCCATGTGGCGCTGTATCTGGGCGGCGGACGAATCGTGCATGCCAGCACAGCGAGAACAGGAATTAAGTATGGATATGCGAATTATAAGCCGATTCTGACAATTCGGAGAATTGTGGGATAAAAGAAAAAAAGTTACAGTTCACTCGCACCATTCGCAAAAACCACGAGTGAACTGTAACTTTTTTATTCATGACAATAGAATGCTCGCAGAGCGTGCATTCTATTGTTGCTTTTAAAGACTCTTTTTTCAGAAACTTGATCGTTTCGTCGATCAGCTGGGATACGGACAGATCGGCGGTTCCGATGATGTGGTTGTTGCAGCGGTTGACCGGAAGCAAAAAGCTTCTGGGCATGGCTCTGTCCGACGGCGACTGCCATGGCGGGCGTCACTTCCCCAAGCAGGGAGTCTGCGGACAAAATGCCGAGGGGACCGATGATAAAATCCGCATCCCGGCAGGCAACAAGCACGGGATTTTCTCCGGTTGCGCCGAAATCTGCCCCGGCTTTGAGCATGGCAGCGGTTGCGGTTGCGTTGGTGCCAATGGCATACAGTTCACAGTTGGGCAGCTGCTCTTTACAGAGGCGGGCAGTCACAAGACTGCCGATTCTGCCGCCCTGACCGTCAATTACTACGATTTTCATAAATCCTCCATTTAGAGACATTTTGCACAGAAAAAATAGGAGCTGAACAATATTGTTCAGCTCAATTTTTTATCTGGCTCAGTCGTCGTTATCTAAAGCCAGTCCTTTTTTATACTTTGCGACAGCAGCCTGGATCTTATCGTTGGGATCGAGCAGATCGCTGATGGAAGTATCATGGTTCAAGGTATCAATCAGATAAGCAACGTATTTACTCATATCACAGTTGACGTACCATTCCCGCTTTAACAGCTCTTCAGGCTGATAAATCAGGTTGGTGGTCAGGACACGGTTGATATTGCCGCATGCATAAGCCTTGTCGAATTTCTCCATACCGCTTGTGAACAGCCCGAAGGTGGTGCAGATGAAGATCTTACGGGCACCGCGCTGCTTTAATGCGGATGCAACTTCGAGTACACTTTCGCCGGAGGAAATCATGTCATCGATGATGATCATGTCCTTGCCTTCTACGCGCTGGTACCCAGGAATTCGTGAGCAACGATCGGATTTCGTCCGTTAACAACTCTGGTGTAGTCTCTTCTCTTATAGAACAACACCCATATCCAGACCGAGTACATTTGCCATATAAATAGCACGTCCCATACCGCCTTCATCGGGGCTGATTACCATCATGTGGTTGGAATCGATCTGCAGGTCGGGCTCGGTGCGCAGCAGGTTTTTGATGAACTGATAAGAAGCCTGAACGGTTTCGAAACCGTTTAACGGGATGGAGTTCTGGACTCTCGGGTCATGGGCATCAAAGGTGATGATGTTGTCAACGCCCATCTTTACCAGCTCCTGCAGAGCGAGTGCGCAGTCTAAGGATTCCCGTGCGGTGCGCTTGTGCTGGCGGCTTTCATAAAGGAAAGGCATGATAACGGTAATTCTTCTTGCTTTACCGCCGACAGCAGCGATGATACGCTTCAGATCCTGATAATGATCGTCAGGAGACATATGGTTTTCATGACCGCAGAGGGAATAGGTCTGGCTGTAGTTGGTTACGTCAACCAGCAGATACAGATCCGTACCGCGGACAGATTCCAGAATAACGCCCTTGGCTTCGCCGGAACAAAACGCGGCACCTTGCTTTTTTAAAATGTAGGAGTCACGCTGGTAGCCTGCAAAGGCAAGACTGTCTTTTTTGTGCTCGCTCTCGCGCTGGGTGCGCCATCTTACAAGATACTGGTCAACTCTCTGTGCAAGGGATTCGCAACCCCTTAACGGGATAATCCCCAGGGAGCCAACCGGAATGGTTTCGAGATTTCTGGTTTCTTCACGTTCCATCATGGAAGTTCCTCACTTTCTGAAGGTAAAAGTTAATATTTTGGATATCTGTGTCAGCGGACCGGACCCGAGACAGCGGATACCTTTTTACACATACGAATATCAGGGCCGGTGAGTTTACAGAATTCAAAATTGCTGGCAATTCTGGAAAAAATTCGGTCCTGATAACGGTTTCTGCAATCTTCCAGAGAAAGATTGGTAGAAATGATAACGGATTTCTGCCGGAGCAGACGTTCGTTCAAACAGGTAAAGAAATGGGAGAGCGTCACTGCCGTGGCAGTTTCGGTGCCGAGATCGTCGATAACGAGCAGATCGCAGCTGTAGAGATCCGCACAGAGTGCGGAAAGCTCTTCCCGTGCCCTATAGTCAAACGTGTTCCTGGCGAGTAAGTCGAAAAGGGATGCTGCGCTGAAATAAAGCACAGAACAGCCCTGCTCGATACATTCCTTTGCAATGCAATTGGTCAGGAATGTCTTGCCCGTACCTACTGTACCATAAAAAGAAAAGGTTTTGGTAGGACGTTTTAAAATTTGTGCAAAAATTTTTACATTTTTCGACAGCCTGGCGATAGGAAGTCAGTTCGTCTCCCTGAAAAAAGGAATAGGAGAGCGTGCCGAAGTTTTCTTTTTCGAGCATTCGTTTCAGGTTGGACTGTTCGTAAAGAAGCGCAATCTCCGCCTGACGGAAGCAGTGGCATTTCTGACCATTCACATAGCCGGTGTCCTGACAATCAGGACAGTCGTAGATCGGATCGAGAAAATCTGTCGGGTAGCCGTTTTCCAGCAAAAGGGAGGCACGTTTCTGTGCAAGGTCTTTGAGCTGGTCTTTGAGCTGTGCAAGCGCATTTGTATCCCCTGCGAGCATCCTTTTGCCCTGTGCGACAGAGGTGGATGCAACGGCTTCGTCGAGGGCCTGATAGCCGGGGATTGTCTCATAAATGTGATGCAGTCGTTGATCGTGTAGATGGCGGTTGCGGGTCTGATGTTCTTCGTATTGCCGCAGGATGGAATTGTATTGGGAAACAGTCAGTGCCACATCAAACCTCCTTACTGCTTCAAAAGCGCCTCTTCAAGCGCGTCGAAATCATAGCTGGAATGCATGAAACTGTTATATTCTGCTGTAGAGCCGCTGCGCGCCGGGCGAGATGCACGCTCTTTCTGATAGGAGCTGTCGAGTCTGGCGATGTCCGCGACATGGTGGACGCCTGCCTTGTACCAGGCAGCGAGGATGCTGTCTGCATAGGCGAAGCGGTGTCTGTCGGTAGCCAGGACGGTGCGTCCGCAGGCTTCTAAAATAACGTCGAGCTCAAAGCAAAATTCCTCTGTCCAGCGGCGGATATAGGCGAGCTCATTGCGTGCGGGGGGTATTGGTCTTGCCGAGTGCGTTCATAATGGAATAGACGTTCTTGTCATAACGGGAAATATGACCTTCTGCCTGGGCAGGTGTCGTGATTCCGGCTTCCGCCCAGGCGATCGCGACCTTTTCAATGTAGCGGAAATCCTTTTTTTGCCGCGCTCGACGCAGTATTGCAGCAGATAGTCGATCAGGTCATCGGAGAAATGGAGCTTATCCGTGAAAAAGAGGATCGACTTCATATCGGCGGGGCTTAATGTGCGTCCGAGATACTGCTCTGCGATGAAAATCAGCTGCGCGGTGTTCTCCTGCTGCTGGAAGGATTTGAGCTCGTCCAGACTGTATGCAGGTTTGGCATAGGGATCGGCAGGCTCAAGGGACTGGTGGGGAAAGCATCGTAACGCTGCGGATCTGCGGTGCGGCCGTGCGTCCGGAGGGAGCAGCCGCAGTGTTGGACGTATCGTACGCGGCTGCTCCGGGCAGGGCCGCGTCAGCGCCTTGCTCAGAATTGCGGGCTGCGTCGCCAAAGCGTTCGGCATCAGAGCTGCGAGTCGTGTCCGCAAGCCGTCCGACGTCGCGTGAAATATGTCCGGTGGTCTGCTCCGTAGAAAAATCAGCTTGTCCTGCGTCCTGTCTCTTCCCCTTGGAAAGGGGAGCAGACGGATCTGCTGCAGGGTTGTGCGGTCGGGCGAAAGCTTAAGCGTCAGGACGCCGCACTTTTCCCAGTAGCAGAGGGCGCGCAGAATGTCCTTTTCCGTATGATTAAAGCGGTCTGCCATGTCCGAAATGCTGACAGGATCGCCTGCCTGCAGACGGCGCACAAGAGAAAAAGATACACCTTTAACTGTGCATCGTTGGCATCTTTTAAATATTCATCGATAAAAACGTTGGAAAGGACGGTAGCATCCGCTGCTCCGCCGCACAAAAAAATCTCACTCATACTAGTATTCCCGGTTCTTTGTAAAAATTGCTGCAGTTTGTCTGCGCCCTGCAGACTGTGGAAAACTCTTCAATTCCTTTTGGCAAGCCCCATTTTAACACAGACATTTTAAAAAGGAAACAGGAAGTTTCCGGCTCAGGGCTGATAAACACTGGGGTTTTCGTGGATGTGGATAATGTGGAAAATGTGTAAAAGATTGTCAAAGGCGCAGAAATATCCTCTTTTTTTGAAAAAAAATATCCACAGCCAGAGAGGAAAGTTTTCCACGTTCTGGCTGTGGATAATGTGGATAAGTTATCTGGAAAGCAGGCTTTCGCCGATATTTACAACATCTCCGGCTCCCATAGTTATCAACAGGTCTCCGTTGATACAATTTTTTAAAACGAAGTCCTCAATTTCCTCGAATGTATGGAAATAAAAACATTCTTTGCCCTCTTTCTGTACCAGAGCCTGCAGATCGGCAGAGCTGATGCCGAGGGTGTCAGTTTCACGGGCGGCGTAGATGTCTGCGAGGATGACCTTATCTGCCAGCGCGAGGGACTTGGCAAACTGAGGTAAAAACGCTTTCGTTCTGGTGTAGGTGTGAGGCTGGAAAATGCACCAGAGCGTCTTGTGCGGATAGTTGAGTGCAGCGTGCAGGGTCGCGGCGATTTCAGTCGGATGATGTGCGTAATCGTCCACAATTGTTATACCATTTATCGTCCCTTTATATTCGAATCTGCGGTCAGTCCCGTGGAAGTTCAGCAGCGCTTCCGCGGTATCCCGGTAATCGATGCTAAGCAGATCGGACAGGGCGACTGCAGCGAGGGCGTTGGAGATATTGTGCTCCCCGGGAACGCCGAGCGTAAGCTGTCGGGTCTGACCGTTTAAGCTGTGCACGGTAAAGGTTGCGTCCGCTGTTTTATTATAGGAAATATCGGAGGGATAATAGTCGGAAGCAGAGGTTGTGCCGAACGTAACGACGCGGCATGCCAGCCCCTCTGTGATCTCCTGCCAGTTTTCGATGTCGCCGTTGATAAACAGCGTGCCGTCCGCAGGCAGAAGCTGTGCAAATTTGCGGAACGAAGCACGGATATCTGCCAGGTCTTTAAAGAAGTCCAAATGGTCTTCTTCGATATTCAAGATGATGCCGATTTTCGGGAAAAAGCTTAAAAAGCTGTTGGTATATTCGCATGCCTCTGCGACGAACAGACCGGAGTGGCCGACGCGGATATTGCCGTGGATGGATTTCAAAATGCCGCCGATAGAAAGGGCGGGTCGGTATTTGCCTGCAGCAGAATCTCGGAAATCATGGAAGTGGTGGTCGTTTTGCCATGGGTGCCGCTGACAGCGATCGGCGTGTCGTAGTTTTTCATCAGCTGTCCGAGAAATTCCGCTCTGGACAGCATGGGAAGCTGCAGCTCTTTGGCACGGGAAAATTCCTGATTATCTGCATGTACTGCGGCGGTGTATACGACGAGGTCGATGTCGTCTGTGATGTTTTCCGCTTTCTGGGGCTTGCCATAGTTGACGTGTGCGCCGCTTTTTTCGAGGTGCTCGGTCAGGGCAGAGCGGTTCCAGTCGGAGCCGGATACGGTAAAGCCCTCGGATAAAAGAATTTCGGCGAGGCCGGACATGCTGATGCCGCCGATGCCGATAAAATAAACGTGAATTGGATGGTTAAAATCTACCTGATACATAAAGAATCTCCATTTCTGAATTGGAATACTGTACTGGGTCAATTGTAGCGCAAACTCTCTGAAAAAACAAATAGAAACTTCGGCGCCGTCTGCAGCGCTTTTTTTCTTCGACAAAATAACAATGTGTTATCGGTTGACAAAACATACCGGAAAAGACGAAAAAGGACATTTTGTGAATAATTAAAGAAGGAAATGGGAGCGATAAAGCTTGAGAAAATTGAATATTTTGAATAAAAACATAAACCTACTAATTTGATTTGTGTCTATATTTCACAAGAAAAAAGGTCGAAAAGGGCGTGCAAATGTAAAATTATTATTCACTTTTACAGATGCGTGTGATATACTTTTTCTTAAGCCCGGCGACAGCCGTGGGAAAGTTGATAGAAACAACGAGGTGATGACATGATTAAGAAGGAAATGATTGCCATGTTACTGGCAGGCGGGCAGGGAAGCCGACTGGGCGTGCTGACTGCAAAGGTAGCCAAGCCTGCAGTTTCATTTGGCGGAAAATATCGGATCATTGATTTCCCATTAAGCAACTGTATCAATTCTAGTGTTGATACAGTCGGTGTATTGACACAGTATCAGCCTCTGCGGCTGAATACGCATATTGGGATCGGTATTCCGTGGGATCTGGACAGGAATATCGGAGGTGTTACTGTTCTGCCTCCTTATGAAAAAAAAAAATGAAAACAGCGAATGGGTACACCGGTACAGCAAACGCGATCTATCAGAATATCGAATATATGGAGGGCTTTAACCCGGAATATGTGCTGATTCTTTCCGGCGACCATATTTATAAGATGGATTATGAAGTGATGCTGGATTTCCACAAGCAGAACGGTTCAGAGTGTACGATCGCCGTTATGCCGGTTCCGATGGAAGAAGCCAAGCGCTTCGGTATCATGATCACCGATGAGAACAAGCGGATCGTGGATTTTGAGGAGAAGCCTGCCAACCCGCGCAGTAACCTTGCATCCATGGGTATTTACATATTTAACTGGAAAACGCTGAAGCAGGCACTGATCGATAATGCAGATCAGCCAAACCTGGATTTTGGCAAGCATGTCATCCCTTATTGTCATAAAAACGGCGCACCGATGTATGCATATGAATTTAACGGTTACTGGAAAGATGTCGGAACCCTGACCTCCTACTGGGAAGCGAATATGGAGCTGATCGATGTTGTTCCGGAGTTTAATTCTTTATGAAGAATACTGGAAGATTTATACAAAGAGCGAGATCCTGCCTCCTCAGTACGTTGCAAAGGGCGGTGTAATCGAACGCAGTATCGTCGGAGAAGGCTCTGAGATTTACGGACAGGTTTATAACTCTGTAATCGGCTGTGGTGTTACGATCGGTAAAGATACGGTTGTGCGTGACTCCATTATCATGAACAATACAGAGATTGGAGCGAGCTGTGAGCTTAGCAAGGCAATCGTAGCGGAAAACACGAAGATCGGTGATCACGTCAGACTGGGCGTCGGGGAGGAAGCACCGAACGATACTGCACCGCATATTTACTGCGACGGTATTGTCACTGTTGGTGAGAAGAGCGTTGTGCCTGCCAATGTATCTGTAGGCAAGAATTCCGTTGTATTCGGCATTACGACAGCAGACGATTATCCGGATGGATATCTGGCAAGCGGCAAAACATTGATTAAGGCAGGTGACAAACAGTGAGAGCAATCGGTATCATTTTAGCAGGCGGCAATAACCGCAAGATGAGAGAACTGTCCCAGAAGCGCGCGATCGGCGCGATGCCGGTGGCAGGCAGCTACAGAAGTATTGATTTTGCGCTGAGCAACATGACGAACTCTCATATCCAGAGAGTCGGCGTGCTGACCCAGTATAACGCCAGAAGCTTAAATGCACATTTAAGCTCCTCCAAATGGTGGGATTTTGGAAGAAAACAGGGTGGATTGTTTCTGTTTACTCCTGCGGTAACCGCGGAGAACAGCTCCTGGTATAGAGGCACGGCAGATGCCATTTATCAGAACCTCTCCTTCTTAAAAAAAACAGCCATGAGCCCTATGTAGTTATTACCTCCGGCGATTGTGTATACAAGATGGACTACAACAAAGTCCTCGAATATCATATTTCCAAAAAGCGGATGTGACCGTTGTCTGCAAGGACATGCCGGCAAATGTAAACGTAGAGCGGTTCGGTACCATCAAGATGAACGAGGAAAGCCGGATCGAAAGAGTTTGAAGAGAAGCCGATTGAGGCACGCCCAATACCATTTCCTGTGGTATTTATGTTATCCGCAGACGTCTCCTGATTGATATGATCGAGCGCTGTGCAATGGAAGACCGTTATGATTTTGTAAAGGATATTCTGATCCGTTACAAAAATCAGAAACGGATCTTCGGATATAAGATCAAAGATTACTGGAAGAATATTGCAACGGTGGAAGACTATTTCGATGCCAATATGGACTTCTTAAAACCGGAAATCCGTAATTATTTTTTCAAACAGTATCCGGATATTTATTCAAAGGTTGACGATTTACCGCCTGCAAAGTATAATGTTGGAGCGAAGGTTGAGAACAGCCTGATTTCCAGCGGCTGTATTGTCAACGGCACGGTAGAGGATTCCGTAATCTTCAAAAAATCCTTTATCGGAAACAACTGTTACATCAAGAATTCCATTATTTTGAATGACGTATACATCGGCGATAACACGCACATCGAGAACTGTATCGTAGAAAGCCGGGATACGATCCGTGCAAATTCCTTCTATCGCGGAGAAGATGAAATCAAGATTGTAATAGAGAAAAACGACAGATACATTATCTGAAACGCGAGGGGGAATAAGTTATGACGATTACCGATGTAAGGGTTCGGAAAATTGCCAAAGAAGGTAAAATGAAAGCGATTGTATCCATTACCGTGGACGACGAGCTTGTGGTGCATGATATTAAAGTGATCGAGGGCGATAAGGGACTGTTCATTGCGATGCCGAGCAAGCGCAGTGCAGATGGGGAATACCGCGATATCGCCCATCCCATCAGCCAGGGAACCCGGGAAAAGATCCAGGGAATTATTTTGGAAGCATACAATACGGCATTGGAAGAACCGATTGCATAACTTCTTAAATAAATACAGAAAATAAATACAGACTACAACAGACAGTCCCGGTGCAGCGATGTACCGGGACTGTTTTCCTGACCGGATATCCGGTTAGAAAAGCCATCTGTGTATGTCGCCGCAGATGGAAAGGGCAGCAGGGTACATTCTCACTTGCCCGAGCGGGGGAAACTGTGCTAACATGAAAGCACAACAGACAGCGCCTGCAAAAAGCAGAAAAGGGCAGGCAGAAGCAGGAAGGAAACGGACAGAACATGTATGTAATTGCAGGACTTGGAAACCCGAAAAAAAGAATACGATAATACAAGGCATAATATCGGCTTTTCCGTCATAGATATGCTGGCAGATAAGACCGGAATTTCTGTAAACACGGCAAAGCACAAGGGACTTTTGGGTGCAGACTATTTAAACGGGCAGAAAATAATTCTGGTAAAGCCGCTGACTTATATGAACCTGAGCGGCGAATGTATCCGGGAAGTGCTGGATTATTATAAGGTAGACGGCAGCACGAACCTGATCGTAATTCACGACGATATCAGCCTGGAGCCTGGCATCATCCGGGTGCGCAAAAAAGGCAGCGCGGGTGGTCATAACGGTTTGAAGAATATTATTCAGCATCTTGGAAAAGATCAGTTTGTGCGGATTAAGGTCGGCGTCGGGGAAAAACCGGCAGGCTACGACCTTGCGGACTATGTGCTGGGACATTTTGATCGGGAGGAGCAGGTGCTGATGAAGCAGGTTTCGGAGGAAGTCTGTGAAGCGGTGCAGATGATTCTGGAAAAAGGTCCGGATGCAGCGATGAACGTGTATAACGGGCGAAAAGTGGAGAAGGCATAGCATGAAGGTATTGACAGCTCCGCTTTGGGAATTGGCGGAGTTTGAACAGGGGAACAGCACTTCTGGACAGAGGAAAAGGGCATGTTGCCTTTTCCGGACTGTATGATTCCCAGAAGCTTCATATGGTATATGGATTGAGCGATGGTTTTACACAGAAAATCATCGTTACTTTCAGTGACAAAAGAGCGCGGGAAATCGGCGCAGAATATGGGTTTTACGACCGCAGGACGATGGTGTATCCGGGCAAGGATCTGATCTTTTATCAGGCGGATGTTTCCGGCGGCGATCTGGTGCGGGAGCGGATGCGTGTGCTGCGCGCGCTGCTCGAAAAAGCGTCCGGTTACGATCGTAACGACGATGTCCGCGTTGATGATGCCGCAGACGCCGCTTTCCGGGATTGTGTCAAGAATACTGCATTTCGATAAAAAATCAACGGTTGACGAGAGAAAGCTTTCCGCTCAGCTGGTGGAAATGGGTTATGAAAAGAGCCCGCAGGTAGAGGAACCGGGACAGTTTTCCATTCGCGGCGGAATTATTGATATTTTCGATATGACGGAAGAAAATCCGTATCGAATCGAGCTGTGGGGAGACAGCGTAGAGTCGATTCGAAGCTTTGACGTGCTGTCCCAGCGTTCGGTGGGAAATCTGGATGAGATTGCGATTTATCCGGCAACGGAGCTGATGCTTTCGGAGGCGCGCAGGCAGGACGGCTTTGCGAGAATCAAAAAAAAGAGACGAAGCAATATGCCAAAAAATTGCGGGAACAGGGCAATCCGGAGGCAGCGCACCGGATTGAGACGCAGATCAAAGAGATCGAAGAGTCTGCGCAGGAGTTTGGCAGTGTAGTCAATCTGGAAAGTTTCGTGCATTATTTTTATCCGCAGACGGAGTCCTTTCTGGAATTTTTCCATCCGGAAACGACGGCAGTTTTTCTGGATGAGCCACAGCATTTGTCGGAGACGGCGAACGCACTTGAGACAGAATTTCGGGAGAGCATGACCGGACGTCTGGAAAAAGGCTATATCCTGCCGGGGCAGGCGCAGCTTTTGTACCCCGAAAAGGAAATCGCAGGGAAGCTGTTGCAGTATCGGGCAGTGTCACTCGCCGCGCTGGATGCAAAGAGCAGCCTGTTTAAGCCGGATCGCAGGTTTGAAATCACGGTGCGCAGCATGCCGTCCTATAACAACAGTTTTGAAGCCCTGTTAAAGGACTTAAAACGTTACAAGAAAAAAATGGCAGCAGGGTGCTTTTGTTATGTGCATCCCGGACGCGGGCGAAGCGTCTGGCAGCCGATCTGCGGGAGCAGGAGCTGAGCGCTTTTACAGCGAAGACCCTGACCGGGAGGTTTTGCCTGGCGAGACAGAGCTTTTTTACGGACATGTGGAAAAAGGCTTTGAATATCCGATGCTGAAATTCACGGTCATTTCGGAGGGGGATATTTTTGGCGCGCCCAAAAAAGGAAAAAGCGGAAAATTCAGCGCTATGAGGGCACGAAAATCCGCGATTTCGGAGAACTGAAGGTCGGGGATTATGTCGTACATGAGACGCACGGTCTCGGTATTTATCAGGGCATCGAGAAGGTCGAGATGGAGGGAACGGTCCGGGATTACATGAAAATTTCGTACCGGGATGGAGGAAACCTCTATGTGCTGGCAACCGGTCTGGACGCGATTCAGAAGTACGCATCCGCCGATGCAGCGAAAAAGCCGAAGTTAAACAAGCTCGGAACGCAGGAGTGGCACAAGACCAAGACCCGTGTCCGGGCGGCAGTGGATGAGGTCGCAAAGGATCTGGTGGAGCTGTATGCGGCGCGCCAGAACGGGAAGGGCTACGCTTTTTCGGAGGATACGGTCTGGCAGCGGGAGTTTGAAGAAATGTTCCCGTTTGAGGAAACGGATGACCAGCTGATGGCAATTGCGGCGACGAAGCGGGACATGGAGAGCAACAAAATCATGGATCGCCTGATCTGCGGGGACGTTGGCTATGGCAAAACCGAGGTTGCAATCCGCGCGGCGTTTAAGGCGGTGCAGGACGGCAAGCAGGTTGTTTTTCTGGTGCCGACGACGATTCTGGCGCAGCAGCATTACAATACGTTTGTGCAGCGGATGAAGGATTATCCGATCCGGATTGAGCAGATGTCGCGGTTTCGGACACCTGCGCAGCAGAAAAAGGTGATCGAGGATCTCAAAAAAGGTCTGGTGGATATCGTGATCGGGACGCATCGCGTGCTTTCATCAGATATGCAATATAAGGATCTTGGTCTTTTGATGATCGACGACGAGGAGCAGCGCTTTGGCGTGACCCATAAGGAAAAGATCAAGAAAATGAAAGAGAACGTGGATGTGCTGACCCTGACGGCAACGCCGATTCCACGGACCCTGCATATGTCTCTGGTCGGTATCCGCGACATGAGCGTGCTGGAGGAAGCGCCGGAGGAACGTCAGCCGATCCAGACCTATGTGATGGAATATAATGAAGAAATGGTGCGTGAGGCGATCACCCGTGAGCTGTCCCGGAATGGTCAGGTGTATTATGTATACAACCGCGTCAATACGATTGCAGATATGGCAGCAAAGATTGGGAAAATGGTGCCGGATGCGAATGTGGCAGTTGCACACGGACAGATGTCGGAGAGAGAGCTGGAAAAAATCATGTTTAGCTTTATCAACGGCGAAATCGACATCCTGGTTGCAACGACGATCATCGAAACCGGACTGGACATTTCCAACGTCAACACGATCATCATCCACGATTCTGACCGAATGGGATTGTCCCAGCTGTATCAGCTGCGCGGACGTGTCGGGCGATCGAACCGGACGGCTTATGCACTTTTTGATGTATAAGCGGGACAAGGTGCTGCGGGAAATTGCAGAAAAGCGTTTGGCGGCGATCCGGGAGTTTACCGATCTGGGCAGCGGTTTTAAGATTGCAATGAAGGATTTGGAGATCCGCGGCGCGGGCAACCTTTGTGGGAGAGCGTCAGCACGGTCATATGGAATCGGTTGGCTATGATTTATATTGTAAAATGTTGAACGAAGCGGTAAAGAATTTAAAGGGCGAGGACACTGCACCGGACTTTCTTACGACGGTGGAGCTGGAGGTGGACGCTTATATTCCGGCTTCTTACATTGTTAATGAGCAGCAGAAGCTCGACATTTACAAGCGAATTGCCGGCGTGGAGACGGAAAGCGAGAGTGCAGAGATGAAAGAAGAGCTGCTCGACCGCTTCGGAACCGTGCCGAAGTCCGTAGACAATTTGCTGCGGATTGCGCTTTTGCGGGCGCAGGCGCACAAGCTTTATATTATGGAAATCAAGGGGCGTCCGGGGGAGCTGCGCTTTGTATACAGACCGGACGCACGGGTGCACGGGGAAAATATCCCGATGCTTTTCGAACAATATGGGAACAGTTTAAAGTTTTTACCTCAGGGGAATCCGGTCTTTACTTATCAGTTCAAAAGGAGTAATGTAGTGGAGAAAAACTCTGAAGACCTGCTTTCGCAGGCGGAACAGATGATAAAAGATATGCAGCGCTGCCTGCTTTAAGGGGCAGCACCGGATCAAAGGAGGAAATTAAGACTTGAAAATCGTTACACAGGTAGGAATTATCTTTTCGATTTGCTGGATTTCTCAGATTATCGAAAAGCTTCTTCCATTTTCTTTCCCAGCGAGCGTGATCGGCATGATTTTGCTGTTCATTCTGTTGTGCGTACATATTCTGAAGGTAGACCATATCCGCGAAAAAAATCGGATTTTCTGCTGGAAAATATGGCATTTCTTTTTATCCCGGCGGGAGTCAGCATCATCAACTATTTTGACGTCCTGAAAAACTGGGTGGTGCAGCTGATCGTGATCTGCGTGGTGAGTACGGTGGTGACATTTGCAGTGACGGCATACAGCATGAAGCTCGCGCTGCATTTGATGCAGAAAAAGAAAAGCGGGGGAGGGCAAAAGAATGATGCATGAACTGTTTATGTCTCCGTTTTTCGGAATCGGGCTGAGCATCGCGGCGTTCTGGGTTGGAACCTGGATCCGCAAAAAGACCGGATTGGTGCTGTGCAATCCCCCTTGTGCTTGCAATTGTGATCGTATCCGGCGTTTTACTGATCTTTAAAATTCCGTATGAGGAATATAATGAAGGCGGAGCGCTTATCAACATGTTCCTCGCACCTGCAACGGCATGTCTTGCAGTTTCGATCTACACGCGGGCAGAGCTGTTAAAGAAAAACTGGCTTCCCATCGTAGTCGGTGCGTCCTGCGGATCTCTTGCATCGATGGGGAGCGTGCTGCTGATGTGTAAGCTGTTTGGCATGGACGAGGCGATGACAGTCTCGCTCATTCCGAAGTCCGTTACGACACCCATCGCAGTCAGCGTTGCAGAGGGACACGGAGGAATGGTGCCCATTACCGTTGTTGCGGTTATTTTTACCGGCATTCTGGGAAGCATTTTTGCACCGACACTGATCAGACTTTTCCGGGTAAACGATCCGATGATCGCCGGAATTTCCATCGGCGCATGCTCCCACGCGGTGGGAACATCCAAGGCGATTGAGTTGGGAGAAACAGAGGGCGCCATGAGCGGACTGGCGATCGGTGTCTGCGGTATCCTTACCGTACTGTTTTCGATGATTTTGCTGCATTAAAGCTGGCCGCGCCGTGCGGTCAAAAACTGAGGCACGGACATAAAAATTATAGCGCGGATGTAAGAACAGCGCAGCGTCAAACTACTGCAGCGCGGGGCGCGAAATGGGGGAGAGCATGGAGAAAGTGGGAAAAAGGACAGATCGGATCAAAATGGATGTGATACTGGCGGCAGGCTGTATGCTGCGCCTGTTTTATGTGCTTTTTTCCACGATCTATGACAGACAGTATGATATCGGGATGATCGATCTGGATGCCGGGCATACGGTGACAGGCGGACATCTGGCATATATCCAGTATTTATATGAAAACTGGAAGCTGCCGGATTTTGACCCGACGAGTGTTTATCAGTTCAACCATCCGCCGCTGCACCATTATCTGTGCGCGCACTGTGGATGAAGCTTTTTGCTCTCTTTTTATTTCCAATACGGATGTGCTGGAGGAGTCAATCCAAATCGTCCCGTTTGTCTGTTCGCTGCTTATTCTCTGGTTTCTTTTGCGGATTGCAGAGCAGTTTGAGCTGACGGAAAAAGCAAAACGCTTTGTGCTGCTGCTGTTTTGCTTCCATCCGGCGCTGGTGCTGCTTTCCGGAAGCGTGAACAACGATTGCATGAGCCTGATGTTTACGGTGATGTGCGTGTACTATACGATTTTGTGGAGCCGCTTTCCGACGGCTCATAACATCTTAAAGCTGGCGGTTTCTATCGCGCTTGGTATGTTGACAAAACAGAGTGTCGCGCAGATGGCCTTTCCGATCGCGGCGGTGATGCTCTGGATGCTGGTAAGAAGTCTGGACAATGGACGAGATTGTAGGGCATGCAGCGTAGAGAGCACCCGAAATGCTGCAATTCCCGTCGTCCCGGTAAAGAAGCTGCTCGGTCAGTACGTTCTGTTTGGTGTAGTTTCGATTCCCCTTGGCATGAGCTTTTATATCCGAAATAGGATTCAGTTCCATATGCCCCTCGTGTGGATTTATACGCTGCCGGAGGATTCCTGGCAGTACACCGGAAATGTCCCGGTTTTGAACCGTTTCCTGTTCCCGGTGCCATCGGAAATGTTGGACAACTTACGTCAGTTTAAGCTGGGCTGCGGCTATAATGTATGGATGCAGATCATCCGTACCTCAGTGCTGGGTGAATGGGATATGGCGGACGACGTCGGACGCAGTGTAAAGGTGCTGGCAGTGCTTTTTGATGCTGGTCGGTGCGCTGCTGGCGCTGGCGGCATTGATGGCGTTTATTCGCGTATTTGTCGTTCGGGCAAAGCGCTTCGGCATCGATTCTGCGAGCCGGATTTTATTTGTGGTTGGCTATTTTGTGCACCTTCTCCTGTATCTGAAGTTTGCCTATGACTATCCGCAGGAATGCAGCATGCATTTTCGATATATGGAAATCGAGCTGCTGTTTCCGGCGATTGCGCTGGCGTTTATCTGGCAGGAGGGCACGAAAGAGCAGCTTGAGATGCGGCGCAGGGAGGGCGGTGCGACCGGGCATCCGGCGGTGAAAAGAGCAATATCGCAGGTGCTTTTTGTACTGCTGCTGGTATTTTGTCTGTTGAGCACGGCGATGACGGCAGTGTGGTGTCTGCTTTAAGGAAGATAGAGTACGGAGAAATCTGAATGGAAAATCGGACAGACCAAAGAGTATTCTGGCATGGAAAGCTGAAAAAAGAATCCCGTAAAACATGGCAGGCGACGGCGCTTACTGCACTTTGCAGTGTGGCGCTGTTTTGCCTGCTTTTTTCTTATAAAAAAATGTATCCCTTCGGGGATGGATCAGTGGCGATCATGGATTTATATTCCCAGTATCTGCCGCTTTTGTATCATTTTTACGATGTTGTGACAGGACAGAAAAATCTGTTTCTGGACTTTAGCGTTTCCGGCGGGGCGAATCTGTATGCGGATACGATCAATGAGGTGCTCAATCCGTTTAACTATGTTTTGCTATTGTTTGGGCGGGACAGAATTTATCAGGCGGTCAATGTGCTGGTGCTGCTTTACAGCACTGCATCTGCGGTTACAGCGCATATTTTTCTGGAAAAAACAGCATCGGGCAGACGCTTTCAGAATGTAGCGCTCGCCCTTTGCTACGCATGCTGCGGGTACATGGCGTATAACTATCAGATCATCAAGTGGATGATTTTCCCGGTGATTTTTCCGCTGTTTTGCCTGGCGCTTTTGCGTTTGCTGCGGGAGAAAAAGGGCGGCTGGTACGCTGTTTTGCTCGCATGGCAGTTGATGTTGTCCATTCAGCTCGGGTTTATGACGCTTCTGTTTTCACTTTTTGCCGGGGCGATCTGGCTCTATACCTGTGAGAGAAAAAAAACCGTACCCGAAAAATGGGGTGTATGGGAATTGATACCCTGATCGGGATTTGTATTTCGGCGGCGGTTCTGCTCCCGTCTGCGATTCTGCTTTTGCAGTCCGCGCGTTCCGGGGAAAATCTGTCCTATTTCGGTGTGATGAAACGGCATGGTTTGGATGATTTGTTTGAGAGGCTGTTCCAGATTGCAAATCCGGTACTGATCGGGCTTCTGTTTGCTTCGGGATGTTTCCGGAAACGCAAAAGGCGCAGCGCTGCGGAACGGAAACGCACAGCGCTGCAGAACGGTTCTGGCTGTATCTGACGGGATTTTTGTGGCTGACGGTATTGCTGGAACCGGCTAACCTCCTGTGGCATATGGGGTCCTATGTGTGCTTCCCGGTGCGCTATGGGTACATGGCGGTACTGAGCATGGCGGCACTTGTGGCGGTGAGAAAGGAGCGCGATGCGGATGATTTTCATACAGAAAATGTCTGCAAACATCCGGCAGGGCTCCGGCTGCGCTGTGTGCTCCTGTTGGTTGCTTCGGCTGTATCCGCATTGGGCGCTGTATGCCTGACACTCATTTGGGAAAAGCGTCTGGTGCAGGCGTTTTCCTCGCTGGCGATCAGCAAGGTGTGTCCGAAAGAAACCGCTGTGACAGCGGTTGTATTGCTGCTTGTTGGAGTATCGGCGTGGTGCGGACAAAAGGTGCTGCATGCAAAGACCTCCGGGGAAAAAACAGGAGGGGCAGGGTTCCCGGGAATGGCGGTGCTTGGAGCACTTGTTGGCGGCTTTTGTGTGTATACAATGATCTTACTGCCACCAGATTATGCGGTTCGACAGGAAAATGAAGCGGCGTACCGACAGATGACAGAAATTGCAAAGCAGGCGGAGAATGAAAACGCTGCATCCGCAGAGCTTTCGTGGCTGCTTGCGCGCGAGGCAGATCGGGACGATCTTCCGATCAACGCTGCATTGGTGGACCGGAAAGGCTCGATCAGCGGATACTTTCCGACCGAAAGCAAACAGACAAAGGCGGTTTTGGAAAGTCTCGGTTATCTTGCACCCTGGGTTTCGGTGCGTGCCGTCGGCGGAACGGAAATTTCCGATACAATGCTGCGCAATGTGTTTGTATTCTCAAAGGAAGCTTTGGGGCAGTCGGGCAGCGGCAGCGTACTTTCCAATCAGCGTGCCTGGGCAGAGCTTCTGTCTGCAGAGGATGTTGAAACGAAACATCGACAGACTTCTGAAGAAGAGCAGAGCGTGGATGTGACGACCGGTTCGAAAGAGTATACGAATATCATGGAAGTTTTCCCGGCTCAGGAGCTTGTTTTGGAGGATGGAACACTTTGTATTTCTGTGACGGACAAACAGCTTTTTGTATCTGGATGCAGGAAGAAGCGCGGATGAAATTTTTATTTCAGTCAACGGTGAGCCGGTTGAAATTCCGGAGAAAAACCAGATGGCGAGTGCACATCGGCTGATTTGGTTGGGAACTTTTGAAGCGCAGGAGGTGATGATTTCTGTTACCGACCGGATGGGGACGCTGGTCGCAGCACAGGAGATGGAGCTTGGTGCGCTGCATGAGAATGCATGGCAGGCGGCATTGCAGTCAGGAACCGCCAGAATCCTGCAGCCGTCAGAATGTTCCATTTCAGAGCGCAATGCACAAATTCATGTGAGTGTGTCTGCGGCAGAGGGAGAAACGTTGTTTGTTCCGTTTATTGCGATAGACGGATGGAAGTGTATACAAAACGGGAAAGCTGTGGATATCGAGCCGATACTTGGCGGCTTTCTGGGGATAACATTGGCAGAGGGCGAAAATAAAATTGTATTTTCGTTTGAGGAACCGGGACTGAAAGCTGGGGTTGGCATCAGCATATTGGGGTTTGCATTCCTGTTGATTCTGCTTTTTGCGAGGCAAAAAGCTGAGGCGGGATGGAAAATTGCAGCAGAGCAGAAGGAAAGGCTGAAAAATGCTTCGGTATGCTGTATCGGCTGCTGTTGGCAGTCTTTTTGCAGGAATCTATGTGGTTCCCACGATTGGAATGGTTGTTTTCTCTGACTGGAAAAATCGTGATGAAATTTTTCGGATAGTAGATAGAAATCGGACTGGAAAGGTTCTGGGATGGCATGAAAGAGAAAAAAACGGGAAAAGACAGCGGAAGGTTGCTGCACGCGGATCGCAGACTGGAAGATGGAAAATCTGCAGGCGACAAATCGGTGGGCAGGCGGCATGCCAATGGCAGGCACGCAGTCCGTGTGTCAAAATTCCTTCAGGTTACAGTGCTTGCTGCAGGAGTACTCGGAATGTGTCAGCTGCTTCTCAAAGCATGACAGAAATTTCTGAGAAAGAGCAGCCGTTATGGCAGGTATGGAGTGCGGAAGAATGTGACGCCGGATTGACGGTAGAAACCGTTGGGGAAAATCTGATTTTACAGAAAAAAGCGAAGCTGACAGCGGACAGCGAGGAAGGCAAGGACTTTCGGGCGATGTATGCGGGGGACGGAAATCATACGGACGAAACCCTGCGCTGGTCGTCGCAAAACGATTGGGGAAAACAACGATCACTGGCTGATGGCGGATTTTGGAGAACCGGTCAGCATCGGTGCAGTTCGGATATACTGGGAACGGACGAATGCGAAAAAGCTATGCGCTGGAATATTCCCAGGATAAAGAGAACTGGCAGCAGGCGTCTGTTTTTGAAGAAGCGCCGGAGCAAAAAAGAGCAGCAGATTGTGTTGAATGAGCCTGTAGAGGCGCAGTATTTTCGCCTGCATGTGACGGACGTTTTGAAAGAGGAAAGCGATTTAAGCCTGTATTATCAGAACGTCTCGGTACAGGAGCTGGAAGTGTACGGACAGTTGGAGGATTGTTTTGTGGTTGAAACACCTGTGATTGAAGCAGGGAGCCGCAGAACGCTGGAGCTCCCAACGGTGCCGGAGCCGTACAGCATTTCCTTTGGCGGTGCGGATTATGATGTGCTGGTAAATATGGACGGAAAAATCACGGACACGATCGCGGATACGCAGGTTGAGCTTGGATTTATTCTGGAAAAAGACGGAGAAATGCAGGAACTGCCGGGAATACAGACAAAGATTCCGGCATCGGAGAGGGTGGAAGTGGACGGAGAACGGGAGGAAGTACCGGAAGCCCTCTCGGCAGTGACCCTTCCAAAGGGCTTCACCGCGATGGAATGGAAGCCCGGTGGCGCGTCCACTGGAGCGGCCCACTCTGACTGGACAACCCGTTTCATCCGGGTCGTGTACCGGGACGAGGAGCTGGAGCGGACGGCACAGCTTTTTGCAACGGAGCTTTCCGGACAGTTGCTGCAGGACGTATCGGTTGAGAAGCTGGCGGATACAGAAAAACCAACGGAAGGAGATATCGTCCTGGACTTCCGGAAGGCTGTCGGGGACGGGAAAGAATGGACACAGACGCTTGGGGACGAGGGGTATGAACTGAATTTGGAAGCAGAGAGTCCGGGCGTGATTTCGATTTCAGCGCGCACGAGGCGCGGGGTGCGCTGGGGGTGTGTGGCGCTTGGACAGCTTTGGGAGGAATCAGAAGGACAGCTTCCGGCCGGCGTGCTGCGGGACTATCCGGCGTGGTCGGTCCGGGGCTTTGGAATCGACGTAGGGCGCAGACCGGTTTCCCTCGAACTTCTGTACCGCATTGCAGAAGAGCTTTCAAAGCATCAGATGAACACGCTGCAGATTCATTTGAACGACAATCAGATCATTTCCCAGAGCGATTACGATGGGACAAAAGAGGGTGCGCGACAGTTGTATGCGGGGTTTCGGCTGGAATCGGATGTGAGAAATAAAGCGGGACAGTCGATTACGTCGCAGGATCTGTATTATTCCAAAGAAGAATTTGCACAGTTTATCGAGGACGCTGCGGTGATGGGCGTTGAGGTCGTGCCGGAAATCGACACGCCCGCTCACAGTCTGGCACTTACAAAAGTATTTCCGAAGCTTGGGCTTTCCGGTGACCCGGAGAGTGTCGATCAGCTGGATTTGTCCAACCCGGCAGCGCAGAAGCTGGCAGAGACGATCTGGTCGGAATACCTGATAGAGTCGGATGCTTTTTCCGGAACGGGGACGGTGCATATCGGCATGGACGAGTATTTTGGAAATCAGAAAGCCTTTGTGGATTATATGAAAGCGCTTTCGGACTATGTGGCGGAGGCAGCGCCGGAAAAGACGATCCGCATGTGGGGCAGCCTGTCGAAGACCGGACAGGATTATTCGGGGCTTTCCAGAAAAATTCAGCTGCAGGTATGGGATACGGACTGGACAGATCCGCAGGAAAAATGTATGATGCCGGATTTTCCATCATCAATTCGCTGAGCAGCAGTCTGTACCTGATTCCGGGCGGCGGCTATGACCGTCTGGATCTGGATTTTCTGGAAAAAAAGTGGCAGCCGAACGTTTTCGAAACGCAGGAGCGAACCTGGGAGCTTCCGCGGTGGTCGAGCCGGACGCTGGGAGCCTGCTACATGCTGTGGAACGATTATGCATCGCAGGATGAAAATGAAATTACGGAGGACGGGCTGTTTGAGCGGTTCGCAGAGCCGCTGGACATCCTGGCACGGAAGTTGTGGAAATAAAGAAAAGGAGAGAAAAAGGAAAATGAAAATCATATCAGCTGTTGTATACAAACCGCAGCTTCAGACTGCTCTGGAAAAAAAGACTGCGGACGTATTTTGCAAAAATTTAAAAAAACGAAGCGGTGTTTCTTTACTGCAGTCTAAAACGTCTGGAAAAATCAGCATAGAGTTTTATAAAGAGGACAGCTGCAGCGAGGAGGTCAAAAGCGCTGTTTGACGGCATCACTGTGCCGGGCAAAGAGGGCTTCCGGATCCGGGTTATCGACAACCCGGACGGCAGCGGGCGCATCGTTGTGCTCGGAAAAGACGAGCGCGGTGAGTTTTACGGGATGGCGCGGCTTTTGAGAAAAGCAATTGTAAAAAAAAAGGCAGCATTGAAATTCCGGACGAGCTGGACAGCCTGAGCATGACGCCGCAGTATCCGCTGCGGGGACATCAGTTGGGCTACCGGGACAAAAACAATACCTACGGTGCATGGTCAAAAAAAAGGAATTCGAGGCGTATATCGAGGATCTGGCGCTGTTCGGAGCAAACGCCATCGAGCTGCTTCCGCCGAAGACGGACGACCGTTTGTATTCCGCACTTTTCCCGGAAGATCCGATGGAGCTGATGTGCGAGGTTTCCAAAATCATTCATTCCTATGGCATGGACGTCTGGTTGTGGTATCCGAATGTCGGACGCGATTATCATGATTTTGGGTGCATCGACCGGGAGATGGAAGAACGCCGGAGGGTCTTTTCTGCAATTCCTTATCTGGATGCAATGCTGGTTCCGCTGGGGGATCCCGGTTCCCTCTGGCCGACGGATGCGATGCGTCTGACAGAGCATTTTGTGGAAATTCTGCACGAATATCATCCGGAAGCGGGCGTATGGGTTGCACCGCAGCATTTTCAGCCGGAGCCTGGCTGGTACGATACTTTTTATGAAGAAATCGCAAAGGAGCCGGACTGGATTACCGGTGTGTGCTTTGCGCCCTGGGAGCAGGACAGCATCGAAGAGCTGTATGAGAAGCTTCCCGAAAAATATCGTGAAAACATTCGGAACTATCCGGATATTTCCCACAATTCGAACTGTCAGTTCCCGGTGGAAAACTGGGATATGGCGTTTGCACTGACGAGCGGACGGGAGGGCTACAATGCGCGTCCGGAAAAAATGAAAGCGATTCACAATATGTTAGAGCCGTATACCATCGGTTCGATCACCTATTCCGAGGGTATCCATGACGACGTCAACAAGATCCTCTGGGCTGATCAGGATTTTGACAGCTCGGTGACGGCAGAGGAAACGATGGCGGATTATGCAAACCTGTTTATCGATTCGGAAACCTCTGAGCAGGTTGCGGAATTTTTGATGGACGTGGAGCATAACTGGGATGGCCCGGTTCTGGAAAACGACGGAATCGATGCACTGTATGAATCCTTTACAGCATTCGATAAAACCGTATCGAAACAGGTGAAAAACAATTACCGCTATCAGATGTTAAAGCTGCGGATTCTGACGGATTACTGGACGAAACAGAAATATGCAAAGGATCAGGAGCTGGAGCAGCAGGCGCGTGCGGTGCTCGACCTGGCGGATATTACCGGAAGCGAAGCAGTTATCCGGGAGGCGCGGACGATCCTGAATCTTTCCAGGGACGTTCCGGCGGCGGAGGATGTGCTGTTTGAAATGCTGAAGCTGGCAGACAGCCTGCGGAATCTTTGTGCGGTATTCAGCTGACCGAAAACCATCACGGCGGGCAGTGCTGGATTCGCGGCGCGTACCTGCAGACGAGAAGCATGCCGTTAAACGATTATCAGTATTTGATGCAGAGCTTTAAGCGGATTGAAAAGATGCAGAACGAAAAGAACAGATGTGCAGCGCTGCATCAGCTGAACCTGCGTCAGGATCCCGGCGACGGAAATCAGTTTTGCGCGCCCGGCACTTACGAAGGCTTTTCACATGTTTCCGTATGGCACAGCTGGGAGGAAGATCCCGGATATTTAAAAACTCCATTCATCGATCACAGCGTGTATACAATGGTCGGCCTGTTGCATGAGATCGACGGCTGGTACCACGAGTTCCCGATGCCGCTGACCTGGGCGCTGAATGTGACGGTGCAGTATGGAACACCGCTGGAAATGACGTTTACCGGACTTGATCCGGAAGCTTCTTATGGGATGAAGGTATTTTATCCGAATTCGTTTTTCCGGGCATTTGTGGGACAGACCGCGTTGAAGGATGAAACGCTGGTCAATATCCGTGCCGGAAAAGTCCTGCTGGCAGACCGGATTGCGCAGAATCCGAACGGAAAATCTGTCCGCCGGGAGATAGAGGCTGGAAGCGAGCCGTTCTGGGAATACGACCTGCCGAAGGAATCCTATCAGGACGGCACGCTGAAAGTCCGTTGGGAGGTTTACGATACCTTAAAGGCGCTGGCAGTCAGCGAAGTATGGATTATGAAAAAAGAATAAACAATAGAATGCAAAAAAACCGGTCTTTTATGACCGGTTTTTTTATCGTAGTGCGCCTAGCGGCGCACGTTTCTAACGGGTTAAAGTCCCGAATCCGCCCGGTAGTGGGAAGGATATAGCCGAAAGCAAGGGTGTCCATCGTGAGATGGAATCTGAAGGAAGCTGGATGTGGGGAACCTACTAACCCACGGGCAAATCTCTGGTCTGACGAACAGGAATCTCATATGAGGTCATGCATGAGGGTAAGACTGCTATTCAAGTTGAAGCCCAATAACTACACGGAATCATGCATGATAAATGAGGCAGATGGATGGAGAGGAAGAAACGTGTGGTACCTAGGGGAGGTCTGTGTGGTACGCCTTGAAAGAGGTAACCATTGCATAAAGCAATGCTGAACGCACAGAAGTCAGCAGAGGCCATAGTAGCCAAACGGAACAAGTTCCGTTCGAGGTAAAGGACTGAATCAGTAGGAGTCTTGAGTATGACCGAGAAAGGAGGAATGACCGTCTATGGCAGAAAACATTGAAAACAATGGCTGTTCGCAGAGAGATAATGCGGAACATGAAGGGTATGTGAAAGCGTCTAGGTCATTCAATCGGATATGGAAAGAAAGAGACAGTGCACAGCCGAGACTTTTGGAAGCGATACTGTATAAAGACAACTTTAACAGAGCGTATAAGAGAGTTAAGGCAAACAAGGGAGCACCGGGAATTGATGGCATGACCATTGAAGAGGCTCTTCCATATTTTAAAGGAACATCAACAAGAGATAACTGACCGCATTTATCGTGGAAAGTATACTCCGTCTCCAGTAAGACGAGTTGAGATTCCCAAACCAGATGGTGGTGTGAGAAAGCTTGGCATACCAACAGTGATAGACCGCACACTTCAACAGGCAATAACCCAACAGTTAGTGCCAATCTATGAACCGCTGTTTGCAGAAGGCAGCTATGGCTATCGTCCGAACAGAAGTGCAAAAGATGCAATACTTAAGGTTAAGAAGTACGCAGAACAAGGCTATACATTTGCGGTAGTCCTTGACCTGTCAAAGTACTTCGACACTCTTAATCACGAAATTCTCATCAATCTTCTCCGAAAGAATGTAAAAGATGAACGTGTAGTACAGTTGATAAAGCGCTATCTAAAAAGCGGTGTAATGGAAAATGGAGTGGTCATTGACACAGAGGAAGGCTCACCACAAGGCGGAAATCTATCACCATTGCTGGCAAATGTCTACCTCAATGAGTTCGACCAGGAATTCCTGAAAAGAGGTGTTCCATGCATAAGATATGCAGATGACATCGTGCTCCTTGCAAAGAGCAAGCGGGCTTCAGAGAGACTCTTGGAAAGCAGTACAAAATATCTTGAGGAGAGGCTGAAACTTACAGTCAACCGAGAAAAGAGCCGTACGGTCAGCGTGTTTGCAATCCGAAATTTTAAATTCCTTGGCTTTGCATTGGGAAGGAACGGAAAAGGCATTTATGTCAGAGTTCATCCAAAGTCATGGAAGAAGTTTAAGTCTAGACTGAAGGAGTTATCTTCCCGTAAGCGATGTCAGTCAATCAAGCCAAGCCTTGAGAAAATCAAGGTGTATGCGAGGGGATGGCTTAACTACTACGGAATCGCAAGTATGAAGAACAACATAGATGACATCAACGGATGGCTTTATCACAGAATACGTATGTGTATATGGAAACAATGGAAATTGCCCAGAACAAAGAAGAGAAATCTGATAAAAATGGGAATCCATGAATACTATGCGAACATGGCGGCAAACTGTCGAAGGGGACACTGGTATTGTGCCAATCTGACGACAGTCAAGAAGGCCATGACAAAAAGAAAGACTGATGAACAGTGGCTTTTATGATTTAGCCACAGCCTATCAGTCTGTGCACGTCAACTATTGAAAGCGCCGTATACCGAACGGTACGTACGGTGCTGTGAGAGGACGGCGGTTAGTCACCGCCTCCAACTCGATCAGAGTTCAGAAAAGGGCAGCTTTTTGTCTTGCTTCACGGCGGCGTTTGTATTCTGCCTTGTCGAGGGGTACAATCATGCCGCAGCTTTTCGCACAGGACGCCGCGTTGTTTTTCAAGACTGACGATGGGGATAAAGAAAAGTGTTACCTGATCGAGCTGGCGGCAAAGGGTTTGGGGAGCATCATGTCCGCAGTTTTTACAGATCGCATGTCCCCATGCGCCTTCCCGCTTGAATAAGGTTCTGGTTCCGTAAGTGATCACCATTGCATACCTCCGTTTACAGACTGTTTCAGCATATCCAGTGCAGCGTTAAAGTCTTTAGATACATTCGGGCAGGCTGCAACAAGGATTCGCTGTCCGTTCTTGTGCTCCAGAGCAATGTAATTGGATGTTGTAGGATTGCCGTTTACCATGTTGCATTTAAAAACATTATAAAACTGATCGAGAGGATATACAGAAAAACCATACTGCAAATTGGAAAAGTCAAGGAGATAATGGGGAGAGACAGCGAGACCTAATCCGTCATAAAAAGCAGCGTCAGCTGACTGGAAATCCTGACAGAGCGGTTCGAACTCACCGTTTTGCATAAGCTCCTGAATACGGGTCTGAATGTGATTGCCGTTTTTCCTGAAGGAGATCAGGACAATCACACTGAGGATGAAAAAGACTGCAGCAAATGTAAAGAGCACAAGGCTGCTGCCCATCAAAGGTACGGTGGTATCGAGATAATGATCACCCAAGGTTTGCTCATAGTCGGAAAGGGAGAAGCTCAAAGCCGTTGTTGTTGAAGTAGTCTACAATGTATGCGGCAAGCTTTTTGGGTATCTTTTTTTGCTTTGACCGACAGCGGTCTGAGGAACCAGTGTTTTCAGATCGGCATCGGAAATGGTTTCATTGTAAACAGGAAAGGGACAGGAGCTCTCGGTGCTGACAATAGACCAGTAACCTTTGTCGTTTTCGGCAACATAATATTCCTTTACAGTCCTTCCGTCAGAGGTCTGCTCTGCGAAGGGTCCCATAACATAGACGATATTGAGGGAAGCATAGCCGCCGGAGGTCGGGTCAAAGGGCTGATCTTTGTGGGGGATCATAAAGATGCCGAACAGCAGAAAGAAGACAGCAGCAATCAGTAAAATCGCCGGGACAGTCCGGTTTGTTTTTCCCATTTTAAGCAGGTTCTTTTTAAAGTCTTCCATTAACGATAACGCTCCTCCCAGAGCTGAAATTGTGTGAGATTTCAGGTTGATCTGTGTCATAGGAATAGCATAACAAGTTAATAACGGAAGATAAAGCAAGAAATTTAAGCTGTGATATCAGTTTTTTTAGATAAACAGCTCGATCAGGAAAACCAGTGCGCAGCAGATCACGGATACCGGAAATAATCCGGCGCCGAGCCATGCGGCGATGATTCCGGCGATCAGGGCAACTGCACCGGAAATCGGCGACTGCGTTGCGTGCAGGATGGCTGGAAAGGTCATCACAGCGAGCGTAACATAAGGCACATAATAAAGAAACGACTGGATAAATGTGTTGCGGATCGGTTTGCGGATCAGCGTCAGCGGAAGGACGCGGATTGTATAGGAAACCAGCGCCATGACGGCGATATAAAGCACATTACGACTCATGTTCGGATTCCTCCTCCTGTGTATTTTTGACCGGGAATAAAATTGCTGCAGCGGCGGAAATCAGCACGGTGAGCAAAATCGTGCGGGTTCCGTCGGACAATGCAGAGATTCCGGGCACATAACTGCCGAAAAAGCTCAACGCAAAGCTGATGACGATCAGGACAGCAACGACTTTATTTTTCCGTGCCGGGGGAATGATGATTGCGAGGAACATGCCGTAAAGGGCGACGCTGAGCGCACTGACAGCGCGCAGCGGAAGCGCATTTCCTGCCATGATGCCGAAGGCTGTGCCGAACGCCCATGCAGGAGCGGCAAGCAAAATCGCGCCATAGGTATAGAACGGATTCAGGCAGCCGGGGCGGGAAATCGTGATGCCGAACAGCTCGTCCGTTACATCATAAGCGATAATCAGTCTGTGGAAAAAACGGTGTGCCGGGTGCAAAGCGCTGCGCGAGCGCACAGCTCATCAGCAGATACCGCGCATTTGCGATCAAAGTAATAAGCGCTACCTGGAAAAGCGTCGCATTGGCGGCGATTAAGGTAAACGCAGCATATTCGCCGGCGGAAGCATTGTTTAACAGACTGGCAAAAAAGCCCTGCAGCGGCGTCAGACCGGCGTTTCTTGCGGCGATGCCGAGGGAAAAGGAAACGGCAAAATAGCCCAGTGCGATGGGAACGCCGTCGCGCATGCCGTTTAAGAAAATCCTGCGGTCGAACACCCAGGCGGGGCGGCCGGACAGCCGGGAGGTTTCGGAACTGGAAGTCATGATAATAGAAGTCCTTTCTTTGGTGCGTGTGAACTGCACACCAATGGCGTGCAGAATTTATTATAGCGCACCCTATCTTTGAAAAAAAGAGGAAAAAACTGAATTTACATAGAAAATAGAAGGTTTTTTTCTACAGGAAATGATTGACGGAAAGGAAGAAAGAGACTACTATAGAACAGATAAAAATTTATAGGAGGTTCATAATGGAGGAGAAAAGTGTGGCAATTAAAGACGCCAGAACACTTGGTGTACCGAAGATGCTGCTGTTAGGTCTGCAGCATATGTTCGCAATGTTTGGTGCGACGATTTTGGTACCGATTCTGGTCAACAACTATTTTGAAGGAGAAGGGCTTTCCATTCAGGTAACCCTGATCTGCGCGGGTCTGGGAACGCTGTTCTTCCACCTGTGCTCCAAGCTGAAGGTACCGGCTTTCCTTGGTTCGTCCTTCGCATTCCTGGGCGGTTTTGCTACGGTAGCAAATCTGAACACCGGAATTTTCGCAGACATGACCATGGGAGAAAAGCTGCCTTATGCCTGTGGCGGTATTGTTGTAGCTGGTTTGTTGTATCTGGTGCTTGCCCTGGTCATCAAGCTTGCAGGTGTACATCGCGTTATGCATTATCTGCCGCCTGTTGTAACCGGTCCGATTATCATCTGTATCGGTCTGTCCCTTGCACCGTCTGCAATCTCCAACGCATCGACCAACTGGCTGATTGCCCTGATTGCACTTGGAACCATTATCGTATTTAACATCTGGGGCAAGGGAATGTTCAAGATCATACCGATTCTGATGGGCGTTGTGGTTTCCTATGTTGTTGCAGCTGTTTTAAATGCAATTGGCCTGACAAATCCGGACGGGAAGCGCTATCCTGGATTTCTCCAACATTGCATCTGCATCCTGGGTTGGCCTGCCGCCTTTCCAGCTGTGCAAATTTAACCTGACTGCAATTTTAGTTATGGCTCCGATCGCGCTTGCTACCATGATGGAGCACATCGGCGATATGTCCGCGATTTCCGCAACAGTCGGCGAAAACTTCATCGCTGATCCCGGTCTGCACCGCACTCTGGTAGGCGACGGTCTTGCAACCGCTCTGTCCGCTCTGGTTGGCGGTCCTGCAAACACCACCTACGGTGAGAACACCGGCGTTCTGGAATTAAGCCATGTACATGATCCCCGAGTGATCCGTATTGCAGCTGTATTCGCAGTAATCTTAAGCTTTATTCCGAAGATGGCTGATGTAATCGGCTCCATGCCGTCCGCAATCATCGGCGGCGTAAGCTTCATGCTGTATGGTATGATTTCCGCAATCGGTGTCCGTAACGTAGTAGAGAACCATGTAGACCTGACCAAGTCCCGCAACCTGGTTATCGCAGCAGTAATCCTGGTATGCGGCCTGGGCTTCTCCAGTGGTCTGACCTTTACGGTATTCGGCACCTCCATCACACTGACCGGTCTTGCACTCGCAGCGCTGGCAGGTATTATCCTGAATGCAATTCTGCCTGGCAATGACTATGAGTTCGGTAAGGATTTAAAGGGTGATATTAACAGAGGCGTTACCCTGAAACCCAATCCGGAAGAAATTAAGTAAAAATCGAAGGCGCGCCCCGTTATAAGAGGTGCAGAGGAACAGCCCCGACAGTTTTCAAACAATAGAATGCACGCTTGGCGAGCATTCTATTGTCATGAATAAAAACTGTCGGGGCTGTTTTTTGTTTCATAGGAAAATGCGTCCTATGAAAATAAAAACGCTTCGCGAGAATGTGCCAAGGCACATTCTTTTTTTACATCAGCTTACGGAATAATGCGGTCAGATCTTCGATGCTTGCATCCTTCGGGTTGCCGGGTGCACATGCATCTGCATGGGCAGATTCTGCCAGGAACGGAAGATCCTCTTCCTTGATGGCTTCGAGCTTGGACGGAATGCCGACATCCTCGGAAAGCTTGCGGACAGCATCGACCGCAGCTTTACGGTAAGCAGCCTGATCCATCTGATCAACGCCTTCTACGCCCATTGCGCGTGCGATTTCACGGTATTTTTCACCGGTGCAGTCTGCGTTGTATTCCATAACGATCGGAAGCATCATTGCGCATGCAACGCCGTGAGGGGTGTCATAAACAGCGCCCAGGGTGTGTGCCATGGAATGAGCGATGCCGAGACCGACATTGAGAAGCCCATGCCTGCGATATACTGACCAAGAGCCATGCCTTCACGGCCTCTTTGGTGTTAGCAACGGCATTGTGCAGGGATTTGGAAATGATTTCGATTGCCTTTAAGTGGAACATATCATCATGTTTGGTGGTGTAGCGCCTTCGATTGGTGTGGGTCAGAGCATCCATACC
>VOFJ01003081.1_pt1 | contig 170321 bp, 321 predicted proteins | sample 5384081 | NCBI WGS metagenome assembly VOFJ01 (sample SAMN12384729, study PRJNA508395) | human gut metagenome | isolation source: healthy gut I | host: Homo sapiens
CGATTAATGGCATTATGAAAATGATATACTCCTACTATCAATGATAATAATAGTTTGTCTTTTTTTGCTATTCCTTGCGTTCCATATATTAGTGCTAATGAAAAAAGCATCCATAGATAGACTTACTGCAATTAAAAATATTGTTATTATTTTCAATCTTATCACCTATCTAAATATATGTATTGATTTTTTTTAAAATATTTTGTTTATTTGTTTTACTAACCATGATTTATATTCTATGTCTGTTTTATTTTGTAAATCTACTAAGCATAAATTAGGAAACAAAAAACACCACCAATTATTTCCTTCTCCATTACCAATAGTTATTACGATTGATTCGTAATATCCTTCTTTATATTTTATATTGCGATACTCTTTAGCAGGAAAATAATTATATCCAAAGTTTATTTTATAACTCATATCATAATTATTTTCTTTAAATATATTTCCTATGTCATTATCTAGATTTTCTATATTTGCATTTATTAAAGTTCGAGCTTCTTTTTTAAGTCGCTTGCTTCTTCTAGCAAAGTATAGGTGTTTTCTTCTAAATATTTTTTACTTTTATTTTTTATATTTTGATCTACTGAGGTATTACTATTTGGAATAACTCTTAATCTAATAGCACTATCTGGTATTACTACTTCATTATTTTTAATTTCTAGATATATTAATGTTGATACAATTAAAGTTAATATGATTATAATTTTTTTTCATAAAAAAATATCACCCTTTCTTTTTTAAGTTATGAGTGATATTTGTCTTTTTTATTCTTATTTTTTGTAATTTTATTATTATTTGATAGTCATTTGTTGTATCAATTTCTTCTAATGAGACATTATAGCCAGCCTTTTTAATATCTGCTACTGCATCTTGTGCTAGTTTTATTGCTGTTGCATATTTTATTTTTGATATATTATTTACATTATTATTTTCTTTCTATTTTAGGAATTTCATTATTAGTTAGAATCATATTATCATTTTCTTTTTTTTTCCTTTTGTGGCGTTTCTACTTTTTTAAATTTTCTTCTGGTGTATCTAAACTATTTATATTTATAAAATCAATATTTTTAGTTTGAGTATACATTTCTGATTTTTGTTCTTCATGTGTTGGTGGCTCATTAGCTTCATATAGTGGATTTTGCGTCTTGTCAATAGGAATTGTTAAATCTATGTTATGTTCATTGCTATTTGAAATTGGTGGTGTTTCTTTAGTAATTCCAAGTAGATTTTAATATATTCATCGGTATCCCTACATTTATTCTTTCATTAATTATTTTATTTAATACTTGCTTTTGTAAATCTTCATCTTTATTTGTAGCAAAACATCTTGCATGACGCTCAGATATCAAATTGTTCATTAGTGCAACTTGAACTTCGTTTGTTAAAACAAGTAAACGCATTTTATTTGCAATAGTTGACTGACTTTTTTACCCATTCTCTTGGCAAGTTCATCTTGCGTGAAATTACCCATATCTAATATTTTTTATATGATTTGGCTTCTTCAATTGCCGATAAGTCTTTTCTTTGAATATTTTCAATTAGAGCAAGTTCTGCGCTAGTTTGATCATCCATTGAACCTACGATAGCTGGTACTTCAGTAAGACCCGCTAGTGTTGAGGCTTTATATCTTCTTTCTCCAGCTATGATTTCATATTTGCTTCCTAAATCTCTTAATATTAATGGTTGGATTATTCCATGCTCTTTTATGGAACTTGCCAATTCATTTAATGCCTCTTCATCAAATGTTAATCTTGGCTGAAATCTATTAGAATGATATCTGATAAACGTACCATTACCACTTCTTTATTCATTCTCATACTGTTACCCTCTTTTCACTTCTTCTACACTAATATAATAATACAATAAAAATTACTTTTTTTACAAGTAATTTTTGATATTTTATTTTAGGTATTTGTTTATTTTATTCAACATTTCTTCTTTATCTGATGATTTTATTATGTAATCAGTAAATCCTTCCCCTGTAAATAACTATCATCATAATCATATTTATTATCTTTTTTTGTTAATAATATTACTTTAATATTAAAGTTTCTTATTTCTAATAATTTTCGCATAATTATATGTCCATTTTGTGGTTCTAACTCTTCATCTAATAATATTAAGTCATATTTTTCTTTGTTTCTTATTTTTTCTAATCCTTCTTTTTCCTAGTTTTACACTAGTTAGTTCTATATTTGTTCCACTTAATATTTTATTAAATAGTTTTTCACTTGATGGACTATCATCTATTAATAATACTTTCTTTTTATCATAAATATTATCGTATTTATTTATATCTGTATCTATGGTATCATACTTTTGGTCTAATATTATTTTTATGGTTGTTCCACTTCCATAACTACTACTTGGTACGATTGTTCCATTCATTAGTGTTATTAATCTTTTAGCATTATATAAGTTATTATTTAGATTATGATTATCTTCTCTTTCTTGTTTCTTTGTGAATATTTTATTTAGCTGTCTTCGGCTTTCATTCCGGTTCCAGAGTCTTCGACTGATATTATTAATCTAACTATATCTCCTTTTATAATATTATTTATATTAAACTCTATATATCCATTATTGGTGTATTTAATACTATTATCTAATATTATGGTTAATACTTTCTTTAGATTTATTCCATCACCATACAAATATTCTGGTATATCACTGGCTATGCTTACTCTAAAGTCTAGATTTTTATTTTGAGCTTTGGGCTTGTATATTCCTACAAGTTCTTTTAACAATCTTTTTATATTATATTTTTCATTATATATTCTAACACTAGCACTATCAATACTTGATATATCTAATATTTCATTTGTCATAGTAGTAAATTTGGCAGTACTTCCCTTAATATTTCTAGCGGAATTATTTATTTCTTCAACATCAATTTTTTTTATTATCTGTTTCATCTAATATGTTATCTGTTTTCTTTATCGATATCTTTGGTTATACCTCTTATCTCATTTGTCATATTATACAAAAAAATAGTGTTTTTTCTTCATTAGCATTATCGCTTATTACTTTGGCTTTATGAACTTCATCTAACATTTTCATATCAGGATTTTCAATGGTAAAGTACATAATAATTGTTATAAATGTTTCAGTTGCGGTTATTAATAATAATCCTGGATTTTGTTTTTGAATTACAACTACTATTAAGGTTAAAACTATAAATAAAACTACCGGTATACATTTTCTGCTTTTTTTAATATCTGATAGTTTTTTTTATTATTAATATTATCAAGTTATTATTAATATAGCTGTTAATGCATAAATAAAGTTGGCACTCGGCCCATACGAATAAACAATTTTATTTTCATTATGATAGTATAATGGTAGTACATATACAATAAATGATATTAAAATATATAGTACTGCGAGTAATGGTCTACTTTTTTTTTATAAGTCTCCTTATAACTTTTTTTCTTTATTTTTCCTTGTTATTACAATAACATATCCAGTAAAGAAAAAGTTCCCATGTAATAAATAGTAGCAATAATGTTTTAGATATAAGATCATTTATAAATGGCATCATATCTTTATAAAGTATAGTAAAATAGCACATTACTGCTAAAGAAACATTTAAAATATTTGTTATTATTAACGATGAATATATTTTTGTTTCTATTGTTTTAACATTTTTCCTTTTAAAATATATTATTGTTAACATTAAACTATAGAAAAAACTGCACAATGTAAAAAAAAAATTATTAGCCATTTAATCACCTACTCTGCTAAAGTAATTATAACATAATAAAATTAAAAAGAGAATTATTTTTTGTTCTCTTTTTTACTTTTACATTATTATTTTTCTCTATTATGAATGTTGATGCTTTATTTTCATCAGAAATGTTTTGTTTACTTACTAATTCATTGATATATGTTGTAAGTTTTCTATCATAATCTACTTTTTCCATTCATTGTATAAGGAATCTCATCTAAAGCAATGTAATATTTTGCTCTATCTCTTGGCTGTAATAGTTCTTTACATTTTGCTTCTATTTTGTGAAGAATTAACTCTTTTTCTTCAGTAGAAATATTTTTTATTTTTAAAAAGAAACACATAGGCAAGCAACACTTCCGTGAGCATATAGTCTGCTTGGAGAACCCACTACAACTGGTAGTTCTACCTCTTCAAATGAAGCCGCAATAGATTCTATTTGACTACTTGGTATATTGTGCCCATCTGGTCTTACTACCACTCTTTTTTCTCTGCCTTCAAAAAACATATAACCATCAGCATCTATCATAAATATGTCCCCTGTATTTATCCAAACTCTTCCATCTTTATCAGTATACATTATTTTGTCTGTAGCCTCCTGATTATTGTAATATCCTGCGGTTCTCGATTTTGAGTATATGAAAGCGGTTCCTTTTTTCTCCATAATGCAATTCTTCACTATCAATATCGTATCTTTTTTCTGGATCATTTAATCTTGGTAATACTTTAACTATATTTTTTTGAAAGTGGTATACCAACACTTCCTAACTTATTTTTAGCATCTGTTTTAGTAAAACTGCCACAAGAAGCTATCTCTGTCATTCCCCAGCCTTTTAATACTTTTTTGCATTACTTCCATGTTCTTTAAAGAACTCTATAGCTTTCTTTTTCTATTTCTTTATCTAAGTGATCTCCACCTATTATTATACCTTTTTAAAAATGATAAGTCCTTTTTTATAGTTCATTAATATTAATAGGAAATTAGGTACTCCCCATAATGTAATTAGGGTGGTACTTATCTATTAGTTTTCCTAGTAGTTTTGGTGCTTTATCTAATGTAAATGTTGGTATCATTAATAAATGCTGGCCTTGACAAAGCATATCATGCATACCTATTACTAAACCATATGCAATGAATGGTGGCATTATCAATAAAAACTTATCACCAACTTCGTTTTTTAATGATTGCTTTTTGAAAATAACTTAAGGCATTAAATGCTTCATTAGTTAATTTTACTCCTTTTTGGTTTTCCTCCTTGATGTTCCACTGGTATACTCTATAACCGCTAAATCATTTGGTGTGAATTCTGCTACTGGTACATCTTCTTTACCTTCTGCCTCATTTATAAAATCGTTCCATTTGGTGTATATACTTTTTTCTTTTATTACTGATTTTTTCTTAATAGGCTACTTTTTTACTGAATTAGCTGCTGGTACTGTTACTACATCTTTAACATTTGTATCTTTTATAATGGTGGCTATTTTTTTTCTTCGGCTTTATCTATTACTACTGCAAAGGTTGATTTAGAATCTAACATATATTCTTTAATTAACTCTTTATTAATTCTAGGATCAATAACATTTACTACTGCACCTATTTTGTTTAAAGCATATATTGCAAATACTGTTTCTGGTGTATATGGCATACAAACTGATACAACATCGCCTCTTTTTTATACCACGATTGCTAAATGCAATAGCTGCTTTATCAATATTTTTAATAAGTTCAGCATAAGTTATTTTATTATTGTAATATTCTATAGACGTGTCTTCCCTAAAACTTTTACTTGATTCTACTAAATCCATATAAATTCTTCTTTTTTAGGTATTATACTAGCAATCTCTTCATTGCTATAATTAATTAACCAAGGTCTATCTATACTTGGTTTACCAGTTAATGGTCCAAGTCTTTCACCAGTTAATAATGTTCTAAGATACAAATCTCTTTCTATATCTTCTAATTCTAAATTTTTATTTTCTTTTTCCATATTAATTTACCTCCCCTCAAAATCAGCATTAGTGTATCATAAAAATACATATTTTTCAAGTGTTTTTTACCAAAATCGTTCTTGATAGAGACCTAGGCTCTAGCAAGCCTCCTTGAGACCTTAGGCTCAAGGGGATACAAAAAAAAGAAGTAACTATTTACTTTCTTCAAGTGTTACTTCTGTCTTTAATTCTTTACCATTTCTATTATATGTAACTGTTATTTTATCTCCAGGAGCGTGTTTATATAGTTCATATCTTAATTTAGCTACCTGATGATATATCATCATTTTCAATCTTAGTGATTATATCACCTTTCTTAATACCTGCTTTATCTGCTGGTGAGTTAGATTCAACATCCACTACTGCTACTCCGGCTTTAACATTATCAGGTATAGTTATTTTAGCCTGCCATAAGTAATAACTATTAGTTATGTCTAGCATACTAACACCAATGTATGGTCTCTTTATACTTCCACCTTTTTCTATTGTTTCAGCATAGTATAGAGCATCTTCAATTGGTATTGCAAATCCCATTCCTTCAACACTATAACTTGATGTACCACTGGTTTCTTGAGTTAATTTTAATGAGTTAACACCAATTACTTCACCATTAACATTACATAATGGTCCACCACTGTTACCAGGATTTAAAGCTGTATCAGTTTGTAATACTTTCATATAGTAATCACTAGTAGTTCCATTTAAACTCACTTCTACTAATCTATCTTTTTTCCTGATAGTATTCCTTTAGTTACTGTACCACTATAGGTATCTCCTAGAGGAGCACCTACTGCAAATACTGTGTCTCCTAATTTCATATTTTCTGTGTTTCCTAGTGTTGCTACTTGCTTTATACTTGAAGTAGATACTGTTAATACTGCTATATCAGCATATGTATCTCCTCCTAGTATTTTAGTATCTGCTGAGGTACCATCACTAAAGATTACTTTAGCAGAATCTCCACCTGATACAACATGATTATTAGTCATTATGTAAGATGTTGATCCTTCTGTTTTTATATACAAAGCCTGTACCTGTTGATACCAATGTTTCTCCTTTATAACTAGCCACTACTACAGTAGCATCATATACTTTATCAACTGCTGCTGATATACTATTTTCATTTATTGTATAATTTCCTCCACTACCAGAAGTTAATATTGTTTCATGACCTAATTGTTTTATAACTAAATACGACCATGCTGCACCTCCTATAAAAGCTACAAATACTAGTAATGGTATTAATATTTTTTTTTTTTCATTTATTATCACCTTCCTATTATATCTATGTAATCTTTTGGAAATCCCATTCTATCTAATATTTTATTTATTGGTATGATATCTATTCTGCCATCTAGTAATTCTATCTCATATTCTACTTCTTTCATCATCAGTCTAAAATTACTTTCATTAAGTAGTATTTTAAAGATAATTATTACTGCGAATAAGTCATTCTTACCATAAATGTATTCACCGTCCATCTTTGGTATATTCATATATTCATGATATTCGGTATCTGGTACTACTCTTTCGGTACGATGTTCAAATACAATATCTTCATGAGCGCATAGATTACGATAGTTAGATAATATTACTAAAATATCCTCAAGGAGTGATGGCGTAGTATTAAATACTTCCGCTATTTCTATTTTATCTTCTTCTTTTAATATTGTATATAGTTCACAAACAATACCGAACGATAATACTTTTACTAATACCCACATTGGTATGTAACCATAGTTATTCATATAGTGCATAGTGGCAGCATGGGGTACCAACATTTATTCTTATTTGTCTTTTTCATTTTATCTATTAAATCGTGCACTCTTCGCGATTTACTATGGTCATTGGTAAAGTTTTTAGGATTTAAATAGTCCTTCTCTTTATAACCATATTTTTTTTAGATAGTTGATATGATAGAACCGATTTTAATTGATTTTCGATAACTAAAACATTTTTAAATATTATATTTCTAAAATTCCTATCAAATGTGAATAATGAGTAAACTTCTGAAAATGTTGTACCTGGGATAAATTTTCTTTCTTTAGAAGAGATCATAAACACATGACGATATCCCATTAAAAAGAAGTAATTTTCTCTCAGCAATATTTCTTTAGCTGTTTCTTCATCTTCAATTATGAGATTTTTTTTTTCTTTCAGTATTTCAATTTGTTCATCTATTGTTTTAAAATTCTTTTTCCATTTGTACTCATCCCCATTATTCTGTAATAAAGTATACCATAGATTTGAAAAAAAATTGATATATATTTTTTTGATAAAAAATGATATAATTATTTAGGAGGCGATAAAATGCCAAGTTCAGTGACACATAGTTATTTTGCTAGTGATGTATGTAATAAATTTAAAAATAAAAGTAAGATTAATTTGAATTATTTAAAGGTCTTTGGACAAGGTCCTGACCCTTTTTTTTTATGATTTTCATCTTTCTAGAAAGGCTAAAGAAGTACACAAAATCAACACTTCTATGCAGCATAGTCTAGTTAATAAACATTTTGTTACACTAATTAATTATATTAATAAAATGAATTATAATGATAATGTTATGGTTATGTCTTATTTATATGGACAAATATGTCATTTTATTCTTGATAGTACTATTCATCCTTTTTTACTATATATATGTCTGGTAGATATGATGAAAAAGATAAGAATACTTATAAATATAATGGTATGCACGAAAAGATGGAATACTATACGGATATATATCTTATTTATCAAAGAGAAAATATTATGCCAAAAAAAATATATAAAGTATATAATGAAATATTTAAATTTGATGAATTTAATGATGAACTAAAGGATACTATTGATAAAGTTGTTAAAGAGGTATATAGCTATGATAATGTTAGTACTATTTATTATAAGTGTTTAAAGGATATGAAGAAGTTTTATCATATATTTAATTATGATAGATTTGGAGTAAAAAAAAGAGTGTTTATTCTATTATGGATGCAGTATGTGGTGATAAGGTTGTTAAGAAGAAAGAATTATCCTTTGATGTTAATCCTAATAGTCATTTAGAATATTTAAATCTTGATAATAATACCTGGAAGCATCCATGTACTGGTGAAGAATTTAATTATTCCTTTTTTGATTTATACGATATGGCTTTAGTTAAAACTGTCAAAATTATTAATGAAGTTGATAAGATGTTAAATGATAAAAAATAGATAATAAAAGAATAGAAAAATTATTTGGTAATCTCGATTATGGTACTGGCATGGACTGTGATTTGGAGATGGAATATAAATATTTTAAATATTAAAAAAAGAATATACTCTTTAATTATTATTGTAGTTTAAAGTATATTCCTTTTTTTATTAATATATTGGATGATGTATAATCTAATGGTACATATATCCTTTTTTTAGTAAGTCTTCAATTACTATCATATTATAGTTTGCTGCGAATAAAAGATTTATTAAAAATAACATGGCAACTGTTAGTAATATACCTAATTTGAATGGTATAAATGTCATTATTAATGCTGATACCGCCACCTCTGTTAGGAGCATAATATAATACATTTTATAGTTTTTCTTTTTAGTGGATATAGAAATCCTAAATATAACATTTCTTTTACAAAGCCATAATCACATTCTACTGGAGGTGTATATTCGTCATATTTTAGATATATCTTTTTTGCATACTATCACCTATTATGAGTATATACTATTTTTGATTTTTTTTTGAAAGTGTTTTTTTTTTTTTTGGAAATAAATTTCTATGGAATCTGAGATTGATGATATTAATTTATCTTGATACTCTTTGTTTCGCAGTAGATAGCTATCATTTGGATTAGAAATAAAGCCTGCTTCAATAAGAACTCCTGGTGATGTTATGTGTTTATACATATAGTAAGTATTATTTTCTTTTTTTATTTCTCTTACATTAGATATGCTTTCTTTTAAATGGTTCGTTATTGTTTCGGCGATTAGTTTGTTTTCTTCGTTTTTAGTAGTATAAAATACTTGAAGTCCTCTCCATGATGAATTTGTTACAGAATTTAAATGAATTGATATATACATATTAGGAGATATTTTATTTATATATTTAGCTCTGTTATAAAGATCACTTCTTTTTCTATTAACAGTAGTTGTGGATAAGTCCTTATCATCCTCTCTTGTTAGATAGACAGTGGCTCCGCATGAGAAACTAACTCTTTTTCTAGTTTTCTTGTTAATATTAGATTTAAATCTTTTTCTATTATTTGATTACCAGTGGCTCCAGCATCAACATCACCATGACCAGAATCTAAAATTATTACCTTACCTAACAAATTCATACTATTTACACTAGCAGTTACTTTAGGAAGAGTTATTGTTATAAGAAAAAAGCATATTAATATTAATAGTTTATATTTATTCATATTACACCTATTAATATATATGCTTTTTTATTATTCAAAATAACTATCTCCAATAAATTCTCTTAGTATTGATGTTTTTGGTACTGATTCGCTTGGAATTGGTAAAACGAATTTTAATAGTTCTATTAATCTTTGAGCAGTTTGATACTCTGGATCATCTTCTTTTTTATGGAAAATAATAATGGCTCTGCATATGTTTTTAAAACTGATAACTCATATGCTAGACTGGTATTAAATAAGGCATCTGCATTGTCTTGATATGGAAAGACATGCTTCTCTTCACCACTTCTAACTTTCATCCAAGTACCAAGTGTTACTGATGGAGAATATCCTCTCGTTCTATTATCTCTTACCATTCTTCTTAATAATCTTAAATCTGTCATACTTATTCTATTATCATTATCTATATTTAGGTAAGTTAATGGGCTTACATATATTTTAAATTTCTTTTTCTTTGGAATGTTGGTTAATAATTCTTCGTTTAAGGCGTGTAATCCTTCAATTATTAAGATGTCGTTTTCTTTTAGCTGAACTGTTCTTTTTTATACTCTTTTTTGCCATCAATGAAATTAAATGTTGGAACTACAACTTTTTTGTACCTTTTAGTAATTTACTTATTTGACTATCAAATAGTTTTATATCTACCGCTGTTATTGATTCGAAGTCTGGTTTTCCATCTTCTCCTAGTGGGGTTTCCGCTCTTTCATGAAAGTAATCATCTAATGATAAATGAGTCGGGTTTAGTCCTAGACTTTTTAAATATAAAGATAATTTCATAGCACTAGTAGTTTTTCCTGAACTTGATGGTCCTGATAATAATATTATTTTATAGTCTTCTTTGTTTAGAACTATCTGCTCTGCTATACCTAAGTAATTTATAGTCTTGCATTATTTCTGATAGCTGAATGATATCTGCTGGTTTATTACTGGTTATATAGTCATTTAACTCTCCAATATTATTTATATTTAAATTGTTACCCCATGCTGAGTATTCTTCAAGAGTATTGAAATAGTTAGTATGATGGGTATATCTTTTTTACTTTTTTTTATTATCATATATTGATGGAAAACGTACTACTATTCCTTTATCTTTTATTAATGATAAATCAAAGTATTTTAGTACTCCTGTTGATGATGGAAGATCTCCTACTATATAATTATAGTTTTCATCTAATTTATATAATGATACATATTTTGATGTATCATAAAATAATGTTTTAGCTTTATCTTCTCTTTTGATACTTTTAAAATATTCTATTGCTTCGTACTTTGTTGTATCCATTTTGGTAAATGGGATGTTTTTAGAGACTATTTCTTTCATTTGTTTTTTTTATTTCTAACACATCTTTATCTTCTACTTTTTTTTTATCTATCTTACAGAATATTCCTTTATCAATAGAATGTTTTACTATTACTTTAGTATCTTTTCCTAGGACATTATTAGTAACATAGATAAATAAATATAATAGTCCTCTTTCATAGATTCTATTTCCTTCAAGAGTATTTATGTCATATATTTGTAGTGTAACGTTCTTTTTTAAGTTCTGTTTCTAAATCCACTTTTTTATTGTTATACTTTATTAATATGGCATCTTCTCTTTCTTCTTTAGACATTTTATTTAATATTTCTTTTTTACTTTTTATACCCTTTACATATTCTTTTTTTTTCCATTATTTAATGTTATTATTATTGTTTGCATGTACTTCCTCCTTCTACTTTATAATTTAATTATACCATATAAGTGCATTTTTTGTCATACTTTTTTAGGTATATTAAACTACATTATATATTATACTATTTGTAGGTGATAAATATGAACTTAGTTCCAACTATTATTGAGAAGAATGAAACGGGAGAAAGAGCTTATGATATCTATTCTAGATTACTTAAAGATAGAATTATTATATTAAATGGAGAAATTACAGATAATAGTTCTAATATAGTGGTAGCACAGCTACTATATCTGGATAGTTTAAATAATGATGATATTAGTCTATATATTAATTCTCCTGGTGGTTCTATTACAGCAGGGATGGCTATATTTGATACGATGAATTTTATTAAAAGTGATATATCCACAATATGTGTTGGTATGGCGGCTTCAATGGCGGCATTTCTATTATCTTCTGGAGAAAAAGGCAAGAGATATATTCTTCCTAATGCAGAAGTTATGATTCATCAGCCTTTGGGAAGGGCTCAAGGACAGGCGACCGAAATTAAAATAGCTGCTGAAAGGATATTAAAATTAAAGAAGAAACTCAATAAGATCCTTTCTGATAATACTGGTAAAGATATCGATACTATTGACAATGATACGGAAAGAGATTATTTTATGGATAGTGATGAGGCACTAAATTATTATGGTATTGTTGATAAGGTATTAAAAAAAGCTAGCTGATGCTAACTTTTTATTTATTGTACTTTTAGTATTTCCTGTTTTGGTATATCCTTCAACATAATTATCTGCTGACCAAATTACGTCTCTATTTTTTTGAATATATCTATAATAAGTAATGGTATCATAACCTCCTTCTGGTTTAGTTGTTACTATGTCTCCTGAATTAAATTTTATGGTAATCTTAATTGGAACTAAATACTTATCTTTAATATTTTTAATACCCTCTAGTGATTTTATGTTTACTTTTTACATTTATGTAGAATGTTCCCTTATAATAATATGGTGTTAACTTGTAAGTAAAGTTGTTTTCTTTTAATGAATATTCTTTAATATTATCTATAGTTAAACTGCTATCTTTTACCACTGATATACTCTTATCAGAAGCAAATTCTTTTTCATCATTATAATAAGAAGATTCCTTAATAGTAGTAAGGTAGTATTTACTATTTGGTACATCATTTTAATTTTAATCTATATTCAATAGTGTTATCTTTAATATCTTTTTTATTTATTATTCCTAATGAGTAATATGTTTTTTTCGGCAGTGGCATAATATTCATATTTATTTTCAATATTATCTCCTGTTTTATTACCTTTCATCCACTTGGTATATGTTGTCCATTCTTTTACATATTCGTAATAAGTAACTCCAGTACTTTTATTACTATTGTTAGTACTATTATTACCATCGGTATTATTATTTTTTGTATCATTATTCTTGGTGTTATTATTTTTAGTATCAGTAGTGCAGTTTTTGCAATCATTAAAACTGAACTTTCTAGTAATGGTGTTTTTCTCTTTACCACACTCTAATCTTGTTTCTACCTCATAGTTATCTTTCTTTCTAGTAATTTTTGAATAACTATCTTTGGTATCACATTTTCCACCTTCACTTGTTTTAACAGATACGATTAATTCTTTTTCTATCATTTCACCAAGTGTCACTTTAATACTTTCTCCCTTGTTTAGTAGGCAAATCTATATCTTTAAAATATTTAACTGCTACTGTTTCCATATTATTGATATTGTTTTTAAATGTATCAGATAATTTATTTCTATTTATTAGTTTTGATACTAACCAAACAATTATTAATATGAAAGCAAATGCTATTACAATTTTAATAAATAGACTTAACCAGTTTATTTTCTTTTCATCTTCCATAACTAAAACCTCCCTTTGGAATTATATTGCTTCAATGAATAATATAATTAAAAATATTATTATGAGAATGATTATCAGTACTATTTGCCGTGCTAGTGTGCTTATTTCTTTTACTAGTTTAATAATCTTGTTATCAAGCATACAATACCTTCCCTAAAATTGCTTCCTATTATAGCATACGACTAGCTAGTTGTCAATATTTAGATGTACTATTGTACAACCATCATTTAGTCCATCAGTATAATACCTTGATACTTCTTTTCTTTTTAGAAAGCGTTTCATGTACTGAGGACCTAACTAGTCCTTTTTCCCTTTCCGTGTATTATTAGTATTTTTTTATTTCTTAATATTATATTATCATTAATAAAATCATTTGTTGCTACTCTAGCTGACTCTATATCATAACCATGTAAATCAATAAATGGTAAATTTTTTTTATAAATATATCTTCCATAGTTCATTCTCCTCTAGATATATATATTATACCAAATATTAGTTATTAATTAAAGTAAAAAGATTACTATTTTGGTAATCTTATTGTTACTTTTTGTTCCTACACCCTCTTTTTGATGTATATATTAACTCACCATTGTGGGCTTTATTATCTCATTAGATAAACATACTCCAAGTCCGCTACCATTTAATTTAGTAGTGAAGAACATTGTTTTTAATTGCTTTAGTGTATCTTCACTCATTCCTATACCGTCATCTTCAATAATAATATCAATATGTCTTTTTATAAATATTGCTTGATATTTCTACTTTACCTTTATCTTTTTATTGCTTCAACACTATTTTTTTTAATACATTAATTAATACTTGTTTTAGTCTTTCATAATCTCCATCAAAATATATTTCTTCATCTTCTCTGTCGTTATAAATTAATTTGATGTTTTTCCTATTTAAAATTATCTTAAATGAATCATAGACATCCTCAAGGAGAAGGTTTAAATCTATTTCAGTCTTAACTATTTTAATTTTATTAAATTCTAGAAAATCTGTTATTATATTTAAACTGCGATTTGCTTCTTCACGTATTATATTTAGATATTTTAATGATTTTTCTTTATTATCAATATTAAACATATCTAGGTAACCTTTAATGACCGCTAGTGGATTTTTTTTATCTCATGTGTTAATTTGAATAGTGACTCTTTTATCATTTTATCTTTTTCTAATAATTCTATTGATTTATTTAATTCTCTTACTTTTTCTATTATTTTAAATATATACAAAATTACAAATGAAATAAAATAATATATAAATACTAATATTATCAATTCTATCAAACTATTTAGCGTTAAATTCAAATCTTTAAAAAAATATTCAAATGATAAGAAAAAGCCTTGAAGAACTGCAATTGAAAGAATAAAACTCTCTGTACTTAAATTTCTTTTTTTTCTAGCACATAAATATAATATAAAATATGTTAAATACTTTATGGTTACTATTAAGCATATGTTTTTATATATGAAAAAACAATACAAAATATTTATTAGTGCTAAAAGAACTCCTAGTAATGGTTTCTTTTTCATTAGTGCAATCACTATTGGTATATTGCAAAACAATAACACCTTACTATTTCCATCTATAATTCCAAATCTAAGACACAAATAGAGAGAACTTATTAGTGCTATACTAAGTAATAAATTATTATAATTCTTATTAATATCATTTTTATAACAAACCAAAACCAGGTACACCAATATTGGAAAAACAATTAATACTGTATTTAAAATTATATCTTCAAAAATTTCTATGTTCATAATATCCTTCTCTCTAAAAAATATTATACATTTTGTTTTTGTCGAATTTTGTCGAATAATGTCAAAAAAAAAAAGAGCTTTTTGTAAAATTTTGCTCTTTATTTTAATTCATCAATATATTTTTTTATCTTTTTGGCATCATTTCCTAAAATTATTTTTAGTTGATCATCTATTTCTACAACACCTTTTGCTCCTAGTTTGATGATTCCTTCTTTATTTGCTTTTTTGTTATATCTTTTAGAGTTACTTTTAAATCTAGACATATCTACTTCAGTATCTAGGATATTGTCTTTTCCTCCAAGTAATTCAACTAATTTATTAAACTCTAACTTAACATCTTTTTTTATTCATTTTAACTATAGCAAGAGCTATTATTAATAATACCACTACAATTACTATGTATTGCCATGTGTCCATTTTATCTTTTCACCTCTATTACATTATACTATTTTTTTTTTTTATTTATAACAAGTACTATGCAGTATTTTTTATTTTCATTAATTTTGTTATTTTATTATTAAAAAACAGGTTAAAACTTTTAGTTAATTATTATATATGTATTCTTACTCATTAATATCTGTATCTATTGATGAGAATAAGTTATAATAATTAAATGATATAATTGAAGCGTGATAAGGTATGAGAAAGAAGTTTTTAAAGAATACCATGAATTGTATTAAGAAAAAATATCCTAACTATGATGATGAAAAGCTTGAAATTATTGAATATGGACTTGAATCTTTGTATATTATGGTTGCTAAAACTATTGTTATTTCTTTTTAATTGCCTTAGTTCTAAATGTATTTAAAGAAATGTTAATAATTATGATACTATATAATATCATCAGAACAACAGCATTTGGTATGCATGCTAAGGAAAGCTGGCAATGTTATATAATATCTATAACACTATTTATTGGTGGAGCATTACTATTTAAGTATGTAGATGTTAGTTTCTACGTTAAAGCTATCATTAGTGCTATATCTTATATATTTTTAGTTATTTATGCACCTGCAGATACATATAAAAGACCCTTTTATATAATAAAAAGAGAAAAAATTTATAAAATTATTACAGTTATTAATAGTTCTATATTCTTAATATTAGTTATTATATTAAGAGGTAGTAATGTTAGTACTGCTTTAAGTTTGGGGCTTTTGGATTCAATGCTTATGATTCATCCACTAACTTATAGGATGTTTCATTTACCATATGATAACTATAAAACTTATAATGAGTTGTATAGTTGATATGGAAAAAAATATGTATAGGAGGTATCGTTTATGTTTACATCATTTTTATCTTGGATAGGTTCTCTAGCTGCTTCAACTGGTTCTAAAGCTTGCTTATTATGGCTAATGGATGAACCTAAAATGCCAAAGTCATTAATTAAATAATTTTACAACTTATGAAAAGAACTATGACTACTCATCATAATAATTCTTTTTATTTATTCTTTATTTTCGGATATTTTCAAACTTTGAATATAGATATTACCTCTTATTTCCTTCTTGGCTTCAAATCTGTTATTTTTCACTTAGTATTTTCTTTACTAGTAATAATCCATGACCTCTTTGTTTACCTTTAGTACTAAATGATTCTTTACCAATTTTATCTAGATTAATTTCATTATTAAATGTATTAGTAATAATTATTTCTATCTTTTCTTTGATCAAATACATTTCTATCCCAAGTTTCTTACCTTCGGATGTAGAGCTTTGCTTCGATAGCATTATCTAAGTAAACTCCAATAATTCTAGCTAAATCTTTAAAATCTTTAGTCTCAATATCCTTTAAAAATGAATTTTCAATCTGTTTAGAAATATTAACTGATACGCTTATACCTTTCTTCTCTGCCTCTGTACATTTATAATAGAAAAAAGCCTTTTAATCCATTTGAAGGTAGATATTTAAACTTGGAATAATTTGTACTGCTTGCCTTTCCTTTATCACCTATAACACTATCAATATATTCAATAATTGTTTTGTTGTCTTCTTTATCTTGAAGTTTGCATTTAATGGTAGCAAACTCATTTTTAGTTTCGTGTCTTAGTGTTCTTTGATCTTCTATATCACTTTCATAATTTTTCATCACATCAAGAAGTTCATCATATTTTTTAGATACATTTTCATTATCTATTCTCTGCCTAAATAAAGTAAATAATATAATTATAAATGCAAACATAGATACTAGATATATTAATACATCTTGATTCATTTTATATCCTGTTGCAAACTTATAAAAAGAATATCGCTGTAAAAATAGTAGCTAGGACAGATATTATAACTATTTTTTTATTTTCAGAAAGTTTATAATTCATAAGTACTTTTTAATGGTTTTTTCAATAAGTATGTAAATATTATCATTATTGAGCATACACATATGTTACTAATTATACTTCCTGTTAAATTTTCATAGCAAAAATCTTTTACTGACATTAAATATATAAATTGCACCAGCCAAGGTTAACAAATCTGGAATTATCATTAACAATGTATATATTATGCTCATTAGTGATGATTTCCAATAATAACTAGTCTTGAATATTAAACTTAAAAATAGACTATATAATATGCATAACAATAGTGTTTTTATTATTCCATCTGTATATAAATAAATGATGGTATGTAAAATTATTGCTATTAAAAAAATCAAACATGTTTTCAATAATTTTTTTTATTTTAAACTCGTTATTTAATATTATTTGTCCAAAATAGTATACTGTTATTATCATAAATATACTACTTATAAATATTTTAAAATTCTCCGACAATTTGCTTCAACCCCTTTCTTGCTGAAGGAGCAATCAAATTTGTTGTATCTCCATTTTTAAAAATATATTGTTGATGTAGAATAGTCTATTTCTCTAACGTTATCTAAATTTACCAGACATGATTTATGTGTTTGATAAAACATTGGTTTTAACTCACTTTTTAGTTTTACTATAGATGTTGTTATATATTTTTCATCTCCGCTAACATCATGGATTATACATTTATTTTGGGATGGTGCTTTTTCTATATAATTTATTTTCTTTGTATCTAAGTTTTGTTTGAACATAATTGTATGTAAAACTTAGTACTCTTTTTTTATACATTTTATCTATTACATACGTTATGGTATCTGCGAGTCTTTCTTCATATCTATTATACTTGGATATAAAGTCTATTGCACCAAGTCTTGAATAAAATATATCATTTTTACATTCTGAATGAGCTGTAACAAATATTATTATGCTTTCATCATCATATTCTCTTATTTCTGAGGCTATTTCTAACCCACTTATTGTAGGCAATTCTATGTCCAGAATATATATTTTTATATCCGTATCGTCATCCATTACCTTTTTAAATTTATTGTTATACTCTTTGAACTTTAATACTTTATATTCAATATCATAATTCATCATTGCTTTTATTACATATTTACCTGTAGTTTCCAATGCTTCATCGCTATCTTCACAAATTACAAACTTAATCATTTCTTTCACTTCTTTCTAGTTAGATTTCTCCTCTTTCAATTCTTTTATTAGGTCATAAGAAATTATATCATTTGATATATCTATTAAATTTGATGAATGTTCTATGCCATTTTGTATGTATTCTTCAGTTATTGGATCGTTACTTATAGGATATATTTCCCCCTTTTGGAGCGCTATAATATATATTTGATGTCAAATATGATCCATCTATAAATGTAACTACATTATCTTTTAAATTGAAAATATCGTTACCTAGTTGATAATCACTATGTATACCAAGCATATTTCCTAATGTTGGGAGTACATCTATCATTCCCATAGGAGTATCAACTGTCTTATTAAAATTCTTATCTCTAGTCCATATTATAAATGGAACTTTTTTATTTAATTCATAATCATAATCATTAAATGATACATATCCATCATCTGTTTCATCTTTTATTCGATCATTAACTGGGTCATAATTATAAAGTAAATTGAATTCATCTTTATCCATTCTGGCATCATGATCGCCATATATTACTAATACTGTGTTATCAAGTAATCCTTCACTATCAAGTTTATTTATGAAATCTCCAATTGCTTCATCTGCATAATGAACTGATCTTATATAATTACCTAATTTAGTATTATTTAAATATTCTCTAGTTATTGTTTGATTATCTAATTTTACATCTATTGTTGTTGGATATTCTGGCATTAATTCCAAATCACTAAATGGTGTATGATTAGATAACATTATTAATGTACTATAAAATGGTTGTCCCTCTGTTTCTTTTTATTTCTTTCATAATATCTACTGATTGACTAAAGAATGACTTATCTGACAAACCTAAACCTATTGTCTCATCTATCGTATAAGAATCTTTACTATAAAATTTATCATACCCTAAGCTTTGATGCATAATGTTTCTATTCCAAAATTCTCCAGTATTTGCATGCATACTATATGTGTAATAACCTTTTTCTTTTAGCAGTTTTGGTATTGCAACATATTCTCTATCAAAGAAATTTACAAACACTGTACCTTTGGTTGATGGCATAAGTGATGTATTAAAGGTAAACTCTGAATCTGAGCTTGTGCCTACACCAACCTGTGAATAAAAGTTACTAAAGAATATTCCTTCTCTACTTAATCTATTTAAGTTTGGTGTAACTTCTTTATTATTAAATTTAAGCTCCATAACAAATTCTTTCATACTCTCAGCATGTATTACTATAACATTTTTTTCCTTCAAAAATGTTTGTATATTCATTTTCTATTTTTTTATACTTATGTTTTTCATAATATTCTTTTTGTTTCTTTAAGAGCTGTATCATGACCAAATGCCGAGTTTATTTTTGGAGATATACTCTGTATTATGTCATCTATTTGATATATGTATATACCATAATTTATTACAACTGATTCTCTATTCCATAATTTATAGAAACCTCCCCAAGCACTGAGTGGCATGATAATTGACGCGAGAGCCCAAAATGATAATGTTGTAATTATTGATGATAGTATCATTTTTTTATTTGATTTTAACTCTTTAATAAAGGTACTTCTTTTTATTAAGAAAATAATATGACAGATAAACTGCTAATGGGCACCAAATGTATATTAAATCCACTGGTTTTAATACATTTTCAAATATAGCATTTCCGACATCTTTAGCATAGATAAGATTAGATAAAAGAGCTACAGAAGCGAATGAACTATAATAATGATAATATACACTATTTATTAAACACACTAACGTTAATATAAATGACATTGCCATAAAATATTTTATTCTGTTTTTTCTTTTGAACGCCAGCGCTACTAGCGATATAAGTATTAGTAATCCAAAATCTATAAATAATGGTGGCAAGCTAAATATGTTTTTTACAGTTATTCCTCTCAAAATTAGACCATTTATTAAATTTGACATAATGAAAGAAACAACTAGCAGATAGTCATTTTTTATTTTTCTAAATTTTTCTTTTATTTTTTTCTTATTTATCTTTAACATTTTCACCACTTCAAGGGTATTATAACACATAAAATTAGTTTGTTGCAAACTATTATTTTAAATTAAATTTTTGGTCACTTTTATTTCGAAAAAATTATAGCATCTTATTTCTTTGCGACGATACTTTTTAAATAAATGAAAATTAATTTGTTAACTTATAATTAACTTTTTCTGGCAAAAATAAAAAAATGTGAAATTATCACATTATTTTTCAGTACTAAAACCAAATTTCTTGTTGAATTTTTCAACTTGTCCTTTTTAGATGCTGTACTTTGCTTTCCAGTATAGAATGGATGACATTTAGAACATACTTCAACTTGAATGTTTTCTTTTGTTGATTCTGTTTCAAAAGTATTTCCGCAAGCACAAGTAACAGTAGCTTTTACATAATTTGGATGAATATTCTTTTTTCATTATTCTCTCTCCTTCCGCCATGACAAAAAGTCATAGTAATAAAATTACATGGTATATTATATCAGTTATTTTTTAAATTTTCAACTATTATTTGTGAAATTTTTTTTTGATAACCTTTAATATTTGGTAAATAATTATTATTAATTTGACTAATATATGTAGGATTATTATCTAATATTTTAGATAAATCTATATATATATAATTATATTTTTTAACTAAATTACTTAATTTATAATTAGCATAATTTATAATGTCACTATTATTGTTTGATATACTATAGTATCCCAACACATATACTTTATCATGATGAAATTTATTAATATAATTTAATATTTTATTATAATTGTTTATCATAGTATCTATATATGTATATATATTTTGATTATTTTTGTCTATTTTATAATAAATTTCTTGTATTCCTATAGACATCGTAATTATGTCTGCTTCTTTAATTAACCTATTTAATGTAACACCATTTTTACTTTTTATTGTATTCTAAAATTGTTACGATGTCTGATACTTTATAATCAATATTAGCAAATGAATTATTATAACTTTTTAGTAGATGACTTTCCTCTAGAAAGTCTTTTGTAAAATCACTATATCCATAAGATGCAACACCATACTCATTTATTCCTTTGGATAATGAATCTCCAATTACTAAATAATTTTTTTTTTATTTCCTTCTGTTTTGGTGTATACAAAGTAGCAAGATAGAAAAAGAGTTAATATTAAAAAATACTTTTTTCATAGTTCACCTACTTCAGTATATTTAAATTAACTCTATTTTAGCACCTACTTTTGATAGTTTGCCACAGATATCATCATATCCTCTTAAAATGTATTTTACATTATCTATTGTTGTTATGCCCTCTGCAATTAAACCACATATCAACATAGAAGCTCCTCCGCGAAGATCAGTTGCAGTTACATTTTTACCTGTTAGTTTTGTAACTCCTTTTTATTTTAGCTATTCTATTGTCTTTGACAATTATATTCGCACCCATACGATTAGTATCATAAACATTTTGAAATCTATTTTCCCATATAGTTTCTTCAACTGTACTTATTCCATGACATTGTGTTAAAAATGGTATTAATGGCTGCTGAAGATCAGTTGGAAAGCCGGGATATGGCAGTGTCTTTATGCTTACCGCTTTATATTTACCTCTTTTTTTCTATTGTTATTGAGTCTTCGCTTATATTCATTTCTACACCAGCTTCAATTAATTTTGATGTTAATGACTCAATATGAGATGGTATTAAGTTTTTAATAGTTAGATTTTCTCCAAGAAGGGCACCAATTATTACATATGTTCCTGCCTCGATGCGATCTGGTATTACCTCATGAAATGATTTATGTAGATAGTCTACTCCAGTTATGGTAATTACATTAGTTCCTGCACCTTTTATTTTTGCTCCCATATTATTTAAAAAGTTGCCACATTTACTATTTCTGGTTCTTTGGCTACGTTTTCTATTACTGTTTTTTCTTTGGCTTTTACTGCTGCAAGCATAGTATTTATTGTTGCTCCTACACTTGGCATATCTAGGTATATTTTAGCTCCTTTTAATTCTTCGGCTTCTACTATATATCTATTCCCTTCTTCAATTACTACAGCTCCTAGGGCACGATATGCCTTTAAAGTTTGATCTATAGGTCTTTCACCTATTGTGCATCCCCCCTGGGAAATACATTTCAACATGCTTATATTTTCCTAATAATGATGACATAAAGTAATATGATGCTCTTAATTTTTGAGACATTTCTTCTGGTATCTCTTTATTGACAATATTTGATGAATCGATTGTTAACACTCCATCTCTTCTTGTTATTTTGGCATTTAAATAATTTAATATTTCTTCAAGTGAATCAATATCAGAAATATTTGGTACGTTACTAATTGTTACTTCTTCATCACAAAGAATGGCTGCTGGTACTAAAGCCACAGCACTGTTTTTAGCACCACTTATTTCTATTTTTCCTGTTAATTTATGTCCGCCTTCTATTTTTATTTTACTCATAGGTTACTCCTTCCTAATTTCATTTTTAATATCTATTTTGATTTTAGTCAATTGCTTATTATTTTATTTACATATTTTTACACTATTTGAATATATATAATAAACCAATTACTAGTAGTATTAATCCTCCTATTATGGTGGATATTTTACCATATTTTTTTATTTAATATATTACCTAGATTTAATCCTAAAAATGTAAATAATAAGCTTATTACAGAAAATATTAAAGCAGATATTAAATATTTATCTGTTATAGCAGAAAAACCTATTCCTGTAGTTAAACTATCAATACTTACTGATAGTCCAAATAGTAAATATCCTGGTATACTTAAAAGAAATTTTTCTTCTTTCTCTTTAAAACTCGATATAATCATTTCGATAGCAATTAATGATAAGATTATGCCCACTAAAATGTTGGTATTTATTATTATTTTATTTGTTACAAATAAACCTATGCTTAATCCTATTAGTGGCATTATAAAATGATATAATCCAACAATTATAGAGAGTAATATTTTTCCTTTCTTTGATATTGCTTGTGTACCATATATTAGGGCCAAAGAAAAAGCATCCATTGATAGGCTTACTGCAATTAAAATTATTGTTATTATTTTCAAGTATCATCACCTATTTAAATGTATGCTTTTTATATTAAAATATTTTATTTATCTTTTCCACTATCCAAGATTTATACTCTACGTTGTCCTTTGTTTCTAAATCAACGAGACATAAATTAGGAAACAGTACGCACCACCAATTGTCTCCCTCTGCTTTGCCAATGCTTATTACTACTGATTCATAGTATCCTTCATTATATTTTAATCCACGATATTCTTTTTCCGAAAAATAGTTTAATCCATAGTTTATGTCAAAGGTCATATCATAGTTATTCTCACTAAATATTTGCTTTACATTTTTTCCTCTATAAGGGGGATATTATTTTTTTATCTTTTTCCTTTTGCTATTTCTTTACTATCTTCATCTTTTATTAAATTATAGGTATTATTTTCTAAATACTTTTTTCACTTTTATTTTTTATATTTTGATCTAAAGTGCTATTACTATTTGGTATTACCCTTAGTCTTATAGCGGTATCTGGTATTATTATATCGTTATTTTTTACTTCTTTATATATAAATACTGCTACTATTAAAGTTAATATAAGTATCATTTTCTTCATGGAAAAATATCACCCTTTCATTTTAATTATGAGTGATATTTATTTTTTTTATTCTTATTTTTCAACTTTTATTATTATTTGATAATCTGTTAATCCATCTACTTCTTCCATAGTTACATTATAGCCGGCCGCAGTGATACTATCTAATGCATCTTTTGCTATTTTAATTGCAGTAGCTAATTTTACTTTATTTATACTATTTGGTGCTTGTTCTGCATCTTTTGCATTAGGTACTTCATTCATATTCTTTTCCTTCTTATCTTCTACCATCACTGTATTTCCATCAAAAATATCTGATTTATTCTCAACAATATTTAGTCCTTCAAGAGCAGATATTACTGGTGCTTTCATTTCATTTAATTTATTAATATCAATGAAATCATTTTTGTTTTGGGCATAAACATTAGGATTATCATCTTGTTTTTTCTACTTCTGAAGGTACTGGAATATCTAGAGTTTTTTGGTTCATTAGCTATGGTACTTGCTGGTACAACTGGCTCTTCAGGAGTTACTTGAACTGGTGGTACTACTTGTGTTACTGCTTCTTTTGGCATTTCATTACTTATACCAAGCATATTTTTAATATACTCGTCAGTATCTCTAACATTCATTCTTTCTGTAATTATTTTATTTAATACTTCTTTTTGTTTATCTTCATCCTTTATTTGTAGCAAGCATCTCGCATGACGCTCCGATATCAAATTGTTCATTAGTGCTACTTGAACTTCGTTTGTTAAAGCAAGTAAACGCATTTTATTTGCTATAGTTGACTGACTTTTACCCATTCTCTTGGCAAGTTCATCTTGCGTGAAATTACCCATATCTAATATTTTTTTTATAGGATTTGGCTTCTTCAATTGCCGATAAGTCTTTTCTTTGAATATTTTCAATTAGAGCAAGTTCTGCGCTAGTTTGATCATCCATTTGAACCTACGATAGCTGGTACTTCAGTAAGACCCGCTAGTGTTGCAGCTTTGTATCTACGCTCTCCAGCAATTATTTCATATTTACTACCTAAATCTCTTAATATTAGGGGCTGTATTATTCCGTGTTCTTTTATTGAATTTGCAAGTTCATTTAATGCTTCTTCATCAAAAGTAAGTCTTGGTTGAAATCTATTAGAATGATATCTGATAAACGTACCATTACCACTTCTTTATTCATTCTCATACTGTTACCCTCTTTTCACTTCTTCTACACTAATATAATAATACAATAAAAATTACTTTTTTACAAGTAATTTTTGATATTTTATTTTAGGTATTTGTTTATTTTATTCAACATTTCTTCTTTATCTGATGATTTTATTATGTAATCAGTAAATCCTTCCTGTAAATAACTATCATCATAATCATATTTATTATCTTTTGTTAATAATATTACTTTAATATTAAAGTTTCTTATTTCTAATAATTTTCGCATAATTATATGTCCATTTTGTGGTTCTAACTCTTCATCTAATAATATTAAGTCATATTTTTTTCTTTGTTTCTTATTTTTTCTAATCCTTCTTTTTCCTAGTTTTACACTAGTTAGTTCTATATTTGTTTCACTTAATATTTTATTAAATAGTTTTTCACTTGATGGACTATCATCTATTAATAATACTTTCTTTTTATCATAAATATTATTGTATTTATTTATATCTGTATCTATGGTATCATACTTTTTGGTCTAATATTATTTTTATGGTTGTTCCACTTCCATAACTACTACTTGGTACAATTGTTCCATTCATTAGTGTTATTAGTCTTTTAGCATTATATAAGTTATTATTTAGATTATGATTATCTTTCTCTTTCTTGTTTCTTTGTGAATATTTTATTTATGTCTTCGGCTTTCATTCCAATTCCAGAGTCTTCGACTGATATTATTAATCTAGCTATGTCTCCTTTTATAATAGTATTTATATTAAACTCTATATATCCATTATTGGTGTATTTAATACTATTATCTAATATTATGGTTAATACTTTCTTTAGATTAATTCCATCACCATATAAGTATTCTGGTATATCACTGGCTATGCTTACTCTAAAGTCTAGATTTTTATTTTGAGCTTTGGGCTTGTATATTCCTACAAGTTCTTTTAACAATCTTTTTATATTATATTTTTCATTATATATTCTAACACTAGCACTATCAATACTTGATATATCTAATATTTCATTTGTCATAGTAGTAAATTTGGCAGTACTTCCCTTAATATTTCTAGCGGAATTATTTATTTCTTCAACATCAATTTTTTTTATTATCTGTTTCATCTAATATGTTATCTGTTTCTTTATCGATATCTTTGGTTATACCTCTTATCTCATTTGTCATATTATACAAAAATAGTGTTTTTTTTCTTCATTAGCATTATCACTTATTACTTTGGCTTTATGAACTTCATCTAACATTTTCATATCAGGATTTTCAATGGGTATGATACATTATGAAAACTATTAGAAATTCCACTATTGTTATTAAAGTAGCTTGAGGATAAATTCTTTGTATTATAGCAACGATAATTATAAGAAGAATAAATATATAAAGTGGTACAAATTTTTTTATGTTCTATTATTTTTCTGTTTTTTATCATTGGAATAAACCATACATTTATACATATTGTAGAACACAAATATACAAAATTAACTGCCGGGCCTATAGCATAACCTTTTTCTGTCTGCAATGGTAATGCCATACACGCAACAACGCATACAGCATAAATAGTGTATGATATGTTTCTTAATTTTTTTATAATGTTCTAATTTTTTTTTGCTTTTCTGTTGTATAGCATAAAACATAATTATATAGTGTCATAAACAATAAATACGTTATTAAATATATTAAATATGCTCTTGTAAAGATTATTGCGGGCAATGATGTTGGAGAAAATTTATTGCTCATATATATACACATCAATTCTAACATTAATCCAAGAAGTAAATTGGAAAAAAGAATTTTTGAAAATATTTTTGCCTCGTTAGAGTTAATGTGTTTCCTGATGAAGTACATTATATTTAATGTTATTGATAATATAAGTGCATATAAAATTAAAAATTCAACATTCATAATAATTCTCCTATTGTCTTATACTATGATTATAACATTTATTTGTATTATTGTCCACATTAGAAAAGAGAGTAATTATTGTTTTACTCTCTTCTTTACATTTCTTGAAGTTTTTAAATACTCAGCGCAATTAATACTATCTTCAGGTACTTTTTCTGCTAATAAAGGATTTGTATCCCTTTTACCACTTGGAGCTACAGGAAATGATGGTATTATTCTTAAGTATAACTTTTTAATACTTCCAATGGGACACTATTAGCTAATCTATTCATAGCATTATTGATAACTTCTTCTTGTGATAATTTGCTTTGCCTTTGTAATTCGATATGACAAACATAAGAATCATCATTTGTTTTTAGAAGAACCGCTACCATAATATTTTTTATATCCTTTTCAATTATATCTTCAATTACGTAGTATGGCAATTCGGTTTTATCGGATAAAGTAATAAAACTATTTGGTCTTCCTTTCATTTTTTATTCTTCCTTGATTATCTGTTTTATAAGAATAAGCACCTTGATTTAACCAGGTTTTCCCCTTACTATCTTTGACATATATGGAATCGTTTAATTTTGATTCGGTATATCCAAGCATATTACAAGGGCCATTTATTACTAATATTCCTGGTTTACCTATGGGACAATAATTTCCATCTTTATCTAAAACTTCCAGGTCAACAAAACTATGAGGAGTAAGTCCTAGACCATACTTTTTTACAATATTGCTAATCTTTTTTTTCTTGTAATGATTTTAGTATTGTAACAAATACGCCACTACTTTCAGATGTTCCACCACCTATTGAAAATGTTACTGGTGATAGTGGATAAGGTAATTTATCGGTACCAAATTTATGCTTTTTTGATGTTGCATTTATAATAATATTCTTCGCCAGGTGAACACTCTTCTCCTGTTACTGTTGGTAACATTAAAAAGGCATATTTATATTTTTAAACTTTTTCATCTTAATTTAATTGATCACACAATTTTGTCCAAAATCCGGTTGATGCTGGTACAAAGTTAGGCTTGTTGATTAAAAGTGAATAAATAAAGAAGTCTCTATCATAATATGGTTCTAATGCTAAAGTACATTTTTCATATAATGTATCCGATATTGCACATGATAGTTCCATATGAGTATATGTGGGAATATGTCCTAAAATAGTCATATTTCTCATACTTGGTAATCCTGATACATCTGATTCTTTCCACCTAGATAATGTTATATAGCTTCTAGTAGAATGAATTACTCCTTTTGGACGGCCAGGGTCAGTTGTTCCGCTGGTATATGTTTGTATAAATGGAGCATCAATCGAAACATTTTCTATTACTTCTTCTGTATAATCTTTTCCTATATTTGCAAATTCTTTAATACCAAATATTCTCTTTTTGGCTTTGTTTTTTTAATTCACTAATGTTGTTTGTAAAATTATGGCAAAATTTTGCTTCTATTTCTTGGTATGGATTGTATTTAACACCATTTTTTCTATTGGTAGTGAATCATTAAGTGTAGGCATTATTATTTCCTCTATATTTGATTCATTTATTGCCTCATTTATTTGCACATAGTTTTTATTTGAAACAAATATATATTTGCTCTTTGTTTCATTTAATATTTCTTTTAAATACTCTTTATTAAACCAATCACCCACCACAACCAAATTGCAGCCTATAAAGCTAGCACCAATCATTAAATAAACAAATTCTGGTATATTATCAATACAAATTGGAATTGTATCACCTTTTGTATATCCAATACTCTTTAATGACTTTGCATAATCATACGCTTCTGTAAACATCTTTTCATAAGAAATTTTATTTCCTCTATATAATAATGATATAAGGTCTAAGTTTTCTTGATTTCTTCTAAAAAAATTTCTACAGCCCAAGATGTATTGTGGTTTTTTTCAATATCTGACAAGGCTTTTTTTTGTGTCTTGGCATTTAGTTTTTTACCACTTATATATTTTTTTTGCAGGCGTCATTGAAGACACCACTTCATTTACCTCTTCAATTATTTTAGAAATTTTTCTATTTTCCATATTAATTTAACTCCCCTCAAAATCAGCATTAGTGTATCATAAAAATACATATTTTTCAAGTGTTTTTTACTAAAGATGTTCTTGATAGAGACCTGGGCTCTATCAAGCCACTTGAGACCTTAGGCTCAAGCGGAGACAGAAAAAAGATATATAATACTGCACTATATATCTTTCTTAATAATTTCTGAATATCTTCTTGGGTATTTTGGGTTAGTCTCTTTTTAGTTTTAAGTATTTAATTATAGTTCTAATACTATTTTCTTTTAGGTAAATTAAATATAACTCTAGATTCTTCTTTAATATCTAACTTATTATAGTAGTTAACTATATTTATTTCTTCATTTTCAGTATTAGCCTTCATTGCTATAAAATTGCCATTTACTTTTAATAATGGTATTCCATATTCTAACAAATGCTTTAATGGAGCTACTGCTCGTGCTGTTACTATATCAAACTTTTCTCTATTTTTTTCTTAGAGTAATCTTCTACCCTAGTATTTATTATTGTTGCATTATCTAGATTCAAAGATTCTTTTACTATATTCAAAAAAACGACATTTCTTACCATTTGCTTCTATTAAAGTTAATTTGGCATTTGGAAAGCATATTGCTAATACTAGGCCAGGAAAACCAGCACCTGAACCTAAATCACAAATACTCTGATTATCTATATTTACAACTTTTGTTATTGTTAGGCTATCATAAAAATGTTTTAAATATACTTCTTCTTCTTCAATTATTCTTGTTAAATTATACTTACTATTTTCTTCTTTTTAGTATTTGATAGTATCTATCTAAACTATGTAATTCTTTATCAGTAAGAACTAATCCAAGCTCTTTTTTACTTTAATTATAAATTCTTCTTTAGACATTATAAAACTTCCTTAAATATACTAATAATATTGATATATCTGCCGGATTAACACCACTTATACTTATTGCTTGAGCAATATTTAATGGACGAACTTCTTTTAACTTTTGTCTTGCTTCACTAGCTAGATTAGGTACTTTATCATAATCTATATCTAATGGTATTTGTTTTTCTTCATTTTTAAGCATCTTATCGGCTTCACGTTCTACTTTTTTGATATATCCTTCATATTTTATTTGTATTTCTGCTTCTTCAAGTACTTCTTTGGAATAATTTAGATTTAGATTAAATACTTTGTTTAGTTCTTCTAACTTGGCTGTTGGATTCTTTAGGTAATCATATACAGTAGTTGTTACTCTTCTCTTTTCATTATCCACAGTTATTTTTATTTCTTTTTAATTTTTCTATTAATTCTAAAAATATTCTGTTTCTTTTTCTTTAAACTTTTTGGTATTTTGCTCCTGTTACTAATCCAACATTATGGCCATACTCAGTTAATCTTAAGTCGCTATTGTCATGTCTTAGTAAAAGACGATATTCTGCTCGTGAAGTTAACATACGATATGGTTCTTTGGTTCCTTTAGTTACTAAATCATCTATTAATACTCCTATATAAGCTTCATTTCTCTTTAGTATCAATGGTTCTTTTCCTTCTAGTTTTAGACCGGCATTAATACCAGCGATTAATCCTTGACAAGCGGCTTCTTCATAACCACTGGTGCCATTTATTTGACCGGCAGTAAAGAGATTATTTAATACTTTAGTCTCTAAACTTGGTTTTATTTGTGTTGGATAGATAGCATCATACTCTATAGCATAGGCATATCTTAATATCTTAGCCTTCTCTAGGCCAGGAAGACTATGTACCATTTCTTCTTGGATATTTCTTGGCATACTTGTTGAAAATCCTTGAAGATAGATATCATCATAATACTTGCTTTCTGGTTCTAAGAATAACTGATGTCTTTCTTTATCACTAAATCTTACTATTTTATCTTCAATTGAAGGACAGTATCTTGGGCCTACTCCTGTTATGTCATTCAATCCACCATACATACTTGATTTATTTAGATTATCTAGAATTATTTTTTAGTTTCTTCTGTTGTGTATATTAAATGACATGGCTCCTGGTTATTTACATCATAAACTGGAGGATTAGTATGTGAGAATGTATAAGCTTCTTTGTCACCATCCTCTCTTTGTGTTTTAGTAAAGTCAATAGTACTTCTGTCAATTCTTGGTGGTGTTCCTGTTTTTAATCTTAGGATGTTAAAACCATATTTTTTTTAAGTTGTCAGATAAATGCATAGATGGTCTTTCGTTATGGGGACCACTTCTGGTACGTGTGTCTCCTACTAGAATATCGGATTTTAGGTATGTTCCTGTTGTTAAGATAACAATGTTTGATATTATGTTTTCTCCTGTATCTAGTACTACACCATGGACTGTATTATCTTTGACAAATTAGGTCTTCAACCATTCCTTCTTTGATAGAAAGATTCTTTTCACTTCTTAATACTTTTAACATTTCTCTGGGATATGTTATTTTATCTGCTTGGGCTCTTAATGATTTTACTGCGGGGCCTTTAGCATAATTTAACATCTTCATCTGAATAAGAGTTGCATCCGCCACCTCACCCATAGAGCCTCCTAGAGCATCTATTTCTCTTACAATTATTCCTTTTTGCAGATCCGCCAATTGATGCATTACATGGCATTGTAGCTATGTTATTTATATTTCCCGTTACTAAAAGGGTTTTATGTCCTTTTCTAGAGGAAGCAAGGGCGGCTTCACATCCGGCGTGTCCTCCTCCTACTACTATTACTTCATAATTCATGTTATCACTCTACTTTCCTAAACAAAATCTACTAAATAATTCATCTAACAATTCATCTTTATATGTTGCTCCAATTACCTCACCAAGAGTATTCCATGCATCTCTTAGTCCTAGTTCTACTATATATCTATTGGGCTATTATCATTTATTTCTTTAATAGTGCTATCTATTATAGTTAGTGATTTTTTAATAATGATATAGTTCTAGCATTTGATAAATATGTTAAGTCATTAGATGAAAGCTCTCCTATATTGAATAGTTTTCTTATTCTGTCTTTTATTTTATCAATACCAATGTTTTCTTTTTACTGATATTTCTATATAATCTCCTAATAATGATTTATCTAATTTACCTTCTAGGTCGATTTTATTTACCACAATTATTTTTTCTTTTTGTCTTTTTAACTTGTTTAATAATTCTTTTTCTTCATCTAATAATTCTTCATTATTATTTAGTATAAATATTACTAAGTCTGACGAATCTATTATCTTTAGGCTTTTTTTGGTGACTCCTAGCATTTCTACTAGGTCATCACTTTCTCTAATACCAGCAGTATCTGTTATATTTAAGATTATTCCACCAAGAACAATAGTTCCTTCTACTATGTCTCTTGTAGTCCCAGGAACATTTGTAACTATTGCTTTTTTTTCTTCTTCAATAAGTGCATTTAGGAGACTACTTTTACCAACATTTGGCTTACCTATTATTCCTACTTTTATACCTTCTTTAATTACTTTACTGTCTTCAGATTTTTTGATAATATTTTCTAGTCTTTCTCTAAATTTTTTGATATTTGGAAGTACTTTATCATTAGTCATATCTTCAACATCTTCATATTCTGGATAGTCAATATTTACTTCAATATTACTGATAATTTGAACTAAATCACTGCGAAGACTTTTGATTAGATTAGATGTCTCACCAGTTAGTGTGTTTATTGATATTTTTCTGGCCGTTTCTGATTTTGATGATATTAAATCCATTGTAGCCTCTGCCTCAAGAAGATCTATTCTTCCATTTAAGAAGGCTCTTTTTGTAAATTCACCTGGTTCTGCCAATCTTGCACCATTTTCTAATAATACTTCTAATACTTTATTAGTAGTAGCTATTCCACCATGACAAGGAATTTATTTCTACTACATCTTCTCTTGTAAATGTTTTTGGTGCTAGCATTACGCTTACTAGAACTTCATCTATTTTTTCATTACCATCTTTAATATATCCATAATGAATAGTATGTGATGCCGCAGTTGTCAAATCTTTCGTAAAAACTTTATTTGTTATTTTTTTAGTGCTTCTTCACCACTTAACCTTATTATTGATATTGCTCCTACTCCTGCAGTTGTTGATATGGCTGCGATTGTATCTCCCATAATACGCCTTCTTTCTCTGGTAGTATTTTATCACATTCTGTCTTAATTGTCATTTAATTTTTACAATATAAATTAAAAAAGAAAGTATTTTACACTTATTTACTTTCTTTTAATTTAATTACTACTTTTCTATTTGGCTCTTCACCAATTGATTCTGTATAAACATATTTGTCATCCGCTAGGACCTCGTGTACTATTCTTCTTTCATAAGAATTCATACTATCCATAGTTACTTCTGTTTTTGTTTTGTATGCTTCTCTTGCTAGTTTTTTAGCTAAGTACTCAATACTTCTTGCTCTTTTTTTCTTTATAATTTCCAACATCAATAATAATTGATAATGGCTCTTTTAATTTTGAATTTACCATTTGTCTTATTAGTAATTGAAGAGCAGCAACATTCTTACCATTTTTACCAATAAGAATAGCATTGTTTTCAGAGAATATTGTAACTGAAATACTTTTTTCTCTTCTTTTTACTTCAAGATTTGATTTAGCTCCCATTAACTCAGTTATTTTATTTAATGTATCTTTGATAAATGAAATTATTTCTTTTATATTTAATACTTCTATTTTAACATTCTTCTTTAGCAAACTATTCTTTTATCTTCAACATTATTTACTATTAAATCGTCTTCAGATATATTTAGTTCATATAGTGCAAGGTTAATTGCCTGCTCCTGTGTTTTTCCTTCAAAATAATACTTATTCATTACTTCTTTGCCTTCTTTCTTTCAACAATCAAGTTTTGAGCCACTGTAAATAATGATGATGCTATCCAATATAAACCAAGAGCTACTGGTAAACTAAATGATGCTATAACTATCATAGCAAGCATGATATATATTGTACTTTTCATTTGTTTAGCCATTCCAGTTTGATCTTTTAATGTTTTTCTAAATGATAGATATGATGTTGCAAGAATAATAACAAATAGTAGTACATATAGATACCATGTCTTTGACATTATTCCGTGTGATATTGTAGTTCCCATATCTAACTTGAAGAATTTATTTTCAAATATTACCGGAGTTCTATTTATTGCTTCAAGAAATGCAAATAATAATGGTATTTGAATGAATGATAGTAAACAACTTGATAATGGATTAATTTTATTTTTTGATATATTGCCATCATTGCTTCGGCTTTTCTTTTTTGGTCTTCTTCACTTGTTTTATCTTTATATTTCTTTTCTAATTTTTCTAATTGTGGCTGAACTTCTTTCATTTTTTTCTGACTGCATTGCAGTTTTTTTCTAGTAAATGGATATAGTATTAATCTTATTGCTAAGCAAGATAAAATAATTGCAAAAATCCATTTGCTAACCCTTTACTTAGACCTGTTTTACCTAAAAAGTACGCCAATATTTATGATTACCCAAGCAAGCGGTTTTACAAATACTGTTGTCCATAGCCCTTCGTATTCAGAAAATGGTTTAAAGTTTTCACAACTTGGTAGTTTATCAACATCAACTTTATTTTCTTTGTATAGTTCTATTACATCTTTATTTGTAGGTTTACAAAGAATATTTTCAGTTAATGCTTTACCAGTTTCTTCATATTTTACAGCCTTTTTATCTTCTCCAGTTAATGTTTTTTAGTACATCCTGTTAACATAACTAAACTTAGGATAATTAGTACTATTTTAAATGTTTTTTTTTTCCTTGTTTCAAATTAATCACCTATACTTATTAGTTTTAACAATTCTTTTTCCATTTCTTTATATGTTAATTCTACTATGCCTTTCTTAATAATTATAACATAGTCATAGCCTTTTTGCACTATATTTTTATTATTATCAATAATGTTTTTTACCCTTCTCTTTATTTTATTACGTATTACTGCTGTTCCTGTCTTTTTTGGAATAGTAATACCATATTTATTTTCATCACCGGTTTTTACGATAATATATACTAAAATATTTGCTTCTTCTGTAAATATTAGTATTAATTATTTCAGTATATTCCCTTGATGATTTGATTATTTCTATCTTCTTCATATTAAATTAGATATAAAAAGAAAAAAAGAAAACAAAATTATGCGCATAATTTTTCTCTTTTTTTAGCTCTTCTACTTTTTAAAACATTACCTTTAATTCTACTAAAGAAACCATGCTTTTTTTAGCTTTTTTTCTGTTATTAGGTTGATAAGTTCTTTTCATTATATAATACACCTCCAAGTCAAATGCTATTTTATTATATAGTTTTATTTTGTTTATGTCAAGAAATTTTAATGATTTTGTTCATCATTAACATCATTTTCTCTAGTTAATATTTTTTTTATTATTCTTGTTTCTCTATCACCATAAGCTTTGTTTTCCTCTTGTAATCTTTGATTATCCTCTTGTAATTTTTATTTTCCTGTACTAGTTTTTCATTAACACTAATTGCTGCGGCAAGTTCAGTTTGAATTTTTATAAATTCTTCACGTAGTTTATCGCGTTCTTCTTTAGTTTTTTTTGCATATATATTTGCTCCCTCTGATGTTAATTCTTTTTCTAATGATAAATTATATGCATTTATCATACTAATCATACTTTCAGATAATGTTACATTCTTTTCTTGTAATTTTGATAAATTTACTGGGCATTTATTTTGCATTGTATTTGATATAAATGTCAAAATATCATCTAACTCTTTACTGAAGTTATATAATTTACTAAATTTTTCTAGTATGAACATATAATCTTTACCAACTTCTACTGTGGCATCATATTCTTCACTATAAGCATTAAGTGCTTTTACTTTTTTTTTTAATTTTTTCTTCATTATTGTAGAATATTTTTTTGCTTTCTCCATATTCATTTTCTAACATTATTGTCGATAATGTAGTTATGTGCTGATTAGTGAGTAATTGACCTAAAAATTCTTTAGATTCTTTGTCATTTAAATCAATAATTCTATTAGTCATTGGTTGGTAATATCTGCCCTCTTTTTTAAGCCCTAAGATTAATAGTCCGTCTGTCTTCCCATAGCATATATAGTAATCTCCTTCAAGCTGTTGTTTGCCAGTTATAAAACTATATTCTTTAATGTAAGAACATATAAATTCAATACTATTTATATCATTTATTCCACAATTATTCATAAAATTATCTGCCTTATCATCTGCATAAGGTGAAATAAATGAACTATATGTTAAATGTCCATCATTAACTAACTTACATATTTTATATGGGTCCGCACATATTTCTTCAAGTATTTCATAACTGCTTTTTACCCTTTAATAATTTTGTTGATTTTAAAATACTCTGTTTTAATACCCAATAAATGGGCTATTGTTTGTTTTGGAAAAATAACATTAATCCTTTCTCCATTGGCAAGATATAACTTATATACTTTATCGTCAAAATTCCTTTTTTCTGTACCAATCTAAACAAGTTTTTATTTTTTCCACTAGATTTTCAAATTCACTTTTGTTTTTTATATCTTTTATCATAAATATTTCCCCCTCATTTCGGCTATGTATTCTAACATAATTATTATTTCTTGTCAAATAATCATCATGACTTACTAATAAATAATAGTGTTTTTATATAATATGCTGTAATATTTGTTAAATTTAAAACAAAAATTATTTTTTTCTGAAGACCTTAGGCTTCAGAAAACACTGAGTAACGAAGTACGAAGTGAAATAAATACAAAAAACCACTTCCTTTTTTTCGATATTTTTTTGATACAATTATATTTGAGGAAAATAAGGTGACATTATATGGGAAAAATTATAGCAATTGTAAACCAAAAAGGTGGTGTAGGTAAAACTACTACTAGTATAAACTTAGCAGCATCTTTAGGTGTTTTAGATAAAAAAGTATTACTTGTTGATCTTGATCCACAGGGAAATGCGACTACTGGAGTTGGAATAAATAAAGGCGATATATCTAGTAGTATATATGAAGTACTTACTATGAAGAAATCTATTTCTGATTCAATAATCAAAACTAAAAGTAAGAATTTATCTTTACTTCCTGCTTATCTTAATTTAGCAGGAGTAGATATGGAACTTATTGAATTAGAAAGAAGGGCTAAAGAAACTGGAGCTAAGTTCAATAGGGTAACAAGGTTAAAGGATGAGCTATCCAAGGTAAAAGATAATTATGATTTTATATTTATCGATTGTCCACCATCTCTTGGTATTCTTACCACTAATGCACTGGCCGCTGCTAACTCTGTTCTTATTCCTGTTCAATGTGAGTACTTTTTGCACTTGAAGGTATTATGCAGCTTATCAATACTATAATGCTTAGCTCAAAGAAAAGTTAATCCTAATTTAGATATTGAAGGAGTTCTTCTTACGATGTTTTCTAATACTAATTTAGGAATTGAAGTTATTGAAAGTATAAAAAGGGATTTTTTAAAGAGAGAGTGTATGATACAATCATTCCAAGACTAGTAAGGCTTGCAGAGGCTCCTAGTCATGGCAAACCAATACTTGAATATGAACCTAGAAATAAAGGTACTATTGCTTATCTTAATCTAGCAAAGGAGGTTATTGAAAGAAATGGAACAGAAAAGAAGAAAGCGTTGGGTAGGGGACTTGAAGAACTATTTTCAACAGAGGTTCTTGATTTTGATACTTTTGAAAGTAATATAATGGAAAATGCTACTACTAATGAAATTCAAGATATTCCTATTAATGAAATTAGACCAAATCCTTATCAGCCCAGAAAGAGTTTTAATGAAGAGGCTTTTAAGAGAGCTATCTGAATCAATTAAAAACCATGGCGTATTTCAGCCAATTATTGTTAAAAAGGGAATTCGTGGTTATGATTTAATAGCAGGCGAAAGAAGGCTTAGAGCCAGTAAAATGGCAGGATTAGATAAAATACCCGCTATTGTAAAAAGATTTTTCTGATGAAGAAATGAGAGAAATCTCATTACTTGAAAACATTCAAAGAGAGAATCTTACTGCTATTGAACTTGCTTGGGCATATAAAGGAATTATTGATAACTTAGATATTAGACAAGAGGATCTTGCACTTAGAATAGGAAAGAGTAGAAGTCATATTACCAATACTTTAGGGCTACTAAATCTACCGGAAGAAGTTCAAAAAAAAATGATTTTAAATGGTGAAATTTCTACGGGACATGCTAGAGTATTATCTAAAATGGAAGATGAAAGTAAAATTACTGATTTAGCTAAAAAAATTATCAACGAAGGACTTAGTGTCCATGAAATTGAAGAAATAAGTAAGGATGAAGAAATTAAAAAAGAGAGTTCCTATAACCAGAAGAGAAAGAAATACTGATTATACCAACATAGAAAATGAACTTAAAGACATACTTGGTACTAAAGTTAAAGTGGATAATAAAAAAAATTAATATATATTTTGAAAATGTTAATGATTTAAATAGAATACTAGAAATTATGAATATTGAAATTAAGTAGAGAAATCTACTTTTTTTATTTTTATTTTAGGTATTTACTTGTAGTTAACTATATAGTTGGTAGGAGTATTTTTCTATTAAAATTCAATTTTTAAATTTTTATAATATTAATTAGTGTTATGATTATCTTGCTTGCAGTAAAGTTCAACTTAGGAGAATTTTTTATCGATTTTTGTCTTACTAATTTGTTTGCAAAATCACCAGGCAGTATATTATAATATTCTTGTAAGAAGGAACAGAAAAGTGAGGTGGCAAGGATGCAAGGAAGAGTTAAGTGGTTCAATAATGACAAAGGCTATGGATTTATTGACAATCCAAATAGTGAAGATATTTTCGTTCATTATTCTGCAATTAAACAAGATGGTTACAAAACATTATCTGAAGGACAAATAGTTGAATTTGATCTTATCGAAACTGCTAAAGGATTACAAGCAATTAATGTTCTAACAGTTACTAATGTAAGGGCTTAAATTATTATATAAGACAGCTTAGAAGTACTTAATAGCTATCTTATTTTTTTTTATTATGAGGTGTTTATGAAATATTTAAAATCGCTTATTTTTGCTTTTTAAAGAGATATTTATAATGTTTATTTTGCAATATGCTGTACTTATTGCTTGTATTGTTTGCTTAGGCAAAGATAGGTCTATTGTAATTGGTACTATACTTGTTTGCGCTGTTGAAATTTTGTATGTAATTTTTAAACTTAAAAATGGTAAACCTGCTATTGGAAAACATAATCTTTTTTCCTTATGCATTAATGGGTATTGGCATTACTACTAGTTACAATATGCTTTTATTTGCAATGGGACTAGGTAATAATGTTATGGTGGATATGAATATTTTTCTTAACATTTTAGCCTCTGGAATTGTGGGGCCTATATTTGAAGAGATTTTGTTTAGGTATAGTTTTGTTAATAGTTTGAAAAAATTTAATAGTCAAAAAATGGTAATTTTTATTTCCTCTTTAGTATTTGCTATCTGTCATACAGGAATTACTACTTGTATATATGCTTTTATTATTGGTATGGTTAATGCATATTTATATTAAATAAAAAAGAAAGATATTTTAATACCTATTGTTATTCATATGTCTGCGAACATCTTTGTAAATATTTTGAATAGTTATAATTTATATGTCTTGGTAATAGGTATTTTCTTGGTTATTCTTAGCACTATTATTATTAGAATTTGTAAAGATTAGTTTAAAATATATTCTTTATGATTCTACTATCACTAGAGTATTCTATATAATAGTCATCATCTTTTTTACAGATTATTACTCCAATAGTTTTATCTTGATTTATAGTTTTAATATTTTTTATCTACATAGTTCATATAGACCTCAATTTGGCCAATATGTTCTTTTTTTTAATTCTGTTACTTTTAGTTCTATTACTACAAAGCAATTATAAGTATAATTAAATAATAATAAATCTATATAATTATAGGTACTTCCTATTTTAATTTTGTATTCACTTTTAATAAAAGAGAATCCAGTTCCTAATTCTAATAAGAATTTTTCTATATCTTCAAGTATTAATTTTTGTAATATTTTTTTCTGTTATATGTTCTTTATCTACATTATATTTATTTCTTATGATTATAGGATTTTTTTATAAAATCACTTACTACCGTTTCTTCTTTATTTATTAACTTTAATTTAGTTTTATCATCTAGTCTTTGATACTCTTTAGACTTTATTTTTTTTCCTAAGTTGTCTATAAGACAGATTTTGTTCTATAGAAATACTTATATAATAATTTATTTCATTTATATTATTAATTGGTAAAATTGCTAAAATATGAGACCAACTCAATTGGTGTGGCAGTGCTACACCTTTTTCAACAATTAAGTAAAATTGTCTCATTCTTTTCAAATTTGATATTCCGTATCCGCTACCGATTTCAATAGTCAATTTTCTAGAATATTCTTTTATTATTCCTTCGCCATAATGTTTTCCCGCTTCACTTAGCAACTTACCTACATTGTAATATACACTAAGTTCATTTCTATTCTTTGAATAATCTTTTACTCTTTTATATATCTCATTATTTATTAGTTCGTTTTTATTTCATTATAATAATTACAGTTTAACATATTAATTATCTCCCGATGAGTACATTATCATATAAATGTTATTAGGTCAAATAGCTTAAAAAAATAAGGTTTTATTGCCATTTTTGGTATTAAAAATTTGTTTTGGAAAACTTATTGTATTCAAAATCTTCTTTCGAGGCTTTTTTTGTCTTTAATTTATTATTAAATTTTTTTTTTAAATTTTACACTTAAGTATGTAAATATATTTATTTTGATAATATTTTTTAGTAAAAAAATGTCCTGTAAAACATATTTTATTTTTCCTTTACTTTTAGTTCTTTTTTATTATACAATAATGTTGAGGAAGGATTGGTTTTATGGAAAAGTATAATTTGGTACCTGCGGATACTTATGTTGTAGTAAATAAAACTATTCTTCATAATGAGGATAGGAAAATTATAACAAGTTTATATCTTCCTATTATTGGTACTGATGCTGTTATGTTATACTTTACTTTATGGGCTGATTTGGATAATTCAGAAATATTAAGCAGTGAGTTTTCACATCAAAAAATTAGTGTCTTCACTTAGAATAACTATTAATGAATTACAAACTTCTTTTGATAAACTCGAGGCTATAGGACTTATTAAAGCATTTATTAAAGAAGGAAATGTTAATAATTATATATATGAAATTTTTAGTCCTGTTAGTGCTAGTGAATTTTTATCTCATCCAATACTTAATATTGTCTTATATAGTAATGTTGGCAAGAGAGAATATGATAATTTAGTTAAAGCATTTAAAATACCAAGATTAAATACCTCTAATTATAAAGATATTACTAAAAGCTTTAATGATGTCTTTGAAAGTACTAGTATGACATCTTATGACTTATCACTTGAGGATATTAGAAAGTATAATAAGCTTAAACTTAATATTAATAGTAATTTTGACTTTAATTTTCTTATTAGTTCAATGCCAAAAAAAATCTAGATACTAGTAAAATGTTCTCTAAAAGACATTAAAGAGCTTATTATTAACCTTTCATTTATATATGATATTGATGCTATTAAAATGGCTAATATTGTTAAAGTTTCACTTAATGATAATGGTACTATTAATCGTGAAAGTTTAAGAAAAAATTCAAGAAACTTTTATCAGTTTAGTAATGGTGGATTACTTCCTACAATTATAGATAATAATCAACCCGAATACTTAAGAAAACCGATTGGTGATACTTCAAAGAAGAGCTAAAATGATATATACATTTGAAACCATTTCTCCAAGAGAACTTTTAATAAATAAAAATAATGGGTAATGAACCTACGCGTAGAGATTTAAGATTAGTTGAAGATTTACTTGTTGATTATAAATTAAAACCTGGAGTAGTTAATGTTCTACTTGACTATGCAATTAATGTAAATAATAAGAAATTAACGAGAGGATTCGTTGAAACAATTGCTGGTGAGTGGCAAAGAAAAGGTATTGAAACAGTAGAGGATGCAATGAATAATTGTGAAAAAAGTACATAAAAAATCCTCAAAAAAGAAATTATAAGGATGATAATGTTAATATGAAAACTCCTGATTGGTTTGATAAAGAAATAGATAAATCTAATGTTTCTGATGGTGAAGAAAATCAATTGGAAGAACTATTAAAGGAGTATAAATAATGAAAGAGATAAAAGATGTTATTCAAAATAATTATAGATTTAATAATATAGATTTAGAGAGAAATTTTGATAAAGAAATGGAAGACGATACATTTAAAAAGATCGTAAGTAAAATTAAACTTTCTAAAGATGAAATAATAAAAATATACCTCTTTAATTAAAGATTCTTCTTTAGAACTTAAAAAACTGTGCTAATTGTAAAAATATTATGGAATGTAAAAATTCTGTTGTTGGTCATGTCTACTATCCTGAAGCACAAGAAGAAAATATAGTATTTTCCTATGTACCTTGTAAATATAAGAAAAAACTTGATAAAGATACAGAATATCAAAATAATATTAGTTTGTTTGATATGCCAAAGGCTATTCTTGAGGCTTCAATGAAGAATATTTATACTGATGATAAGAATAGACTTGATGCTATTAAATGGCTTACAACTTTTATTAAAAAATATGAAAATAATGAGAATTGTAAAGGTTTATATTTAGCAGGTAACTTTGGATGTGGTAAAACTTATTTGATTAGTGCTATGTTTAATGAACTGGCCAAAAAGGTGTTAAATCAGTTACTGTTTATTATCCAGAGTTTTTAAGAGAATTAAAGGGAAGATTTGGAGAGGATTATAACGAAGTATTCAATAAAGTTAGAAAGGCTCCTTTTACTTCTTTTTAGATGATATTGGAGCAGAAACAGTTACTAATTGGAATAGAGATGAAATACTAGGTAGCCTCCTGCAATATAGAATGCAAGAAGGGCTGCCAACATTCTTTACTTCAAATAACACAATTAAAGAACTTGAAGAACATCTTATTGGAAGCGATAGTGAAGGTAGAGTAAAATCTAGAAGAATAATTGAAAGAATAAAATATTTAACTGATGAAATAATAATGGTAGCGGAAAATAGAAGAAAGTGAGGATAATGTATGGAAGGTAATAATTATGGATTTAAATTTGATCCAAATAAAATTGAAAAAAAGTTTTGATAATGGAAGCAAGTTAAGTATTGAAAATGATGGTGGAGAATTAAATATGTCTCCAGATAGAAGATATGTTACTGCGAATAATCCAAATAAAAAAGGAAAGTAATAAAAAATTAGTTAGAGTACTAAAGAAAAAAATGTTACTACTGATGATAGACTTGGACCTGAAGTAGTTAGTCCTGGCAATAAGGGATTTGCTAGTGTTATTGGGCTTGCTGCTTTAATTGCAGTTGCTGGTGTTATAATTGCATTTATTACACTAAAATACTAAATTACAAATAATTAGGGAGGGATAGTCATGTTATATGCTTTAGATGTTAAAACTAGTTATTCTATGTTAAGTAGTTTAATTAAAATAGATGATTTAACAGAAAAGGCTAAAGAACTTGGCTATTTTTCTTTAGCCATAACTGATACAAATAATATGTTTGGAACTTATGAATTTTATTTATCATGCATAAAGAAAGGCATTAAACCTATTATTGGTATTAAATTAGAATACAATGAAAATAAATTTATTTTACTGGCTAAAAATAATGATGGATATAGAAACTTGATTAAACTCTCTACGCTTATTTCGGAAGGCAATATTGATAATGATACTTTAATTAAGTACGCTGATAATTTAATATTAATTATGCCTTATAGTAGTTATATAATAATAGTGAAATTATTTCTATATATAAAAAGAATATTTTGTGGGTTACTCTAATATAGAAGAGCGAAATAATATTAAAGATAAAGCTGTATTTGTTAATGATGTTAGTTATTTGGAGAAAGATGATTATAAATACTTAGACTATCTTATAATGATTAAAGAAAGGAAAAGAAGTTAGGTGAATTTGAACTTAATACATTTAAAGGTAAATATTTATTTGATAAAAATGAATTTGAACTTATTACTGATGATGTGGTTAGAAATAATATGAAGTATATTAGTAACTCTTGTAATGTTACTTTAGAATATACTCCTGATTTACTTCCTATATATGACAAAGATATAAATCCTAATGAATTTCTTAGAAATTTAGCATATAAAGGTATTAAAAGGAGACTTAATGATGATGTCATTGATAAATATATAGAAAGATTAGATTATGAACTATCCGTTATTGAAAAGATGGGATTTAGTGATTACTTCTTAGTTGTATGGGATTATGCGTTAAGTATGCTAAATTTAATAATATATTAGTAGGTCCTGGTAGAGGTAGTGCAGCTGGTAGTTTAGTTAGTTATTGCCTTGGTATTACAGACGTTGATCCTATTAAATATGATTTATTATTTGAAAGATTTTTAAATCCAGAAAGAGTTACTATGCCCGATATTGATGTTGATTTTGATAGCGAAAAAAAGAAATTTAGTTACTGAATATGTTACTAAAAAGTATGGTGAAAAACACGCTATTGGAATTATTACTTTTAATACATTAGGTGCGAAACAAGTAATTAGAGATTTGGCTAGATGTATGGATATTAGTCTTCCAATTACTGATGATATCTGTAAATCTATTACTAGTAAAGATTTATTAAGTTCTTATATCGAAGGTAGTAAATTTCATAGATTAATCAATTCAAAAAAGAGAATTTAAGATGTTATATGAAATAGGCAAACATTTAGAAGGACTACCTAGACATATATCTATTCATGCCGCAGGTATTGTAAATGAGTAGAAGACCAATAGATGAAATTATTCCTTTATATAAAAACCCTGTTGGTATATATACGACAGCCTATTCTAAAGATTACTTGGAACCTTTAGGCCTCTTAAAAATGGACTTTCTTGGTATTGATAATTTAACTTTAATAAGTAATGTTATTGACGAAATAAGAGAAAAATGAAAAAATTAATATTACTTTTTTTGAAAGAATACCCGATAATGATAAAAAAGCTCTTGATATCTTTTATAATGTTGATACTGATGGTATATTTCAGTTTGAATCTCCTGGTATGAAGAGATTCTTAGAAAAGTTAAAGATAACTTCTTTTGATGATATTGTACTTGCCCTTGCTTTTGTATAGACCTGGTCCTATGGATAATATTGATACTTTTATCAGAAGAAGAAATAATGAAGAAAAAATTACTTATATTCATCCTGACTTAGAGCCTATATTAAAAGGAACTTATGGTATTATAGTATATCAAGAGCAAATAATGCAGATAGCAAGATTAATGGCGGGTTATTCTTTTGGCGAAGCCGATATCTTAAGAAGAGCTATGTCTAAAAAAAGAAAGAAGAAATTCTTTAAAAAAAGAAAAACCAAAATTTATAAAGGGCTGTTTAAGCAATGGATATGATGAGAATGTAGCTTCTTCGGTATATGATTTGATACTTAAGTTTGCTAATTATGGATTTAATAAATCACACTCAGTAGCATACGCTATTACCTCCTATAGAATGGCTTTTTATAAAAGCATACTTTCCTAAATATTTTATAAGTGCAATATTATCTAACTCTATTGGTAATGATATTAAAACTAATATTTATATTAATAGAGCAAGAAAATCAAATATTAAGATATTACCACCAGATATTAATTTAAGTACTAGTAAATACTATGTTGATGGTAATAATATAAGATGTCCTTTATCAATTATTAAAAGTGTTGGTACCGTAAGTAGTAATGATATAATTAAAGAAAGAGAAAAAAGGACAGTTTACTGATTTTAGTGACTTTGTACTTAGAATGAATGGTACTTCAGTTAATACAAGAGTTATAACTAACTTAATTAATGCTGGAGCAATTAACTTAGGATATAATAGAAGAACTTTAATAGAAAACTTAGATAATGTTTTAAATTATGCAGATATTGCAAAAGACTCTGGAATGATTGAGGTTGAAAAACCATATATTTTAGAATATGATGAATATTCCAAGAAAGATATTATGGATAATGAGTTAAAAAACTATCGGATTTTATTTAACTGAACATCCAACTTCAAAATATCGTGAAGAAAGTAGTATTAGTTCTCTTAATATCAATAATTACTTTGATAAAAATATTAATATCATTATTTTAATAAAAAGAATAAGAGAAACCACTACAAAAAATAATGATGTTATGGCCTTTATCACAGGTGAAGACGAATTTGGTGAAATTCCTTTAACTATATTTCCTACTACATATAAAAGATTTAATAATATAGAAGAAGGTAATATTATTGTCAAGGTATTTGGTAGAGTAGAAAGAAGATTTGATAAATACCAAGTTATTGTTAATAATATACAAATAATAGAATAGGAGGATAATGTTATGAAAGGTAAATTTATAGTTATATCAGGTCCTGGTGGTGTTGGTAAAGATACTATTGCTAAAGAATTAGTAAATAAAGGAATTGCCATCTATTCAGTATCTATGACTACGAGAAAGAAAAAAGAAGTAATGAAATAGATGGTAAAGATTATTTCTTCGTAGACATTAATACTTTTGAAAATAATATTAAAGATGGTAAAATACTAGAATATACTTTATTTAATGGTAATTATTATGGTACTCCTAATGAATTTATATTTAATAATCTTGAAAAAAGGTACTAATGTAATCGGAGTACTAGATATTAAAGGTGTATTAAATGTAGAAAAAATATATCCTGAAGCTATTAGTATATTTATTATGCCGCCATCTTTTTGAAGAACTAGAAAAGAGAATTAGAAATAGAAATACTGATTCTGAAGAAGTTATTAAAGAAAGATTAGAGATAGCTAAAGAAGAAATTAAATGTAAGGATAAATATGATTATATAGTTATCAACAATACTGTGGATAAAGCAGTAGAGGAAATAATTCAAATTATTAAAAATGAAAAAAAATATATGCAATTAATAAAGATTATTAAAACTATATTTAGGAGATGATTCACTATGAAAAATATATATTATCATATCACTTCAATTAACAAATTACATACAGGTGATGTTATTGAATTTGGGAAAGAATATAATAACTTCTATAAAGAAATGGTTAATATTAAACATTATAATAGTTCTGGAAAAGACGCTAATGATGTTTTGCTAGATTTATTTAATAATAAAAGTCTGGTTTTTAAATCAATTAATGACTTGAAGACTGTTCTAAACACTGTAAATGATGATGCTTTTATATTAAGAGAACTTGTTTTTGAACATATAAGAAAATGCTATTTTCCTGAATGTCCCTCTAGATTTAAATGTATGTATGTCTTAAAAGACAAAGATGAAGTAAATGGTTGGTTAGAAATTTTTTAAAAGAATTAATAGAAAACCTCTTCAAATTGTTAAATTAGAACTTGAAGGTGATGTTTTTTGAAGGAAATGCTAGTTTAATTCTTAGACAAAGTAATTCCATCAATGATAAAATTATACAGGCTAAAAATTATTGGTCTGGGGATAAAACAAACCTTATATCAGAATATTTATTTGTTGGGAAAGCAAAAGTTCTTGAGGTTACTGATATAAATGAATAAACTTTACTTTAGAGACTTAATGGCTCTAAAGTATTTTTTTTAGACTACAGGCTAAAAAAACATCGAGCAACGAAGTGTGAGATGAAATAAATACTATAAATTTACTTGAAAAATGTAGTATTTTAGTATATACTTATATTAACTTTATGAAGTGGGAGGAATATTATGAAAAAGTAGTAGAATAATGAAGATATTTGAACAATATGTTAGAACAAGTATGATATGAATAATATTAATATTAAAGCAAGATATTTTCACTCATTAAAAGTAATGGAAATAGTTAAAGATTTAGCTACTGAACTTGGTATATTTACCGAAGAAGAGATAGCGGTCTGTGAACTTATTGGTCTATTTCATGAGATAGGTAACTTTTCTAGAACTCCTAATTATCATATAGATGAAGACAATGAAGATTCTAGTAATAAAGCTATTGATGTGCTATTTAATAAAGGACTAATCAGAGAAATAAGTAAAGATAAGACTTATGATAATGTCATTAAAATAGCATTATTTGCTTATGATAAAAAAAATGGTTTTTCCTGATAATATAGATGAGAAAACTAAACATGTATGCGCTATTATTAAAGATGCTCATAACTTGGATTCTTTTAGATTATTTGTTAATTATCCTTATGTTGATACAAGAATTAGTAGTTATCCTAATAATTTGGTATATGAAGATTTTACTAAATTTAAAACTATTAGTCCTAGAGTTACTGATAATGCTTCAGATACTGTTCTTATGGTATTATCAAAAATGTACGCTTTTAATTACAAATATTCCTATCACTTATTAAAAAAAGAAAATAATTATGTTGCTAAACTATTTGATAGTCTTACTTTTTGATAATAAAGCAATTGAAGACTTTTATAAAAAAAAAATATTTATGGTACTTAATAATTATATAGATAAAAGGATTGGTGTTTATAATGCTTGATAAAAAAATATGACCATTTAATGGTAGAAAAAAATAAATATGAAATGTGGAAAAATAATGGTTATTTTACTGGTGGTAAAGATTTAAGTAAAGAACCATTCTGTATAGTAATTCCACCTCCTAATGTAACTGGTAAATTACATTTAGGACACGCTTGGGATACTTCTATTCAAGATATTCTAATTAGATATAAGAAAATGAAAGGCTTTGATGCTATGTGGGTTCCTGGTATGGATCATGCTGGTATTGCTACGCAGGCTAAAATTGATAAAAAACTTAAAAGTGAAGGAATTAATCCTAGAGAAATGGATAGAGAAGAATGGCTTAAAGTAGCTTGGGCTTGGAAAGAAGAATATGCTGAAAATACTCATAGTCAGTGGGCTAAACTTGGCTTATCTCTTGATTATGCTAAAGAAAGATTTACTTTAGATGAAGGTTTATCTCATGCTGTTAGAGAAGTCTTTGTTACTCTATATAATAAAGGTTTAATTTATAGGGGAGAGAGAATTATTAACTGGGATCCTATGGCGATGACTGCTCTAAGTAATGAAGAGGTTATTTATAAAGATGTTGAAGGGGCCTTTTATCATATTAAGTATTATCTAGAAGATAGTGATGAATATTTGGAAGTAGCTACGACTAGACCAGAAACTTTATTTGGAGATACTGCTGTTGCTGTTAATCCAGATGATGAAAGATACAAAAAATATATTGGTAAGAATGTTATGCTTCCAATAGTTAATAAGAAAATTCCTGTAATAGGAGACTATCATGCTGGGATATGGAGTTTGGTACTGGTGTTGTTAAAATTACTCCCGCTCATGACCCTAATGACTTTGAAGTAGGTAATAGACATAATCTAGAGAGAATTGTCGTTATGAATAAAGATGCTACGATGAATGAAAATGCTGGCTCTTATGCTGGTATGGATAGATTTGCCTGCAGGGAAAAGCTTGTTAAAGATTTAGAAGAGGCTGGCCTACTAATTAGTATCGAGCCAATTAATCATAATGTTGGTTTTTCAGAAAGAACTGATGTAATGGTAGAGCCTTACTTATCTAAACAATGGTTTATTAAGATGAGACCACTTGCAGATGCAGTACTTGCTAATCAAAAAAAAAATAAAGATACTAAAGTTAACTTTGTACCTGAAAGATATGAAAAGATTATGAATCACTGGATGGAAATAACTTATGACTGGTGTATTTCTAGACAGCTTTGGTGGGGGGCACAGAATTCCTGCTTGGTATAAAGATGATGAAATATATGTTGGTATGGAATGCTCCTGAAGGAGAAGGTTGGGTACAAGATCCCGATGTACTTGATACTTGGTTCTCTTCAGCACTATGGCCTTTTAGTGCTTTAGGATGGCCTGATAATACTGACTTATTAAAAGAGATATTATCCTAATAATGTACTAGTTACTGGTTATGATATTATTCCTTTCTGGGTTAATAGAATGACCTTCCAAGGACTTGAATTTCTTCATAAGAGACCATTTAAAGACTGTTTAATACATGGTCTTATCAGAGATAAACAAGGTAGAAAAAATGAGTAAGAGTCTTGGTAATGGTATAGATCCTATGGATGTTATTGAAGAATATGGTGCTGACTCTTTAAGATTCTTCTTAACTACAAATACTGCTCCTGGTATGGATTTAAGATATGATGAAGAAAAAGTTAAATCAACTTGGAACTTTATTAATAAGATTTGGAATGCTTCAAGATTTGTTTTAATGAAGTTAGATGGATTTAAAGAAGAAGATTATACTTTAGATAATTTTAAAAAAGTAGAAGATAAATGGATACTTGATAAACTTAATAGTACTATTAAAGATGTTACTAAGTATATGGATAAATATGACTTTAATTTAGCTGGGTCCGCTATATACGAATTTGCATGGAGTTACTTCTGTGACAAGTATATTGAGTTATCTAAGTTCTATGATGATAATACAACAAAAAAGTGTATTACTTAGAGTACTTACTGATATAGTAAAAATGTTACATCCATTTATGCCTTATGTTACTGAAGAAATATATTCAATGCTACCTATTAAAGAGACTGAATCTATTATGATGAGTAGTTATCCAGAATATGATAAGAATATGGTATCTGCTACTAATATTGATACAGTACTTGAATTTATTACAATGTTTAGAAATAAAAAGGCTGAACTTGGTATTGGTAGTGATTACAAAGTATATATTAAGTGTAATAATGATGTAGATAAAAAAAATTATTATTAATATGTTAAAACTTAATGATAAGATTACTGATTTAATAGTGATAATTATACTGATAAAGTAGAATATAATGGATTAGAGATAGATATTTTCTTTGATAATAGTAAAAAAATGTTAAAGAACAAGAAGAAAAATTATTAAAAGAAAAAGAATCTCTAGAGAAATCTATTGAAAGAAGAGAAAAATTACTTAGTAATGAAAATTATGTAAGTAAAGCTCCTTCGAGTATAGTAGTAGAAAAAGAAAGAGAAGATCTGAAGAAAGAAAAAAAATTACTAAATAGTTTACTTAATAAATTTACAAAATAATTTTTATATGATAAAATAACTTTAGTTGTGAAAGGAGTGAATATTTATGGCTAAGTTTTGTTCTAATTGTGGTGCTGAATTAAATGAAAAACAAGAAATTTGTTTGAAGTGTGGTGTCAGAGTTAAAAATAGTAATACTAAAAATACTGATCCAAATGCTAAATCTAAAATGGCTGCTGGATTATTTGGTATATTTTTAGGTCAATGGGGAGTACACAACTTTTACCCCTAGGTTATACCGGAAAAGCAGTAGCCCAATTATTACTTTCTATTTTTTGGATACATATTACTATTTGTTGTTGTTGGCTTTTTTATGGTAGCCGCTGCTGGTATATGGGGACTAATCGAAGGTATTATGATACTATCTGGTAGTATCAATACCGATGCTAATGGTAATCCATTAAGAGATTAATGTATAATTAAATTAAAACATCTCATAATAATTATGAGGTGTTTTTTCATATGGATAATGTATTTTGTATATGTTTTAGAACTCTTTTAGTATTAGCAATTTTATTTTTTGTAACTAAGTTACTGGGCAAAAAAGCAAGTTTCACAACTTAATTTTTTTGACTATGTTGTTGGTATTACGATTGGTTCTATTGCCGCGGATATTTCTCTAGACTTAGAAAAAGACTTAATCGCGGGTATTGTTTCACTTCTTTTTTATATGGTATTATTGCCTATACAATAGCAAGGGCTACGATAAAAAGTATTACTCTTCGTAGATTTATTACAGGTGTACCTACAATATTAATGGAAAATGGTAAAATTATTGAATCTGGATTAAAAAAATCTAAACTTGATATTAATGACTTTCTTGCAGAGGCTAGAACACAAGGATATTTTGATTTAAATGAAATAGATACTGCAATTATGGAGATTAATGGAAGTATTAGTTTTCTCTTAAAAAGAGAAAGATAAACCTTCAAATAAAAGCGACGTGAATGCTAAACTTAGTAATAGTGGAATTCCCGCTAATGTAATTATTGATTCTAATTATATGGAAAATAATATGGAAGCCATGGGAAAAGGCAAGAAATGGTTAGACCACGAACTAAAAGTATTAGGTTATAAGAATTATGACAATATATTACTTGCTACTTGTGATAATAATGGTAAGATTATAGTATACAGAAAAAAATGTAAAACCAGATAAAAATACTATTTTAGAATAGTTTTATTTATCTTTATGATGTATAATTATTTTTAGAGTAGTGATAAATATGAAGCATTTAAAAAAAATTATTTTTAATTTTGATTATTATTACATTATTTATGTTAATATACAGCGTTGTGTCTCCTAATGTTGATGTTTATACTAATAGTATTAATTTAAATAGTGATTACAATATTGATTACAAAGTATATAATTTGTTTACTAATTTAACGAATAAAAGTTCTATTATAGAAAATAATATAAATTCTAGTAATGTTGGTACTTACACTATTGTAATTAATGTTAAATATTTATTTTTAATGTAAATAAAACAGTTGATATTAATGTTATTGATAATACAAAACCTATTATTACTTTAAATGGTAATACAGAAGTTAAGGTTTGTCCAAATACCGATTATAACGAAGAAGGATATACCGCGAGTGATAATTACGACGGAGATATTACAGAAAGAGTGAATATTAAAAAATAGACAATAGTATTATTTATTCTGTAATTGATAGTAGTAGCAATGAAACACAAGTAGAGAGAAAAATTATATTTGAAGAATGATGAGGCTCCAAAAATAGAATTAAAAGGTAGTGCTGATTTAAATATATTTATTGGTGATAATTATAATGAAGAAGGATATGCCTCCTACGACAAATGTGATGGAGATATTACTAATAGTGTTGTTGTTACTAGTAATTTAGATACTAATAAACTCGGTACATATAATATAAAGTATGAAGCTATAGATACTTCTGGTAACAAGGCTGAAGTTAGTAGGACTATCCATGTAATTAATAAACCAAGTTATTATGGTAATGGTATTATTTATCTAACATTTGATGATGGTCCAAGTTATTTAACAGGAAAAAATTTTAGATATACTTGATAGTGAAAATATTAAAGCAACATTTTTTTCTTGTTACTCATGGTGGTTATTATGTTAAAAAGAGCATATAATAGTGGTAATACAATAGCTCTTCATACATATACGCATAATTATAGTTATGTATATTCTAGTATTGATAATTACTTTAATGATTTAAATACTGTTAGTAATAGTGTTTATAATTCTATTGGTATTCATCCAAAGATAATTAGATTTCCTGGAGGCTCTTCTAACACTATAAGTAAAAATTATTCAAATGGTATTATGTCTAGACTTACTAATGAGGTAATTAATAGAGGATATACTTATTTTGATTGGAATGTTGACTCCAATGACGCTGGTGGTGATGGTTATAATAGTAGTAAAATATATAATAATGTTATTAGTGGCTTATCACATAGCAAAAACTAATATAGTACTTATGCATGATTCTGAAAGTCACAGTGCCTCTGTTGATGCACTTAGAAATATTATTAAATACGGTAAAAATAATGGTTATACATTTAAAGCTATAACTAGTGATACTCCTATTGTTAGACATGGTGTTAACAATTAATGGACTAAATGGACTATTTATTTAATTTTGTTCTTAATATTTTTACTATTTTGAGTTATAATAATTATAGAAAGGAGTTTTATAATGAGTAAAGAAATTAATAAATATCTTAATTTATCTATAGTTATGTCTGTACTTTTTGCTATACTAGGCGTTATTCTTGTAGTATCACCTAATTCATCACTCGATACTATTGCATATCTACTAGCAGCTTTTCTATTAGTATATGGTACTTACAACTTTATAGATAGTTTTGCCATTCATCCAATATTCTTCTTTATGAAGATGGCTAGTAGTGTTATTTCTATATTACTTGGTATAATTATATTTTTAAATCCTGAAATATTTAAAAATTTAATTCCTATAGCTTTAGGTATATTCTTTATTATAAATGGTATTTTTAAAACTAGAATGGCATTTATTATTAAAAAATATAGATAATTATTTTGTTTTATCCGTTATTACTTCAGTACTTACTATAATATGTGGTATTGTTCTAATTATTAATCCTAGTATATCTGCGGTTATGATTACTACAATGATTGGAATTGTTATTTTAGTATATGCTGTATTTGATGTAGTAGATGCTTTCATATTAAAACATAGGGTAAAAGAAGAAATATCTAAATATTTTGAACAATTATTAAAATAGTACTTCGGTACTGTTTTTATTTAGTATTAATACTGATAAACTTAAACCCTAAGAACATAAACTTCAATTTTTTGTTTTCTATGTAAATATTATGTAAAATCCACATTATTTTAATTAAAAATATTACTTTTATGATATTATTATTATAGGTGATTACATATATGAATAATGAAATGAGGAATGGTTGGATAGACATTATATCTAAAATGTATAAAGACTTACATAATTCAGAAAGAGTTTTGCATGTTTCAAAAGAATCTGATAAAAAAAGAGAAAGATTACTTAATTATTTTAATAGATTAGAAAAAATACATAAGAGAGTATCCGAGAGTAAAAAATAAATCTGATGAAAAGTTACTTAAAGGCTTCTATTACGATTTATATGTAATAAAACCTGAAGACATACCTGAATCCTATTTTCAAAATCAAGTTAAACTTGCTAGGGAAAGAGGATATGGTAATATCGAACTAACTAATGAAGATAAAAAAAAAGAATGACTGATCAAGTTATCGAAGACCAAAAAAACATTCTTTAGATAAGTGGATAGAATATTTTTTATATGATGAAGAAAGTAAATCTTATGAAATGTGGGAAAAATACTGGGTATTTCAAGGACTACAAAATTTAGGTAAATATGATAAGAAACTGGTAAATTTAGTAAAAGAGATAAAACAACAGTATATCCTTTTCCTCCAGTAGAAAGAGAATATATTTTTACTACACTACATTTAATGGAAGACTATATTAAAGATAAAAAAGGTGATGAAGAAATTAAATCTGCCTTAGGTAGTGGTAACTTTAAAATGTTATATGAATATGTTATTAAACAAAGTATGTTAAAAAAGATAAACTTCAAAGTAACACCACTAGTGGTAAATGGGTAAAATATGAACAAGGGAGTGATTATAATATTTTAAGAAATTCACTTCAAGGGTATTATACTGGTTGGTGTACTGCTGCTGGTGAGAATTTTGCTAAAAGTCAGTTAGCAGGTGGTGATTTTTATGTTTATTATTCTCTTGATAATAATGGTGAAGCCAAAGTACCTAGAATTGCTATTAGAATGGATGGTAAAGATAAAATTGGAGAGATTAGAGGTATAGCAGATAATCAAAATATGGAACCTGAAATGATGTCTATTCTTGAAGAAAAAAAATTAAAGGAATTCCCTGATAGAGATAAATATTCTAAAAAAAGAAAATGATATGAAATTACTTACTTTAATTGATAAAAAGGTAAATGATAATATTGATCTTACTTTGAAGAACTTAAATTTTTATATGAAGTGGATAGTAAAATTGAAGGGTTTGGTTACGAGAAAGATCCTAGAATAAATGAAATAAAGAACAAAAGAAATATAAAGAAAGACTGTGCGCTGATATTTAATGTAAAAGAAGAAGAAGTTGCTTTATCACAAGAAGAGTGGGAAGAGAACCAAAATAAGTTTAAAATTTTTGGTTTCTGATTTATATTTGTACGGCTTAACTAGTGCCGATGGCCTTGTCTTACCTCAAAGTGTTGGTGGTAATTTATTTTTTAGATAACTTGACTAGTGCGAAGGGACTTGTTTTACCTCAAAGTGTTGGTGATAATTTATTTTTAGATAACTTGACTAGTGCGGAGGGACTTGTTTTGCCTCAATATATTGGCGGTAATTTAAATTTGGGCAGCTTAACTAGTGCCGATTGCCTTGTCTTGCCTCAAAGTGTTGGTGATAATTTATATTTGAGCAAGTTAACTGGTGCCGATGGCCTTGTCTTGCCTCAAAGTGTTGGTGGTAATTTATATTTGAGCAAGTTAACTGGTGCCGATGGCCTTGTCTTGCCTCAAAGTGTTGGTGGTGAGTTATATTTGGGATGCTTAACTAGTGCTGTGGGAATTGTGTTGCCTCAATATATTGGCGGTAATTTAAATTTGGGCAGCTTAACTAGTGCGGAGGGACTTGTTTTACCTCAAAAAATGTTGGTGGTAATTTAGATTTATGGTATTTAACCAGTGCAGAGGGACTTATTTTACCTTATGACTTTGATTCAAATACGTTAATATGTCCAAGTTACATTAAAAATGAAATATTACAAAATCCTGATAAATATTTTAGAAAACCTCCTAGTGAAGAAGAAAACATAAGTGTACATCATAAAAGATAAACTTAAAATTGAAGACTACAGGCTTCAATTTTTTTCATTAAAGACCTTAGGCTTTAATGATAGTGAAGAGACTATAGGCTCTGAGCTAATAATATACAATTGTTTGCTTTTTATATTATTATTATTTACTAAAAGTAATTTATATGTTATACTTTTTATATGTAAATATGGAGGTAAAAAAATGTTAGATTATATAATTATAGGACTACTTATTGTAATAATTATCTTAGTTATTATAGCAATTAGTAAGAATGTTAATGAAGGAAAAATTACTGAAAGACTTGGTAATTTAGAAACTACTACAGTGAAAGAGTTATCTAGTTTTCAAATAGATATAATGAAAACAATGAATGATAATTTTAATGGATTAAATGAAAGAATAGAAAAGAAACTTAGTCAAATTAATGATAAAGTTAATGAAAGATTAGATGATAACTTTGCTAAAACCAATAGAACATTTACTAATATATTAGAAAGATTATCTAGAATAGATGAAGCACAAAAGAAAATTGATACTTTATCTACTGATATTGTTTCTCTTCAAAGTATTTTAACTGATAAAAAGAGTCGTGGTATATTTGGTGAAATTAATCTTAAGCATATTCTTGTTAGTATATTTGGTGAAAAAAAATGATAATGTATATAGACTTCCGTATACTTTTCCTAATACCACTATTGCGGATGCAGTAATATTTGCTCCCGAGCCATTAGGTACTGTTGCTATTGATTCAAAGTTTCCTTTAGAACACTATCAAAAAATGGTAGATAAAAATCTTCCTCAAGTAGATAGAAATATAGCAGAAAAAAGAATTTAAAGTGGACGTTAAGAGACATATTGATGCAATTGCTAGTAAATATATTATACCTGGAGTTACTTCTGATCAGGCTATTATGTTTTTACCTGCGGAAGCATTATTCGCTGAGATAAATGCTTATCATACTGATTTAGTTGAATATGCTCATAGAAAAGAAGAGTATGGATATGTTCTCCTACAACATTAATTAGTACATTTACTGTTATTGAAGTTCTTCTTAAGAATATGGAAAGAGATAAATATACTAGTATTATTCATGATGAATTAAATAAACTTGGTATTGAATTTGGTAGATATAAAGAAAGATGGGATAAACTTTCTAGAAGTATTGAAACTGTTAATAAAGATATAGAAAATATTCATGTAACTACTGATAAAATAAGTAAAAGATTTGACTCTATTAGTAGAGTAGAACTGGGAGACAAAAAGAAATAGAATAATTAAAAACTCTTAATAATATCTTATTATTTGAATAAATTTACATGACGGGATATTATGATAAGAGTTTTTTTCTTTTTACTTGGATTTGGTCTTATGGTAATTGGATGTAGTTTTATCATATTATATCTAAATTTAACCACTATGGGGTATAATTTTTTTAGAATATGTTAATTTTATTATAAGAAGAGTAGAATGCTACTTTAGTATTATTGGCTTTATAATTATGATTTTATCTATTACTTTGAAAGGATTATAGAAAATGAATTATATTTATGATATAGTACTTAATTTTAATAAAGAATATTATAACTTCTTTGAATGGAATAAGAGAGATAATATTGTTAATGTAAAGAAAATACCATTATTTCTTGTTAATAATGATACCTTTAAAATGTTTAAATATGATAATGTAACTGTAAGTAGTGATTTTATTAATTTAATTAAAGATAAAACTTATACTTATTCTAGAATTAAGATAGGTAATACTTCTTTAATAACTAATGGTAAAGAAGTTATTGCAGTACTCTTTAATGATAAGGGTGAACTTAATTAAAAGAAGTAGTCTTTTGTTAGATGAAGAAGAAGAGGTATTAAATGAAACTTCTAATGATAGTATTTATAATATTGATATTGTTAAATCCTCAAGAAATAAGATTTCTTTTGTAAATAGAAGTCAAAAAAGAAAAGAAGAACTTTTTAATTAAATATATTAATAAGGAGAATAATCTTATTAATTTAAAATATTTATATTATGATTATTTTGAAAAAGAAGATGATAATATTAATAATATTAAAAAAAGTCTTTAATTAATGAAATTAAATATAATTGGAATAATAAGTTAGATGATTTATATGAAACTGTCAAAATATTTAAAAAGATTAAAAATTAAAAAGAAGGGTTATTCCTTCTTTATTTATTATTTATAAATTTATGTATTTTATGTAACTCTTTAGCAGTATTATTTACAAATTCTTCTTTATCATCACATTTAAATTTTTGAGTTAAAATTATCATGTAATATGGATTTTCTGCATCTACATAACCAGCCCTCATGGTAAGCAATATCCCAACTACCATATTTTTTAACAAAATTATTATTTTCAATGGATTCTGGTAATACTATACTAAATGATGGATTACTAAGCCAATTATAAAAAGTCTTGTCCATATTTACTTTTTATTAATAAAGTCTCTTACTTTCTTCCAGTATATTGCCATATCATCACAATTTATTAATCCAAATAAATCTTTTTGCCTTCCATTGTATGGAGTGCTCCAAGTGATTTACCATATTTTTCTAAGTTTTTCTTTTCCAACATAATTAACAAGTTTTATATATGCTGTATTATCACTTTCTGTTATTGTTAATCTAATTAAATCTTTAATAGTGTAATATGTATCTTGCTTTTGAAATTTAATGATTCCAGTATCTTGTTTTAAATCATTCATAGTTACTAAAAAGAGTATCCTCTAGTGATATTTTTTTGTTTTCAGCCATTTCTAATAACATTACGCACACTAATATTTTAATACTTGAAGCAGCATAGAATAGTATATCTGAATTGTATGATAATATACTTCCAGTATTTATGTCTTCGTAGTAATAGGCCACTTTTTCTTTTTGTTTGAGATACATTGTATTTAGTTCTAAATAATATTTTTTAATTCTTCTTGTTTATCTTTTAATGTTTCTGAAACATTCTTTAGTTCGCACTTCATATTTATCTTATAATTCATAACATCAGTCCTTTCATATCTAATTATATCATATTTTAGAATTTTCATGAAAAAAAAATGATACTTAATGTACCACTTTATTTGTTGTTTTCTTCGAGCAATTTTATAATCTTTTTTTTGGTTACTTTGAAGTTCTTTTATTTGTTCATGTAGCACTTCAAGTATTAATTCACTTTTTAAATCCGTCTTATAATCATTTAAACTTCTTAAACTATCTTTTTTAGCCGCTCTATTCTGACTCATCATAATTATTGGTGCTTGAAGTGCCGCTATACATGATAATATTAGATTGAGTAGAATAAATGGATATGGATCTACATTTACTATCATTAAGTAATTAATTATCATCCACAGTATAAGAAATATGCAAAATACTATAATAAACCCCCATGATCCTGCTACTGCAGTAACTTTGTCGGCCAATTTATCCCCCTAAACTTCTTTTTGGCATCTTCTTCTTTATCTGAGTCAATGGCTATTGGACTATCCAAAAGCATTTCAACAAGTTCATCTTCATCCTTAATATCAAAATCTTTATTTAGTAATAATTTTACTAAGTTGTCTTTTTCTTTTATTTACTTCCATAGTTACCTCCATTTTTTATAATTTATCATATTTTAATTTTAACACTTTATTTAGATGTTGTAAACTACTAAAAAATGATACTTAATGTACCATTTTATTTGTTATATTGAGATTTATAAGTTTCATACTTCTTTTCTAATACTGTATCAGTAAACTTAAGTTTGGCATCCTCACGCATTTTATCTAATGCTTTATATTGAACTGAAGTATCTTTTGACTTATGTTCCAGAAACTAATGAAGTAATTATTTCTTCTTTTACATCTTTAAGAGCTGGTTTTTTCTTTTTGGTCTATTCTATAAATTACATGATAACCATAAGAAGTCTTAACAGGTTCTTTGCTATAACAATTATTTTCTAGTTTTTGCATTGCTTCCATATAAGCAGATTCAAGACTAGCATTATATGCTTTATATCCTAGTTCTTCATATGTTATTTTATCCTTATATTCATCTTTTACTTCATCAAAAGATTTACCATCATTTAATTTAGATATAATTTCTTTAGCTAAATCTTCAGCTTTTTTCTTTTTCTTCATCAGTAGCACTGCTACTAACTTTTACTAAAATGTGTTTGGTATTGATATCTCCATATACCTTATCTTCATAGTACTTTTCTATTTCTTTATCAGTAATTTGTTCTTTTATATAATCATCAGTATACTGTGTTCTTCTATATTGAAGTCTTAAGTATTCAATAAATGCCCTTTCACTACCAAAGCCACTTTTAAGTTAAGAATTCTTCTTTACTATATCCATAGTACTGATTATACATATTATAATAGTTTTCTGCTTGATCATTTAATTCAGTATTCATCTCATCTGTTTCAGGATATTTTTTCTTCAAGTATTTTATTATCTATTATATCTAGTAAATTATTTACTGAATAGATTTCTTTCATATCTTCATATAAATCTTCTGCAGTTACAGTTAAACCATCTATACTTGCTACCGGCTCTAAACCATTCTCTAATTTAGCTATTCTATCTGGCCATATTAGGATTACCACTAGTACTGTGGCAAGCACTCCTCCAATTACTCCATAAATAGCTAATCTATATTTATCTATAAAATCATAGAATTTGAATAGTTTATCGTATTCTTTCTTATTAGTATTTTTCTTTTCCTCTTTTTTTTACCTCTTTAACTTTTTCTTTTTTTTTTGTTCTGCTTTACTTATAACATTTTTCTTAGTACCTTTTTTTTGATACTTCTTTTTTTATATTTGCCATTTTGTTATCTCCTTTCAAAGTTACATTAATATAATATCAAAAATAGGAAAAAAATTACAATATGATTTTTTGAAATATGGGGAAAATAACATATTTTAATTAGTTATTTTTAATATATATTTGATTTCATACTAATTAGCCCAGCACACTTTTTATCTTTTTCCATAAAATACTATGAATAGAAAAAAAAAGGAGGAATGTATTATGAGTAACTGCGGTTCACCTTGCGGCGGATCTAGTGCCGCTATTGTATTAGTACTATTTATCCTACTAATAATCATACTAGGCGCTTGGATATAATAAAGGAGGTGCATTATAATGTCTGGAAATAGTTCATGTAAAAAGGAAATAATGGCTTCTTAATTGTTATTGTTTTATATATTCTACTTGCTATTATACTAGGTTCTGCTTTCTTTTTATTAAAATATCTTAGTTTAGGGAAACTATCTTCGGATAGTTTTTTTTCCTTTATAAAAAGCAGGCTAAAACCTACTTTAACTTATTATATACTTCTTCAAGTGATAATTTTTCTTCATTATTATATTTTGGTATTAGGTGTAAATGAAAATGTTTTACTTCTTGACCTAAGCCATTATTTTCACAAAGTGATATACCATCATAGTTTAATCTTTCTTTAAGAAGTACAGCAATTTCTTTGGCTACCTTTAGTATATGATGTAGTGCTTCTTCATCTATATCAAAAAAATCTTGATAATGTTTCTTTGGTACTATAAGAGTATGTCCTATATGATTAGGATTTACATCTAAGAATACTTTAACTATCTCATCTTCATATATTGTATATGATGGTATTTCATTATTTATTATTTTGCAAAAATATATCCATGTTATTACCTCCATACTAAGTATAACATTTTTTAAATTATTTTACTATTACCTTATCTAATTTTAGTATATATTAGTGGCTTATATATGATAGATATACTGGTATATTATTGTTACACTTATTAAGTATAAGTGTAACAATAACACTTGGAAGACCTTAGGCTGGAAGTGAATGACATAAAAAGAACTAAGTTGATTTCTTAGTCCATTTATTGTATGAATATCTGCGAATATTCTAACATTATTATGTAAAATTTAGTATATTTTTATTCATAAGGTTAACTTTTTTAAATTTATCTGCTATAATTTAGGTATGAGAAGTAGTAAAAAATACTATTTATTATATTCATGTTTATATTCTTTATTGGTTCTGCTAATGCAAGCAGTAAAAGAAAAAGTAACTTTTTCTAAATGCGTTGATGGAGATACTATTAAAGTAAACATTGATGGTGAAATAAACATAGTTAGAATGCTAGCAATAGATACTCCAGAGTCTGTTCATCCCACTAAAGGGGTTGAATACTATGGTAAAGAAGCAAGTAATTATACCTGTAATTTAGTTACTAATGCAAAGAAAATAGAACTTGAATATGATAAAAATAGTGATAAAAAAAGATAAATATAATAGAGTTTTAGCTTGGGTATGGGTAGATGATACTTTACTTCAAGATGAACTTGTTAAAAATGGCTATGCAGAGGTTGCTTATTTGTATGGTGATTATAAGTATACTAATACTCTAAAGGATCACCAAGCAGTAGCAGAAGCCTCTAAAATAGGTATATGGAATGAAGAAGCAAGAAAGGAGTTTGATTCAAATAGTAGTTCTAAGAATGATGATAATACTACTGATAATAGTGATAGTTATATTGATTTAAAGAATATGTCCACTAGTGATATTATTATAGTTATAGGAGTAGTAATTATTGGAATTGTTTTAGGACCCACTATTAAGAAAAATTTAAAAGAAAAATTAAAAAATATACAAAATAGAAAGGAATGTTAATTTGAAAAAAGATATTACACTTGTTATTTTAGCAGCAGGTATGGGTAGTCGCTTTGGGGGACTTAAGCAAATTGAGCCTATGGGTCCTAATGGAGAATTTATTATAGACTATTTTGTATATGATGCTATTAAAGCTGGATTTAATAAAATTGTATTTTTAATAAAAAGGGAAAACTATGATTTATTTAAGGAGACAATAGGAGCTAGAGTAGAACCATATATTAAAACTGAATATGCTTTTCAAGAACTTAATAATCTACCTTTTTTAGGATACACTCTTCCTAGTGATAGAGTTAAACCTCTTGGTACTGCTCATGCGGTACTTTGCTGTAAGGAAAAGGTTCATGAAAACTTTGCAATGATTAACTCAGATGACTTCTATGGAAGAGATGCTTTTATTAAAGCTTATGAGTATTTAAGTAAGGTAGATGAGTCTTCGAGTGAATATGGAATGATAGGATATAAAGTTGCTAATACTCTTACAGAAAATGGCTCTGTTAAAAGAGGAGTATGTAATGTAGATAATAATGGATATCTTACTAATTTAACTGAAAGTAAAGTAGAGAGAGTTAATAATGAAATAATTGCTAGTCCACTAGATGGAAGTAAAGCATTTACTGTTAAAGATGATGATACTGTAAGTAATGAATTTCCTATTATTTACTCCTAGTATATTTAATTATATAGAAGAAGGTTTCCCTGAGTTCTTTGACAATAATAAAGATAACTTACTTACCGCAGAGTATTTAATTCCTGATGTTCTTAGTAATTTAATTAAGAATAATAAGGCTAGTACTAAGGTTATTCCTACTAGTGCTAACTGGTATGGTGTTACTTATAAAGAGGATACTCCTGAGTAAAGAAGGCTATTCAAAATCTTGTAGATAATCATGAATATAATGATAATTTATGGGACTAATATGTTAAATTATGTTATTTACATAAATCTATTTAATTTTTAATTTAGATTTGTTATACTTATGTTGTATAGAAAGGATTGATTTAAATGAAATATAATATTCGTGGAGATAAAATGGTAATTACAGATGCCATAAAGGATTATACAGAAAAATAAACTAAGTAGATTAGAGAAGTATTTTAAGGACGATGATATTAAGGCTAATGTCCTTGCTAGAGTTAGAGGTAATTCACAAATTGTTGAAGTTACTATTCCTACGAGCAAGTATGTTCTAAGAAGTGAAGAAGAAAACGATGACTTATATGCTGCGATAGACTTAGTTACTGATAAGTTAGAAAGACAAATCAGAAAGAATAAAACTAGATTAAACAGAAATACTAAGGAAAGTGTTAAAGAATTTAACTTTGATTATGAAGTTAAGGATGAAGAGGCCTCTAAAGAAAAGATAGTTAAAAAAAGAAAAAATATTGAAACTAAACCTATGGATGAAGAAGAGGCTATTCTTGAAATGGAACTATTAGGTCATTCATTCTTTGTATATAAAGATATGGACACTAACAAAACTTGTGTTCTTTATAAAAAGAAAAGATGGTGACTATGGTCTAATAGAAACTAAATAATATTTGAGTATCAACAATTGTTGTTGATACTTTTTAATTTTAACTGTGTATCCACAGGTACTGTTGATAGACTATTTTTAATATTTAATTGACTTTTATAATATATATTGTATAATATTGTTACATTCTTTAAGGGGGAGTAATATTAATGAATGACACTACTATGAAACTATTAAATTTAATTAATGAAGGGAAAACAGTAAATGAAATATCAGAAACACTAAAACTATCTAATAAAGCTATTTTTTGTAGATTAAATATGCTTAGAAATGCTGGATATAATTTTAAAAGATTATATTATTCTGACGGTAATATTGTCTACTCGAATGGTGCAGATATGGCTTGGTATAATGAAAGGAGTAATGGTACTAATTTAATTACAAAAGATGACAAAATTGACGCAATAGTAATATCTGATATACATTTTGGTAGTAACTATGAAATTGAAAAAAATTATGGATAGAATATATAACTATTGTATTAGCAATAATATTCATATAATTTTCTTTGGCGGTGATTTAGTTGATGGTACCTTTGGTAAAAATACAAGAATTGATAACATAGATGAACAACTTGCTTATATTATGAAAAAATATCCATTTTGATAAAAGTATTATAAATTTTGGAGTATTAGGAGATCACGATTACAGCATTTTTGAGGCCAATTCAAGAGATATATCTTTACTTTTTAGTAATTATAGACACGATATTGTTCCTCTTGGATACTATATTGGAAAATTAAATATTGGTAATGATATATTAACTTTTTATCATGGAAATAAGGTAAATTATACCCAAAATAATGATGTTATTATTTCAAATAACATTGGGGGCAGAAATATTATATTTCGCGGTCATACTCATAGGAAACTTGCTATTTCAAATCTTTGTTCTAATACTCTTATTAAACTTCCATCACTTAGTGACTTTAGAGATGATGATGAATTTTTACCTAGTGCTATCAGAATTCGTATTTCATTAAATAATAATATTTTTTCAAACATACTTGTTAATCAGTTGTTGATTGGAGATAAAATATATTCTATTAATGAGTTTAATCAAGACTTTGCTTCTAGAAAAAAACAAAATTATAGTGAATTATTTTTTGGAAATATTAATTATAATAGAGTTAATGAATCATCAGATTTTACAGAAACAGACGAAAATGTTTTGAAAGAAGAAATAAATACTTTTGATGTAGTTGAAAAAGGGGATATTAAAACTCTAACTAAAAAGTTATAAAACAAGTTATCACGACTTGTTTTTTTTATTAATAATTACCGCAAGGTACGATAGGTTTTTCTTATAATTTATTCATTAACATATAATGTTGATAGTTTTATTTTACAATATTACATTTTTCTTCAATATATAGATTAAAATAATAATTGGTACTATTTTATCAAAAAAAAGTATAAACATTTTAGTCTATACTTAATTAGTTATTTATTATTTATTTTTTTTCTTCATTAACCTGTTTTTGCAATAATTCTAAATCTTTAATGCTCTTATTATCCTTCAATACTTTCATTTGTCTTCTTGCTGAATTATTAAGTCTTACTAGTCTTTCACTTTGCGGAACTTCTTCTTCAATTAATTCTGCATTTTTGTATTTTGTAAGTTATTTAAGATTACTAAGTGAAGTAAATCAGTATAATCCCTTATATTTCCATTTTTTGCAAGTTCTGGATTACTTTTTTCTCCATTCTTTTACTGTCATACCAAATAATGCAACATTTAAAACATCGGCTTCTTCGGCGTAAACAAATTTCTTTTGCTCCTCTGTTAGTGTTGGAACAATATAAGTTTTTACTGCATCAGTATGAACAACATAGTTTAATTTAGATAAAATTCTATTTGCTTGCCAGTCTATTTTTTTCTGATATGCTTCATTAGTTTTCAGTCTCTCAAACTCAGTTATTAAATATAGTTTAAACTCAGGAGATAACCAACTTGTAAATTCAAATGCAATATCTGGATGAGCAAAAGTTCCAATACTATATCTTCCACCTTTTGAAACTATTCCTATTGCATTAGTCCTTTTTATCCACTATGTTGGTGACATTGCAAATGAGTTTTTTTCCATACTCTGTTTTAATTTGGGTCGAATTCGACTAAATTAAAATCTTGATTATGAAGTTCTTCCTATAAACCAATATAATCAATAGTATTTATTCTTCTTAACCAATTTTTCACTGTAAAAAGAATTTTTTTCATCCCGATAAAATTATATCATACTTTTCTTATTTAACATATAGTATATATTAAAAAAAATAACTATTCTATCCACACATATTGTTGATACTTTTTATTTCATATTCATATCTATCAACATCTACTATTAATTGAAGTTTTAAAGACTTATGACTTTAAAACTTTTTTGAAGACCTTAGGCTTCAAAAAAACACCAAAGTGACTACAGGCACGGAGGTGAAACTTCAATAAAATAAGGTAAATATTAAATATTTACTAGTTTTTTTAGTTAAAATATAGTAAAATATTATCTAGGAGATGATTTGATGTTTAAAACACTAAAAAAATTATTTGATAATGAGTATAAAGAATTATATAGATTTAGTAAATTAGCAGACCAAATAGATGCTCTTTTTGATGAAGAAATGAGTAAATTATCTGATAAAAAACTTGCTAGTTATACTGATAAGTTTAAGAAAAGACTAGAAGATGGAGAAACACTAGAAGATATTCTAGTGGAAGCTTTTTGCTGTTGCTAGAGAAGCTGCTTATAGATGTGTTGGTATGAAACCGTTCTACTGCCAATTACTTGGTGGTCTTGCTATTCATTATGGTAATATTGCAGAGATGAAAACTGGTGAAGGTAAAACACTTACTTGTGTACTTCCTGCTTATTTAAATGCTTTACCAGGCAAAGGTGTTCATATCGTTACAGTTAACGAATTTTTTATCTACCAGAGACTCTGAATGGATGGGTAGTATATTTAGATTCTTAGGTCTTTCTGTAGGACTTAACTTAAGAGAGTTATCTTTTAAAGAAAAGCAAGATGCTTATAACTGTGATATTTTATATAGTACTAATAATGAACTTGGTTTTCGACTACTTAAGAGATAACATGGTTGTTAAAAAAGAAAAAATAGAGTACAAAGACCTCTTAACTATTGTATTGTCGATGAAGTTGACTCTATCTTAATAGATGAGGCTAGAACTCCTCTTATTATATCTGGCGGAGTTATGCAGTCTGCTAATCTATATATTGATGCTGATAGATATGTTAAAAGTTTAAAAGGAAAATGAAGATTACATTATAGATGAAAAATCTAAGGCAGTTAGTTTAACTGATGAAGGCAGTAGAAAGGCTGAAGAACATTTTCATTTAGATAATTTATATGATATTAATAATACAGCTTTAGTACATCATATTAATCAAGCTCTTAAAGCTAATTATGCTATGAGTTTGGATGTTGATTATGTTGTACAAGATGGTGAAGTTGTTATCGTAGACCAATTTACTGGTAGACTTATGAAAGGTAGAGCCTTCTCCGATGGACTTCATCAGGCAATTGAAGCTAAGGAAGGTGTTAAGATTCAACAGGAAACTAAAACTCTTGCTACGATTACTTTCCAAAACTACTTTAGAATGTATCATAAATTATCTGGTATGACTGGTACTGCAAAGACTGAAGAAGAAGAGTTTAGAAATATTTATAATATGTTTGTTATTCAAATTCCTACGAATAAACCTGTTATTAGGGAAGACGCTACTGACTTATTATATCCTGGTAAAGAAGGTAAATATAATGCTATAGTAAAAGAAATTGAAAGTAGACATGCTACTGGTCAACCAGTACTTGTTGGTACTATCGCTATCGAAACTTCTGAACTACTTAGTAAAATGCTTACTAAAAAGAAGATACCTCATGAAGTATTAAATGCTAAGAATCATGCTAGAGAGGCTGAAATTATTGCTCATGCTGGTGAAAAAGGTGCTGTTACTATTGCTACCAACATGGCTGGTCGTGGTACCGATATTAAACTTGGTGAAGGTGTTAAAGAACTAGGTGGTTTATGTGTTATCGGTAGTGAAAGACATGAATCTAGAAGAATAGATAATCAGCTTAGAGGTAGAAGTGGTAGACAAGGAGATCCTGGTTTTACACAATTCTTTGTATCATTTGAAGATGACCTTCTTGTTAGATTCGGTTCTGATAGATATAAAGATATGCTTGCTAACTTAGGTTTTACTGGAGATCAGGCTATTCAAAATAAAATTTTCTCTAAAAAAACAGTTGAATCTGCGCAAAGAAAAGTTGAAGCTAATAACTTTGATATAAGAAAACAACTTCTTAACTATGATGATGTTATGAATAATCAAAAGAGAAATTATCTATGGTAAGAGAAATGAAATATTAGATAATGATTCTATTCATGAAACAGTTCTTAATGGTTTTAAGGAATATATTAGTGATATTGTTAATTCACATTTAGTAGAGAGTACTAAATTAAAAGAAGAAGATTATAGTGAAATACTTGAAGCCGCTAACGAGAACTTGCTTAGAAAGTATAGAATTAACTTATCTGAAATTAATGGTAAACATCCTGATGAGGTAATTGATACTATTTATAATAATGTTACTCGTGATTATGAAGAAAAATTAGAGGATATTCCTGAAGAAGTTAGAGATGAATTTGAAAAAAAGCTGTTTCTCTTAGGGTAATTGATAATTACTGGATGGAACATATTTCTACGATGAGTCATTTAAGAGATGGTATTGGTCTTAGAGGTTATGCTAATACTAGTCCTCTTCAGGCATATACAATGGAAGGATATCAATTATTTGATGAAATGATTGCTAAAATTAATAGGGATATTAGTATTTATCTATTAAAATCTGAAATTAGACAAAATATTGAAAGAAAACAAGTAGCAAAGAACGCTATTACAAATGATAGTAAAGATCATGCTAAGGTACAAAAGAAGAGTACTAAGGTTGGTAGAAATGATCCATGTCCTTGTGGAAGTGGTAAGAAATATAAGAATTGCTGCGGTAAGTAACTTGTTCTACAAAAATTTTAGAAAGGAGAACATATGAAAATAGTTTTAGGCTCTATGAATGTTTCTAAACAAAGATCAATTTTAATTGCAATGAATGAATTAGGATTTGATGATATTTCTATTGTCCCTGTTAATGTTAATTCTTTAGTAAGTTCTAAACCTATTAATGATGAAACTTTAATAGGTGCAAAAAATAGAAATCATGGTTTATATAATTATTGCATGGAAAATGATATTTCATTTGATTTATTAATAAGTATTGAAGGGGGATATGAACAGATAGACAATACATACTTTATTGTTACTTATGCATCAATATTAGACCAAAATGGTAATGAATTTATAGGAAAATCAAGTGGTCTTCAAATTACTGAAAGAATGTTTAATTATGTTAAAGAGGGAAAATCTTTTTAAATAAAGTTATTGAAAATATTCTTGGTAATAGTAGTAAAAAAAAGATAATGGAATAACAGGATACCTAACAAATGGTTATTATAGAAGAGATATATTTGAATCCTCAGCAGTTATAAGTGCAATGGAAACTTTATTAAATTTTAAATCAAATTACAAAAAATTAGATAAAAAAAATATAATGTTAGAATAATAGAATAGAGGTGTCGCCAAAAAACTATGTGCTGTCGCCTTTTAAAATAATAATGGAGGGGGAAAAGAAAAATGAATAATAAATTAATTGGAAATGAGAAAAGATATTTTGTTTTATAATGATGAAGAAGGCAATACAAAAGATAGAAGTACTATTAGAAAATGAAGATGTTTGGTTAAATACAGAAGCATTAGCAGAACTAACTTTAGCTATTGATAGAAGTGGTATTGTTAGGCATATTAATAATATCTATAAAGATAATGAGTTGAATGAAAATAGCACATGTGCAAAAAATTGCACATGTGGGTAATGATGGTAAACAGAGTTTATAATACAAAGTACTATAATTTGGATATGATTATTTCTATTGGATTTAGAGTTAATTCTAAGAAAGGCCATTGAATTTAGAACTTGGGCTAATAAAATAATTAAAGATTATATGATTCAAGGTTTTGCTCTAAATGAATGATAGATTTATGAAAGCAAAAAGTCTGATCAAGAATACTTTAATAGATTATTAGATAGAATTAAATTAATTCGTACAAGTGAAAGAATGTTTTATCAAAAAAATAACTGATATATTTTCCAGAATGTTCTATTGATTATGATAAAATAGCGATACTGCACATAATTTTTACAAAACTATTCAAAATAAGTTTCACTTTGCTATAACTGGAAAAACAGCAGCGGAAATTGTATATGATAGAGCAGATGCCCAAAAAAAGAATATGGGACTTACTACCTGGGAAAATTCACCTGATGGGAAGATTTTAAAATCTGATGTTATTATTGCCAAGAACTATTTAAATGAACAAGAAATTAAAAATTTAAATAATTTAGTAAACTTATTTTTGGATATCGCTGAAAATAATGCAGAAAGAAGTATACCAATGTATATGAATGATTGGAAGAATGAAGTAGAAAATGCATTAAAACTATTTCACTATGATATATTAGATGAGTAATGGTAAAATATCACGTAAACAAGCAATCCAAAAAAGCCGCTAGTGAATATGAAAAATATAAAGTTATTCAAGATAAAAATTATATTTCTGACTTTGATAAGTTAGTTAAGGAAACTGAACAGTTAGAAAAATAAATAAGAGATGTTATCACATAAAGAGTGGTAACATTTTCTTTTTGACTAATTAAATGTAAAATTTATTTGAAACAATATATGTACGTTCCAAATAACATACATATATATTATAATTGTATGTTATTTGGAACAAATATTTTATGAATGAAGAAGAACAAATTTTATAAACTGCAGAAATAAAAAATCTTATGTAGAAAATATAGATTATGATGATGTTATGAATTCTATTAATTTAATTATTGAATTATTAGAGGAAGAACCAGTTGGAGTTTAATTTTTTATAGAATGAAAATGATGTAAAGTTAGTTAAAGATACTGAACAATTAGAAAAATAAATAAAAAAAAGATACATTTTACATTAAAGTGTATCTTTTTTTGAAACTTTTTTTTATTGATATATGGGATAATTATAGTGTAGGTGATAATATGACTAGTCAAACAAACCTAGATAAGTTTAATGAATTTTATAAAGAAACTTATTCTAATATTCTTAGATATATTATTATTAAATGTCATAATATTAATGATGTAAATGATATTATTCAAGATGTTTATTTAGAATTATGGAAGATTATGAATAAGAAAAAATATTGATAATACTAATATTAATAGTTATTTAATTGGAATTGCTATTAATAAAATTAAGAAGTATTATTCTTTAGTTATGAGAATAAGAGATATTTCTTTATTTGATAAAAAAATAATAATGACTTAGAAATTATAGATGAAATAAGTTCTTCATTTAATATTGAAAGTTTTCTTATTAAGAACGAAGAATGGAAATCAATATGGAATTTTATTAAAAAAAGGAAAAAGAATCAAGATGTTCCAAAAGTATTTTATTTATATTACAAGGAAGAAAATGACTATTAAAGAAATTAGTAAACTACTTAATACTAAAGAATCTTATATTAAAAATCTTATTTATAGAACTTTGAATGAATTATGCTTATATTTTAAGGAGTGTGATTAAAATGAATAATGAAGATAAATTAAATAAAGTTATAACAAATGCTTTTGATATAAATAATAATTATACTTCTATTAGAAAGAAAATGGAAAGAGGTAATAAAATGAATAAAATATTTAAATATAGTCTAGTACCTATGGCTATAGTTATAACTTTGGCTAGTGTATTTCTTTTAAATAAAAGAAGTAACACAAATAATGTATTAGATAGTAATGTTAAAAATAATGATGTTATTATTGTTAATAATATTGATAACAATTTTGATAATGCAAAGTTAGATATTGATGGAAGAAGTGAAGAGATAACTACTGATGATTTATATAAAATATATCCATTACTTAAAGATATTGTAGTACCAAATGACTATAATATAAATGGAATAATTAAATGCTATTTATTCAATGATGATACTGGTAAATATGATAAATTATATGGATATAATATTATTTATAGTGGTGGTAATAATAAATATATAGATATATTTATTTTAACAGACACTATTAAGAGACTTAGATGTTTTAGTATTGATACTGATGAAATGAAAAATTCTATAATCAATGGCAATAATATTAAGATTATGGGTGAAAATAAAAATTATTATGCTATATTTAGTTATAATAATATTAACTTTGATATTGAAACTACTGGAATATCAGAGGAAGAATTTATTCGGTTAATAAAATCTATTGTTAAATAATTTTTTTTTCTATCAACAGTTTTTTGTTGATAGTTTTTCTATTATAGTGATATAATTATTAGGGATGACTATTATGAAGGAAAAAAAGAATTTAATTTAATAATAAATGATTTAATAAATAATGAAAGAGTACTAGAAATGAAAAAAATATTATCAACATGGTAGTACTAGTTGTTTTGAACATTGTTATAACGTTGCCTATGTCTGCTACAAGATGGCTAAAAAAACTAGGATTGGACTATGTTAGTGCTACGAGAGGTGCTATGCTTCATGACTTATTCTTGTATGATTGGAGAACTCCTAAAAAAGATAGAGTAAATAAAAAGATGCACGCATTTACTCATGGAAAGATTGCACTTAATAATGCTACTAAATTATTTAAACTTAATGATACGGAAAAAGATATGATACTTAGACATATGTGGCCTGTTACTTTAAAAATGCCAAAAACTAAAGAGGGATTTTTATTAACACTTGCTGATAAGTACTGTGCTATTATTGAAACTAAGAATGATATAATGTATAATCTTAATAAAATATATTATTTTAATTATTTATATATTGCAGTAATTTTAATATTTAGAGGTATGTAAAAAAATCTATAAACATTACATTTATATGTCCTTTTCTACTACTAATGGATTAAAATTATTTATTGTCTCAATTAACTTTCGATGTCTAATTATAAAAGAAAAACTTCCTATTAATTTTGAAGAATAGACTAGTAATAGTCTTTTCTTTATGTTAAAATTAAATTATAGGGGGATGTATATAATGAAAGAAGATACTTTAACTCAAATAAAAAATGAAGTGGAAATAACAAAATTAAAATATTGAAAAAATAATACAATGTTAAAAAAGAATTAAAGAACTTGAAAAGAATCGTTATGTTAGAGAATATCTTAATTTAGTTGGTTTATCTAATACTAAGCAAAAAAAAATTTATTACTGATACTGATGATGAGATAATATCACAAATATATGATAAATATATTCATAGAATAGACGAAAGGGATACTAATGGGATATATATTTATCTTGGTACTTTTAGATATTCTAGTACTGCTGATATAGTTTCTCTTGGTGATGATAAGGTTAGTTATGATGATGATAGAGCAGACTATAGATTATATCAAGATTTAGAACAACTTGCTTCATAGGTTGTTAATATCAAAGATTGTAAGGTTTTTGAAGAGAGAATAATACTATTATTAATCCTAACGGTTATTTTAAAAGTAGAGAATACTACAAAATACAAAAAGAATTCTTTATTACTGCAGTTAAGAAGGGACAAGAAACCGCTAGAAGGAGGATTTTAAAGAAATATCCTGGATTATAATAATTAGTACTGGCTTATATATGATAGATATGGATGATATATCATTTATAGACTACCGGCTATAAATGACACTCTAAGATTATAGCTTAGAGTGAACAATATAAAAAATAATATAATATAATATAATAGATTTTTTTCTTAGAAATTTGATACAATATTTATATGATAAAGGAGAATAAGAATGGATAATATAATGAAATTTGGCATAGATGAGGCTAGAAAAACAATGAATGAAAATAAAGGTGGTCCTTTTGGAGCTGTTATTACTGATAGTGAAGGTAATATTATTAGTGTAGCTTCAAATAGAGTATTAGAGTTACATGATGCAACTGCTCATGCGGAAGTTATGGCTATTAGAGAAGCAGGTGAAAAATTTGGTACTCACGACTTATCTAATTGTATTTTATATGCTACTGGATATCCTTGTCCTATGTGTTTGTCCGCTATTATATGGGCAAATATAAAAAAAAGTATATTATGGTACTAATTTAAAGGATGCTGAAGATATTGGTTTTAGAGATGATTTTATATATAATTATATTAATAATAAAGATAAAGATATCTTAGATTTAGTAGAACTTAACCATGATGAATGTTTAGAACTATTTAATGAATATAAAAGAAAAGAACAAAGAGATATATTAAGGAGGATATATATATGGAAAAAAGTTTATATATTTGGGCATAGAAATCCCGATACTGATAGTGTTACTGCTGCTATTACACTATCTTATTTAAAAAAATAAATTAGGAATGAATACCATTCCAGCAGTACTTAGTTCTATTAATTTAGAATCTAAGTTTGCTCTTAATTATTTTGGAGTAGAAGAGCCTATATTTTTAAATGATGTTAATATATTAAAATAAAAGATTTACAATATACTAAAAATTATACTGTTAAAGAAAATGATTCTATATATGAAGCTTATTTTAGAATGAATAAAGTTGGTATTAGTAAAATACCTGTTGTTGATAAAGATAAAAATATGATTGGTATTCTTAGTATGAAAGATATTGCTAAAGATCAGTTTGCTTTTTAACTATAGTTATGTTAATGCTACTTATGATAATATTTGTGAAGTTATTAAAGGTAAAAGCATACTTAGATTTGATGATGATATTGAAGGTGAACTACTTGTTGCATCTTATAAAAGTACTACCTTTATGGAAGAAATTAATTTGGATAAAGATAGTATCTTAATTGTAGGTGATAGACATAGTATAATAGAGTATGCTGTTAATGCTGGTATTAAATTAATTGTGATTACTGGTAATAATGAGATAAAGAGAGAACATATTGATATAGCAAGCTAAAAAAAAATAATGTTAATATTATTTATACTAGTTATAATACTTTGGAAACTACTAAGATTTTTAATTTGTGTAATAATGTTACTTCTATTCTTAATACTGAGAAAATCTTATGTGTTAATGAAAATGATGACGTTAATGATTTTGTTAAATTAGCTAACAAAACTAGATATAGTTATTATCCTGTTCTTGATAAGAAAAAATAGATGTAAGGGTATTATAAGATTATCTGATGTCGGTTTTTTCTCATAAAAAAGAATGTTATTTTAGTTGATCATAATTCTTATGAACAATCTGCTATTGGTCTTGAAGATGCTAATATACTTGAAATTATTGATCATCACAATATTGGTACTATTGGTACTAATATGCCTATTAGTTTTAGAAATATGCCTGTAGGTAGTACTAATACTATTATTTATTATTTATATAAAGAACATAGAATTTCTATTCCTAAAAAGATGGCTGGTCTTATGTTATCTGGTATATTATCTGATACACTAATTCTTACTAGTCCTACTACTACGGATAAAGATGTTGTAGCAGTCTTAAAGATCTTAGTAGAATAGCTAAAGTTAATTATAAAGATTATGGTTATAAAATGATTAAGGCTGGTTCTTCTCTTGAAGGTATGACTATGGAACAGGTACTTTATAAAGATTATAAGAACTATGTAATTAAAGGTAATAAAGTTGGTTTAGGTCAAGTTATTACTACTGATATTAATGATGTTCTTAATAAGAAGAACGAATACATAGATTTACTTAATACCATTAGTGAAAAGAACAATTACTTATTTGTATGTTTATTTGTTACTAATATATTAGAAAATGGTACTTACGTACTTTATAGTGATAGAGCAAAAGATATTTTAGAATCTGCTTTTAACATTGATAATATTGAAGAGGGTATGTTCTTAAAAGGTATTGTATCTAGAAAACTTCAAATACTTCCAAAGCTTATGAATGATATGGAGTAATTGACTTTTGAATACATTTGTTGTATTATATAGGTGTATTTTGACGAAAGATAGGGTGTTTAATGGTAATGGAAAATATTATAAATATTAATGAGTATAACGATTTAATCAACGAGTCAAATATAATAAAAAATGAAATAGAAGAAATAGATAAAGATATTATTAGTTCTAATAATGGAATTAAAGTTGCAGGTAAAAACATTAATGGTGCTTTAATTGCCGCTGGGGCTAGTATTGCCACTTGTATAGTTACTTTGGCACTTAAAACTCCAATTTTAGTATCTTTTTATATCTGGTGGAATGGCTGCTGTGTCATTTAATTGGGCTCTTACTGCTGCTAGTTACATAAATATTGAAAAAACAAGAAGATTAGAATGTAATAATAAAAAAAAATGTCACTTATAGATAAGCAAGTTGAATTAAAAAAAAGAGAATATTAAGTATTGAAAAAAAGAGAAAATAATTTTAACTTAACTGAGATAAGCAAAAATACAGTGTTTAACGTTAAAACCAAAGCAGGGGTTAGGGTTAAAAAAAGAAGTATTAATGATAACAAATAATTGTATTTATTAACTAATATATTTATAAAAGCATATTTACTATTGTATTATTAATTATTCATTAAATAGTATTGATAAAAAAGTCAATATTATTTATTTGAAAACATTAATATATTAATAAGTATGCTTTTTATTTAATTTTTTGTTTCTTATTTTTAGGAAATCTGCTATAATATAGGAGAAAGAGGTGTTATAATGATTATATTATCAGTAAATGCTGGTAGTTCATCTTTAAAATTTACTGGATTTGAGATGCCTAGTGAAGATGTTCTAATCAGTGGTGTATTTGAAAGAATAGGAATTGATAATAGTTTTTATACTATTAAAGTAAATGGTGAAAAGATTAAGAAAGAGGTAGAATTACCTAATCATAAAGTTGCTTTTGAAATTTTAATTAAAGAACTTATGGATAATAAGATTGTTGAATCTTTGGATGAAATTAAGGGTGTAGGACATAGAATCGTACAAGGTGGTGCTTATTTTGATAAGACTGTAATTGCCGATGAAGATGCTGTTAGTAAAATTGATGAACTAGCTAGTTTAGCTCCTTTACATAATCATGCCGCTATTGTGGGTATTAATGCCGCTAAAGAAGTTATGCCTAATGCTGTTCAGACTGTTGTATTTGATACAGCCTTCCATCAAACTATGGCTCCTTGTGAATATATGTATGCTGTACCTTATGCTTGGTATAAAGAATATGGTATTAGAAAATATGGTGCTCATGGTACTAGTCATAAATATGTTTCTCAAAGAATGAATGAAATACTTGGCAGAAATGATACTAAACTTATTACTTGTCATATTGGTAATGGTGCTTCAATTAGTGCTGTTAAAGATGGTAAGTGTGTTGATACTTCAATGGGTCTTACTCCTAATGCTGGATTAATTATGGGTTCAAGATGTGGTGATATGGATGCTACTGTTGTTACTTATGCTATGGAAAAGACTGGTATGACTCCTAAAGAGATGGATATTGTACTTAATAAACAAAGTGGATTACTTTGGAATAAGTGGTGTATCTAGTGATTCAAGAGACATTGAAGAAGGTATTAAAAATGGTAATGAAAGATGTATTTTAGCACAAGAAATGTATGTAAAGAGAATAGTTGAATATATTGCTAAATACTATGTTCTTCTTGGTGGATGTGATGCTATCGTATTTACTGCTGGTGTTGGAGAAAACTCTATTAGTACTAGAAAAGAAATTCTTAATAAGCTTGCAGTACTTGGTATTAAAGTAGATGAAGAGGCTAATAATGTTAGAGGCGAAGAAGAAAGAAAGATTACTACTGATGACTCTGCTGTTCCTGCTTACATCATTCCTACTAATGAAGAGTTAATGATTGCTAAAGACACTTATTCATTAGTATTACAAGGATAATATGAATATATATAAGCAAATATTTAAAGTAATTAAAAAATATGATACCATTGTTATAGCAAGACATATTGGTGCTGATCCTGATGCATTGGGTTCTCAGTTTGCACTTTAAGGAAATAATCTTAAAGACTTTTCCTAATAAAAAGTATATGCTGTTGGTAATCCTGCAAGTAGATTTAAGTTTTTTGGAAATAATGAAAAGATAGATAACATCGATACTACTAAAGGGCTACTTATCGTTTTGGATACTCCAGATATTAAGAGAATTGATGGTGTTAGTCTTAATAATTTTGAATATGTTATTAAAATAGATCACCATCCAATTATTGATAAGTATGCTAATATTGAATTAATTGATGAAGACTCTTGTAGTACTAGTCAATTAATACTTGAATTTATATTTAATAATAAAATTGAAATAAACAAGGAAATAGGAGAAAAATTATACTTAGGAATTGTTGGTGATACTGATAGATTCTTACATGATTATACATCTTCGAAAACATTTAGTTTGGTTACTAGATTACTTGAAGAAACTAATATAGATTTTACTTCTTTATATAAAGTCTTATATCAAAGACCTATTTCTGAGATTAGATTTGAAGGATATATTTACCAGAAAATTTAATTCTTACTGAAAATGGTGTTGCTTATATTAAAATTACAGATAGAAAGTTAAAGGAATTTGGTGTAGATAGTGCTGCTGCTGGTAACATGATTAATGATTTAAAGTTTGTTAATGAAATTATTGTTTGGGTATTTCTTACCGAGGATATTAAAAGTAATTTAATCAGGGCAAATATAAGATCTGTTGGTCCTTATATAAATGATATTGCTACTAAATTTGGTGGTGGTGGTCATAAATATGCTTCTGGAGTAAAACTTAAGACTTGGGATGATTCTGATAAATTAATTAATGAACTTGATGAGTTAGTTAAGAATTATAAGAATTAAGCTATTTATTACATTGTTATAATTTAATCATAGTTAATAATTAAAGTTAAACTTATGTTTGACTTTTTTTTATTGTTGTGATAAAATATTAACTCGCTGAAGGGGAAGAGACTGCAAAGTAATTTTAAGGAGGTTTTTATGGATAAAATAATTAATGAAATTAGTAATATTAAAGTATTGAATTTAAAAGAATATAATAATCTTATTAGTAGATATGGTATTAATGATGTTAATCTAGCATTTAAGCAAATACTAAATCTTAGTACTAAAAAACAAGAATTACTAAAATTATATAGTATTGTTCTTTTATCGTTATTGATATAACTAGTCAAAAAATAAAAGAAATAACATTTATGGTTTCTTATGTAATAAATATGGTCAAGATGTAGTAGATAAGTTTATATCAGAATATGAAATATCAATTCTATCTTTTATTGATGATGATAAAATTAATGAATTACTCAATGCCGCGATTGACTTTGAAGAAACAAGAGAAAACTTAAATAACGAAGAAAAAAAGTAATGATGAAAACATTGATAACAATAACTTTTATACTGATAGTGACTCTGTCAAGGTGTATTTAAGGGAAATTGGTAGTTTACCTTTATTAAAAGCTGAAGAAGAAAAAAGCTATAGCAATTGCCGCTAAAAAAGGGGATGAAAAAAGCCAGAAAAAAAAAAATTAATTGAATCTAATTTGAGGCTTGTCGTTTCTATAGCTAAGCATTTTGTATATCATGGACTTTCTCTTTTGGATTTAATACAAGAAGGAAATCTTGGTCTTATGAAAGCTGTAGAAAGATTTGATCCTTATAAAGGATTTAAATTTAGTACTTATGCCACTTGGTGGATTAGGCAAGCTATTACTAGAGCACTTGCCGATCATGCTAATACTATAAGAATTCCTGTTCATGTCCATGAACTTATTGGAAAAAATTAATAGAGCAAAAAAAATCTTAACAATGACTAATTCTGGTGAACCCAGTGATGAAGAGGTGGCAAAGTATCTAAATATTGATGTAGCAAAAAATTGAAGAAGCTAAGTTAATAATGGAAAAAACAAATTTGATCTCTTTAGAGACTCCTATTAAATCTGATGGAGATAGAGAAGATTCTGTTATTGGAGATTTTATTCCTAGTACTGATGATGATCCGGAGGAAATTGCTTATAAAATGGCACTTGAAGAAACTATCAAAGAAGTTTTAGCCACTTTAAATCTAGGGAACAAAAAAAAGTTTTAGAGTTAAGATTTGGACTTAATGATAATAAAATTTTTACACTAGATGAAATTGGCCAAATGCTTAGCGTTACTAGAGAAAGAATTAGGCAAATTGAAAAATAAAGCTATAAGAAAAAAATAAAAGTTCCTGTTAGGAGAAAAAATTTAGATCCTTTTATTAAATAATTAGATATAAGTACAAGTTGCTTATATCTTTTTTTCTAATAGTTTTCAAAAAATGCTACAAAAGTGTTATAATTATTAGGAAAAGAGGGATAGAGGATATGTTAAAAATAGAAAATCTAGAAGTTACTACAGATAATAAGAAAATATTAAAAAAATTTTAATATGGTAATTAATGATGGTGAAATTCACGTTATAATGGGACCAAATGGTACTGGTAAATCGACATTATCACGAGTAATTATGGGGGATCCTAATTATAAAAAATCATTAATGGTAGTATAGAATTTAATGGCGATAATTTAAATTCTTTTTCTACTGATGAAAGAGCTAAGAAGGGAATATTTCTTGCTATGCAATATCCTATGGAAATAGAAGGAGTATCAAACCAAGACTTTCTAAGAACTGCAATTAGTAGTGTTAATAATAAAAAGGATTGGTTTATATGACTTTATATTAAAATGTGAAAAAGGTGCAGAAGAGCTTTCTATGAATAAGGATTTAATTCATCGTAGTTTAAATGTTGGCTTTTCAGGTGGTGAAAAAAGAAGAAGAATGAAGTATTACAAATAAAACTTCTTATGCCTAAATTTATTATTTTAGATGAACTTGATTCTGGACTTGATGTAGATAGCCTTAGAATTACTAGTGAAAATATAAAGAAATATAAAGCGGCGGAAAATCCTAGTACTTCTATTTTAATTATCACACATCACCCTAAAATATTAGAATACTTGCATCCTGATTATGTTCATATAATGAATAAATGGTAAAATTATTAAAACTGGTAATTATGATTTAGCAATGGAAGTAGAAAAAAATGGATACAATTATTTTAAAGATAGTAATAATGATATAACTAAAGAGGTAACTAATGAATAAAATAAATGTAGTAGATAATAAGATTATTCCTTTTGATAATACTGATGTTATATTAAATAATAATATTATTACCTTTACTAATAGCGGAGACTATTATTTAGAATATATTACTTCTGATAATGTTAATATTACTATAAATATAGAAGATAATGTATGTGTACAGTTATTTGAATATTCTAATAATAACGATATTAATACTAATATTACATATAATTTAGGAAAAAATTCTTCATTAATAATTAGTAAGTTTTATTATAATGATAATACTAACGAAGAAATTAATATTTATTTAAATAAAAAAGAATGCTAATATTAAATATAATTTTTCTAGTATTAGTAAAAATCATGATAATTATTTAATTAATATATATCATAATGATAGTATTTACTACTAATAGTGATATATTTAATAGAACTATAGCTAAGGAGAATAGTAGTAATAATTTTGATATTAATAGTTATGTAGAGAATAAGATATTGGATTGTTATTTGAATCAAAGTACTAAGATTATTACTTTAGGAGACTCTAATAATAAGATTAATCCTAATATGTTTACTCATGATAATAGTGTTACTGCAATTCATGCATCAGTAATTGGTAATGTTAATGAAGAAGAATTATTCTATTTAATGAGTAGAGGTATTTCCTATAATGAGGCTATTAAAATTATTATAAAAGGAATTATTTTGTCGAATATTAATCCTAATATGGAATATAGAGAAAAAATACTTAATATTTTGGAAGAAGTAGGAGGTGAATAGATGAATAGAGATGATTTTAAGATTCTAAAGAAAGATATTATATACTTTGATAATGGAGCTACTACTTTGAAACCTAAGGTAGTAAGAGATGCTATATTAAAATATTATGATGAATATACTGCGAACGCTCATAGAGGTGACTATAAACTAAGTGCCACTGTTGATAGTCTATATGAAGAGACTAGAAAAAAATTAAAAACTTTATTAATGCTAAAGAACCTTCTGAAATTGTTTTTACGGATGGTACCACTAATGGTATGAATATTATTGTTTCTGGTTTTTTTAAAGATTTTTTGAAGAAAGATGATGAAGTTCTTATTACTCTTAGTGAACATGCTTCAAATATTCTTCCATGGTTTATATTACAAAAGGAAATTGGTATTAAAGTCAAATATATTGAACTTAATGATAATCATGAAGTAACTATCAATAATGTTAGAAAGGCTATAACTAATAAAACTAAAGTTGTATCACTTGCTTATGTTACTAATGTTGTAGGAGATGAAAGACCTATTAAAGAAATTAGTAAGATAGCTCATGATAATAATATAATCATGGTCGTAGATGCTGCGCAAGGTATAGCACATAAAAAAATAGATGTTCAAAAAAGATGAAGACATTGATTTTAATGGTATTTTCTGGTCATAAGATGTATGGTCCTACTGGTATTGGTGTCTTATACGGTAAATTTGATTTACTAGATAAAGTTAAACCATTTAATTATGGTGGTGGTATGAATGCCATATTTACTAAAGATGGTTATGTTGAACTTAGAGAAATACCTACAAGACTTGAAGGTGGTACTCCAAATATTGAAGGTGTATTAGGTCTTAGTGCGGCAGTTAGTTATCTAGAAAATATTGGTATGGATAAAATTAATAAGTACGAAAGAGATTTGAGAAAATATTTAATTAATGAACTATCTAAACTTGATTTTATTACTATATATAATAAAGATGTAGATACTAATATAGTAGCTTTTAATATTAATGGAGTATTTGCACAAGATGCTGCGATATACTTAGATAAATATAATATATGTGTAAGAGCGGGTAATCACTGTGCTAAAATACTTGATAATGTCTTTAATATTAGTAATACAGTTAGAATTAGTCTTAGTTTTTTTTTAATAACACTAAGGAAGAAATTGACTTACTTATCAATGTACTAAAAAAATAGTAATAATATATGGAAGGAAATATTATAATGGATAGAGATTTAAAGAGAAGTATTATTTTAGATAATTACCAATCTCCTAATAACAAAGCATACTAGTGATGATAGTTATTTTAAGATTAATACAAGAAATGTTAGTTGTATTGATAATTTAGATATTTATTTAAAGATAGAAGATAATATTATTAGAGATATTTCTTTTGAAGGTGAAGCTTGTGTTATTAGTATATCTTCTACTAATATTCTTACTAATTTACTTATTGGTAAAACTAAAAAGAAGAAGGTATTTACTTAATTGATAATTATCTTAAGATGATTAATGAAGAAGAATATGATAAAGATGTACTTAAAGAATTACTTGTTTTTGATGATACTAGTAAGCAACCATCAAGAATTAAATGTGCTACTTTATCCGCTAATGGTATAAAAGATTATTTAGAAAAGAAGAAAATCACTCATAGTTAAATGGGTGATTTTTATGTATCAACAATATCTGTTGATATTTTAATAGTGATTAATTTAGAGACTTAATGGCTCTAAATTACCATAAAAAAGACCTAGGCTTTTTATGTAGTGAGAGACTACAGGCTCGAACTTAAAATAAAAAGCTTGTAAAAAAAAGATTGTAAAGAGGTTTAATTTACTTCTTTTTTTTAGTATAATATTAGATAGGAAGTTTAGGTGGTATTATGCAAGATAAAATGAAAGATTACTAGATCAAATTGGTATGAATACTGACTATTTAGAAAAGGCTAGTATTAAGAAGATAATAGTCTATGATAATAATAAGTTATGGAATTTTATTATAGAAAATGATAAGATACTACCTGTATATATATATACTGAACTTATTAATAAGATTAAGATTAATTTTAGTACTATTGAAGATATTAAACTTAGTGTTATAGTAAGAGAAGATAATGATGAATATATTAATGATTATATAGATAATTTTAATTAATATATTTAGTAATGATAGTTATAAATATAGAGTATTTATTGGTAGAAATGTTAATGTAATAGATAATAAATATGTATTTGAAGTATATAATAAAGCAGAAAATTCTTATTTGATTGAGAAACTTAATTATATTAATAATTGTCTTAGAGATTATGGTTTTAATAAGAATTTAGAACTTAGTTTAGTAGAAGAAAAAGAAAATGAATTACTTAAAGAAATAGAGAGTGAAAAAGTAGTAGAAGATCCAAAGGTAGTTATTTCTAAGAAAGAGACTGCTAGTGAGGTTAAAACAGAAGAGAAGAAATATTTTAGACCTAAGAAGGATACTAGTGTTACTCCAATTAAAGACTTAATGTATGAAGTAGATAATATTACTATTAATGGGATGATATTTGGTATGGATATGTTTGAATCTAAGAGTGGATATAAGATTATTACTCTTAAGGTTACTGATAATAGTGATAGTATTTATGTTAAGATGTTTACTAAAAGATAATGATGAATATGCTAGAATTAAAGATTTACTTAAGGTTGGTTCTTGGTATAACTTTTATGGTAAAGTAGCTATGGATAAGTATTCTAACGAACTTACTTTTACTACTAGATATAAAGATGTTGATAAGACAGAGAGTCCTGAAAAAGAAAAGGTAGTAGATAATGCTCCTGTTAAGAGAGTTGAACTTCACGCTCATACAATGATGAGTCAAATGGATGGTATTACTGGAATAGATCTTGGTAAACATACTTGTGAACTTGTAAGTAAATGTATTGATATGGGTTATAGAGGTGTTGCTATTACCGATCATAGTGGCTGTCAAGCATTTCCAATTGCTTATGGTATTATATCTGGTCATAATAAGGGAATAGAAGATCCTAGTAAGCATTTTTAAGGGATTATATGGTACTGAACTTACTGTTGTTGATGATACTGTTGATATTGTAGTTAGAAGTGATGATAGACCTCTATCTGGCACTACTTTTGTAGTATTTGATACTGAGACTACTGGTTTTAATGCTGGTGGGGCTGACCAAATGATAGAAATTGGTGCTGTTAAGATTAAAGATGGTAATATTATTGATAGATTTGATGAACTTATTGATCCAGGTAGACATATTCCTGATAAGATTACGGCACTTACTTGTATTACTGATGAGATGGTTAAGGGTAAAGGATAATGAAGAGAATGTTACAAAGAGATTCTTAGAATGGGCAGGAGATAATCCAATGGTAGCACATAATGCTAAATTTGATATTTCGTTTATTTCTAGTGCTATGAAAAAATATAATTTAGGTGAATTTAAAAGTACTGTTATTGATACACTAGAATTATCTAGAGCTATTGATACAGGATATTCTAGGCATAGTTTATCTGCATTAGTTAAAAGATATAATGTTCCTTGGGATGAAGACGCCCATCATAGAGCTGATTATGATGCTGAAGGTACTGCTTATGTATTTCATAAGATGATTAGTAAACTTACTATGCAGAATTTAAGTAAGATTAGTGATTTAGATAAACTTATTCCAAAAGATGAAATATATAAATTTGGTAGAACTTATCATTTTAATGCTATTGCTCTTAATAAGACAGGACTTAAGAATCTATTTAAGATTATTTCTCTTGCTAATACTACTTATTTATATAAGACCCCAAGAATTCTTAGAAGTAAACTTAATGAACTTAGAGAAGGTCTTATTATTGGTAGTGGCTGCTACGAAAGTGAAGTATTTATTGAGGCTAGAAGTAAAGAGGGTGAAGAACTTACTAATATTATTAACTTCTATGACTATGTTGAAGTACAACCTCCTGAAGTGTATGGTCATTTGATTCAGACTAGTGATTTTAAAGATGTTAATGAAATTAAGGAACATATTAAGAAGATTATTAATGCTACTAAAGAGGCTGGTAAGCTTATCGTGGCTACTGGGGATGTTCATCATTTTAGTAAAGAAGATAAGATATATAGAGAGATTATTGTTAATCCAGAAGAAGGTACCTGGTGGTGGTAGACATCCTCTTGCTAAGAGTAGTATTACTTCAATTCCTTCACAGCACTTTAGAACTACATGAGGAAATGCTTAATGATTTTGCTTTTCTAGGGGAAGAACTTGCTTATGAGATTGTTGTTACTAATACTAATAAAGTTCTTGATATGGTAGAGGAAATTGAGGTTATTATTGATACTGGTGGTATTCCTTTTTCACCTAGAGTTAAGAGTGATGATGGTAAGTCTTATTTGGACTGTCCTAGAGTAGTTACTGACCTTGTATTTAATAGGGCTAAGGATTGGTATGGTGATAATTTACCGCATAATATTGAAGAGAGAATATCTACGGAGTTTATGGTAATATTGTATATAAATGCTGGGAAGAAAAGTTAAAAAATGAATGCCCAGATATTAGTAATGAAGAGTTTGAAAGTAAGTTATTTGAAAATTTACATAATACTTTGATTAGTGGCTATGATACTGTTAAGGAACTAGTTACTAATTATGCTAGAGAACACTGGAATGAGGAAGACGGAGAACTTACTGATAAGGCATTAGAAAAAGAAAGTTAAGAAGTTATTTGGTGGTGTTATTGGAGGTGGATTTGATCCAATATATCTAATTGCACAAAGACTTGTTAAACACTCTAATGATGAGGGATTTTTAGTTGGTTCAAGAGGTAGTGTTGGTTCTTCATTTGTAGCTACGATGATGGGTATTACTGAGGTTAATCCACTTCCTGCTCATTATAGATGTTTAAAGTGTAAGCATAGTATTTTTAAAGATGATGATGGTAAGGACTTAGGTGCTACTTATTCTAGTGGATTTGATTTACCTGATAAGATGTGTCCTGTATGTGGTGAGAGATTATATAAAGATGGACAAGATATGCCATTTGCTACTTTCCTTGGTTTTAATGCTGATAAGGTTCCTGATATTGATCTTAACTTTTCGGATTTGAATCAAGCATCTGCTCATGAATATACTAAAGTTTTATTTGGTGTTGATAATGTTTATCGGGCTGGTACGATTGGTACTGTTGCGGAAAAAACAGCCTTTGGTTTTGTTAAGGGATACTTTGAAGATAAGGGTATTATGAATAAGAGATCTTGTGAAATTGAGAGACTAGCGATGGGGTGTACTGGTGTTAAGAGAACAACTGGTCAGCATCCCGGTGGTATTGTTGTTGTACCTGATTATATGGATGTATCTGACTTTACTCCTTTCCAATTTCCTGCGGAAGATCCTACGAGTGCATGGAGAACGACACACTTTGATTACCATGCTATTGATCAAGATTTGCTTAAACTTGATATATTAGGTCATTCTGATCCAACACAACTTAGACTTATTCAAGAATTATCTGGAACTGATGTATCTAAAGTTCCTCTTGATGATAAGGATACGATGAGTATATTTACTTCTACTAAAGCTTTAGGTGTTACTAATGAACAGATTATGTGTGATACTGGTACTCTTGGTATTCCAGAATTTGGTACTCCATTTACTATTTCTATGGTAGCGGAAACTAAACCTACTACTTTTTGCGGAACTTATTAAGATATCTGGATTATCTCATGGTACTGATGTATGGCTTGGTAATGCGCAAGAACTTATTAAAAATAATATTGTTCCTTTTAAAGATGTTATTGGATGTCGTGATGATATAATGGTTTATCTTATGTATCACGGAGTAGAACCTATTAAGGCATTTAAGATTATGGAATTTGTTCGTAAGGGTAAGGCTAGTAAGGATCCTGAAACTTGGGCTAAGCATAAAGGAGACTATGGAAAAGGCTGGTATTGAATCTTGGTTTATTGATAGTTGTCATAAGATTAAGTACATGTTCCCTAAAGCACATGCTGCTGCTTATGTTATTAGTGCTTTTAGAATTGCTTGGTATAAGGTACATATGCCTGTATACTTCTATGCTAGTTGGTATACGACGAAGGCTACTGATTTTAATATTGAGGCTATGATTAAGGGCTATGATTGATATTAAGAGAGTTCTTACGGAGATTGAAGGTAAAGGATATGATGCTACGAATAAAGAGAATGGTATATCTGAATCTTTAAAGGTAGCTTTAGAAATGGCTGCAAGAGGTATTAAGGTTGCTCCTTATGATTTATATAAGAGTAAGGGTATGATATTTACTGTAGGTGATGATAAGACTATTATTCCTCCATTTAGAGCTATTGATGGTCTTGGTGATGTTGTTGCTAAGAATATTGAAAAAGAGGCTGCGAGAGCTCCATTTATTAGTATTGAGGATTTTCAAACTAGATGTAAGGTATCTCAAACTTTAATTGATAAGATGAGAACGATGGGTATATTTGAAGGTATGCCTGAGACTAGTCAACTTAGTTTATTTTAATTAGTTAGAAGCATAAGATTATATGCTTCTTTTTTATTTTTAGTTCGAGCCTAAGGTCTCTCACTATCAAATAAAGCCTAATGTCTTTATTTGAAAAATTTAAAGCCTTATAGTCTTTAAAATTTATGTATTGTTTATATGTATTATGTGTGTTATAATTTACTCAGATGAGGAGGTATAGTATATGGCTAAGTTTTTGTAGTAATTGTGGAGCTAAACTTAATGAGGAACAAGCAGTTTGTTTAGAGTGTGGAGTATTAATTAATAATACAAATATAACTAATAATAATGTTAATAGTAATGTCAATAAATCTGATAAAAGTTCTTTAGTAGGTTTTATATTAGGACTTGTTTCTATTGCTGCTTGGATTATTCCTTTATTTGGTTATCCAGTAACTATATGTGGTATTATATTTAGTGCCAAGGGATTAAAATCTATTAATGGAAAAGGTAAAGCAATCGCTGGATTAATATTATCAATAACATTTTTGATAGCTTCTTTTTATCAACTCAATAATTGGTGTTATAATAAGTTTAGAAGCATAATATTTTTAAAAAATGCACAATCATTGTGCAAAATGGCACTAAAAATATATAAAAATGCACAGAAATTTAAGATTTTTAAAATGTGCATTTTTTGCTTTTTTTATAGATATTTATAAACTTTTTATAAAAAAAATATGTCAAAAATTGTAAAAATGCACAAAAAAATTTAAGTATATTGTGCATTTTTCTTTACTTTTTGATTTTTTATGATATTATTTTTTGCAGAGGTGATGAAAATGGAACCAATTAGAGTAAAAGAGTTACCTATTGAATATTCTATAGATAAGGATTTATTAAGACTAATATCTGAAGCTAATGCTAAATATGGAGAATATAAAGCTTGTCTAAAAAATATGGACTTTGACTCAAAATTTTTTCTAGATTCAATTATACTTACAGAAAGTTTTAAATCTACTCAGATTGAAGGTACACAGATTTCACAGGATGATATGTATTATTTAAAATATATGCCTCAAACAGATGACAATAAGGAAATTCAAAATCTAAAAAGTGTTATCAATTATTCTAAAGAATATTTAAAAAGAATAAAGAAATTAATTTAATGTTTGTTAATGATATACATAAAATTCTTTTTAGATAGTGTTAGAGGTAATGAAAAAAAACCAGGCCATATTAGAAATATTCAGAACTGGATTGGACCAAAAGGATGTACCATTAACGAAGCTATTTTTTGTGCCACCAGTGCCTGAAGAAGTTCCAATACTACTAAATAATTTATTTAAATATATGAATGATGCTTTCGTCGATCCTATATTTATAAATCTAGCCATTTCACATTCACAATTTGAAACTATTCATGCTTATAGAGATGGGAACGGTAGATTAGGTAGAGCTTTGATTCCTATTCAACTTGCTATGCTTACTGGTGATGAACCAATTCTATTTCTATCAGAAGTAATTGAATTATATAAGCCCAGTTATCACAGATTTTTAAATGAAAGTAGAAAAGGAAATATGTTAGGTTTTTATAAAATTCTTTTTTACAATGTATTATTGAACAATGTGAAAACTATATAGCAAAAAATTAATAGAATTAAACAAATATATAATGAAGATATGGAAAAAGATAAAACTATTAAAAAGAAATGTTATGTATAGAATTATGCCTATTATGATGCAACAAATCGTTTTTACTAAAAAAGAAATTGAAAATTTATCTGGTGTCTCAAGAAATGCGGTTTCTACTGCTATTGATAAGTTAGTACAAATGAATATTTTAGTAGAGGACTCTACTTATGCAAAACTTGCATATAGATATAAATCTATTTATAATGTTTTTTTAGGAAAAGATTCTGTATAAAATATGCACAATCTTTGTGCAAAACAATACTATAAATATATAAAAATGCACAAAATTTTAATAAAAATGTGCATTTTTTGTTTTTTATTTAAATATCGATAATTTTCTAACTGGTAATTCTTTTGGCTTTTGATTACTTAAATATTTTTGTATTTTATTTTCAATATTAATTAAATTAGATATTGAATTTCTTATTGTATTTGTTTCTTCTTCATTTAAATTATTTAGAGGTGTAATAAATTTTTTTATATACTCTTGGTGAGACTCCTACTAAATTTCTAAATATTTCAGAATAATACTCTATACTATTATAACCATTTAATAAGGCTATTCTTAATATAGTAGTATTTGATTTATAACCATTTAGACTATTTAATATTCTCTTATTATTTATATATTCTATGATAGTTATTCCTAATTCTCTTTTAAATTTTTTCATAATATATGTTTTATCATAACTAAAAATATTACTTAAATTTATTATAGTAATTTCTGTATTTATATTGATATTAATATATTTTAAAATATTACATACTAATTCGTTAGAATAAATAAAAATCACTTCCCAAATATATTTTATCATAAAAAGCCATTTTTGTTTAACTTTTTTATGTTTTTTGGTAATATAATGTTTTTGAAAGGAGATGATATAATGAATTATGCAAGATGGGCTACTAAAGAGGAAATGTTAAAATTTCTCAAAGAAGTAGATATTAATTCAGATATCAAAAAATCAGGAATACCAATGGGATATGATAAAAATAAATTATATATTAAAGATGATAATTCTCACACTATTATTATTGGTGCTCCTGGTAGTGGTAAAACACAAGGTGTTATGTTACCACAAATTAGACTTGCTATTAAGGCTGGAGAATCATTATTTATTAATGATGTAAAAGGAGAAATTTTAGATGAGATAGGTGGTGAATTAAAAAATAATAATTATAATATTATAGTATTAGATTATGCTAACCTAGAAAAAGGAAACTATTATAATGTTCTTACTTTTCCTTATGAATTATATAAAAATAATAATAAGGATAAGGCTATTGAAATGTTAGAAAATATTGGATATTATTTATTACATGATAGTAATGATAATTCTGATATATTCTGGGAAAATACTGCAATAGAATATTTTGTTGGTCTTGTTTTATACTTATTTGATAAGGCTAAAGAAGATGAAATTAATTTAAATAGTGTAGTTTCTTTATCTGAGCAAATAAATAATAGCAAAAAGGAAAATATTATTGATACAATAGATAGAAACTCTAGTACATACCAATACTTATTTAATACACTTGGTACTGCTCCTGAAACAAAGGCTGGTATTTTAGTAACATTTAATCAAAGAATTAAAAAATTTGCTACTAAAGAAAGATTATCTAATGCAATGTCTAAAACGGACTTTGATATGACTAATATTGGTAATGAAAAAACTGCAATTATAGTGATAAGTGGTATTTCAAGTTATGTTAATAATTTAATTACTATATTATTGGATCAAATCTTTTTGTAGTGTTCAATTATATGTGGAAATAAAAATGATAGATTTAACTTAGTTATTGATGAATTTGATAGTTTATTACCTATAGTAGATTTTTATAGTAAGTTTAATTATGCTAGAGGAATTAATATTAAAATTACTGCTTTTTATTAAAAAACTTTACTAATTTAAATAATGTTTATGGTAGTAAAAAATACTGAATTAATTAGAATGTGCTTTGATAATACTATTTATCTATATTAGCAAATGATTTATATACTCTAGAAGAAGTAAGTAAGTTATGTGGTAATACTAATAAAGGTCCTCTTATTTCAATTGAAGAACTAAAGACTATAGATTTCTTTAATGAAGTTATTTTGGTTCCTAGAATGATGCCTATTAAAACTAAGGTTCTTCCTGATTATGAAATTAATTGGAATATAAAAAAAAGAATCTTTAGAATTACCTAAACTTGAAAAAAATGATATTAAATTATTTAATATAAAGTAATAAACTCTTAAATATGAAGACTATTTATAGGCTTCATATTTTTCATTAAAGACCTTAGGCTTTAATGATAGAGAGAGACTACAGGCTCGAACTAATAAAATATCTTATAAATACTTTATTTTAAGGCTTTTTTTTAGTATAATTAATATATAGAAAGACTTAGGTGATGTTATGAAAAAAAATAGTTTTAGTAGATGGTAATAATCTTTTATTTAGAAGCTATTATGCTACTCTTTATACAGGTAATATAATGAGAAATAAAGATGGATTTCCTACGAATGGAGTATACGGTTTTGTTAATATGATTAATAAAATTATTTCTGACGAAAAACCTGAATATATGATGGTGGCTTTTGATATAGGTAAAACTTTTAGACATGAAAAATATGAAAGATACAAAGATGGAAGAAGAGAGACTCCTGATGACTTAAAAGTACAATTTCCTGTAGCTAAAAAGATACTTACTGCGATGGGTATTAAGTATCTAGAATGTGCAGGATATGAGGCTGATGATATTATAGGTACTATATCTATGTGGTGTGAGAAAGATCCAGAATATGAGGCTTTAATTGTAAGTAGTGATAAAGATCTACTACAACTAATTAGTGATGAAACAGTAGTTAAACTACTTAAAACTAAAGACTATATTTGGATGGATAAAAAAGACATTTAATGATACTTATGGATTTGATCCTATTCATATGATAGATTTAAAAGCCTTGATGGGAGATGCTTCAGATAATATACCTGGTGTTCATGGTATTGGAGAAAAAAGGGAGCTATTAAATTAGTTAGTGAATATAAAACTATAGATAATATATATGAAAATATAGATAAAATTAAAGGTGCTACGCAAATTAAACTTATTGATGGTAAGGAAGATGCATATTACAGTAAAGACTTAGTTACTATATATAGAGAAGTTTCCTTTAGATATTACTTTTGATGATTTATTATATAAGGGTGAGAATGCTGATGAATTAATAGATATTTATAATGATTTAGGTTTTTATTCTCTTCTTAGAAAGATTAATACTAGTGATATTAAAAAGGAAAAAAGTAGAGAGGAAGAATTTAAAATTATATCTGATATTAATGATATTAAGATTAGTGAGGATACCTCTATATACTTAGATACTACTATTGGTAATTATCATGATGCTGAAATACTTGGTATTGCTTTTATATAATAGTACTTTATCCTGCTATATACCTTATGATATATTTAAAAATAATACTAGTATTCTAGATACTGATTATAATTTATCTACTTATGATTATAAAAAATTAATTGTAGTATTTAATAAATATGGTATTAAAGTACCTAATATTAATTTTGATACTATGATTAGTGCTTATTTACTTAATTATGAAACTAAAGACGATATCTGCTACTTAGCAAATAAATTAGAAGTAGAAATTCCTAGTTATGATAAAAAAGAAGTTGTTACTACTGAAGAAGCCGCTAGAAGAGCTATTCTTAAGGCTAAGTTTATATATAATACTAAAGATAAATTATATGAAGACATGAAGAGGGAAGATACTATTTATCTATTTGAAAATATTGAAATGCCTCTAGCTAAAGGTACTTGCTAAGATGGAAATTGAAGGTATTAGAGTAGACAAGAAAGTTCTTGAAGAGATGGGTACTGAAATTAAAATTAAATTGGAAATTTAACTAGAGATATTTATAACTATGCTGGCGAAGAGTTTAATATTAATTCTCCTAAACAACTTGGTGAAATCTTTTTGATAAATTAAAACTACCGGGAACTAAGAAAACAAGAATGGATATGCTACTGATATTGATGTACTTAAGAAACTTACGGAATATCCTATAATTAATAAAATATTGGAATATAGGGCTCTTGCTAAGTTATATTCCACTTATATAGATGGTATTATTTCTACTATTAGAGAGGATGGTAAAATACATACTATTTACACACAGACTTTAACAAGAACTGGTAGGTTATCTTCAATTGAACCTAACTTACAAAATATTCCGATGAGAAGTGAGTATGGTAGACTAATTAGAAAGGCTTTTATACCGGAAGATAATAGTGTTATACTATCTTCTGACTACTCACAGATTGAACTTAGAGTATTTGCTCATTTATCAGGAGTTAATGATTTAATAAATGCTTTTAATGAAGGTATAGATATTCATACTAAGACCGCTATGGATATATTTAAAGTACCTATGGAAGGCGTTACAAAGAATATGCGTAGTACAAGCTAAAGCTGTTAACTTTGGTATTTTATATGGTATTAGTAGTTATGGCTTAGCTGAAGACTTAGGTATTCCAGTTAAAGAGGCTAAAGAATTTATTAATAAATACTTTGAAACTTATCCTGGTGTTAAAGATTATATGGATAAAGAAATAGATGAGGCAAAAAGAAGAATGGCTATGTTAAAACTATTATGAATAGAAAGAGAGTTATTGATGAATTAAAGAGTACTAATTATATGATTAGAAATATGGGTGAAAGAATGGCTCTTAATACTCCAGTTCAAGGAAGTGCCTCTGATATTTTGAAGAAGGCTATGGTAGAAATTAATAATATTTTTGAAAAGGAAAATATAAAAAGTAAGATGTTACTTCAAGTACACGATGAACTTATATTTAATGTGTATAATGATGAAATAGATAAAGTTAAAGATATTGTGTATAATACAATGACTAAGGTATTTGAACTTAAAGTACCATTAGATGTAGATATTGAGTTGGGAAATAATTGGTATGAGGCTAAATAGGTAAAATTATTTCCCGGGAAATAATTTGGGAAATAATTTAGCAAAAGAGGTGATAAAGAATTATGCCAGAATTACCTGAAGTAGAAACAGTCAAAGAATCTTTAAAATTAAGATTAAGTAATAAAAAAAAATAATTAGAGCTAGAGTTTTATGGGATAATATTATTGCATATCCTAGTAAAGAGAAATTTATTAAAGAGACTGCTAATCAAAGTATTAATGATGTTAAAAGAAGAGGTAAATTCTTGCTGTTTGATTTAGATGATTATTATCTTCTGTCACATCTTAGAATGGAAGGTAAATACTTTTTTTAAAAAGATTGGTGATAGTATAGATAAGCATGAGCATGTTATATTTGAATTAGACGATAATACTGAACTCAGATATAGAGATACTAGAAAATTTGGTAAAATGTATCTTATAAAAAAAGAAGATATTGATAAAATAGGACCTTTAGTAGAACTTGGTCTTGAACCTTGGGGATAATAAACTTACAAGTAAGTATTTACTTGATAAGTTTAAAAAATAAAAGACTATCTATTAAAAAACTGTACTATTAGATCAAAATATAATCGTTGGTATTGGTAATATATATGCTGATGAAATTTTATTCCTATCTAAAATTAATCCTTTGAAGAAATGTAATTTAATTACTGAAGAGGAAGCTGAAAATATAATTAAATATACGAGAAGTGTTCTTGAAGTGGCTATTAAAATGGGAGGAACTACTATTAGGACTTATAGTTCTGTAGATGGAGTACACGGATTATTTCAAAAAGAACTTTTAGTACATGGAAAAGATAAAGATACTTGTCCAGAGTGTAATACTAAAATAGAAAAAAATTAGAGTAGGTGGAAGAGGTACTTATTATTGTCCTAATTGTCAGAAATAACTTATTTACAATAATTTTACATTTAATTTGTAACCTATTTGGTTACATTTTTTTTCTTTTTTTATTGACTTTACTATTATATATATGTTACCTTATGTTTGGTGAAAGTTATGAATGATGAAATGTTTAGATTAGCACTTATTGATATTACTAATGATGATTTACTTAATGACTTTGTAAATGATATTTTTGGTTATGATTTTGATTTAAAAAGGAAAGAGTATGTCTATATTCAATATAAAGTATTAGGAGAAAATATTATTCTTAATATTTATGATAATAAGAATAATAATAGATTTAAAGCTTATATATTTACTTTAAATGATATTGGTAGTGATGAAGACTCTAAATATATTAATGTATAAAAAAGAATATGATAAATATAAAAGTGGTAATAGAGATAAATTATGTTTATTATCAAGTCTATTATTTACTAAAGATAATAATGAAAAAAATAGAGATTATTGAATCTCTATTTAGCGGGAAAATAAAAAATATATTTAGTCATTATTTTCTTTTTAATTATTGGTTTTATTTGGTACTCTTTTTTGATAAGATTATTTGATGTAAATAATGAATATATCTTGTAGTAACTCTATATTCTATATCTAATACTTTAGATATATTTTTTTTATATCCTGTTATTATAGAAATAGTTATATTCTTTTTTTTATTTTACTTAGGTATTCTTGCCCTTTGGTAGTAAATCCTAATACTCTAATATAATCTATATCTATATTTGATGCTTCTTCTTTTGTAAAACTAGTTAATATATGTAGTAACATTCTAGATATTTTGTTATATGTATATCGTTTAGTCTTGATATTTTGAATTAATTCTTCATAAGTAGTTACTTTAGTAATATTATCTATTATTCTTCCCTCAATACCTTCATCTACTGTCTGATATTTGTTTATATTAATATCTTCAGATAATATTTTATATTTTAATATATCTAAATAATTATTCATACTTACTTTGTATAAAAAGTTTTTTATCAAATGGTATTAAATTATCAATATCTTGATTATCTGCAGACATTTTCCTTATATTACTAGCAGAACTAATATTATTTTTTATTTCACATCCATGATATGAAGTTGTTCTTTTTTTGATATTGGTATATTTTATATTATATTTATTTAATTTTATTTGTTTTATATATGATAGTGCAAGTAAATCATTTGGTGTATCTACTTTTACATTTGTTATATCTTCGAGAGCTTTATTAGTACTGGTAGCATAGTTTAAGCCTGTACTTAGATATTGTTTTACTTTTTCTTGATATTCTTTATTATTTATTTGAATATTTGCAAGTAATTCTAAGTCCTCAATGGTATCTCTTTCAGTTCCAAATACTAGAGTATCTATACCTAGATAATTTAGTATCTTTACTGAACCTTCGGCGAAGATATCTGAGGCCTGCGTAGAATAAACAAAAAGGCAGTTCTATTACTAAATCTATACCATTATCTAATGCTATTTTAGTTTTATCCCATTTATTTAATAATGAAATATCTCCCCTTTGGGTAAATGAAGAAGATACCACTGATATTATTGTACTATCTGGATATCTTTTTTTATTTCTTTTTTATTTGATATAAATGACCATTATGAAATGGATTATATTCTGCGATTATACCAATTTTATGCATAATTATCACCGGTTATATAATAACATATTTAATTAAATAATGCAAAAAAAAATATTTCCCGGGAAATAATTTTAATTATGGTATATAGTTTTGGCTTTTTATATAATAGATTTTAAATTAAGACTTTATCAAAGGCTTAATTTAACACTCTAAGACAACAGGCTTAGAGTGAACATAATAGATATGCTTGTTTATTAATTTATTGTATGATATAATACACTTGTAATTTGAAGTGAGGTTGTTGTATGTATTTTATGAATATTATAAGTTCAATAGGGGAACATTATCTATCTTGGAGACATGTATATAATGTCATAGGTAGTGTTTTAGCTATATTGATGGCCTATAAAACTGTTTATTGGCTTATTGGTTTATTCTTTACTAGAAAGTTTAAACCTGCGAAGAAAAAACATAAATATGCTATATTGATAGCAGCGAGAAATGAAAAAAAAATGTTATTGGTAACTTACTTGATAGTATTAATAAACAAGATTATCCAAAAGAACTTATTACTACTTTTTGTAGTAGCGGATAATTGTACTGATAATACTGCAGAGATTGCTAGAAAGCATGGAGCTATCTGCTACGAAAGATTTGATAATGAACATAAAACTAAAGGATTTGCTCTTCAATATTTATTAGAAAAAAAATAGGTGAAGATTATGGTAGAATGAGTTTTGAGGGTTATTTTATCTTTGATGCTGATAATCTTCTTAATGAGAAATTATATTTCTAAGATGAATGATGCCTTTGATTCTGGTGAAAAAATTATTACTTCTTATCGTAATACGAAGAATTTTGATGAAAACTGGATTGCTTCTACTTATGCTATTCACTGGATTAGATCGATAAGATGTAATCATAGAGCTAGGTCTGTACTTAGACTAGCTACGAATATACAAGGTACAGGATTTTTTATTTACTAATGAGATTGTAGAAAAGAATGGTTGGCATTATACTTCTCTTACTGAAGATAGAGCACTTACTGCGGATGCTGTTGCACAAGGATATAGAATATCTTATCAGGATGAGGCTATGTTCTATGATGAGCAACCTACTAGTTTAAAAGTAGCTTTAAGACAAAGAACTAGATGGTCTAAAGGACACTTACTTGCTTTTATTGAATCTGGACCATATCTATTTATTAATATATTCTTTGGTAAATTATTCTTAAAAACTAGATGGCAGGAAAAAAAAAAGAAAAAAGAAAAGAAAACATTTAAGAGTGTTATGTTATCTATCGTAGAATCTATTAGACATAGATTTGCTTCTTTTTTGATACTTTAATGCAACTTACACCATTTTCAGTATTTAATCTTGCTAGATGGCTAATTGTTGTAGTTATTATTATGTATGGCTGCTACTGCTATAATGTTGGAATTAATGGTAGTAATTTATTTAGTGGTAGTACCTATTTAGCAAAGGCTCTTAGAAGTTTATTTGGGGAAATTAAGATAGTAGTTAATCCTGGTATTAATGCTTTCTTTGTAGGAATGCTTATTTCTATTTGGTTTAGACTTTTTATATAGGATAGGTATGTATTTTCAAAATATGTGGATAGCAGTTTATGTATTTATTATTGAAAGAAAGAATATTAAAAAAGATTCCTTTTATGAAGAAAGTATTATATACTTTAACTTGGCCTACATTTGATATAATTGGTAGATATAGTACTTATGCTGCTTTATTTATGAAAGTTACTTGGAAACCTATTCCTCATGATAGTAAAGTTACTATTGATGATATTCATAATAATAAAGAAAAAAACTCTAATTCTTAGGAACTAGAGTTTTTATATTGTTTTATTTTGTCTTTCTTTTATTTGTTTAAAATAATTATATTTTAATGTTAAATCATTTTTCTTTATTAGATAGTTTATATAGTAGTTTTTATCTTCGAGTAGTAAACTATCTATTTCTTTTTACCTTTAGTTATGACACCACCATCTACATAGATACTTCCATCATACCATGAATAATCACTAAAGAATACTGAACCATGATAGTTATTATCTAAGGCATCGGTACCTATATAATAATTTGAATTATGATCTATTCCATATAGGTTTAATACTGTTGGTAAGACATTTAACTGTGATGTTACTTCTTTGATAGTTTTCTTATCTTTATTGTTATGCCATATAAAGAATGGTGTATGATTAATTAAATTATTGTCTGTTTCTTTATATTTATCTAAGATTGTTTGGTCTGATAATGTATATAGGTAATGGTCTGTAAATACAACAATTGTTGTGTTATCTAGTAAATTTCTTTCTGTTAATTCATTTAATAATAATTCCATCATATAATCTGTTTTTCTTTTGCCTGTCTCCTAGCACAAGATTCTTCAGTCATTTCTGGATATACATAATCTTTTGGTAACTCCTCTAAGTTATTCTCACTTAAATAATCTAGTTTTAATAATTTTCTACAATTACCTTTTTCTGTTGTTGTAAATGGCATATGATTAGTATAAGTTATGATATAATTAACAAATTTTTCATTTTCAAACATTTTTTCTTTAAATGTTTCATTTAATATTAATTCTCTATCTAAAACATAAGAATCATCTTTATATGTTCCTAAATCTACTAGTCCATAATAATTATCATATCCCCAGTTTTTATAGTTGGCTCCTCGTGAGTAATATTCACTAGTATTCATATGAAAGGCATTAACTGTGTATTCTTCGTTTTTTGAATAGATGGGCTAATGAATATGGAAATGAATTTTTATTAAATGAATAAGCATTTTGGGTATATGATAGAGGAGTTATAAATCCTGTATTTACTGCAAACTCTGAATTGAAGGTTGATCCACCGCCATTATAATATGAATAATGATTAGTAAAGTTAATGCTATTATTCATCATTTTATATAATGTAGGAGTATCTTCTTCAGTAATTAGCCAGTTATCTATTCCTTCAAGCTGTACTATTATTAAGTTGTTTATCTTTATATTTTTTCTGTGTACTTGTTTGTCTCTTTTTGTCTCCTCTTTATTATATTCTTCCTCAAGAAATGTTAAGTCTTCTTCATTGGTTGTCTTCTTGGCTTTTATAAATGTTATATAGAAATTTCTTACTGTATATTCATATACTCCTGATACCATCATACTTTTATTATTATCATTAAAACTCATATATATATTTCTAGGATTTCTCCAGGTACTCCAAGTAAGTTCTTCATTTGGAGTACCTAATAAAATGGTATTATAAAATGTAATATTAGAAAAGCAAAAAAATACTTTTATTACATTTTTTAAATTTGTTTTATTTCTACTTGGATAAAACTTTAATCCTAATATAAACGATCCTATTATTGGTACCATTAATATGTATACCCAAATATTACAATCTTTTATAGCATCTAGAAAATATTCAGAACCTTCTCCTGCAAGCAAGACCATACTAAAGTCGAAGAATGTCCCAGTCATTGAGTAGTATATATTATTTACTGTATATATTGCAAATGATAATATAAAGAAGATAATATATATTGTCTTTCCAATCTTTTTCTTATAAAATATAGAAGCTCCTAGTACAAAGAATATCCATGATAGAGTAAATAGTATTGGTACTAGTTTCATGATTCCATAGAAATGAATTTTGTATCCTAATATTTTAGTAAATAAGTCTATTAATATAAATGGTAATGCTAATATTAATATGTAATAGTATTTCTTTATTATATCTAATATCTTATTTAGTATTTTTTTTTTATATCTATATTTTGCTTTTTTATTTTATTTTTTTCTTTTCAGCCTTTTTTACTTCTTTTGACACCTAAATCACCACTACTGAAATTATACTATAATATTACCTTTTTGTAAATATTTTACGAGAAATGGAAAAATTACTAAGACTTTGACTTAGTAATTCTTTTTTGAAGACCTTAGGCTTCAAAAACAGCGAGCAATGAAATGCGAGATGAAATAAATTAAAAAACTATTTTTCTTTTTGATATTTATTTGGTATAATTTACTTAGAATAGAGATAGAAAGAAGGGCGAGTTATGTTTAAAGAAATTATTGCTATTAGTAAAAAATTATGCTATTGTTAAAATTGATAATGTTATTACTGATGATTTACTTAACTTAAATGTTGTTTTCGAAGAAAATAATAAAAAAAAAATATTAGGAGAAATTGAAGAAATAATTAATAGTGAAGCTAAAATTACTTTTCTAGGTGAGTTTATTAATGATAAGTTTTTTGATGGTATTATTAGAAAACCTAGTATTAATGCTAAAATAAGAATAATTAATGGTAATGAACTAGCAGAACTTACTGGCTACAATGATAGTACGGCAATGATGCTTGGACTATCTCCTTTATATAATAATAGCCCTGTTAAAATTAATATTGATGATATGTGGAGTAATCATACCGCTATATTTGGTAATACTGGTAGTGGTAAAACATATGGTGTAGCTAGACTAGCAATACAAAATTTATTTACTATGCCTAACTATATTCCATTTAATAGTGTTATATTTATATTTAATAATACTGATGAATATGATAATGCCTTTTAAATCTATTAATAGTTATAATTTTAACTTTAATTATAAGATGTTTAGTACTGATACAGATAGTAATAATAGTATTTTAAAATTACCTTTATGGCTTATGTCAGTAGATGATTATGCTAATTTACTTGATGTTAGTGCTTATAGTCAAATTATGGTTATTGAAAAGATGCTTGCTTATGTTTCTTTATTTGCTAAGAAATGATGAGGAATCTAATAAGTATAAGAATCACTTAATTGCTACCGCTATTACATCTGTTCTTTATTCTAATCAAGTATCTGCTAGAATTAGAGACCAAATATTTTCTATTTTAACTAGTTGTAGTACTAAAGAACTTAATTTAGATGTTGAAGTACCTGGTGTTGGTTATACTAGAACCTTTAGAAAATGTTTTGAAATTGATAGTCAGGGACAATTTGTAGAAAGAATTCTTATTACTGAATATATTAAAAAGTTTGTAGATAATGAGACTAAGTGGAATGAAGATTATACACCTGTATATTTTACTATTGATGATTTAGAGGAAGCACTTAATTTTACTTTAATATCTGAAGGAGTTCTTCTTAATGAAAAATCTTATGCAGAAGGTACTGCCTTTAAAAGTTAAATTACATAGCATTGCTAATAGTTCTTTGAGAAGTTATTTTGAAGTAGAAAATTTTTGTACTATTAATGAATTTATATCTGACTTAATACTAGTGGATGGTAATAAGAGGGCACAAATTATTAATTTTGTACTTGAAGGTATTGATGATAGGTTTGCTAAAGCACTTGTTAAAATTTATTCTAGAATATTCTTTAACTTTATGAAGAGTCTTCCTTCAAGAGGTTCTATGCCAATTAACATTATGCTTGAAGAGGCTCACAGATATGTTCAAAAAGATATAGATAATGATATACTTGGATATAATATATTCGAAAGAATAGCTAAAGAAGGTAGAAAATTTGGTGTTATGATGGATTTAGTAACACAAAGACCTACTGAATTATCTGAAACGGTATTATCACAGTGCAGTAATTTCTTAATATTTAAAATTAATCATCCGGCTGACTTAGAATATATTGAAAAGATGGTACCAAATATTAGTAGTGATGTTTTAGAAAAACAAAAATCACTTCAAGCGGGTACTTGTGTGGCTTTTGGTAAAATGATGAAGATACCTATGATTGTAAAAATGGAACTTCCTAATCCAGAACCACAGAGTTCAAATGCTAATGTATTTGACAAATGGATGATACAGTGGAAAACTAATTAATGTAAAGTCTTATAAACAAAGACTTTTTTTTTATATATCAACAGTATCCACAGGGTTGTGGAAAAGTAAAAAGTAACACCTGTTAATAACAAAATTCGACAAAATTTGTGGATAACCCTTTAAAACGCTTATTTTATATGGTATTATATTGTTGAAAAGATGTTTATAACTTGTTAATTTACATGTTTTATTAAAATTTTGTACTAGACAAATTTAAAATTTGTTATATAATAATGTTAATGGGATACTTAGTTAGGAGGTTTTGCTAATGAATACAGAGATTATTTGGAACAATTTTCTTTGAAAAAATTAAAGAGCGAATTTCTCCTTTATCATATGATACATGGTTTAAAGATACTAAGTTATATAAATTAGATAAGAACACTGCAATTATTATAGTTCCAATGATTTTACATAAAAAACATTTAGAAGAAAACTATTTAGATGAAATAGAAGAAATATTCAATTCAATTACAGGGACTAATTTTAATTTTCAATTTAAACTAGAAAATGAAATAACAGAAGATACTTTATAAAAAAAAAATTATTGATGAAACAGAAAGTATTGGGGTTCCACATCAAACTAGTAGTTCTGCTAATCTAAATAGTGAATATACTTTTTGATAGTTTTATAGTAGGTGATTCTAATAGATTTTTGCTTTTACTGCGGCGAGAGCGGTGGCTGAAAAACCTGGTAAAGCTTATAATCCTTTGTTTTTATACGGAAAGAGTGGACTTGGTAAAACGCATTTGATGCATGCTATTGGAAATTATATATTAGAAAATTCTAATAAAAAGGTACTTTATGTATCTAGCGAGCAGTTTGTAAATGATTATATTTATGCGGTTAGAAACAATGAAAAAATAGTTTTGATAGAATTGACTCGTTTAAAAACAAGTATCGTAATATTGATGTACTTATAATTGATGATATTCAGTTTTTGGGTAGTGCCACTAAAGGACAGGAAGAATTTTTCCATACTTTTAATCAGTTACATGACTCAAATAAACAAATTATTATAGCTTCCGACAGGTCTGTTGATGATTTGAAGATGTTAGAAAATAGGCTTATTACAAGATTTAATTGGGGTCTTACTGCGAATATAACACCACCTGATTTTTAATTTAAGAGTAGATATTATTAAAAAGAAGATAGCACATCAGGAAGCAGCGGAAGATATTCCAATTGAAGTTATTGAATATATCGCTAATATTAATGATTCTGATGTTAGACAGTTAGAAGGCGCTATTACAAGAGTATTTGCATATGCATCAATGATGAATAGAGGTATAATAAATCTTGATATAGCTATTGAAGCTCTTAAAGATAAAAGTATCAGAAAAAAGTGTCTATAAAAATGACGTTCATAGAATACAAAGAATAGTGTGTGAATATTTTAAGATAGACATCGAAGATTTAAAAGTAAAAAAAAAGAAGTAAAGATGTAAATTATCCTAGGCAAATAGCCATTTATTTATGTAGAAAGATGACTAGTGAATCATTTCCAAAGATGGGAACATACTTTGGAGGTAGGGACCATTCCACAATTATCAGTGCATATCAAAAGAATTGAGAATGACTTAAAGACAAATCCACAGCTTCAAATAGTAATAAATGAACTAAAAAAGGAAAAAATATAGTGGATAAAAATAAAAATATCAACAGGTTTTGTTGATATAAAAAAGTATATAAAATAAGAGCAAAAAAAAGATATCAACAATATCAACAGTATAATAATAATAATTATAATAAAAGAAAGAGGATGATAAAAAATGAAATTCAAAGTAAAGAAAGAAATATTATTAGAAAGTTTGAATAATACAGCAAGAGCAATATCTACGTAAAAACTTAATTCCTATATTAACAGGTATTAAGTTTGATTTAAAGGATGATGGATTATATTTATATGCAAGTGATACTGATGTTTCTATTAGATCTTTTATACCAAAGAATAAGTTAACAAGTACTAGTGAACTTGGTAGTATAGTAATAGGAGGTAAATATATTGTTGAGATAATAAGAAAACTTCCTAATACAGATATATCTATTGAAGTTATTGATGGATATAAGATGATTGTTAGTACAGATAATACAGAATTTAATTTGAATGGTATTAATCCTAATGAATTTCCTAACTTAGATTTAGATGAGACCTAAAGAGCCAATCGTAGTAAATAATGGAGTATTTAAGGATATTATTAATCAAACAGTATTTGCTATTTCACAAAGTGAAACTAGACCACTTCTTACTGGTATTAACTTTAAATTATCTGGTAATAGCTTTGAGATTTTAGCAACAGATTCTTATAGACTTGCTAGAAAGTATGTAGAAATTGATAAGGATATTGAAAATGAGGTAAATATTGTGGTTCCTGGTAAAAACTTACTTGAACTTACAAAGATGTTAGATGATGATACTGCTAGTGTGGAAATGCATTTATTTAGTAATAAGATATTATTTAAGTATAAAAAATATTGTATTCTTATCTAGATTGTTATCTGGTACATATCCAACAACTTCAAATATTATTCCAAAAGATTTTAATATTGAATTAGAATGTAAATTTGATGATTTATTTAATATGATAGATAGAGCATCTCTTCTTACATCTGATAGAGAAAAAGAATACTGTAAAACTTACATTAACTAAGGGAATGAACTTATGATTTCTTCAAATAGTCCTGAAATAGGTAGAGTAGAGAAGAAAAGATGAATATTAGTTCTGATAAAGAAATTAATATATCATTTAGTTCAAAATTTATGCTTGATGCTATTAAAAGTTTTAACAAAGAAAAGGTTGTTCTTTGTATGAATAATGATAGTTCTCCTATTGTTATTAAAAATAATGAGGATAGCTCTTTAGTACAATTGGTATTACCTATTAAAACTTGTTAATAAATAAAAATATTAGAAAAGCTCTCATAATGAGAGTTTTTTTTGTATCCACAATTAATGTTGATATAAAATAAAAGATACTATAGTGAATTCTAAATCAAATATTTCGTAAGGGCTTATATAGGTGAATATGGCTGATATACTATTTTGAGACAATATTTTGGCTCAAAATAACATTGTAAGACTTAAAAATAAGGCTTACAATGCAAATATAATAAAAAATTACTTTTGTCGACATATTTCAACAAAATTCGACATATCTCTTTATGCTTTAATATTTTTCACATATTTTATATGTGGAAAGGGGGGTAATTATGAGGGATTATGTTATTAATGAAGAACTTTTATGTTTTACCCAAGATACTATAGAAAAAAGATAATATTTTTGGTTATAGAAAAGTCTAAAAGATTAACTTTTAAGGGTAATTCACTAAAGTTTTTAAGAAGATGCTGTTTCTGCTACGGACATTCTTATAATATTCAGAGGCAATTTGTTATTGATATTTTTAATTATTATATTAAGACTCCTATTATATTATCTGAATATAATAAAATAATATTATTTCCTACGGCGTCTCCAGAATCTAACAAGTGTATTTGGCTTTCTTATAATAATATTGAAAGATATGTAGAAGCTGAAAAAAACTATACAGAAATTTATTTTAAAGGTGGAAAAGTATTAAAAATTAGAGCTCCGTATACTACTATTGACAATCAAATTACTAAGTGTATTAAGATAGAAAAATTACTTAATAGTCTACAATATACAGAAATGTAATTATGTCTTAAAAAATAAGGAAAAAAAGGCAAAAAAATAGCCTCTTTTTTTTTCTTTTAAAAATAAGATATTTATGATATAATTATGTATGTATAGGGATACATGAGTAGATTAATTATTTAACTACGAGCAAAAAAAAGAGGCTGTAAAATGAAAATTACAAAAATGACATTAAAAAAAATATCGTAATTATGATAATTTAGAAATTAGTTTTAATGATAATTTAAATATTATTATTGGGGACAATGCTCAAGGTAAAACTAATTTATTAGAATCTATTTATGTTCTTGGTGTTACTAGATCATTTTTATCCGGTAACGATAGGAATCTTATTAAATTTGAAAAATAAAGCTTCTTTAATAAAAAGGTGAAGTTATTACTAATGATGGAAAATTTAATTTGGAAGTTTTGATTAACGAAAATGGTAAGGTAGTTAAAGTAAATAATAAGGAAATAAAAAAAACTTAGTGATTATATATCGTTACTTAATGTTATTGTATTTAATTCTGATAGTATAAGAATATTTAAAGATAGTCCAAATTCTCGGAGAAAATACTTTAATATTGAAATTAGTCAAATTAATAAGAAATATTTAAAGTTACTTAGTGATTATAATACTATATTAAGACAGAGAAATGAATTTCTTAAGGTTATTAATATTAATAAGGAAAAAAGATATGATGTATTTAAGTATATTAAATGAAAAATATGTACTTTTATCCTTAGAAATATATAACTATCGAAAGAAATTTATTGATGATATTAATATGTATTTGGGCAATTCTTTTAAATATATTGCTGGATACGATAATTTAGTAATTAAATATGCTTCTAATTTTAGTAATTTTGATAATGAAACTTTTTTAGAAAAACTAAATGATAATTTAAATAGAGAAATTCAGTATAAGATTACTTTTATTGGACCTAATAGAGATGATTTTTATTTTTTATTAGGTGATAAAAATTTATCATTTATATGGCAGCCAAGGACAAATTAGAAGTGCTGTTTTAGCTCTTAAACTATCAGAAGTTAAGTTATTTAATAATATTACAGGCGATACACCAATACTTTTACTTGATGATATGTTTAGTGAATTAGATATAAATAAGAGAAATAATATTTTAAAATATTTAGATCGTAATATACAAACTATAATTACTACGACTGATATTAAAAATATTAATGAAAAAAAATATAAAAGAAAAAGCTAATGTTTATGAAATAAAGGAAGGAAAAATTATTTCCCGGGAAATAATTTCCAAGCAGGAAGGTGATTAAATATGAATAATGAACATTATGATGCATCGGACATACAAGTTCTTGAAGGACTAGAAGCAGTTAGAAAAAAGACCAGGTATGTATATAGGAACTACTGATATTAAAGGATTACATCATTTAGTGTGGGAAATAGTAGATAATTCTATAGATGAGGCTTTAGCAGGATATTGTAAAAAAAATATAGAAGTTGTTATAAAATAAGGACAACTCTGTTACTGTAAAGGATGATGGTAGAGGTATACCGGTTGATATTCATCCGAAAACTGGAAAGTCCACTGTTGAAACAGTATATACAGTACTTCATGCAGGTGGTAAATTTGGCGGTGGCGGATACAAAGTATCCGGTGGATTGCATGGTGTAGGTGCTTCTGTTGTTAATGCATGAAGTAAATGGGTAGAAGTAAAGGTTTATAAAAATGGTAAAGTTTATTTCATTAGATTTGAAGATGGTGGTCATGCTGTAGCTCCATTAAAAGTTATAGATGAATGCTCTCCTGATAGAACTGGGACTACAGTTACATTTAAACCTGATCCTACTATATTTGATAGTGATATTTATGATTATGAAATACTTAAAGTAAGAATTAGAGAATTAGCATTTTTAAATAAAGGACTTTGTATTACTTTACGTGACGATAGAGATGATGAAGATACTACTGGTGAGAAATTCTTGTATGAAGGTGGTATTAGTGAATATGTAAGATTCATAAATAAAGGGAAAACCCCTTTACATGACGATATTATTCATCTTACTGGTGAAGAAGATGGTGTTATGTTTGAGGTTGCAATGCAATATAACACTAGTTATAATGATAATATCTATTCATTCGTTAATAATATTAATACTCATGACGGTGGCACTCACGAGGAAGGTGTTAGAAGAGCTTTAACTAGAGTTATTAATAGTTATGCTAGAAAAAACAATTTACTTAAAGAAAAAGATGATTCTTTAACTGGCGATGATGTTAAAGAAGGTTTAACAATGATTATTTCTTGTAAACATCCTAATCCACAATTTGAAGGTCAAACAAAAGGAAGACTTGGAAATTCTGAAGTTAGAAAACTTGCAGATAGTGTCTTCTCACAAGGATTTGAAAGATTTTTATTAGAACATCCAGAAGATGCAAAGATAATAGTAAATAAGGCTTTACTTGCTTGTAGGGCTAGAAACGCTGCGAGAAAAGCAAGAGAAATTACTAGAAAAACTGATTTATCTACTACTAATTTCTTTGGTAAATTGTCTGATTGTAAAAGTAAAGACCCTAAAGTATCTGAAATATTTATAGTCGAGGGAGATAGTGCAGGTGGATCCGCTAAAAAAGGGAAGAGATTCTATGACACAGGCTATTTTACCACTTAGAGGTAAAATTCTTAATGTCGAAAAAGCTAGATTAGACAAGGCATTATCAAATGAAGAAATTAGAACTATTATAACTGCGTTTGGAACTGGTATAGGTGAAGAATTTGATTTATCTAAACTTAGATATGATAAGATTATTATAATGACTGATGCTGATGTTGATGGATCACATATTAGAGTTCTTCTTCTAACATTATTTTATAGATTCTTTAAACCAATTGTTGAAGCAGGTCATGTTTATGCTGCTCAACCTCCATTATTTAGAATAATGCATGGAAAAACAAGAAGATATGTACTTGATGAGAAAGAAAAAAGGAAGCATATTTAGCAACTCTTCCTGAAAACGTAAGAAATCGTGCTGAGATAGCTCGTATGAAAGGTTTAGGAGAGATGGATGCAGAAGAATTAAATGAAACTACTATGGACATTAATAAGAGAATATTGCGTAGAATAACTGTTGATGATTGTGTATCTGCTGATGCTATATTTGAAAAAATTAATGGGTGATGATGTAGAACCTAGAAGGGCATTTATTGAAGAAAATGCTAGATATGTTAAAAATCTTGATATTTAGGAGGTTATATTATGGAAAATGAAAATATTAAAAAATGATAATAATGATATTAATGAACTTGTTGATAGAGCAATGAATGATATTAATCAAGCCGATAAAAATGAAGAATCTAAAGATGATACTGCTGAAAATTCTGAAATAGAAGAAGATAATTTTAATGGTGATTTTCATGAAAAGGATAGTAGCACTGCAAATGACATTGTTTCTGAGGTTAAGGATTCATTTATTGACTACTCTATGAGTGTTATTACATCAAGAGCTATTCCTGACCTTAGAGATGGTTTAAAACCTGTTCATAGAAGAATTTTATGGTCCATGTATGAAGAAGGTAATACTCCTGATAAACCTCATAAAAAATCTGCTACTACTGTTGGTTATGTTATGGGACATTATCATCCTCATGGCGATAGTTCTATATATGAAGCAATGGTTCGTTTAGCACAAGACTTTAACGAAAGATATATGTTAGTTGATGGTCATGGTAATTTTGGTAATATCGAGGGTGATGGTGCTGCTGCATATCGTTACACAGAAGCAAGATTATCTAAAATTTCTCTTGAACTTATTAGAGATATTAACAAAAATACTGTTGATATGGATGATAACTTTGATGAGACTAGTAAGGAGCCAAGGGTATTACCAAGTAGATTTCCTAATATATTGGTTAATGGTTCAATGGGTATAGCTGTTGGTATGGCAACAAATATTCCTCCTCATAATTTGGGTGAAGTAATTGATGGTTGTGTTGCATATATTGATAATCATGATATAGATACTTTAGGGCTTATGGAATATGTCAAAGGACCAGATTTTCCTACTGGTGGTATTATACTTGGTAATTCTGGTATAAGAAAAGCATATGAAACAGGAAGAGGTTCTATTACTATACGTAGTAGAGCTGAAATAGAAGAACATAATAATCATAATACTATAGTTATTACTGAAGTTCCTTATGGTGTAAATACAATGGAACTTAAAAAAATAAGGTTGCTGAACTTGTTAGAGATAAGGTAATTGATGGTATATCTGATTATCATACTGATTTAAAAATGGTGTTAAAATTACTATTACTTTGAAAAGGGATGCTAATCCGCAGGTTGTGCTTAATAATTTGTATAAACATACTAATTTTCAAATTTCTTATGGTATTATATTTTTAATGCTTGATCAAGGAGTTCCAAAAACATTAGGATTAAAAGATATTATTTCTAAATACATTGATTATCAGAAAGAAGTTATTATTAGAAGAACTAGATTTGACTTAGATAAAGATGAGAGAAGAGTTCATATTTTAGAGGGTTATAAGATTGCACAAGATAATATTGATGAAGTTATTAAAATAATAAAGACCGCTAAAAGTGATGTTGAAGCTAAGGAAAAATTGATGAGCCGATTTGCTTTATCTGAAATTCAAACTGATGCTATATTGGAATTAAAATTACGTCGTTTGACTGGAATGGAAAGAGAGAAGATTGAGGCTGAACTCGCTGATTTACTTCTTGAAATAGAAGAATTGAAGTCTATACTTGCTTCTGAAGAAAAAGTTCTTAATATAATTAAGAAGGAATTATTAGAAATTAAGAGTAGATATGCTGATGAAAGAAGAACGCATATTGATATGACTGCTGTTGAATATATTGAGGATGAAAGTTTAATTCCTGAAGATATGATTGTTGTTACTTTAACTAAGAAAGGTTATATTAAAAGATTATCTGCTTCTACTTATAAGACACAACATAGAGGCGGTGTTGGTATTAAGGGTATGTCTACTAATGATGAAGACTTTGTTGAACAAATTCTTAATTGTTCTACGCATGATTATGTCTTATTCTTTACTAATATGGGTAAAGTTTATAGAGTTAAGGGTTATAAAATTCCTGAATATAGTAGACAATCTAAGGGATTACCTATTATTAATTTGCTTAACTTAGAACAAGGTGAGTATGTTACTGCCTTACTTAATGGTTCTAATGATAGTGAAGATAAGTATTTGGTATTTGCTACTAAAAGTGGTTTGATTAAGAGAACTGATTTGGCTGAATTTTATAATATTAGAACTAATGGTAAGAGATTTATTACTTTAAGGGATGACGATGAACTTATTTCTGTTAAAGGAACTACTGGCGATAATGATATTTTAATGGCTTCTTCTAATGGTAGAATGGTAAGATTTAATGAAAATTCTATTAGAGTTATGGGAAGAGGTGCTTCTGGTGTCAGAGGTATTAATTTAGATGGTGGTTTCCTTGTTGGTATGGAAGTTGTTAAACCTGATGAAGATGTTCTTGTTATTAGTGAATATGGGTATGGTAAAAAAGACTCCTATTGACGAATATAGAATAACTAATAGGGGTGGTAAAGGTGTTAAAACTATTAACATTACTGAGAAGAATGGTTCTATTGTTTCATTTAAGACTGTTACTGATGATAAAGACTTGATAATTATTACTGATACTGGTATGATTATTAGATTGGCTGTTGATAAGATTTCTAGAATGAGTAGGGTTACTCAAGGTGTAAGACTTATAAACCTTAAAGATGATACTAAGGTTAGTGGAACTGCTATTGTTGATAAGGATGAAGAAGAACAGACTTCAGAAGATAATAATTTAAAGAGTGAATAAAAGTAATTATTTACTCTTTTTTTTTATGTATATTATTTCCCGGGAAATAATTATTACTTGAAAAATGATAAAATATGGTATTAGCAAACAAATGTTTGCTAATACTGTTCACTTACTAAACTTGCATTTTTTGCTAGAAATATGATATAGTGTTGTTGATACAACATTAATGGTGGAATCAAGTCAGGGGCGGAAGCCAGCAGCTTTAACATTTAATTAATGTGTGTATCTTTTTTTTTATGTTTCACGTGAAACATAAATATCAACTGTTTTATTAATTTAAAAATATATCTACTATTTGATTATTATTATTTTAAATCTTATTAGTAATATAAAGTTAATATTAAAAGTTTTATTTTTTTTGAAATTTATTTATTAGTGTTTTTTATGAATTATGTTTCACGTGGAACATGAGTTTTCCACAGATTATTTATATTGTATAAAAAGTATTTATTTAAGTTTATTATTTACTATAGTTTTATTTCTTAATTTTAATATAGCGATTGATAAGTAATATATATTACTTTCTTTTTTTTTATATTTATTAATATAATGTTTCACGTGAAACATTATATCCACAACTTTTGTATATAATTTTATATTACGATACATTTTATATGTCCACATTTATTTTAGTTATAATCTCTTTTTTTATAAAAATAAGTTGATTATATCATTAATTTTGACTAAAATTATTATTTTGAATTGATTTAAGTTTCACGTGAAACATAAATATTAATTTTTTTAATGTATATATAATGATACAATTGTTGCTAAAAATGTTTTTTGATATTGTTATTATTGTACTATTTGAGCCTATAAATAAAATTATTACAATATTGAACTCATGTTTTTATAAATAATTTTAATTTTTAATAAGAAATCTAATGTTCCACGTGAAACATGAGTTTTCCACAGTTTTTTGTGTATAAATTTATTTTATATTTAATATGTATTTTTTTAAGATTTAATGTATTTTGTTATATGATGTAGTAATCATTATTAGTTTTAATGGCTTTTTTTTTATTTGATTTATGTTTCACGTGAAACATAAATATCCACAGTTTTTATGATTGAAACATTTATTATATGATTTATATTTTTTCATTAAAGTTATTTTTAAGTAATATAATATTATTAACATTGTTATTTGATTTTTAAATTTGTATTTATTTATTAACTGTACTTTTAATAAATTAAATTGATGTTCCACGTGAAACATGAGTTTTTTATTCATCTGTTGATATGTAAAAAATTTATTATTATTTAATTTTCTGTTATACTTGTTGATAGAGATTGGAGTTGGCCTATATTATGGTGGAAAAGTATATGAAAATGGCACTTTTAGAGGCTAAAAAAGCTTATTGTGAGGATGAAATCCCTGTTGGTTGTGTAATTGTACATAAAAATGAGATAATTGCCTGTGGATATAATGAAAAAAGAGAGTAAAAAAATAGTGCAATTAGGCATGCTGAGATAGTGGCTATTGAAGCTGCTTGTGGAAAACTTGGCTCTTGGCGTTTGGATGAATGTGATCTTTATGTTACTTTGGAGCCATGTATGATGTGTTTAGGTGCTATTATTGAAGCTAGAATTAAAAATGTCTATTTTGGAGCCAAAAATAATAGCGAACAAATGTATGATAAAATTAGAGTTAAAAGCTTTGTTAATCTAATTTTTGTTAATAGTGGTTCTTGTTCTAAAATTTTCTCTGATTTTTTTGTAAATAAAAAAAGAAAAAAATGATGTTTATATACTTGTTTTGTGGTATAATTGAATATGAGGGAGGTAGTCTGTGAGTTATTTAGCTTTGTATAGAAAATATAGACCTGTTGATTTTGATAATGTGTATGGTCAAGAAGAGGTTGTAACTGTTATTAAAAATGCAATTAACAATAATATGGTTTCTCATGCTTATTTGTTTTGTGGTCCTAGGGGTACTGGTAAAACTACTATTGCTAAGATAATTGCTAGGATGGTTAATTGTGAAAAATTTAATTGATGGTAAGCCTTGTGGTAAATGTTATAATTGTATTAACTTTCTTAATAGTAATGATATAGTGGAAATTGATGCTGCTTCGAATAATGGTGTTGATGAAATTAGGGAACTTAGGGATAAAATTAATCTTGTGCCTAGTAATGCTAAATATAAGGTTTATATTATTGATGAAGTTCATATGCTTACCACTCAAGCTTTTAATGCTCTTTTGAAAACTCTTGAAGAACCACCGGCACATGTTATTTTTATTTTGGCTACTACAGAACCTCATAAAATTCCGCTTACTATTGCTTCAAGATGTCAAAAAAATTTAGATTTACTAAGATTAATTCAAAAAAAAAATTGTTGATAGATTAAGAGAGATAGCTAAACTTGAAAATATTGCTATTGATGAAGATGCTCTTTATGAAATTGCACGAATTTCTGATGGTGGAATGAGAGATGCTATTAATTTTTTGGATCAACTTGTTGCTTATGATAATAAAGTAATTACTCTTGATGATATTTATAAGGTAAATGGTTCAGTTTCTTATAATGATATTTATTTGTTACTTAAATCAATTGCTGATAATAATAAGGTTGAAATTATTAGATTTTTTGATACGTTTGATAGTAGTGGAAAGGATATTAATAAGTTTGCTTCTGAATTAACTTTTGTTTTTGAAAGATGTAATTTTATATAGTAATGCTAAATTGTTATCTGATATTGACATTAAAAATGAAAACATTGTACTTGTTAATAATTTATATGATTCTAAAACTATTTATGAATTAATTGAGAAACTTAATGAAATCCAAAATTTTTTTGAGGACTTCAACTCATGGTTGTATTTTATTTATGACTGCTATATTGAAGTTTTCTGATAATTATTTTGGAAATTTAATTGATGATAATTTGGGAAAAAAAAAAGTTGTAGATAATGCTACTAAAAATGAAAATAAAATTATTTCCCAGGAAATAATTGAAACAAATATAAATAAAGTCGACAAGAGGAATGAACAAATTAAAAAGTGAAGTAAATATTGAGAATATTAACATTAGAATTAATAATGCTTTGGCTACTGCCAATAAGGATAGCTTAAGAAAAATTAAGGAACAGTGGTCTTTAATAGATGATTATTTATATGATGATGCTTATTCTGTGGTTGCTGGTCTGTTAAAGGATTCTATACCTGTTGTGGCTTCTGAAAAATATATTATTGTTTCAAATAGTTTTGAATCTGTAGCTAACCGAATTAATGATAATTTTTCTTTAATAGATGAACTTCTTTTGAAAATATTTAAAAATAAAATTTTTATTGTTGGTATGTCTAGTGATAATTGGAATGTAGAAAAAAAACAAATATATTTCTAATATTAAAAATGGTGTTAAATATATTGAAAAGATTTTATTAATACGGATAAAATTGAAAATAAAAAATCTTCTGTTGATGAACTTATTGATTTAATGGGAGAAAATATAATAGAATATAAATAAAGGAGATTGATTTAAAATGAATTTACAAAATATGATGATGCAAGCAAGAAAAATGCAAAAGGATATTGAAAAGACTAAAAGTGAACTTGAAAGTAAAGACTATGAGGGTAATTCTCAGTTTGTTACTGCTGTTGTTAGTGGAAATGGAAAGTTAAAATCTATTAATATTGATATGGAAGAACTAGCAAGTGATGATAGAGAAATATTGGAAGATATGGTATTGGTAGCAGTAAATAATGCTATTGGTAAAATGGAAAAGGACAAAGAGGAAAAATTTGGTAAATATGGCCAGATGTTTAATGGTTTGATGTAATATGTATCCTAATAGTATTAAAAATGTTATTGATTGTTTGAAAGATTTACCTGGAATCGGTGAAAAAACTGCAGAAAGGCTTGCTTTTTCTTTAATTAATTTTGATAAGGATAAACTTACTTTATTTTCTGAATCTATATGTGGTGTTAGAGATAAAATTACTAATTGTCAAATATGTGGTAATATTTGTGAGAGTGATGTTTGCCCTATATGCTTGGATAAAGAGAGAAATGGTAATCTTATATTCGTAGTTGAAAAGGCAAAAGATATTTCTTTATTTGAAAAAATTAATGTATATAAAGGAAAATATCATGTTCTCGGTGGTCTAATATCCCCCTCTTGAGGGGATTGGCCCTGAGGATATTAATATTAATAAATTAATTTCACGAATTGATGGTGATAAAGTAAATGAAATTATTCTTGCTTTGAAACCTTCAATTGAGGGGGAAACGACAATGCAATATATAAAGAAAATATTAGAAAATAAAAATATTAAAATTACTAGAATTGCTACGGGTATTCCAATTGGAACTGATATTGAATATATTGATCCTATGACATTGGAGTTTGCTTTGGAAGGCAGAAAAAAGACATATAATTTACTTTGTTTCATATAATTCCTTCGATGAAATATATTTATGCTAAAAAAAGTCTTTTTTGAAAAAAAGTTTATATTTGGTCTATTATTTATTTATGCTTTTAATGTTATCGTTTTTCCTATTAATACGACAATTTCAATAAATATATTTACTATTTTAATTGTTTCTATTTTTGGATTACCTGGTATTATTGGCATTTGTTTATTTTCTATTTTTGTTTTGTAAGGAGAGTAATATTATGTTAGACATTTATAAGTATGAACAACCTATATTGTATAATATTTTAAATAATTCTATTATTAATAATAAGTTATCTCATGCTTATTTATTTGATTCTAATGGTAATAGTGATGTTTATGATATAGTTTTATCTTTTTACTAAAATGATTATTACCTCTAATATTACAAATGAAACTGAAAAAAATAATATTTGTATGCGAATTGATGATGGAAATTATGTTGATGTTAAGGTTATTAAATCTGATGGTATGTGGATAAAAAAAAAGATCAACTTTTGGATTTACAAAGTGAATTTAGTAAAAAATCTATTGAGGGTAGTAAAAAAGGTTTATATTATTAAGTCTGCGGACAAAATGAATATTCAAACTGCTAATTCTATACTTAAGTTTTTAGAGGAACCTATTGATGAAATAATTGCAATATTGGTCGTTGATAATATTAATTTGATGCTACCTACGATTATATCTAGGTGTCAGGTTATTAAATTAAATAAAAAACCTTTGTCTTTGGATAGTATTGATAATTTTTTCTGCATATTTTTTTTTCAATCTAAATATGCTTTACTTACTGAAACTAAGAAAAAAAAGAATTAATGGAATCTGCAGTTAATTTTATTCATCATATAGAAAATAATGGAATTGATACGCTAATTTATACTAAAAAAATTATGGCATAATATTTTTAAAGATAGAGATTTGTGCATAGTAGCAGTTAATCTTTGCATTTATTTTTATTATGATGTTGTTAAGTATAAATGTGGTTTGAATAATTATTTTTATGGGGACAAGCTATCTGAAATTAGTTTTGTTTCTGGAAATAATGATTATGATGAGTTAATTAAAAAAAAAAATTCAGATATTAGATAGAACAGAAAACTATTTAAAAAGAAACTTAAATATAAATTTACTTATTGATAAAATGATTATAGATATGTGTGGTGATGATTATGAAGATAGTTAATGTTAAGATTAATAATGATTTTGGTAAAACTTTGTATATTTTGATTGTAATAATTTTAATTTAAAAAAAAATTTAACTGTCATTGTTAATACAGAAAGAGGCTTGGAGTTTGGTACAGTTCTTGATTTTCTTGATGTTGAAGATGGTAATTATGAAAAAGTTATTAGAATTGCTACTAAAAAGGATTATTTGCAGCATTTAAAGAATATTAATGAAGCTAAATTGGCTCTTGATAGATGCCGTGAACTTGCTGAAAAAAAAATGGGTTGAAAATGGTTATTATTGATGCGACTTATAATTTTGACAAAAGTCAACTGTTATTTAGATTTTTAGCAGATGAAAGAATTGATTTTAGAAATTTAGCTAGGGAGTTAGGATCTAGACTTAAAACTAGAATTGAACTAAGACAGATAGGAATTAGAGATAAGGCAAAAGGAAATCGGAGGCATAGGCCCTTGTGGAAGAAATTTATGTTGTAGTACTTTTTTCTTACTAGTTTTGATGCTGTATCTATTAGCATGGCTAAAAATCAAAGGTCTTGCATTAAATCCTACTAAAATTAATGGTGTTTGTGGAAGGCTTCTTTGCTGCTTGAATTATGAAAATGAACTATATACTGAATTAAAAAAAAGATGTTTTAGATGTTGTAAAAAAAAACGTTTATTAATGGTAAAGGAAGGAAAGGTTATTTCATCAGAACCTTTATTAGGTAAATACAAGGTACTTATCGATGATGAAATAATTGAAATTGATATAAATGATAGTAAAAAATAAATTGTTAAACTATAGTAATGCTTATATCTATCAAGATACAGAATATTTTAAAATGTCTCTTGATAGTCTTTTTACTTGCAAAATTTGTAACTATTAATATGCGTGATAAGAATATAATTGATTTGGCTACTGGTAATGCACCAATACCAATGCTTTTTAACTTATAGAACTAAAGCTCATATATGTGGGGTTGAAATACAAAAAAGAGGTATACAATCTTGCTAATTTATCTATTAAAAAAAAAATAAAATGACGCAGCAAATTAGTTTGATTAATGAAGATGTTAATAACATTACTGATTATTTTAAGCCTGATACATTTGATGTTGTTACTTGTAATCCACCTTATTTTAAAACTAATAATACTTTATTTGAAAATAATAATATTATTAAAGCATCTGCAAGGCATGAAAAATTATTAACTTTAGAGGATATTTTAAGAGTTAGTAAATATCTTTTAAAAAATAATGGTAAACTTGCTATGGTTCATAGAACGGAAAGATTAATGGAAATTTTTTTCTTTCTTATGAAAAAAAGTATAATATTGAACCTAAAAAAGATTAGATTTGTTTATCCTAATAATACAAAAAAATAGTGATTTGGTTTTAATTGAAGGTACTTTAAATGGTAAAAGTGGTCTTAAAATAATGAATCCTTTGTTTGTTTATGTAAAAAAAGATGTTTATTCTAAAGAAGTAAAGGATATGTTTGGAGAGTGAAATTTATGATACAAAATAGTTATAATGATAGTCCCACTTTATATTTGATATCTACTCCTATTGGAAATTTAGAGGATATGACTTATAGGAGTGTTAAAATATTAAATGAAGTTAGTGTTGTTTTTTCAGAAGATACAAGAGTAACTCTTAATTTACTTACTCATTATGGTATTAATAAGAAGTTGTTTGCTCTTCATGAGCATAATGAAGATAAGCTAAAGAGAAGGTACTTGACTATCTTATAAATGGCGATAGTGTTGCTTTGGTTACTGATAGAGGAACTCCAATAATTAGTGATCCTGGATATAAAACAGTAAAATATATTAGCGATAATGGTTATAATGTTGTTGCACTTCCTGGAGCTACTGCATTTGTTCCAGCACTTATTACTTCTGGTATTGCACCACAACCATTTTTGTTTTATGGATTTCTTTGATAGCAAAGATAGTATTAGAAAGAAAGAGTTAGAACTTTTATCTGATGAAGTGGAAACAATGATTTTTTATGAAGCGCCTCATAGGATTATAAAAAACTTTGAATATATGATGCTAGATATATTTGGTGATAGAGATATTAGTATATCTAGGGAGATTACTAAGAAGTTTGAGACTATTTATCGTGGAAAAATTAGTAATGTAATTAATCTTGTTCCTGAAAAAGGGGAATTTGTTATTGTTGTTAATGGTATGAAAGAAAGAAAAATAGATGATACTATTAGTGTTCATAATGCTGTAAATAACTATATTAGTGCTGGATTTGATGTAATGGCTTCAATTAAAAAAGTTGCTAAAGATAGGGGACTTGCTAAAAATGTTATTTATAAAGAGTATCATCGGGAGGATAAATAATGAAGTTAATTGTGGGATTAGGTAATCCTGGACGAGAATATGAAAAAACTAGACATAATATTGGATTTAATGTTCTTGATTTATTGGCAGATAAGTATAATATTACATTTAGTGAAATAATAAAAAATTTAATGCACTTGAGGCTAGTTTTAATTTGAAGGGAGAAAAAGTTATTTTGGTAAAACCACTAACATTTATATGAATTTGTCAGGGGATAGTGTAATTAAATATATGAATTATTATGATATTGATATTAATAATCTTTTGGTTATTCATGATGACTTGGATATGGAGCTTGGTAAAATTAGAATTGTTTTTGACAGTTCTAGTGGTGGCCATAATGGAATTAAAAGTATTATTAATAATTTGAATAGTCAGAAATTTACAAGGTTAAAAAATTGGTATTTTTCATAATAAAAACATAGATACTAAAGATTATGTACTTGGTAAATTTAAAGATGATGACTGGAAAGTTTTAACTGACTCTTATAACAAAGTACTTGATATAGTGGAAAACTTTATTAGTAAAGATGTTAATACTTTAAAACAAATTTATAGTAATGAAAAAAATAATTAGATATAAAATAGGATACAATATATTTGTATCTTTTTAGCATTGAGGTGAGAATATATGAAGTTTTTTTTGATAATTTATTTGATCTTAACAATAGGGATGAACAATTAGTTACTGGTTTAAATAAAGAACTTAATAGTGTTTATGTTTATGATTATTTTAATAAATATATTAATAATATTTTACTTGTTACTAATTCTTTATATGAGGCTAATGATTTATATAATAGATTATCTAATTATACAGATAGAGTACTATTTTTTTCCTATGGATGATTTTATGACAAGTGAGGCTTCAATTATTAGTCCAGAACTTATGATTGAGAGATTAAATACTTTGAATAAAATTGTTAATAACGATAATTATATTGTTGTAACTAATTTAATGGGTCTACTTAGATATCTTCCTAATAAGTCTTTATATAAGAGGAAAATTATTAATTTAAATGTTAATGAAGATGTAAATAGAGAAGTGTTAATTAACAATTTAATTGACTTAGGTTATGATAGAGTTCCACTTGTTACTAAGACTGGAGAGGTGGCTATTAGAGGATATGTAATTGATATATTTCCTATGGAAACTGATAGTCCTATTAGAATAGAATTTTGGGGAGATACTATTGATAGTATTAAATATTTTGATTTGGATAGTCAAATTTCTAGCGATAGTATTAATACTATTTCTATATATCCTTTTACGGAATTTTTACTTGATAATAAGTTAGATGTTGACAGTAAAATGCGTAAGCAGAAATATTTACCACATTATTCTAGAGATATTCAAGGTATATGGAATTATTTAGATAATTATACACTTATATATTATGATTATAACCAAATTATATCTGCTTATAGATTACTTAGAGAGAGTATTATTAATTATGATAATGAGATAAATGATTCTATTAAAACTGATTATATGTTTGATATTTCTGATGTTAAATATAATAATATTATTTATATGTTAGAGTTTGATAATATTCTTGATTTGAATATTAAGTTTAAAAATAATTATTTATCTAATAATATTGATAATTATCATGGTGATTTTGAAAAGATTAAAACAAGTCTTTTTAAATATATTAGTGGTGGTAAGACTGTTATTATGTGTATTGATAATAAGGATGTTGCTAAGAGAGTAATTACTTATTTGGATATTATGGATGATGTTGTATTAACTAGAGAGAATGAAATTATTAAGAATAAGATTAATATTATTAATAAATATATTATAAGTGATTTATATATAATAATTATGTTGTTATTTCTTCGAATGATTTATTTGGTAAAATAGAAGAAAAGAAGAAAGTTAAAAAATAAGTATAAGGTTGGTACTAAGATTAGTAATATTAATAACTTAGAGAAGGGAGATTATATTGTTCATATTGATCATGGTATTGGTAAATATATTGAGATATGTACTTTGGTTAAGAATGGAATGAAGAAGGACTATATTAAGTTATTATATGCTGATGATGATATTCTATATTTACCTGTAGAAAAAAATTGATAAAATTACTAAGTTTACTGGTAGAGAAGGGGCTATTGTAAGACTTGATAAATTGGGTACTGATTCTTGGAATAAGAAGAAGGCTAGAGTTAGAAGTAAATTAGAGAATATTGCGGGTGATTTGATTAGAGTGTCTGCTGAAAGAGAGAATTCTAAAGGTTTTGCTTTTTTAGTCCTGATGATGAAGAACAAATATTATTTGAAAGTAAATTTAAATATACTGCTACCGCTGATCAGGAAAGGGCTATAGGGATTATTAAGCATGAAATGGAAAAGGATAAACCTATGGATATGCTCTTATGTGGTGATGTTGGATATGGTAAAACAGAGGTGGCTTTTAGAGCAATATTTAAGGCTGTTAATGATGGTAAACAAGTTGCTTACTTATGTCCTACAACTATTCTTTCTAGTCAGCAATATAATTCTGCATTAGATAGATTTGCTGATTTTCCAATTAATATTGCATTACTTAATAGATTTACTTCTGTTAAAGAACAAAATGCTATTTTTAAGAACTTAAAAGAAGGTAAAATTGATATTTTATTTGGTACTCATAAGATTCTTAATGAGAAGATTGATTTTAAGGATTTGGGGTTGCTTGTTATTGATGAAGGAGCAGAGATTTGGTGTTGTTCATAAGGAAAAGATTAAGAAATATAAGAGTTCTATAGATGTTCTTACTTTGTCTGCTACTCCAATACCTAGAACTTTGCAAATGTCTATGTCTGGTATTAGAGGACTTGCTCTTATTGAGACTCCTCCTGAGAAGCGAAGACCAATTCAAACCTATGTTATGCCGGAGAGTAAAAATATTATTAAAGATGCTATATATAAGGAGTTATCTAGAAATGGTCAAGTATTTATGCTTTATAATAGTGTTGAAAAAAATAGATAATAAACTTGAAGAGATACATAAATTGGTACCAGAAGCTAATATTAGATATGCTCATGGTAGAATGACTAAGGTTGAACTTGAGAATATTATGATTGATTTTACTAATCATAAGTTTGATATATTACTTTGTACGACAATTATTGAAACTGGTATTGATATTCCTAATGTTAATACTTTGATTGTTTTGGATGCTGATAGATTTGGTTTATCACAGTTATATATCAAATTAGGGGTAGAATTGGTCGTAGTGATAGAATTGGTTATGCTTACCTTATGTATAATAGCAGAAAAGAACTTAATGATTTGGCAATTAAAAGACTTAATACTATAAAAGAGTTTACTGAACTTGGTAGTGGTTTTAAGATAGCTATGAGAGATTTATCTATTAGAGGAGCTGGAGACATACTTGGTAGTGAACAATCTGGTTTTATTGACAGTATAGGTATTGATTTGTATTTGAAGATGTTAAAAGAAGAAGTTGATAAACTTAAAGGTATTAAGATAGAAGAAGAAAAAGATGAAAGTTCTAAACCTCTTATTGAAGTTGAAACGCATATTTCTAATGAATATGCTCCTGATGATGAAATTAAACTCGAAGTTCATAAATTAATTAATAGTATTAATTCTAAGGAAGATATTGATAATTTATGTACAGTGCTTAAAGATAGATTTGGTAAAGTTACTGATGAAATGATTATTTATATGCATGAGGAATGGTTTTGAGAAACAGGCTAAGTCTCTTAATATTAAAGAAACTAAACAGACTAAGAATTACGTTGAGATAGTTCTTCCACAGTATTTGTCTAAACAAATTGATGGAGAAAAGTTATTTTTTACGGCATATGAGATATCTAAATATTTTAGATTTTCTTATAATAATAATCAGATTCATATTTATTTAGATACTATTAAGTTAGATAAGCATTTTGTTTATTATTTGAATGATTTACTTAGTGTTATTATTAAAGATATTAAGAAATAAAGTTAAATATTTTATTTCTTTTTTTGTTTACTTGTATAATTATTTATTTATTTGACAAAATATTAAAAGAAAGTATAGGTGAATATATGAAAACAACTGGAGTTATTAGAAGAATTGATGAACTTGGTAGAATTGTTATACCAAAAGAAATTAGAAAAAGAGTTTAAGAATTAAAAATGGTGAAAGTTTAGAAGTTTATTTAGATGGTGATAGTATTATATTAAAGAAATTTTCACAAATTGAAAGTTTAGAGAGTATTTCTGTTGATTATGTGGAAGCATTTAATCAAATTATTAAGCATAATATTATTGTTACTGATAGAGATAAAGTGGTTGCTGTTAGTGGTCCTTTAAAGAAGAAGTATTTGGGTAAAAATATTAATGAATTTACTGAACGTTCTATTGAAAGAAGAGATTCTTTTTCTGAAAAAGCAAAAGAAGGAGTTTAAAATAATTGAAGATGATGAAGATGTTGGTTATTATACTTTTTGCTTCGATTGTTAATAATGGTGATGCTATTGGTAGTGTAATATTAATATCTTTAGATACTCCTTTATCTGATACTGAAGATAAACTGGCTATTGTTTTATCTAATTTGCTTAGTAAACAATTTATTGATTAATTTATTTATGTTCACTAGTAAGCCTTATGTATAAGTCTTACTAGTGTTATTTTTAGCCTGTAGTCTAAAAATAATGTACCAACCGTACGTATTATATATAAGCAGGATTATATGTATTGAGAAATTAATTTTAGTAGTTATATGATATAATATATTTCAATACTGAGACATTAGGCTCAGTATTGCTTAGAGAGACTTTAGACTCTCTAGGGAAAAAAAATGCGAAATAGTACTTGAAAATATATTTATTGTATGATAAAATACTTTGTGTAAAGCGAAGAAGGAAAGAGTAATAGTAATATTTATAGAGAGTCTATGTTTGGTGGAAATAGATAAGAAAAGCTATTATAAATGGTTCTGGAGCAGTTATATCTAATAGGTATAAACGGTTGTTACGTTATAACTTAATGAGTGTATGTATTATAAAATAAGGTTGTACCGCGGAATATTTTTCGTCCTTTGGTTAGCCTTATTTTTTTATTTTATGGAGGTATGTAATGAGAAAATTTGAAAAGATAAGTAAAGATAATTTTTTTTTAATAGTGTTCCTAATGGTAATTATGAAGATATTATATTACCAAAAAAGAAGTACTAGAAATAGTGCCGGATATGATTTTTATTCTCTATATGATATAACTATTAAACCTAATGAAAGGGTAGTTATTCCAACTGGTATCAAGGTTTGTATGAATGAAAAAAGAATTTTTAGGAATATATATTCGTAGTAGTTTAGGTTTTAAATATAATATTCGGATGTGTAATCAGGTTGGTATAATCGATGCTGATTATTATAATAATAAAGATAATGAAGGACATATTTTTGTATGTTTACAAAATGAAAGTGATAAAGAAGTAGTAATTAAAAAGGGTGATAGATTTGTACAAGGTATATTTATGTCATATTTAATTACTGATGACGATTGTGCTACAGATACAAGAAATGGTGGTATTGGTAGTACTAATGAAGGAGATGATAATAATGAATAATGATAAAAAATTTTATATAACAACTCCTATATATTATCCTAGTGCTAATTTTCATATAGGACATTGTTATACTACTATAGTAGCGGATGCTATTGCAAGATATAAAAGACTTACTGGTTATGATGTATTTTATTTAACTGGTACTGATGAACATGGAGAAAAAATACAAAAGAAAGCAAATGAAGCTGGAGTTACTCCTAAAGAATATGTAGATAAAATTGTTGCTAATGCTAAAGATTTATGGAAAAGTTTAGATATTAGTTATGATAAGTTTATTAGAACTACTGATGAAGAACATGTTAAGTGTGTACAAAAGATATTTGAAAGATTATATAAACAAGGTGATATTTATAAAGGTGAATATAAAGGTTTATATTGTACTCCTTGTGAATCATTTTGGACTGAAACTCAGTTAATCAATGGTAAATGTCCTGATTGTGGTAGAGATGTTAATGAGGTATCTGAAGAAGCGTATTTCTTTAAACTTTCTAAATATCAAGATAGACTTGTTAAATATTATGAAGAAAATCCTGATTTTATTGAACCGGAGTCTAGAAAAAATGAAATGATTAATAATTTTATTAAACCAGGTCTTGCTGATTTGTGTGTGTCTAGAACTACTTTTGATTGGGGAATTCCTGTTACTTTTGATCCTAAACATGTTGTTTATGTATGGATTGATGCCTTGACTAATTATATATCAGCTTTAGGATATTTAAGTGATGATGATAGTCTATTTAAAAAGTATTGGCCTTGTGATTTACATATTGTTGGTAAAGAAATTATAAGATTCCATACTATTGTATGGCCTATTATGTTAATGGCTCTTGATTTACCACTACCTAAGAAGGTATTTGGTCATGGATGGCTTGTTATTGATGGTGGTAAGATATCTAAAAGTCTTGGAAATTATAAAGATCCTAGAGAATATATTGATACTTATAGCGTGGATGCTGTTAGATATTTTGCTTTAAGGGAAGTTCCTTTTGGTAGTGATGGTTCTTTTTCTGAAGAAGCTTTAATTAATAGAACTAATGGAGATTTAGCTAATATTTTAGGTAATTTGGTTAATAGAACTATAGGCATGATAAATAAATACTTTGATGGAGAAGTTTCTAATAAAAGGTGTATCTGAAGAAATTGATAATAATTTGATTAAAGAAGCTGAAAGTTTATATATAAAGGTAGAAAATTATATGAACAAACTTGAAGTACCTAAAGCACTTGATTCTATATTTGATTTATTTAGATCATTAAATAAATATATTGATGAAACTACTCCTTGGATACTTGCTAAAGATGATAGTAAGAAAGATAGACTTGCTACAGTACTTTATAATTTAATTGAGGGTATTAGAATTGGAACGGTATTACTTAGACCATTTATACCTGGAACAACGGAAAAGATATTTAAGCAAATTAATACTGATAATACTTCTTATGACAGTGTAAAAAAAGAGTTTGGCGGATATAAGAGTAGGACTAAAGTTGGTATTCCGGAAGTATTATTTCAAAGAATTGAAACTAAGTAACTAGAGGACTTTAATGGTCTTCTTTTTTACATTTTATTAGTGTAAAATAAGTGAAAAGGTGTTTACTAATTTATTAGATTATGATATATTTTTTTAGTGTAGTACCTGCAGTGGAAAAGGAGAAAAAGGTATGCTTAGTACTAGAAAATGGAACCTTATTTTTAAGATATCTTGTGGTATTTTAGCTGGTGTATTGGTTTCTTTTTTTGTTGTTGTAGGTAGTAATATTCTTGATTTATTATACTTAGGTATAATAGTTGTACTATTTTTTAAATATGTAGCTAATAAAAAATAAAATAATTATACTATATTAGTATGATTTTTTTTTTAATGGAGGTGCTTTTTATGTATATTGATACACATTGTCATGTATTTAGTGAATACTATGATGATATTGAAGAAATTGTTAGAAAATGTAAAAAGAAAATAATGTTACCAAGATTATAGTTAGTGGCTGTGATATGAAATCTAATATGGAAGTTTTAGAATTAGTTAATAAGTATGATATTATTTATGGTACTATTGGATTTCATCCTACGGAATTAGATGCTTTTAAGGAAGAGTATTTTAATTTTCTAATAGATAATATTAAATAATAGTAAAATTGTTGGTATAGGTGAGATTGGACTTGATTATCATTATGAAGATACTGATAAAGAAATACAAAGAATGGTTTTTAATAAACAACTTGAAATTGCTGAAAAGTTTAATAAACCAGTTATTGTTCATAGTAGAGATTCTATTGGGGAAACATATAATATATTAAGTAAATATAATTTGAAAGGTAGTATACATTGCTTTAGTGGTTCATTAGAAATGGCTAAATTATTTACTAAATTAGGATATAAATTGGGAGTTGGAGGTATAATTACTTTTAAAAAATGCTAAAAATATAAAAGAAGTAGTAAAAAATGTAGATTTATCATATATTTTATTAGAGACTGATAGTCCATATCTTAGTCCTGAACCTTATAGAGGTAACAAAAATGATCCTTCTAATATACCAGTTATTGCCGAGAGCATAGCTAGTATTAAAGGCGTAACAAATATAGATGTTGCAAGGGTTACGACTGCTAATGCGGAAGAGGTATTTTGACTTTTTATAAAAAAGATGTTACAATTAATATGCTTTAAAATATTAATGAGGTGAGACATAATATGAAAAAAGTAGCTGCAAAAATAATGACTATTTTTTCACAGTTATTAGTGGCTAGTGTGTTTTTTATTCTTATTATTTTCTGGTGAAACTAGAAATAGTAATGATAGAAGTGTGGTAGTAAACAATAATAATTTTAATAAAATGGCTGATAAGACTTTGTTTCTTTTTAATAGTTTAGAAACTAAAGATGAAGAAGCTGATTCTAATGTTGTTGTTGAACTTACTTCTGTTGATAAGGTAGAAGAACCTGCAATTAAAGAAGTTAAACAGGAAACGATTAAGGAAGAAGTGAAAGAAGAATCTCCTAAAAAAGAAGAAACTAATATAACTCCTTTAGAACCAGATTTTAGCGATAAAAAGGCCTTGGAGACATTTACTGGTAGTTTGACAGGATATGGTCCTGATTGTTATGGATGCGGTGGTAGAACTAGTACTGGGTATGATTTAAGAGAAAATATATATTATGATGATGCTGAGTATGGCACTATTAGAATTGTAGCTGCTGATAAATATTTTCCTTTTTACTCTATAATTAGAATAAGTAATGTTCCAGGAATGGAACCATTTATTGCTATAGTACTTGATAGAGGTGGAGATGTTGGTTGGTATAGAAATTCTGAAAGTGGTGAAATAATGTTTGATAGTCAAAAGGGTACTTTATTTGATTTAGCGTTCACTACTGAAAAGGATCCTAATATATTAGGTAAAACAAATAATGTTAAATTTGAAGTTTTAAGAAGTGGTAGATAACACTTCTTTTTTTCGACATTTTTTTTTAATTTTTATATCATATAATTATATAGAGGGTTAAAGATATGAAAAAGATAATATTATTTACAGTTATAATTATATTTATTCCATTTGTTATAGTAAGTTTTTTTAAAATTGATAAAAAAGAAGAAATAAATTTAAATTATGAGTCCTAATACTATTATTAGAGTGAAAAGACTAAGTAGTGGTGAAATTGAGTATTTGCCATTTGAAGAATATATTGTTGGTGTGCTTGCTGGTGAAATGCCCATTTATTTTGAAAAAAGAGGCTTTAAAGGCACAAGCAGTGGCTGCGCGTAGTTATGCATTAAAAAAAATAGAGTATAATAAAGATAATGAATATGATGTAGTTGAATCAGTTCTTAATCAGGTGTATTTAGATAATTATTATTTAAAAGAAGCTTGGGGTAATAAGTATGTTGATAATATTAATAAATTAAGAGAGGCAGTTAATGATACTTCTTTAGAATATTTAGATTATAATGGTGAAGTTATTGATGCATTGTTTTTTTTTCTACAAGTAATGGATATACTGAGAATTCTTCATTGGTGTTTAATATTGATTTACCGTATTTACAGAGTGTTACATCTATGTGGGATAGTTCCACTAGTAGTGCTTTTAGGAGTACTAAAAAAAATTTCTAGTAGTGATTTTTATTCTTCTTTAGGGTTAGAAAAATCTAATATATTAAACTTTAAAGTTTTAAAAAGAAGCAGTACTAATAGAATACTTAATCTTAGTATTAATAGTACTGAGTTTACTGGCAGAGAATTATATGATAAACTTGGTTTAAAATCTACTGATTTTTTTCTTTGAAACAAGATGGAGATACTATTATTATTGATACTGTCGGCTATGGTCATGGAGTTGGGATGAGTCAGTATGGTGCTGAAGGTATGGCACTTGAGGGTTATTCTTATAAAGATATTCTTTCTCATTACTATGTTGGTACTTCAATTAAAAAATTATTAAATTAATGTATATATTTTTTTAATTTAGGAAACAATTATAGTAGAGGTGAGAATATGAAAATGAAAAGAGTTAAGCCACTCTTAGTACCTATGATTTACGGAGTATGTGTTATTGCATTTTTTGTTTTGTATGTATTTTGCAGGTAGACTATCTAATGATTTACTATTTAAAGATAAGAAAAATACTAATTATGTTGATGGTGAGATCGTATCAGAATATGATAAGGACATACCAGTAGTTAGTACTAGTTCTAAAATTGTAAGACCTTATTTGGATAGTAAGGTTTCTATTTACAAGACTTTTTATGACTATCAAGGTGAAGCTGACAATCAGGAAAAATCTATTATTCTTTATGAAGATACCTATATGCAAAACTCTGGGGTAGATTATACTAGCGATAGTTCATTTGATGTAATCAGTATTCTTGATGGTACAGTAATAAATGTTTATGAGAATAAAATTCTTGGTACTTCTATTGAAGTTAGACATAGCAATGAACTTATTAGTGTTTATCAAAGCTTGTCTGATGTTACTGTAAAAAGAGGGAGATAATGTTATTCAGGGACAGATACTTGCTAAAAGTGGTTTATCTAATATTAATAAAGAGTTAAGTAATCACTTACATTTTGAATTATATTATAAAGGCTCTATAGTTAATCCAGAAGAATATTATAATAAAATCTGTTGATGAATTATAGGTAATAAGCCTTTTTTTTACATAATATGTTATCTTATAAATATAATTTTATAGGAGAACATATATGAATAAGAAGATTATTTCTAGAGTAATAGAAGAAGCTAGTTATATTATTGATACTAATAAAACTATTAGGGAAGTATCTATAGTATTTGGTGTATCTAAGAGTACTGTACATAAGGATATGAGAGAAAAGTTGTTGTTACTTGACAGTACTTTATATCAAAAAGTGTCAAGTGTTTTGGAATATCATACTTATATTAAGCATATTAGAGGGGGGACAGGCTACAAAAGATAAGTTTTTAGATAAAAAAAGGAAATCTACTCTATTAAAAATTGTTAAATTGTGGTAAAATGTAAATGAGGATGGTGATTTTATGTTTAACAAAGATATTGGAATTGACTTAGGAACTGCTAATGTACTTATATATATTAAAGGACAGGGTATTGTATTAAATGAGCCATCTGTTGTTGCAATAGAGACGCTGATACGAAAAGACCTTTAGCGGTAGGATCTGAGGCACATGAAATGCTTGGTAGAACTCCTGGTAAGGTAAAAGCAATTAAGCCAATGAAGGATGGTGTAATTGCCGACTATGACACTACAGAAGTTATGCTTAATTATTTTATAAAAAAAATAAATGGTAAAAGTTTCTTTTCTAGACCTAGAATATTAATATGTTGTCCATCTAATATTACTCAGGTTGAAAAAAAATGCTATTAAGGAGGCTGCTGAAAGAACAGGGGCTAAAAAAGTTTTTTTTAGAGGAAGAACCTAAGGTAGCCGCTATTGGGGCTGGTATGGATATATCTAAACCTAGTGGTAATATGGTAATTGATATTGGTGGTGGCACTACTGATATTGCTATTTTATCTTTGGGTGGTATTGTTAATAGTGCTTCAATTAGAATTGCTGGTAATGCTTTTGATAATGATATCGTTAAATATATTAAGAATAAATATAAATTGTTGGTAGGAGAGCGAACTGCTGAGGATATTAAAATAAGTATTGGTACTGTTTTTCCTGGCTCTAGAAATGAAAAAAATGGAAGTTAGAGGAAGAGATTTAGTTACAGGTCTTCCTCATACTATTACTTTGACAAGTGATGAAGTAGAAGAAGCATTAAGAGAAAGTGTTTATACTATTAAACATGCAGTTAAAGGTATACTTGAACAAACTCCTCCAGAATTATCTGCTGATATTATTGATAAGGGTATAGTACTTACTGGTGGTGGTGCTTTAGTAGATGGATTTGCTCAAATACTAAGTCAAGAACTTAAAGTGCCTGTATTTATTGCGGAATCTCCACTTACTTGTGTGGCTGAGGGTACAGGAATACTTTTAGATAATTTGTATATGTTAGAAAGACAATAATGTCTTTTTCTTTTTGTGTAAAATATATGTCAAAGTAAATAAATTATATTTAATTTAATTCATTTTTTTTTAGTATAATTGTGTTGAAGGATGGTGATAAAATATGACAATTGGTCTTGCTAGTGATCATCGTGGTTATAAAGCAAAAAAAAAAATTTTTTGAAAGATAGTTTATATAAATATGATGTTATTGATTATGGAACTGATACTGAGGATAGTGTTGATTTTCCAATTTATGCTAAAAAAATTAGGAACTGCTATTCAAAATGGCGAGGTTGATTTAGGAATTGCTATATGTGGTACCGGTATAGGCATGAGTATTACTTTTAAATAAAATGAAAGGTGTATATTGTGCTAAAGTTTCAAATGAGAGTGAAGCTATTTTATGTAAAGCACACAATGATGCTAATTGTATAGCGATGAGTGAAGAATTAGATGAAGATTTAATGCTAGATATTGTTGATAAGTTTATTAATACTCCTTTTACTAATGTAAGTAAATATATAAGAAGAAATGATATGATTAAGGAATTAGAAAAATAATGGTTAAATTTTTATTATATTTGTTAGTGCTTCCACTTGTTATTTATGCTATAGATAGTATTAACTTTACTAATATATTAAAATAAAAAAAATAAGATAGTACAAGCTAGAATTTTCTATATTCTTCTTATATTTGGTTTATCTTATTTGGTATGTAGTTTTATATATGATTTTTTATATATGATTAAGTAAGTTATTACTTAATTTTTTCTTTTAATTTTATTTATTATATGGTAAAATAGGTATCGTGTGGTGATATTATGTTTAAAATTGGTAATATTGTTATTAAGGGTAATGTAGTACTTGCTCCGATGGCTGGTGTATGTAATAGTGCTTTTAGAAAAATTATAAAAGAAATGGGATGCCCTTTGGTATATGCTGAAATGGTTAGCGATAAGGGACTTATTTATGATAGTAAGAAAACAAAAGAATATGCTTTACTTTGAAGAGTGTGAGCGACCTATAGCGCAGCAGATATTTGGAAGTGATAAAGATACTTTTGTAGAGGCCGCTAAAATGGTTGAAGAAATTATGCATCCTGATATTATTGATATTAATATGGGATGTCCTGTACCTAAAAAGTTGCTGTAAAGTCACAGGCTGGAAGTGCACTTCTCAAGAATTCAAATAAAATAAGAGACATTGTTAGTGCGGTTGCAGAAGCAGTAAATGTCCCAGTAACTGTTAAAATCAGAAGTGGCTGGGATACAAATAGTATCAATGCTGTAGAGGTTGCAAAAATATGTGAAGAAGCTGGAGCTAGTGCTATTACCATTCATGGAAGAACTAGGAGTCAGGGCTATTCCGGAAGTGTTGATTTGGACATAATAAAAAAAAAAGTTAAAGAGGCTGTATCTATTCCGGTAATAGGTAATGGAGATATTACTAGTGTTGAATCTGCTGAAAGAATGATATCTTATACTGGGTGTGATGCTATTATGATAGGTAGAGGGGTACTTGGGGAATCCTTGGTTAATGAAGGAAATTATTACATATTTAGATACTGGTAAGATAATCGCAAAAACCTAGTTATGAAGATAAAATAAATATGTGTTTTCATCACTTAGATTATTTACTTAAATTAAAAGATGAAAAAGTAGCAGTACTTGAAATGAGAAGCCATGCTGCTTGGTATTTAAAAGGACTTCCTGGAGCACAAAGCGTTAAAAATGAAATATTTAGAACAAAAACTAGCGAAGAACTAAAAAATATTCTTAATAACTATTTAAAAGAACTTAAAAATAATGTATAATATTTACTAGGAGATGAGAATTATGAAGGCAAGTTTTTTTCAAGAGATTGGGAGCATTTATATTAGACTATTTTATAGTTATATTTATTGTTTCTTTGATAACAATGGGATTTAGTAGTAATAAAACTAATGATTTAACAGATAAAATGAGTAAACTATTAAGTGATTATCAAAATGGTGAAATTACTATAGATGAATATAAAGATGAAACTTATAAAATTAATTATGAATTACAAAAGAGTAATTTGACTACTAACATTGTTTCTGTAACCTTATATATTGGATATTTTGTAGTGTTTGCAACTTTAAATAAGGGTCAAACATTAGGTAAAAAAACTATTAAAAATTAAAGTAGTGAATAAAGATGGAGAGAAACCTAGTATATGGAATATGTTACTTAGAAGCTTATTTATATATAACATAGTTAGTGCTTTTATTTAGTATAATATTTGTTAATATATTAAGTGTTAATACATTTACTTATATTTATACAATTGTTGGATATGTAGAATTCTTTGTTATTATAGTATCATTCTTTATGGTAACTTATAAGAAAGATGGCAGAGGTTTACACGATATGATTGCTGGTACTAGTGTAATAGAAGAGGTGAAAAAAATAATGGAAAGACAATTTAGTGAACAAGAACAAGTTAGAAGAGATAAATTAGAGGAAATAAAAAATTATTGTAATCCGTATCCAGAGAGATATGAAGTTACTCATAAAATTAAAGATGCTAGATTATTAGAAGATGGAACTACTGATGTAGCTATTGCGGGTAGAATTGTATTTATGAGAAAAATGGGAAAATTATCTTTTGTAAGAATTCGTGACATTGAAGGAGACATGCAACTTGAAATTAAAATTGATATGGTTGGTGAAGATAAATATGCTTTCTTTAAGAAATTAATTGATACTGGTGATTTTATTGGCGCAAAGGGTGAAATATTTACTACACAAACTGGTGAAAAAACTTTTAAGAGTACATAGTTTTGAATTTTTAGGAAAGGCACTTAGACCACTTCCTGAAAAATTTCATGGCCTTACTGATATGGAAATGAAATACAGACAAAGATATGTAGACTTAATTATGAATGAAGAAACTAGAAAAGTTTTTTCTTGGCAGAAGTAAATTATATGCTTATATTCATAAGTTTTTAGGTGAGAATGGTTTCTTGGAAGTAGAAACTCCAATATTACAAAATGCTGTATGTGGTGCTAGTGCTAAACCATTTTATACTCATCATAATGCATTAGATATGGATTGTAATCTTAGAATAGCTCCTGAAACATATTTAAAACAATGTGTTGCTGGTGGATTTAATAGAGTATATGAAATGGCAAAATGTTTTAGAAATGAGGGTATGGATACAGAACACCTTCAGGAATTTACGCAAGTTGAATGGTATGCTTCTTATTGGAACTTTGAAGATAATATTAAGTTTTATCAAAGTTTTATTAGAGGTTTACTTACTGAACTTACTGGTAGTACTAAGATTGAATATCAAGACAATGTTATTGATTTTGGTGCTGAATGGAAAAGAATTAACTATGTAGAAGAAATGAGAAAAGTATTAGGATTTGATTTTCTTGATATTGAAGAACCTTCAATACTTAAGGATAAGGTTGTTGAAGCAGGTTTATTTACTTATGAAGACCTTGATGAAGTAAAATCACTTAGTCAAATTATTGATTTTATATACAAGAGAAAAATTAGAACTGATGTTCTAGAACCTACAATTATATATAATTATCCGGCTGTTCTTATACCTCTTGCAAGAAGAAATGATATGGATAAAAGAATTATTGATGTCTCTTCCAGGTTGTTGCTTGCGGTACTGAACTTTGTAAGGCATATTCTGAGTTAGTTAATCCTATCACTCAAAGAGAGGCTTTTGAAGAACAATTAAAGGCTAAAGCTCAAGGTGATGATGAAACTATGGAATTAGATGAAAGTTTCTTGTCTGCAATGGAGCAAGGAATGCCTCCGATAAGTGGACTTGGCTTTGGTATAGATAGACTTATGATGATTATATTTAATCAACCTTCAATTAGAGATGTAGTATTATTTCCTCAAATGAAGGATAAAAATAGACTTAAAGTATTATAAAATAAGGGAAAACACTTGAAATTTTCTTTTTTTTATTTACTTTTAGTTCATTTGTGTTATAATTAATGTTAGAGGAGGTTATTATGAAAAAACATAGTTTATTTAAAGTAATATTGATTGTTTTTGGAGCACTTGTGCTAATTAATGGAGGTCTTGCAATAGCAGGTCAATTTGTTGAAAAACTTAATGTATTTAAGATGATTCCAATTGGTGATACTCTAATTAATTTCACTCAGTCATTCTATTACTTCTTTGATACTGCTGTTTATTTATTAGTACTTGGTGCTTTTTATGGTGTATTGAAAGAAGTACCTGCTTATAAGAAACTAGTTGATAATATTGCTAGTAAAAGTTAAAACTCATGGTAATTTATTTATAATAATAGTTACTATATTATTTGCTGTTTTGACTTCAGTTACTGGTCTTGTTGGAGCAATTCTTGTATTTGTACCATTTGTTGCTGCAATTATATTAGCAATGGGTCATGATAAGTTGGTTGCTATTAGTTCAACAGTTGTTTCAATGTTAGTAGGTTTTATAGGAGGTATCTATATAACATTTAGAGATCCTAATGGTTATTATGGGTATAGTGCCACTACTATTGAAGGATTATCTTCATTAGATTTATATTCTAATATATGGGCTAAATTAGTTCTTCTTGTTCTTGGAGTTGCTTTACTTATATTCTTTACTATAAAACATATTAAGAATGTTAATGATAAAAAAGTTAAGTATGAACTAAATGAAAGTAATGAAGTTTGTGTTTCTGAAGTTAAGGGTGACTACAAAAATATTAGAACATGGCCTATAGTTGTTGTTCTATCAGTAATACTTGTTGTTCTTATTTTAGGATATTTACCTTGGAATAAGTTATTTGGTATAGAATGTTTTGATAAGTTTAATGAATTGCTACTTGGAATAAAGATTGGAAATTTTGAAGTATTTTCTAATGTTATTACTTCTAATGCATATTCGTTAGGTAATTGGGCTAGTCTAGGTTCATATATGTCTATAATTATCACTTTAATTTTATTTACTTTAATTCTTAAGTTTATTTATAGAGTTAAATTTGATGAAGCTATTGATAATTTTATGAATGGTGCTAAAAAGATGATACCAACTGTTTTCTTAGTTATGCTTACATCTGCTATACTAGTATGTGCTTATAACTTTGGATTCATGTCTAATATTATTAGTTTGATTTCTGAATCTAAACTTGGATTAAATGTTTTAACAGGAACTTTAATCAGTGGATTAGGAACACTTCTTCATTCTGATTTATATTATACTGTAGCTGGTGTATACTCTACAATGATAGCTCAAGTAACTGATGAATCATTATATTCTGTATATGCTTTATTATTCCAAAGTGTTTATGGTATTGTTAGTATTATAGGGCCTACTAGTTTGTTAGTAATATTTGCTCTTAAATATTTTGATGTTCCATATACTACTTGGGTAAAATATATATGGAGATTTGTATTGATGTTATTATTACTTGTGATATTAGTATTACTTGTATTATCATTAATATAATTATTTATAATAACAAAAAACATCTAAATTATTTTAGGTGTTTTTTTTATATGCTTTTGGCTTATATATGATAGGTATGGCTGATACACTATTTTTAGATTATAAGCTAAAAATAGCACTGAAAGACTTATAAAATAAGGCTTGAAGGAAACATAAAGAATAAATAAAAAAGTCTATTTTTCTTGATTAAAATTTAGAAAATTATATCATTATATTCATAGAATATGTTAGAGAGGAGAAATAATAATATGATTGGAAACTTTAATGAAGAAGCACAGACAGTACTAATGAATGCAAAAAAAAAAAGAGATGTTGGATTTAGGACATCCATATATAGGAACAGAACATTTACTTCTTTCTATTTTAAAAACGAATAGTAATATTACTGAAAGATTGAATAATTATGATCTTTATTATGATAATTTTAAAGAAGAACTATCTAAAGTTGTAGGTACTAGTAAAAAGAAAAAGTGAATACTTTTTATATACACCATTACTTAGAAAGATAATTGAATCCGCTATTATTGATAGTAAGGAAAATAATGATGGCGAAGTAACTATAGAACACTTTATTTTTTTCTATGCTAGAAGAAGGTGAAGGTATTGCTATTAGAATATTAATTGGAATGGATATTGATATTGAGTCTATGTATGATGATTTCTCTTACTAGTCTTATAAAGAAAAGTAAAGAAGAATAAGAAGAAAAAAACTGCTTATAGATGATTTAGGAGTTGATCTTACCAATGAGGCTAAGAATGGTAAATTAGACCCAGTTATTGGAAGAGAAAAAGAAGTTAGAAGAGTAATGGAAATACTTTGTAGAAGAACTAAAAACAACCCTATTTTAATTGGTGAGGCTGGTGTAGGTAAGACCGCTATTGTAGAAGAACTATCTAGATTAATTGCTAATGAAGGTGTTCCATCTGGATTAATAGGTAAGAGAGTTATTTCTTTAGATATGGCTACGATGGTTGCTGGTACTAAGTATCGTGGTGAATTTGAAGAAAGAATGAAAAAAAAGTACTTAAAGAAATTGAAGATAATACAGAAATTATTTTATTTATAGATGAAATTCATACTTTGGTTGGTGCAGGTGGTGCTGAAGGAGCAATAGATGCTTCAAATATATTAAAACCTTCTTTAGCTAGAGGTAAAATTAGACATGTATAGGAGCTACTACTACTGAAGAATATAAGAAGTTTATTGAAAAAGATTCTGCTTTGGAAAGAAGATTTCAAAAGGTATTTGTTGAAGAACCTAGTATTAATGAAACTAAAGATATTTTATTTAATATAAGAAATATATATGAAAAGTATCATAATGTCATTATTAGTGATGATATACTTAATAGTTTAGTTGATATTTCAGAAAAATATCTATTTGATAGAAATAGACCTGATAAAAGAAATAGATGTATTGGATGAGGTTTGTGCTAGGGTTAGTATCAAAGAAACTGGCAATGATAGATTAAAAAATATTAAGAAGGAAATTAATAGACTAGGTAAAAGGAAAAGAATAGTTTTATTATTGATAATAATATTGATAAGGCTTTTGATATTAGAAAGAAAGAGGCTAAGTTAATGTCAGAACTTAATGAGTTAGAATTATCTTGTAGTGCTAAGAAAAAATGAGGTTACTACTTTTTGATATTGCTTCGGTTTATTAGTAATAGAGTAAAAATACCTACTGAAGATATACTTAGTAATAATATAGATAGTATTTATGAAATGGAAAGAAAATTAAAGAGTATTATTATTGGTCATGATAATGTCATTGATAGTCTTATGAATATTACTAAAAAGAATTAAATATGGTGATAATAGATGTTATTCTATGTTATTTGTAGGTCCATCTGGAGTTGGTAAGACATGTTTGGCTAAAGAATATGCTAATATTTTAGTAGGAGAGACTAATCTTATTAGAATGGATATGAGTGAGTATAGTGATAGTACTGCGATTAATAAGATACTTGGTTCTTCACCTGGATATATTGGATATGATGATAATAAGAATATTTTGGAAGAAATTAGAAATAAACCTAATAGTGTTTTATTACTTGATGAAATAGATAAGGCACATCCTTCGGTTATTAATTTATTTTATCAGATATTAGAAGAGGGAAAAAAAAAAAAAATTCTAAAGGTGTTACTATTAGATTTAATAATATGGTTATTATTATGACTTCTAATGTTGGATTTGAAAAAAAACAATATTGGCTTCAATAAAAAAATAATGATAATATTAATTGTTTAAAAAATAGATTTTCTACATCCTTTATTAATAGAATTGATGGTATTATGACTTTTGATAGACTAAGTGAGGATGATGTAAGAAAGATTATTACTAATAAGCTCGAAATAATTAATAAAAAACATTCTGATATTAATATTACTTATGCCGATGATGTAATTGATAAAATTATTAAAGAAAGTGATTTTTATGAGTTTGGGGCAAGGCGTCTTGATAAAATTATTTCTAGAGAAATAGAAAATGTTATATTGGAAGCTATTATTAATAATGTTAAGGATGTTTATATTGATAAGTTAAATGAATATGAAAAAAAATATCACTAAATCCTAGTGATATTTTGTTATTATTTTATTAATCCCCATCCAGTTACTACATATCTTCCACCTTGTCTTTTAGCTGCTGCTGGGGGATTATTATATAGTTTGCCATTTATTGATAATGATGATGATTGACCACCATCTAGGTTGGCAGCATTGTATGCACCATATCTAGTTAGAATGTCTACCATATCTTGAAGACTGGCACCATTGATGTAGTTTTCCCCGTCAACTACTAGAAATAATATTATACCTGATTTCGTTTGTCCTATAGCTACTCTTGGAGCATAACCCCATGGATCTCCAACTATTTCAAGTGGTTTTCCATTAACTATCAGGAATGGTCCAAATACCATAGCATCATTTATATTTTCTTTTTAATGCTTCGTTGGCAGTAGCATTGGTCATTAGTTTTTTAATTTTCCATCTTTAGTAAGTCCTATTATGTTGTCTCTAGCGGTATCAACAGTATCTGCTCCCCAGGTTATTTCTCCATCTTGAATAACCACTCCAATTGGTATATCTGAACCATATCCAGAGTCTTGGAAGCCTCCACCATTAATACATACTGAACCACCATATCTTTCACACATTGTGGTTATTCTTTCACCTTTACCACCGACATTAAATTCTTTTTGTGGAAATTAGTCTTACTTTTTCAGGTTTATAGATGGCTACTAGATATCCATTAGAATTTCCTACTTTTTTAAATCAATTACTTTGTAGTCATCATCAGGATTTTTCTCTTGTATATAATTCTTCCTCATATTTATCTTTATATTTTGATTTTTCTTTAGTGTCTATTACTATTGCATCTGTATCGGCATCTTCTTCAAATGATATGAAGTAGTTACTAGCCATTATTTTATCTATTGTTTTTTGATTATAGAAAATATTAGCAAAATATTTATGATGCATAGTTTTCATCGCAGTATTTACATACATATTTCTTACTTTATCCCAAGGACCATACATCATAAAGAAACACCAAGCTGCAATTAAGTCTAAAATTATAAATACAATTGTTGTTTTATATATCTTTTTTTTTTTTTCTTTTTCTCTCATTATTCTACCTCCAAAGGACTATTTATAGTTCCTGTACCTTTTTTTGGTAAGTTTATCTTTATCTATAGATATTACTGGTACTATTTTTAAACTTGTTGAAGATGATTTTGTATATAACTTGAAATCATTTTGAAATACATACATATTATTGCTATTTTTATCTATTCCAGTAGACATAAAGTAATTTGTTAGTTTATTATTTAAGATTGGGTCTCCTAGTGAAAGTAGTGACATTTTAGTATCTATTGTCTCTTTAAGTACTTTAGTATAATCAAAGTTTGTAGTATTGCTATATAAGCCATTAGCAAACTTTGTCTTTTCTTTAATTAAATCTTTATAGCTTAATTTGTTTAGATATGTATTATTTAAATAGTAAGCCAATGTTTTATTTTTTGTGTCATTATATTGATATCCATTAGATGAATAATTGTATTTTTGTTCGTCATTATTTATTATCAAATAATTATTTAGTGATAATTTTACTTCTTTATCATTAATTTCATATATTCTCCAGATATCATTACCCAAGTTTTACATAACTTCCGAATAAACTATTTTCTCCTTCAAATGTGTATGGATTATCTTTTGTACCATCACCACCAGTTGCTTCTATTGTTGCTTTAATTGTTATTACTGGCTTAACTCCTATTACATCAGCACCATTACTTTTTACCAAGTTTTCCTTCATTATCTATATACCAAGATTTATTTTCTTTATTATTGTTTATTAAATAAAAGTATTCTTCATTATTCATAAAGCTATCATTACCACCAGTGTTTACATAATCATTTAGTGATGGTATTGTTATGTAAGTATCTTCAGTTAAATCTTTACATGATATGTTTTTAGTATCTTCGATTACATCTTTACAAGTTTTTGGTAAATGTTAAATATTTGTTCATATTATTTAAATTATTTTCTAGTATGCCAGTATATTCTTCGCTATCTTTTTTATTTAACCATTTACTTATGTATGAAGAATTATATTCTTTACTTTCTCCTTTAGCTAGTGATGTTATACTACTATCTGATATCATAGTAATTGTATTATCATTATTTATCTTTATTATTCTCCATAATAAATTTGAATATGAGACGTAATTATTTATGTTAGTGCCGCTAAAATAGTATTCACCATTAACTATTTTAAAATTTTTATTATCTTTATTGCTTTCTTTAATGTTTTTAGCCATAGAATTTGTTTCTTCTACTTTGTTATTTTCTATGTATAATTTAATAAATCTTCCTCCATAAAAAATAACACATGCTAGTAAGAACATTAGACTTACTAAATTAAATATTTTTTTGTACACTTATTTTTTCTTTTACTTCTTTCTTTACTCACTTCATCATCCCTCTTTTACCATTTAATTATATCAAAACTAATTTTTTTTACAATAGTTCACTTATAATATTTTATGTCTTTCATTTTAAGTGTTAAGTATAATGCTTTTCTACTTATTATATTTAATAAAATTAAAATAAAAATAATTTACTTAGTATAAAATAAATGATATAATGGAACTAGGTGAATTGTAATGAATTATAATTTAGGTGATAAAGTTATCATGAAAAAGGTACATCCATGTGGTTCTAGTGAGTTTGAAATAATTAGATTAGGTGCAGATATTAAAATAAAATGTACTAATTGCAGTAGAGTAATAATGCTTCCTAGAGTGGATTTTAATAAAAAAAAATAAAAAAGGTGGTTAAAAATGAAAAAAAAAAGAAAGTTAGACTACACCCAGCTTTAGTATTTTTAATTCTTACTTTAGCTGTTATGATACTTAGTAGTTTGGGTAGTATATTCAATTTAGAGTCTAGTTATTATGTAGTTAATGAGGTTACTGGTGATTTAACAACACAAACTGTTAATATTCATAATCTATTTAATAGGACGGGGCTTCAATATTTGATTAGTAATATGTTAAACAATTTTATTAGTTTTGCTCCTCTTGGTAATTTAATTATTGGTTTACTTGGAGTTGGTGTAGGATATAAGAGTGGTTTTCTTAATTCTTTATTTAAGGTAATTGGTGAAAAGCTACCAAGAAAAGTACTTACTTTCTTAGTTGTACTTCTTGGGGTTATCTTTTCGATGTTTTATGAAGTTGGTTATGTAATATTAATTCCTTTAGCGGCAATAGTATTTATGAATTTAGGTAGACACCCATCTGCGGGTATTTGCGCTGCTTTTACAGGTATTACCTTTGGATATGGTAGTAATGTTGTTGTTAATAGATTAGATAGTATGTTAACTACTTATTCAAATAAGGCTGCACTTATACTTGATTCATCTTATAATGTTAATTTGTATGGCAATATTATTTTTACTATAGTTAGTACAATACTTGTGGCTTATGTTGGTATGGTAGTTACGGAAAGATTTATCATACCAAAGCTTGGTAAGTATTCTTTTTGATGAAGAAGAACCATCACAACTAGGTGAGGTTTCTAAAAAAAGAAAGAAAAGGTATTGCTATATCATTACTTGCTACCTTAATTATTGGCATTCTTCTTCTTGTGTATTGTATTATTAAGGGTCTTCCTTTTTCAGGGTTATTACTTGATTTGAGTCATAATAAATATGTTGATATGTTATTTGGAGAGGGTTCTTCTTTTATCAGGGTTCGGTTACAATATTCTCATTCTTACTTATATTTAGTTCTTTAATATATGGTATTAGAGTTGGGACTATTGATGATAATAGGGATTTGGTAGATGGAATGAGTTATTATTTAAAAGATGTTGCTTCTTTATTAGTACTTATATTTTTTGCTTCACAATTTTGTATGATATTTAAAGAAACTAATATAGGTTTATTTGTTGTTGCATCTTTATCTGAATTACTTAATGGTATGCAGTTATCTGGACTTGCTCTTGTAGTCATTACATTCTTAATAGTGGCCTTATCGACATTCTTTGTTCCTATGGCTTCGACTAAATGGGCTATGCTGTCCCCAGTAATTGTTCCAATGTTTATGCAAAGTTCTATGACTCCTGAATTTGCTGAGGTTTGTCTTTAGAGCTGGTGATTCTTGTATTAAAGGCATTACCCCAGTATATAGTGACTTTATTGTTATACTAATTGGTTTCTTACACATTTATAATAAGAGAAAGAATGATGTTATTACTATTACTGATGCTATGTCATTAATGGTACCTTATACTATTGCTTTTGTAATATTATATTTTGTTATAATGTTGGCGTTTTATATTATTGGTATTCCTATAGGATTTGGCTCTAATGTTATGCTATAAATTAAAAGTTATACTTTGGTATGACTTTTTTTAAATTTTATATTTCCAGTTTATATTTAATATATATGGCTGATATATTTATTTGAGACAATACTTTGGATCAGATAAACACTTTGAAATTTTGGCTTAAAGTGAAATAAGTAAAAAATATTTATAATTACTTGTATAAAAATGTTTATTTTATAGTTAATTTTTGTTATAATATATAGGTAAGAAAGAAGTGATATAAATGAGTTTAACTGCTGGTATTGTAGGTCTTCTTCCTAATGTAGGAAAGAGTACTTTATTTAATGCCATTACTAAAAAAAGAATATACTAGCTGCAAATTATCCATTCGCTACAATTGATCCTAATGTAGGTGTAGTTACTGTTCCTGATAAGAGAGTAGAAGTATTAGAAAATATGTATGTTCCTGAGAGAACTATTCCTACTACTTATGAATTTACAGATATTGCAGGACTAGTAAAGGGTGCTAGTACTGGTGAAGGACTTGGTAATAAGTTTCTATCACATATAAGACAAGTAGATGCTATTGTTGAGGTTGTTAGAGGTTTTGATGATGAAAATATTATTCATGTTCATGGTAATGTTGACCCAATAAGAGATATTGAAGTTATTAATGTAGAATTAGTTCTTTCAGATTTAGAAATTATTACTACAAGAATTGGTAAAATTGGTAAAAGGCTATGACTACTAAAAACAAAAATGATGTCAAAGAAATAGAATTGTTAGAAAGAATAAAAGATGCACTAGAGAAGAAATATTCCTGTTAGAAAACTTGGTTTCGATGATGAAGAAAAGAAAATTATTAGTTCATTTAATTTAATTACTTTTAAAGCCTATTATATATGCTCTTAATGTTAGTGAAGAAGATATTGTTAATGGTAATGAGTATACTAATAGAGTATGTGAGTATGCTAAAAATGAGGGTAGTGAAGTAGTTATTATTTCTGCGAAGATAGAAAGTGAACTTGCTGAACTTGATGATGATGAAAAAATGCTATTTTTAAATGAACTTGGTATTACTTCAAGTGGTCTTGATAAGTTAATTGATAAAACTTATAAATTACTTGGACTTGCTACATTCTTTACAGTTGGATCCGATGAAGTTAGGGCTTGGACATTTAAAAAGGGTATGAAGGCTCCTGAATGTGCTGGTATTATTCATTCTGATTTTGAAAGAGGTTTTATTAAGGCTGAGGTTATGTCTTATGATGATTTAGTAGCTGCGGGTAGTGAACTAAAAGTTAGAGAAGCTGGTAGTAGAGCAAGAATTGAAGGAAAAGAATATGTAATGCAGGATGGAGATATTTGTCATTTTAGATTTAATGTGTAGAAAGGATAATTATGAAGAATAGATGCGATATTGATAAGAAGTATACTTGGGATTTAGATGTTATTTATAGTAATACTACAGAATTTGATAAAGACTATGACTTAGTAATAGATAAAATTAGTTCTTTAAAGAAATATGAAAATACTATGATGGATAATAGTGATAATTTTTTATGATTCTATTAGACTATCATTTGAAATAGAAAGATTGATTGATAAGTTATATTGTTATGTTAATTTATCTTTTGATTTGGATACTTCTGATAATAGTAAACAAGAATTATGTGAGAAAATATCTAATTTAAGAAGTAAGTATAGTGAGAATAGTTATTTCATAGTACCTAGTATTTTAAAGAATGATTATAGTGTTATAGAAAAATATATTAAAGAGAATCCTTTAATTAAAAATTATGAAATTTCTATTAGGGAAATATATAGATATAAAGAACATATTCTTTCTGATGCAGAAGAAAAACTTTTTATCAAGTATTAGTAAGATGATAGGAAATTCTTATGACACATATGAACTATTTAAAGATTGTGATATGTCTTTTTTGATAGTATTGAAGATGAGAATGGTAAGAAAGTAGAACTTAATAATAGTAATTATAGTCTATATATTGAAAGTAAAGATAGAAGGGTAAGAAAAGATACTTTTAATACTTTATATAAAGAAATAAAAAATATACTAATACTTTTTGCTTCTTTAATATCTTCAAATATGAAAGAATTGTCTACATTAGCTAAGATTAATAAATATAATAGCGCTATTGAAATGAGTTTATTTGCTGATGATGTTGATATTAAAGTATATAATAATTTAATAGATAGCGTTCATAAACATATTGATTATATTTATGATTATTATAAATTAAAGAAAGATATTCTTAATTTAGATGATATTCATTTATATGATGTGTATGTACCTATTGGTAATATTCTTGATAAGAAGTATAGTTATGAAGAAGCAAAAAGAAGTTATACTTAAGGTATTGGAAGTTTTTGGAGATGAATACATAACTAAGGTAAAAGAAGCTCTTGATAATAGGTGGATAGATGTATATCCCACTAAAAACAAAAAGGACTGGTGGATATTCTGGTGGTAGTTATGATACTTATCCATATATTTTACTAAACTATCAAGATAAATATAATGATATGTCTACTTTAATTCATGAAATGGGCCACTCTATGCATAGTTATTATTCTAGAAATTATAATACTTATCAGAATAGTGAGTATAGAATATTTGTAGCAGAGGTTGCTTCTATTGTTAATGAATTATTACTTAGTCATTATTTACTTGAACATAGTAGCGATGTAGAAGAGAAAAAATATATTTTAAATAATTTAATGGAATTATATAGGGCTACAATATATAGACAGACTATGTTCGCTGAATTTGAAAGAGAGATATCTAATGTTATTGATAATGATGGCGCTCTTACTGCGGATAAATTATCTAATATGTATTATGACCTTAATAAGTTTTATTTTGGTGATAATGTAGTAGTTGATGATTATATTAGATATGAGTGGGAGAGAATACCACACTTCTTCTACGACTTTTATGTTTATAAGTATGCTACTGGTTTAAGTGCTGCGACCGCTATTGTGAAGGGTATACTAGATAAGAAGGAAAATGCTGTGGAAAATTATATTGACTTTCTAAAGTGTGGTTCTAGATTATCTCCTATTGAATCTTTAAAAGTAGCAGGTGTTGATTTAACTAATAGTAGTGTTGCAGATACCGCACTTGATGAATTTAAAAATATACTCGATATGTATAAAAAACATGATATAAAAAAGAGACTTTTTGATTGTCTCTCTTTTTTATGATAATGGTTTTTTATCTAAAATAAATTCTATGTTATAATTTTATTAAATTTGTTTATTATTTTGAAAAATTTATATAAAAATGTGAATGTAACCATACTATAAAATCAGTACGATGATATTCACAATTTTTTATTTGATACTTCTTAAATAAGTAACTAAATTATTAGCATGATTATAGTATGTATTACCATTACTTGCTTTTTAATACTATGCTATCATTATCTACTATTTGCAAGTCTATTTTTTGTACTACATTATTATTATCATATCTTATAGTAAAAGTATCATAGCATTTATCATTACTACCTGTCCATGGACCATTATTAGATAATTTCTTTCCAGTATGTATCTATTTTGTTTAATACTTCTTTATTTAGTTTATTTTCGGTATTTTCACAATCTACATAGTATACATCATAGTTAGTATTCAATATATCTTTAGTCCAGTTACCACTTTGTTTATTAATTAAAATAACTATTATTACTCCTAGTAGAATGACTGCAGTTACTCCTAATACAATATAATTTTTTCTTAGTCATATATCCTCCTTATATTCTAAGTTAATATTATCATTAAGAAAAAAAAATTGTGTCAATATTTTTGCGTTAGATATTTCTTTTTTTGTGTCAAATTAATGTATACTAATAATAGGTGATTATATGGAACTTTATGAATTAAAAAAAGAGTATAAAATATTAGAAAATAAAATTATTGATCTTAGGAGGTCTCTTTGACTTAGATAGTAAAATTAAAAGAGTAGAAGAAATTAATAATTTAATGCTTGATAGTTCATTTTGGGATGATAGGGCTTCTTCTGAAAAGTTAGTTAGTGAACTTAAGCACGATAAAAATATTATAGATAATATTAATAACTTAGAGAGTAAGATTAATAGTAATATTGATATGCTTAATGATGTAAAAGATAGTGATACTGAAATGTTATTGCTTATTGAAGATGAATATCATGATATTAATAAATTAATAGATAAGGCTACTTTAGATACTTATTTAAGCGGCGAATATGATAATTCTAATGCTATTATGGAAATACATGCTGGAGCAGGTGGTACTGAATCTTGTGATTGGGGCATTAATGTTATATAGAATGTATACTAGATACGCTAGTGGTAATGGCTATACTATTACTGAACTTGATAAGCAAGATGGTGAAGAGGCTGGAATTAAGTCGGTATTATTCCAAGTTAATGGACCTTTAGCTTATGGCTACTTAAAAACATGAAAAAAGGTGTACATAGACTTGTTAGAATTAATCCTTTTGATGCCAATAAGAGAAGACATACTTCTTTTGCTGCGGTTGATGTAATGCCTGAGATAGATGATAATATTGATGTAGAAATTAATGATAGTGATATTAGAGTGGATATTTATCGTAGTAGTGGTCCTGGAGGACAGGGCGTAAACACTACTGATAGTGCAGTTAGAATTACACATATTCCTACAGGTATTGTTGTCACTTGTCAAAACGAAAGAAGTCAAATTAGAAATAAAGAAAAAGCACTTGAAGTACTTAAGGGTAAATTATTATTACTGGAAAAAAAAGAAAAGCAAGATGAAAAGATTAATGGGGTATTAAAGGGGAGCAACTATCTAATGGCTGGGGTAGTGCTAAGAGAAGTTATGTGTTATGTCCTTATACTTTGGTTAAGGATAACAATAGTGGATATGAAAGTAGTAATGTAAGTGGTATATTAGACGGTGAAATTGAGGAAATGTTAGAATTTGGAATAAAAAGAATAAAAAAGGGTGATTTATATGGGAATATTTGATTATTTTAGAAAGAAAAAGGTAGATAGTATTATAACTAAAGTTAACAAAAGAAAAATATCGGTAGGAGATATTGTATGCTTGTACTTGGTACTTTAATTGTAGCGTTTTCTTTTAATTTGTTCTTTTTAAGATATAATTTAGCCTGCTTTGGAGTGAGTGGTATATCAATAGTACTCAGTAAGTTTGGTGTTAATCCTTCAATATTTATTTTAGGGTGTAACATTTTATTAATGATACTTGCTTACTTTTTACATTAGGATTTGAAAATACGAAGAACCAATTAGTTGGAGCTTTAATATATCCTATATTGGTACAACTTACTAGTTATATTACTAAATATATAGATTTAGGAAATACTGAAATGATTGTTATTGCTGTAGTAGGTGGTGTACTTGCAGGTATCGGCTACGGACTGATATATAAGAGTAATTTCTCTACTGGTGGTACTGATGTTATCGTAGGTATTATTCATAAGTATTTAAAAATGTCTATGGGAACTGCTAGTCTCATAGTTAACGGATGCATTATATTACTCGGTAAACTTGTGTTTGGATGGGATATAGTACTTTATGCTATATTAGTATCATATTTAATATCAGTATTTACTGATAAGATATTACTTGGTATATCTAAGAGTAAAGCATTTTATATAGTTGTTAATAAAGAAAAAAAGATGATATGGTAAGAGATTTTCTTATATCACTTCCTGATGTTGGAACAACAGTTATAGATGCTGAAGGTGGCTATTCTAGTGAAGATGAAACTCTTTTTATTAGCTGTTGTTCCTACGAGAAGTTATTTTATATTTTGTAAAGGAAGGTTTAAAAGAGATAGATAATAATATATTTTTCTTAGTTTGTGACTCCTACGAAGTAAGTGATAATGGTGATTTATCATGAAATTGAATAAAAAAGAAAAAGTTTGATACTAAAAAACTAGAGAAAATTATTAAAAATAAAAAATACTTATTATAATTTCTTTCTTTTTTATAATAGGTATGGCACTTAGTGCTATTTCTGTCAGTGTATTTTATTCTCCTAATGAAGTAGTTACTACTGGTAGTACAGGACTTGCAATTATATTAAACAAATATTTAAATATAGATTTATCATTATTGGTATTATGTTTATCATCAATGTTACTTGTTTTATCCTTTTTAGTATTTGGTATTAATTATGGATCAAAACATATACTGGTACATTATTATTCCCAGTATTTTTAAAGAGCGCTACTTTAATAAATAGGGTTGTTAATTTTGAAGGGGTTTCTTTATTTCTACTTATAGTTATTGGTGGAGTACTTGCAGGGCATTGGTTTTGGACTAGTTAAAAAGAAGTAATTATAGTCTCGGTGGCTTTTTATGTACTATATGATATTATTAATAAAAATTTTAAAATATCTATTGGTAAGGCTAGCTTGATAAGTAATAGTATAATTATAATACTTAGTATATTTACTTTTGGTATAGATAAATGTATATATGCTATTATTGGATTATATATGACTAGTTATTTTGGTGATAAGATAATGCTTGGTATATCTAGTAATAAGGCTTTTTATATTATTACTAGAAAACCTTCAGAAGTTAAAGAATATATTATTAATAATTTAGATCATACTGTTACTGTTGTTAAGGCTAGAGGTGGTTATAGTGATAGAAAAAAAGACTATGCTTCTTTTTGTGTAATACCTACTGTTGAATATGTAAAAATGAAAGAAGTTATTAAAACAATAGATGAAAGGGCTTTCTTCTTAGTTACTGATAGTTATACAGTATCTAAGTAGAAAAAATTATGTAAAATAATAGATAGATATTTAAAAAAATATTGAAATAATGGTATAATTAATTATACAGATATGGAGGTAGTAAAAGTGGAGTTAATTAGAATTAGTGATGTTCAAAAGACTTATAAAACTGGTACTGTAGCACTATATGATTTTAATCTTAGTATTAAAAAAGGCGAATTTGTATTTGTAATAGGTGCTTCGGGTAGTGGTAAGTCTACTTTGATAAAAATGTTATATAGGGAAGAAAAACCTGATAAAGGTTCTATAATAATAGGTGGTATTAATGTAGCAAAACTTAGAAATAGAAAAGTATATGCTCTAAGAAGAAAGTTAGGAGTAGTCTTTCAAGATTTTAAACTATTACCTAAACTTACAGTATATGAAAATGTTGCTTTTGCAATGGAAGTACTTGGTTATGATAAAAAAGAAATACATAAAAGGGTAATGGATGTTCTTGACTTGGTAGGGTTAAAAAATAAAGTAAGACAGTTTCCAGACCAGTTATCTGGCGGTGAGGCAGCAAAGAGTAGTTATAGCTAGGGCTATTGTTAATAAACCTAAACTTCTTATTTGTGATGAACCTACTGGTAACTTGGATCCTGATACTTCAATGGAAATTATGAAAGTCTTAGATCAAATTAATGCAATGGGTACTACTATTATAATGGCTACGCATGACAGAGATATTGTTGATAAAATGAAGAAAAGAGTTATAGTACTCGATAGAGGAAGACTTGCTAAAAGATATAGAGAAAGGAAGCTACTGCAATGAAAAGTTTTAGAAGTATAAGAAGATATTTTAGAGATGCTGCTCATGGAGTATTTAGAAACTTTTTCGTTATCACTTGCTTCTATTTCTTGTATTACTATTACCTTAATAGTAGTAGCAGTATCATTAGTGTTATCTATGAATGTTGAACATTTTTCTGATTCAATTAGAAAAGATGTAACTGTAGTTATGTTTTTGAAGAAAGAAACTACAAAAGAAGATTTAACTAAAATAAAAAAAGAACTTGAGAGTATTGAAAATATTGAAAATAGTAGTCGTGAACGTAAGACTAAAGAAGAGTCTGCAAATGAATTAAAAAATGGCAATGAAATATTTGCCACTACTGTTGATAGATGGACTGAGGAGACAAATCCTTTACTTGATAGTTATATGTTTAAAAGTAAAAGATATTGTTCAAATAGATGATACGGTAAAAAGAAGTAAAAAACTTATCTTTTTTTCTAAAGATAAGATAAATAATATTAATTATGGAGAAGATATCGTACATCAATTAATTGAAGTATTTAATGTGGTAAGAAAAATATGTATAGTGGCAGTTTTATCATTAGTTCTAGTTACAGCATTTTTGATTGCTAATACTATCAAACTTGCTATATACTCTAGAAAAAAGAGAAATTGAAATAATGAGACTAGTAGGCGCTTCAAATATATCTATTAAGATACCATTCATTATTGAAGGATTATTTATAGGACTTATTGGTTCTATAGTGCCAATACTTATTACAATATTTGGTTATACTTCTTTATATGATTACTTTGGTGGTAAATTATTCGGCTCTGGCCTTGCCGAACTAGTTAATCCAATGCCATTTATATATCAAGTATCTGGTGTACTTGTAGCTATTGGTATTGTTGTTGGTATGATAGGTAGTTACCAAGCAGTAAGAAAATACTTGAAAATATAGTATTTTCTTTTTTTACTTATCAACATATCTTGTTGATATATATAAATTATTTATCTTTTGTTATTATCTTATATTCATTAATACCATATTTTTCATTTAATGTATCATAAAAGATAAACTTATGTGGTGGATTATAAGTTAAATAAATAAAACCTAGATATATTATAATTATTATAGGAACTGAAAGTGTATTTAATACTTTTAGTTCTTTTTTCTTTTAATATATTATAACTTACTATTTGACCTATAATATATACTATTATCATGAGGGTTATTGATATAAACATTGATTCTCCTAATAACTTATATAGAGGTATATATATTACTAAATATAATGGTATTTGCATTAATGGAATGAAATATGTATTAAATGGTAAATTATTATACGTAATGTTATATTTCTTTAAAAGAATATATTCTATCAAACTATATATTAGTGTTGAAGTAAATAATATTTTCATGTGTTCCCAGATGCTTTCATTTACTGGAAAGATAAAAGAAAAAGATAATATTAGGAAAAATATCATAAGCAAAATGTGATATAAAAGATAATATAGTTATAATAACTACTCCAAGTATTTTTATTTTCTTTAAATTCATATATTTTACTCCTCCTTTATTTATTATATTATTAATATGGCTAAATAATTAAAAAATATTAATTTTAGAGATTACAAGCTCTAAAATTCTTTTTATGAAGACTTAATGGCTTCATAAAGCATCGAACAACAAAGTGTGAGATGAAAAACTAATAAATACCTTTATTTTTATATACTTTTTTAGTATAATATATATTGTGATAGTATGAAAAAAAAAGTTATATATTTATAGGTATATTTTTTAATATTTATTATAATTATTACAGTAGTAGGTAGTATCATAGTTACAGGTAATATTAAAGTAAGTGAAGATAAAGATATTCTATTAGTGCAAAGTAATAAAGAAGTATATTTTAAACCTTATGGTTATAGTATAGATAATCCTAATATAGTAGTTAATCCTTATGGTAATAGTCCTTTAACAGCACTAGTAATGTTTGAAACAGATAACTATAGTGAAGTATCTATTAAAATATTAAGTAAAGATGGTAATAGTGATATAAATTATACATTTAGTAAAAAAATAAGTATCATTTAATACCAATATATGGATTATATGCTGATTATGATAATACAGTTATATTATCAAGTGAAGGTAAGAGTAAAACTATTAACATCAAGACTAGTAGTTTACCTGAAGACTTTAATTATGTAGATAATATGACTTATGATAATTTTATATTTTATAATAGTAATTACCCTTATGCTATTGATAGTAATTGGTGAAGTAAGATGGTATTTAAATAGTAATTATTATGGTAATATAAGTATGACCAATGAGTCTTCAATTGTTATTGGTAGCGATAGATATAATGAGAATGGTAATGTAATATCTTTATATCAAATGAACCTATTAGGTAAAGTTTATAATGAATATATAGTTAATAATTATTATGGAGTTAATACTGTTTATGGAGGAATAGTTAGTGTACTTTCTAATGATGTTATTTCAATTGATTTACAAACAGGTAATATTATAAAGAAATATTTTAATAATGATGATTATGATTATATAGACAATGTAGATGGTAATATTATTTTAAGAAAAGATAATGACTTCTATAAGGTGGGGGATAATAATAAATTAGAAGATACTACTTATGAATATAAGGAAAAAGTAATAAGTTTTTATAATAATACTTCTAATTATAGTATTGCGCCTTCGGTTAGATATGGTAAGTTAGATGAGACTACTGAAAGTAAAAAAAAGAAGATATCTTTAATTAACTATGATAAAAAGTAATGATGTAGGTATTTCTTTTTGAGAAAGAAGTAGATAGAATAATGATTATTAAGAATAATAATAAGGATAAAGTTTATGTTATTCTTGATGAGTTTTTGGATAAGAGAGTCTATGAAGTATCTGATACTTTTTATATTAATGATACGGGGCTTAATGGTAAATATACAGTTTATGTTAAAGTAAAAGATAAACTATATAGGACAGATTATTATGTCGAGGTGTAAAATGGAAAGAATAATTTTACATGTTGATGTTAATAACGCTTTTCTTAGCTGGTCTGCGGTGTGGCTATTAAAGAATGGTTATGAAAAGATATTAGAAATAGGTATGCTATTATTGCTGGAGATGAAACACAAAGAAGAGGTATTGTTTTAGCAAAGAGTAATTTGTGTAAAAAGAAAGGTGTTAAGACTGCTGAAGCAATTTATTTAGCTAGAAAAAAGTGCCCTTATTTAGAAATTTATCCTCCTAGATATGATGTATATATAAAAAGTTTTCAGATATGATGTATAAATATTTATGTAATTATACTAATATTATTGAAAGATATTCTATTGATGAGTGTTTTCTTGATTACACTGGTAGTGTTAAGCTGTTTGGTGATCCAGTAAAAGTAGCTTATAAAATTAAAGATGATATTTATAGAATGTTTGGTTTTACTGTTAATGTTGGTGTTGGTAATAATAAATTACTTGCTAAGATGGCTTCTGACTTTGAAAAACCTAATAAAGTACATACGCTATTTAGTAATGAGGTCGAAACTAAAATGTTTCCTCTGCCTATTGATGATTTATTTATGATTGGTAGAGCAACTGCTAAAAAAACTTAGAGAGATGGGAATTACTACAATTGGAGAACTTGCTAGAGTTCCTGTAGAAGAACTTACTAAGAAGTTTAAATCTATGGGTAAGATGTTACATGATTATGCAAATGGTATTGATAATAGTGAAGTTATGTATGAAAGAGAACAAGCTAAGAGTATTTCTAACTCGACAGTTCTTCCATATAACTATAGAGATTCTGGCATGATAAAGAATGTTATATCTGATTTATCTAAGGAAATTGGTAAAAAGTTAAGAGACAATAAATTATATGCTGATACGATTGGTATTTGGTTTAAATATACTTATTTTGATAAGATTAGTAAACAAGTTAAACTAGATAATAGTATCGCAAATGATGAAGAAATAGCAGGAAAGGCTTTTAGTATTTTTAATGAACTATGGAATGGTGAGGATGGTATTAGAAGTGTATGTGTATTTGTCAGTGGTCTATCTAATGAAAGAAAAGTGCAGCTTTCTTTATTTGATGAAAGAATAGTTGAAGAAGAAAAAAGAGGATAAACTACAAGAAATAATTGATGACATTAGAAATAAGTTTGGTGATAGTGTTATTGGCTTTGCAAATGAGAAAAATAACAAGTAGGGAGGTATTATGGGATTATTTGATGGATTTAAAAAAAGAAAAAAAGACTATAAAGAAGTAGCTGCGGATAACACAAAATTATCGGAAAGAGATATGCTTATCAATAAAATCGGTAGTGATAAAATACAATATATTTGTGATATGTATATGATAAAAAAAAGATAATTTATCTATTGATTTTTTAACAAAATTAGCTTCTTCTGAAGAAATAATTAACTTTTTAACTCAAAACTTTTTAACTTCTGAAAGTGTACAAAAATGAATAATAATAATTTTTCATTGAACGATGCCTTGAATAATTTTCAATATGATATTTTACGATTTCCTGTTTTATTTAAAGATGATGAAAAAAATAAGATATTATTACTTAATAAAGAAATAAAGGTTTCACAAGGCAATTATGTATCTGTTCAAATGGATGATTTTAATTTAAATAACCTATCTCTCAATGAAGAATATGATACAGCTATACAATCTTATTTTAGTAATGTTACTATAAAAAAAAGATAGTAAAAAAAGATTTTATCTGTCAAACTAAATGATATCTATTCTATTTCAGATATTAATATGTTGTTTCCTAGTAATAATATTTATTATAATACTCATGATTTTTTCTTATTGTGTAGATAATTCATTACAAATAAATGATAAAACTATTGTTGTTATTAGTTCGGAAAAATTCAAAGCTTTGACTGAAATACAAGTAGAAAATTTAAAAAATTGTATAGTTGTATTGAAAGATGATATAAATAAAATTAATAAATTATATGATAATTTTAGAAATAAAAGTTTTAATGATAATTTTCCTGCTTTAGAAAATGATAATCTAAATAATGAACTTATTAAAACTAATCATTTATTATATATAGTCAATAATTCTAATTTAGATAGTAATAGAAAGAAGTATTTTGAATATTGGATAAAAAAATATTATAAAAATAATAGTTTACCTTATTATGTACAGGAATTTGCTGATAAGTTAACTAAAGAAATAGGAATAGATGAGATAAAAAAGAATCTCCTACCAATTTGATGATTTGGAATATAATAAAAAAAAATAAATGTTATTGAACTTGATAATTATGATGTATCAATATTTTTTAGGTGAATTTGAAAATATTGATAATGTAAATTTATCTACATTAATTAATGCTGTTAGTAAATTAAATAGTGAGGAAAAAGAAATAGTACTTGATAATTTCAAAGTTAAAAAATAAGCTTGCAAGTGAAATACTTAATGAATGTAGTGGTGATATATATAGTTATTTTGAATCATTAAAATTAAAATTATCTGTTACTGAAATATTATCTTTGCTTGATGTTAAGAAGATTAAAGATAATTTTATCGGAGATAAAAAATATTTAGAATATAAACTATTTGCTAGTTTATGCCGCAGTGAAGTGGAAGTAAATGAAACAGTCTCTTACTTACTTAATAATGATGAGATGTTTATAGAGTTTTTTAAACAAAGTACTAATTTTTATAGTGCACTTGAAAGTTTGAATGGAAAGTTGTTAATAGATACATTAACTAAACTTAAACAGAATAATATGGATACTCAATGTTATGATTTTGTTAGTTGCCTTTCTTTAGATACCCAAAAGGAACTTATTGATGAGAAACTTGATGATGAAATTATTTCTATACTTATACCAAAATTTAGAATAGATGCAGTAAATTATTTTTTTAAGGTAGATAATAGAGCAAATTATTTATTTAAAAATTTTGATATGCAAAATTTTGTTAGAACTGGTGTAATATTTAATGATACTATTTTAAGAAGTAATGAATTTTTGATATGCTGAAGAGTAAAAGTTTTGTGGACTTTCGAACAAATATAAATAATGTTGAAGTTGGTAATTCACCTGAGTTTATTGAAATTAAACTAAAAAAATATTATGATGCAATATTTAATGATTATGATGAAAATAAGAGAATGTTTAAGGAATATATAGAAATACTTGCTGCTCCTGATGTATTTAAGGATTATAAGAAATTTAATAATTATATATTAGATGATGATGCATTTCAAATTTTAAATTCGTCTAATCAATTAAAAAATGGTGATTGTATTGATATGTTTAAAAAAATTAACTAATCAAAAAATTAGCGAAGTACTTGTTGATGCACTCTTTGCCGATAATATTTATAATGTTCAGCTTAATATTAAGGAAATGTTTAGATTTAATAGTAAACTTAATGATAATGAAAAAGTAATTGATACTACTAGGGAACAATTTTATAAAATGATTTTGAATATAGATAATGTTCCTTGTACTGATAAAATTAAATTGTATAGAGAGTTGAAGGATAAAAATATTAATCTAATGTTTTATGAAGATCTTAGAAAACTAAAAGATAAATCTTACAACCTTATTAAAAGTGAACTTTTTGACTTTAAAAATAATGGTGACTCCTATAACGAAGAATTAAGTAATAAATATGGTACTTCTGTTTATGATATGAGAAATAAAGATTTTTTCATGCTAGTTAGAGCGGAAAATGGACATAGAGATAAGGATAGATGGAGAAGAAACTGTTATTCAATTATATCAGATGATAATACTGATGTTTTTGGCCATGGCTCTGTAAATATTTATGGATATAATTCATTTGAAAATGACAGAGTTCTTCATATGTTTGAAGGCGATGCTTTTAGTGGAGATGAAAATAAAAATTTTGGTAGTAGAGAAAGAGTTAATAGAATAATGACTCCTGAAGAGTTAGCAAATAGTAGTAGTTGGTATAGTGAAATACAATTAGTAAATATAAAAAGATAGTAATTCAAAGAATACATATTTTGCTAAACAACCTGATTTTTATAGTGGTATATAATAAACCATCTGAAGGGAATATAAGAGAGAGTAAAGAGAGAGGTATACCAATTGTTATTATAAATGAGCAAAGATTAAAAGATGATAAGAAAATTGACATTGATAAAAATATGGGTATGTATGATGATATATATATTAATAATTCTTATGATGAAGAAAATAGTGATAGAAAAGCTAGATAAGGAATGGTGATAGTAATGAATAATGAAATAATAAATGAAATTAGTGAAAATTTAAATATTAAAAAGGAAGGAATAGAAGCAGTACTTAAATTACTTGAAGAAGGTAATACAGTACCTTTTATTGCTAGATATAGAAAAAGAGGCTACTGGTGCTTTAGATGAAGAACAAATTAGAAGTATTAATGAGTATTATGAATATCAAGTCAATCTATTAAAGAGAAAAGAAGATGTTATTAGATTAATTGACGAAAAAGGTTTGCTTACCGATGAACTTAAGGATAATATTATGAAGGCTTCTAAACTAGTGGAAGTTGAAGATATATATAGACCTTATAAAGAAAAGAAAAAAGACTAAAGCTACAGAAGCTATTAAGAATGGTTTGGAACCGTTAGCTAAGATTATTATGTCGTTTAAAAAGGTAGATGTAAAAAAAATAGCAGAATCATATCTTAATGATAATGTTAAAAATGTAGACGAAGCAATCACTGGAGCTAGTTATATCATTGCTGAATGGATTAGTGATAATGCTAGTTATCGTAAGTATATTAGAAGTAATCTGAGTAATTATGGAGTAATTCATAGTAAATTAAAGAAGGGAGCTACTGATGAAAATAAAACTTATGAGATGTACTATGATTACGAAGAGAGAGTTAAATACATCAAACCACATAGGGTACTTGCTTTAAATAGGGGAGAAAAAGAAGGTATTTTATCTGTTGATATATCAGTTGATGATGATTATATTATTTTTTAGAAAAGAAACTTATTAAGAATGAAAATACTGAGAGTGCAAGTATTGTAAAGTCTGCGATTAGAGATAGTTATAAAAGACTTATTATTCCTAGTATTGAGAGAGAAGTAAGGGCGGATTTAAAAGAAGTTGCAGAAACTGCTGCTATTGAAGTGTTTGGAGAAAATTTAGAAAATCTAATTTTAACTCCTCCAATGAAAGATATCATGGTTCTTGGATTTGATCCAGCATATAGAACAGGATGCAAATTAGCGGTTGTTAGCCCTACTTCTAGTGTACTTAATATTTCAGTTATTTATCCTCATGAGCCACATAATAAGTGGGAAGAATCAAAGAAAGTACTTAAAGATTTATTTAAAAAGTATAATATTGATGTAGTCTCTATTGGTAATGGTACTGCTTCAAGAGAGAGTGAAAAATTAGTAGCGGAGGCTATTAGCGAGTATAAAGATAAGGATGTTAAGTATGTTATTGTAAGTGAAGCTGGGGCAAGTGTTGTTTACTCTGCTAGTGAACTTGCAATTAAAGAGTTTCCTGATTTAACTGTTGAAAAGAGAAGTGCTATTAGTATAGCAAGAAGGCTACAGGATCCTTTATCAGAACTTGTCAAAATTGATAGTAAGAGTATTGGGGTAGGACAGTATCAACATGATGTAAATGAAAAGAAACTTGATGAGTCACTTGATTTTGTTGTTAGCAAATGTGTTAATAATGTAGGTGTTAATATTAATACTGCTAGTACATCTATACTTAAATATGTTTCTGGTTTAACTAAAACTTCAATAGATAAAATTATTGGTTACAGGGAAAAGAATGGTAGAATTAATTCTAGAGATGAACTTGTAAAAAGGCAAGGTGTTAACTCCTAAAGTTTATGAGCAGTCTATAGGATTTATGAGGGTTATTGATGGAAATAATATTATGGATGAAACTTCTATTCACCCAGAAAGTTATGCTGTGGCAAGTAAAGTTGCTTGAAGATATTGGATATACTGCTAAAGATGTTGGTAAGGAAGTATTAGTTAGGAGGCTTGATGATATTAATCTTGATTAGTATTCTAAAAAAAAATTGGGAGCTGATAAGTACACCTTGAAGATATTATTAAATGTTTAAAACAACCTAATAGAGATTTTAGAGATGATTTTGAAAAACCAATACTTAAGAGTGATATTCTTAAGATAGAAGATTTAAAAGAGGGAATGGAATTTTTGGTACTGTTAGAAATGTTGTAGACTTTGGCGCTTTCGTAGATATTGGTCTTCATGATGATGTGCGCTTGTTCATATATCTAAACTTACTGATAAGTACATTAAACATCCTAGTGAAGTGGTGACTGTTGGAGATATTGTTACCTGCTATGTAGAAAAAAATTGATTTGGCTAAAAAAAAATAGGGTAAGTTTATCTTTAATTAACCCCAATATGGTTAAAAAAAATTAATTAAAATTAGTAAAAAAATATGTAATTTTATTAAAAAAAAATGTATAAAATAATTGACAGATAGGCAATTTTATAGTATCATTATTATTGCCTACTGATGCAGGTGTAGTTTAATGGTAGAACCTCAGCCTTCCAAGCTGACTGCGTGAGTTCGATTCTCATCATCTGCTCCATTTGAATACAACTTACGAACCTATTATGGTGTCGTAAGTTTTTTAATGTCTAAAATCTAACTCACCGTTAGCTTGGAAGACATATATAAATGTTCTCTTTCTAGGAAGGAGGACATTTTTTTAATGCTTAATTTTAAAACAATAGAAACATTAAAACCTAACTCAACTATTATTGATATTATTAAATGCTATGACTATAAAAAAACAAAAAATGGTAAAGTTAAAATTCTTGAGAACACAAATTTAAAGTTTATTGAACCTACTGAATATTTAATATTATCTCCTACAGTACTTACTATTTATGAATACAAAGTTAATGAAATATCTAATAAACAATTTTATGTAAAAGAACATAATGAAAAATATACATTGCATGAAATATGTAAAGTTTTAAAGAAATTATAATTTTACACTTAACTTTTTACTTAAAAAGTGCCAAACAAGTGAGAGGATAACTTCTCTCAAATATAAAAAAGAAAGGAGATGATTTTGTGAGATGTGGAGTTTATGTTAGAGTTTCAACTGATGATCAAAAAAGATAATGGATATTCTATTGATTCACAACTTAGAATGATTAAAGAATATTGTGAAAAAAAAAAAAATATGACATTATTGATGTTTATAATGATGCCGGTCATTCAGGAAAAGATTTAATGAGACCAGAAATGCAAAGATTATTAAAAGACATTAAATCAAAGAAAATTGATAAATTAGTTGCTATTAAAGTAGATAGACTTACAAGAAGTAATTATGATGGCTTTTGGCTACTTAATTATTTAGAAGAACATGATGTTAAATTAGAACTAATACTTGAACCATTTGATGTAAGTACTGCTAATGGTGAAATGATTTATGGAATGAATTTAGTATTTGGTCAAAGAGAAAGAAAAGAAATTGGAGCAAGAACAAAAAGAGCAATGGAAGAAATGGCAATGGAACATATTCACCCTAGTAAAGCACCTTATGGATATACAAGAAACAAAGAAACAGGTCATTTAGAAATTGAACCTATTGAAGCCGAAGTTGTTAAAGAAATATTTGAACTATGTAAAGAAAGACATTCAACAAGAAATATTGCTATTATTATGAAAGATAATAATGCATATCTAAAAACAAGGCAAATGGAAAGCTGATAGAGTTTATAAAATATTAACTAATTCTATTTTATATTGGAATATTTGAGTATGGCAAATATAAAAGAAAACCCGAAGATATACTAAAAGTTGAAAACTATTGTGAACCAATTATTGATTTAAAGACTTGGAATATTACTAGAAAGAATTTAGAGAAGAATAAACACCCTAATTATGGAGAACATATACATTTATTTACTTCTTTAATTAAATGCCCTGAATGTGGTAATATTTTATCTTCTACTATTTCTTATAAATATAGTGGAACACCAAATAAAAAAGAATACTACCATTTAACTTGTAAAAATGTTAATTGTAAACTAAAAAGGACTTCATTATAGTTCTGATAAAATCGAAAAGAAATTAGGAAGAGTTTTTAAATGAACTAACTAGATATATGTATGATATGAATAATGAAATAATTGTATCAAATTCAACTAAATCAAAAGACATAAGTGATATTGATAAAGCAATAGAAAAACTAAAAATTCAAGAAAAAGAAGTTAGTAGATTTATACCTATCATCAAACTTTCCTTAAATGTAGATGCTATCAACCATAAAAACGAAGTTATCAAAAAAAAAGAAATTGAGAAATTAAATAAGAAAAAGCAATTACTAGATCCTAATGATGACTTCAAAAGAATATACAGTGGCACTACTTAAAAAACTTGATTACAAAAAAGAAGAAGATTATTTGTTATTTAATAAACTTGGCTTTTCCTTTATGTGGGATAGCTTAAATCGTAAAGCAAAAAGAGATATATTAAATAAACTTGTATCACAAATAGAAATTACAAGAGATAAAAACTACAACATTGAAATCAAAAATATTAAGTTTACTGATGAATTTATATCTAGAAGTTGTAAAGAATATTTAGAATACTTAAATGACATCCTAAAAAATAATAATATTGGTATTAAATATCAAGAGTTAATAACTACTGATGAACTTAATGATTATTCTAAAAAACTACTATGTATTATCACTTCAAAAGTTAGAAAAGAATGAATATTCAAATGATGAAAGAAAGATATTACTTACACTTGCTTCAGAACATTTTTACTATGATGGTATTATACAATGTCCTTTATATAGCATGAAACTATTATAGATCAAATAATGTTAATACCTAAAACTGAAATATGTTAAAGAAAGTACTTACTAATTATGAAATTGGTAAACAAAAAATAATATTATTAAAAATCAGGTTAATACAATAGAACAATATAAAGTTTTAAACTACTTAAAAGATACTTTTAATTCTGATTATATTGCTGTTTATTTAGTTGATAGATATACAATTAAAGTCATAGATACGAATAATGATATTGGCTATTTTAAATACAATAGTAAAACTAAAAAAATATAGATTTTATAGAAAACTATAATAAAAGTAAAGAAATGGAGAGATAAAAAATGAGAAAAAAAATTATTACAAAGGATGAAACTAAAAATCTTAACAAATTTGGATTATTAAAACTTGACTATCTGAAAAAAAAAATAATAAAGTTTTATATCAAAGACTAAATTATTGAAGACAAACTAAATACTTTTCTTTTTTTTTTCAGTCGGTAAAGAAGCAGAAGAAAAATTAAAATTCTTAATAAATGAACTTGCTGAAAAAGATAAAGATTTAAATGAGAATTTAAAGGAAGAAAACCAATTATTGTGGGTACAAAAGATGAATAATTATAAAAATATTGCAGAAGAAATTGTTTTAAAAGAACTTATATTTAATGAAAAAGTGTGAGGACAAATAGAATAAAATTGTCTTAGCCAGCACTGCAAATGTACTCCTAACATTTGCCTAACCTATGGGACAAGTCCCAAACCCTAAAAATTATAGAAAGGATGAAAAAATGAGAAAAAGAAATATAAAAATTAATGTATTTATAAACGAAGAAGAACAAATTAGATTTAAAAATAAAGTTAAAAAATTAGGATTATCTCAATCATCATATATTAGAAAAATTATAAATGAAGATATGGATAATGTTATTCATAAAGATGAGATTAAACCTATTTTAGAACAAATAAAAGCTCTTAATCATGATTTAGTAAGAGCTAGAAATTTTATGATTATGAATAGAATTCACAATGGTGAAGAACTATTAGAAAAAGTACTTACCGAAATAAGAACCCTACAAAGTGTCCTAGATAAAGAGCAATACTAATACACAAGTACTGCTCTTTTTATGTAAAAAAAGACTAGTTATATTTCAAACTAGTCTCATTGATAAATTATAATTTATTAATTATTACAATCTCCTTCGGTATATTCCATAGAATAATCGCCAATTAATATATTTTTATCATTTTTAGTGGTACGACATACTATCATAGTTATATCTTTATTTTTAGATTTGTAAATTTTTGTTCCTCCATCTTTCAATGTAACTGTTAACTCTAATTTATCAGTAATATTTTTTTATGCCATCATCAAAGGGTTTGATATGCAGTTGAAAGATAAGTTTTCAAAGTAATATCTTTATCTTGATCTTTAATATAAAACTCTCCAATATTTCCAGCTAAATAAATTGTGCGATTTTCAACAGTACAATAAGTATTAAATCTAATATCAGTATGAATTTCAGGCTTTGTTATATGAAAATCAAAATCGTTAATCTCAATATTTGTTGTTCCTACTTGTGCTGGATAACTTTCATTAATCATACCTTTATAAGTAATAGTTACCTTACCCCCAATTTTACAAAATTAAAACCACCAACATATTCAATTCTAAATTTATCGCTAGACTTATATTCTTCTTCATTTTCATTTGGGCGAACAATCATAGTTTTTTCTTCGCACTCTGTTATAGTTCCTGCAAAGGTATGAATATCATCTGAATTATTTTGTTTTGACTTTCTACAACCAGTCATTCCTAATACCATAACCAAACACACTAAAATAGCAAATAATGTTTTTTTTCATAATCAATCCTCCATTTCAACAAATTGTAATTTATATGTTTTGAAAATTTATTTTATTGAAAAATAAGCGGTTCAATATCCCAAGCAAACCAAAAAGGATAATATAAGAAAAACATACCCAAAAAGCTTAAAAATATATACCATATTACATCACTCTTACCTTTTACAGGCTTTTTTTTAAATGCTCTCCAAAACATAATGAAACTATTTGCCAAATAATATATCCGATTAATGCACCCATTGTATTAGCAATTAAATCATTGACATCAGTTGTACGGTTCGTGATTAATTGAGATATTTCTATCATTAATGAAAAACCTGCCCCTAAAAATAATGTTTTATAAAATTTACGATAGTTCTTCCAAATAAAAGGAACTAAAAAATCCAAAAGGAACAAGCATTAAAATATTTAAGTAAAAAGTTTTTCTCTATGATGTTAAAAGGGATGAGATTAATATTAGCTTGAATAATTGATGTATTATCTCCACCTTTTGGTGCATAAAATATATTTGTTAAACCTCCTGCACCAGTTAAATCATATACTTTCCAAAGATATAAAACGAAAATTAGCATTGCTAAAATTGATAAATGATACCCTTTCCTTTTTCTTACTGTGAAGTAAATAGTACACGGTAAAACAGCACATAAAATGCCATATATCACTTCTATAATAATCATCTCCTTTATTTTAACTTACTTTTTCAAATAATCTGATTCATCTATTGTTTTTAAAACATAATTAACATCATCATATCGTGAATAATTAGATTGTGAACCTAAACTACATACCAAAAAATTCTTTTTCCATGTTTTTTATATAATACTACTAAATTAAAATCATCAGATAAAGAACCTGTTTTTACACCAATTACATTTTTTTGTTATAATATTCTGATGTAGGATCAAGGAATGTATTTGTATTTTTCCAAGTCTGCATGCTACCATCTGGTAAAGTTGCTGTATATGAAGTTTGAGAAACTATATCCTTAAACCATTCATTCTTTAATAAATCCATTACAACTTCTTTTTAAGTCTAATGCAGTTGTATGGGCTTCTGTATCAAATCCACTTGGATCATATAAAATAGTATCCTTATAATCATTTTGTTTTAAATATTCATTCAAGTTTTTCATAAAGACTTCTATTCGCTCTTTGCTAGTAGTAGCTTTAGGAGATATAATACCTCCACAATAATCAGCTAATACATAGGCTGCATCATTCCCTGATGGTACTAACATTGCAGCAAATAAATTTTTTAACATAATATTTCTTTTCTTTAATGTTTGCAACAGATGAACCTTGTTTTGTTAATGAAATTGCTTCATTTTTTGCTAAAACTACATCATCTAAATCAACGAGTGTTGTTGCATAGTCAATAACAAATAATTTAGCTAAACTTGCAGGAGTTTCTTGTTCATTTGCTCTTTTAGAAACAAAATCGTTATTATTTGAAAGATCAACCGCTATCAATGATTTTGCATTATATGAATCTGGCATAGTATATCTATTTATAAAACTATTTATTTTATTTTTTATATCTCTAAAATTTTCTGGTTCAATCGCCCAAGGTATAAAAAAATTCTTCCAAGTATTATTATTGCAAAAAAAACTATTACTATATACTTTGCTTTTTTTTTCTTTTTATTACAACCTCTCATTTATAAACTCTCCTTTAGCATATTATAACATATATATATAAAAAACAATTAATTTTTTTATTAAATTTATTTCATTTACTAATATAATTTCTTATACAAATTACTATTTATCTGTCACTTCTATGTATAATTATATCATAGAAATTGACATTTTAATTATTAAAATTTGTTATTTAAGGGAAAATGATGTATAATCATATATAGAAAGAGAGCGAGTTCGTAAGATGTATTTTGGCAAAAATCGTCGCAAATGTGACGTTAGATTTAAGTCAACTTGTAATAGTTGATTTTTGTGTGTTATGTAAATGGTAAAAATAAAATGTAGGGAAATTGGTAAATTTAAATGTCGGTTTTCCTACATCTTTTTTTAATAATTCAATTAAGGAATATTTTTTCTCTATAATTTAGTTTACCATTTTTAATAATATCATCTATCAATGATATATAATTTTTAAAATTTGGAGCAATATCAATCATTAGTTTTATTTTGTCTTTTTTTTATCATCATTAGTACCCATAAGAATATTTACTAATGAATCAAAATTTTTTTTTTAAGTTCCACTACTTAATATTTCATTAAAACAATTAATAGATGATTTCACTCTATATACTTCTTGCTCTTCTTCTGGATCATCCATATTTCTCTATCTCTGAATCATCAATATCATTATATAATAACCATATTTTGCATAATAAATTAATGAAATTATAATCATATACATTATAAATATCATTTTAAGATATAGGTTGTAATATTTTTAATAGTAATAAAAAATATCAAGTGTTGTACTTGATATTAGTCTTCTTTTCTTTTGTTACATCTACCCATGCTGTGCGGTTGGTTACTTTTTCTAATTCTTCAATCGATATTTCTATAGCATTAT